>Ga0075366_10001065_pt1 | contig 13462 bp, 11 predicted proteins | sample EndMethybrTD3031_FD_72351 | JGI IMG/M metagenome (GOLD analysis project Ga0075366, IMG submission 72351) | Populus endosphere microbial communities from Tennessee, USA - Endosphere MetaG P. TD hybrid TD303-1 | ecosystem: Host-associated > Plants > Roots > Endosphere | place: USA: Tennessee...
AGCCACGACGAGGCGACCACGCCGATGGCGATGGCGCCGGCGACGAGCCGCAGCACGAAGCCGGTGGCGATCGAGATCACGTCGGCGATCGCCACGGTCTTCACCTTGGCGTTGTAGAACAGGTTGTTGACGACATAGCCCCCGAGCACGGCGAGCACCGCCGTCGGCAGCTGGAACCAGGACAACGCGATCGCCGACGCCGCCAGCAGGACCCCCCAGGCGACGCCGAGCTCCGGCGACACCAGTCCGGCCGCGATCGGACGCGTCCGCTTGGTCGGGTGTGCCCGGTCGGACTCGGCATCGAGGACGTCGTTGAAGCAGTAGATGGCGCTCGCCATCAGCGAGAACACGGCGACCGCCGTCACGCTCTGCAGGACTGCGTGGCCGAGCGAGGCCGGGTTGGCGAAGATCAGCGGACCCGCGACGAAGCCGTTCTTGACCCAGTGGGTAGGTCGCGCCAGGCGGATGAGGGCGGGGAGCATGAGCATGCCGGTGGCCCGGGACTATAGCAGCCGGCAGGCGTCGGCGCAGCGGCTCAGCGGAACGCGCACGGGCGGGCCAGCGCCTGCCGGAGCAACTGCAGATACTGTCCGCGGCGAACCTCGGTCGCGCCGAACTGCGCCAGGTGCGGCGTCACCCATTGCAAGTCGAGCAGCGCGAACTCGCGCGCGCGGAGTCGATCGACGAGCGCGGCCAAGGCCACCTTCGAGGCGTCGGTCTCGACGTGAAACATGGATTCGCCGAAGAACGCGCCGCCCAGCGCGACGCCGTAGAGGCCGCCGACCAGTCGGCCCTCGCGCCAGCATTCGACCGAGTGGGCTCCCCCGGCGGCGTGCAGCGCCTGGTACGTCTCCTTGATCACGTCGCTGATCCAGGTGTCATCGCGCTGGGCGCAGGCCTCCATGACGGCGGCGAAGGCGGTATCGATGCGGATCTCGAATCGCCCCGCGCGCAGCGTCCGGCCGAGACGTGCCGGGACGTGAAACGCCGTAAGTGGCAGAATCCCGCGGGGATCCGGCGAGAACCACTCGATCAGCCGAGTGCCGCGCTCCCCCATCGGAAACCATCCGTCGACATAAGCCGCGCGGAGGACGGACAAAGGCAGCTCCGGCGCGGCAAGAGTCGTCCCGATCATGACATTTGTCAGCCTGAAGCGGTATTTTTGTGATATCGTCCAGGGACTTTCGTTGTTCCGAGAGTAGTCTAAACTATCTGAGCGCTTCGACTTCCCGGGAGCCGGAGGCCTCGGCGGATTTCTGGCGGCGAAGTTGCTAAATCCGAGCTGGCGACGGGTGGCCCGAACGCACCCGGTTGCCGAGTACATCTATGCGAAGCCCTGAACAGGCCAACCTGATTGGCAGCAGCCACCCGATGCTGGAGCTGCGCCAGGAAATCGAGCGCATCGCCCGCTCCGATGCCAAGGTTCTCATCACCGGTGAGAGCGGGGTCGGCAAGGAGCTCGTCGCCCGGGCCATTCACACGAGCAGCCCTCGCGCCGAGCGCGCCTTCATCGCCGTCAACTGCGCCGGCCTTCCCGAAACGCTCCTCGAGTCCGAGCTGTTCGGCCACGTGAAAGGCAGCTTCACCGGCGCCTATCGCGACAAACCCGGCAAGCTCGAGACCGCCGACGAGGGTACCATTTTCCTCGACGAAGTCGGCGAGATGACCCTGCGCATGCAGGGTCTCCTCCTCCGCTTCCTCGAAACCGGCGAGCTGCAGAAGGTCGGCTCGGAGCGGGCCGGCCGGCGCGTCGACGTCCGCGTGGTGGCCGCCACCAACCGCAACCTTCAGGACCTCATCGCGCAGGGCCAGTTCCGCGAGGACCTCTACTACCGCCTCAACGTCATCCATTTCTGGGTGCCGCCGCTCCGCGAGCGCAAGGAAGACATCCCGGGCCTGATCCAGTACTTCCTGTCACGGTTCGCCGGCAACGGCTACCTGGTGAAGGGGATCGACGCCGACGCGTTCCAAGCGTTGTGCGACTACCCGTGGCCCGGCAACGTCCGCGAGCTCGAGAACGTCGTCGAGCGCCTGATCGTCACCGGCCGCCACGAGCAGGTCCGCCCCGAGGATCTGCCGCCGGAGATCCGGACGCAGCGCGGCGGCCTTGGCCTCAAGCCGAAGCGCGAGCGTCGCAAGACTGTCGTGGACGACCTGTACAAGCGGCTGCGCGACGATCGCGAATCGTTCTGGACGGCGGTCTACCCGCTCTACATGGCGCGCGAGATCACCCGGCAGAACGTCCGCGACGTCATCCGCAAAGGCCTCGAGGAGGCCAAGGGCAACTACAAGATCGTCTGTAAGCTGTTCAACATCGAGTCGGCCGACTACAAGAAGTTCCTGAATTTTCTCCGGAAGCACGATTGCCAGCTTCCTTTCAAAGAGTTCCGTCAGTAGGACCTCTCAACCATGTACGAGACGTTCTACGGACTCCGCGAGCGCCCGTTCGATCTCACGACGAACCCGCGCTTCCTGTTCCTGACGCCGCGCCATCGCGAAGCGCTCAGCACGCTGCGCTACGGCCTGTCGGCGCCGCGCGGCCTCACGCTGCTGCTCGGCGACGCCGGCACGGGCAAGACCACGGTGCTCCGTGCCGCCCTCAACGAAGAGCGCCGGCCCGAGAACCGCAACGTCCTGCTGACCAACCCCACCCTCACCCGGCCGGAGTTCTACGAGTTCATCGCCCGGGGCTTCAACCTCGATGAAAGCTGCGCCCAGTCCAAGGCGCGCTTCCTCACCGAATTCCAGCGCGACGTCCACGAGCGACACTCCGCCGGCGGCCTGACGACGCTCATCATCGACGAGGCGCAGAGCCTGCCCTACGAGCTGCTCGAGGAGGTCCGTCTCCTCGCCAACATCGAGACCTCGACCGTCAAGCTCCTCAACCTCGTGCTGGTCGGCCAGCCCGAGCTCGCGGATCGCCTCAACGAACAGTCGCTGCGCCAGTTGAAGCAGCGGATTACGCTGCGGGCGCAGCTGACCCCCCTGGATCTCAAGGAGACGGCGGCCTATGTCGCCGGCCGGCTGCGGATTGCGGGCGGCAACGTCAGCGAGATCCTCACCAAGAACGCCGTCCTCGCCATTCACGAGATTTCGAACGGCCTGCCGCGCATCGTCAACGTCCTCGCCGACAACGCGCTGATGGGTGGCTTCGCCGCCCACATCAAGCCGGTCGACGCCGCCACCGTCCGCGAAGTCGGCCGCGACTTCGATTTCGGCGCCGGCGGGGTCGCCGTGCAGCCGCCCTTCGCCGCCCGCGCCGCCGCGGCCCGCCCGAACGGCGTGGCGCCCGAGCGGGCCGTGCCGGTCAGCGAAGAGGTGGGCAACATCGGCGTGATCGATCGCGGCCTGGGCGACGGCCGCGCCCCGTCGGCCGACGACACGGCCGGGGCACGCAAGAAGCGATTCCTGTTCTTTTGAGCCGGGCGAACCGTTGGAATGGGCAGGACCGCCGCGCCGCGGCGACTGCTGGAGGGAATCGACACCAGATGGGCACCACCACTTCCTACCGACTCCGGGCCGCCGTCTTCGCGCTGAGCGGCTTCGTCGCCGCCTCCCCGGCGCTGGCCCAGACGCAGCCGCCGGCGCGGCCGACCACGCCCGCCACGCAGGGTCCGCCGACGGGGCGTCCGGCGCAGCCGGGCACGCAGGGCCCGTTGACCGGGCGTCCGGCGCAGACGGGTCCGGCGGTCACGTCGACCGGCATCTCGACGCCGACCGACTACGTCATCGGTCCCGATGACGTCCTCGGCATCGTGTTCTGGCGCGATGCCGACATGAGCGGCGACGTCACCGTCCGCCCCGACGGCATGATCACGCTGCCGCTGCTCCAGGACATCAAGGCGGCCGGGCTGCGGCCTGACGAGCTGCGCGCCAAGATCGTCGAAGCCGCCGCCAAGCTGATCGAGGATCCGAACGTCTCGGTCACGGTTCGGCAGATCAACAGCCGCAACGTCTTCATCGTCGGCCAAGTCGTCCGGCCCGGCGGCTACCCCGTGTCCGGGCAGATGACCGTGATGCAGATGATCGCGATCGCCGGCGGGCTGACCGAGTTCGCCGACGGCAAGGCGGTGATCACCCGGCCCGGCACGGCCACCCAGAAGCCGTTCGAGTTCAACTACAACGACGTGTCCAAGGGCAAGAAGATGGAGCAGAACATCATCCTCAAGCCCGGCGACACCATCATCGTCCGCTGATTGCGCGTTCCAATGTCCATCAGACGTCTCTCCGTTTTCGCGGTGGTCGCTCTGGCGCTGTCGCCCCTCGCGGCCGACGCCCAGGTGATCAACCGTCCCCAGCGCGCTTTTCGCGGTCTCTTCGGCGGCGGCCGGCAAACCGACCCGACGCAGTTCCGTCAGGAGCTGACGTTCACGCTCAACGGCCTCGGCGGCTACGACGACAACGTCCTGGCCGGTGAAGGCCCCGGCACGGCACCTCCCCCGGGGTCGACGGATACGGCCGGTTCCACCTTCAACGTGGACGCCGCGCTCGACTACTTCGTCGGCCGCGCGGCCCGTTCGTTTCGCGCCTCTTTCGGCGCGGGGGCGACGGGCTACGGCGACGTGCCGCTCGGCAACAGCCAGTTCTATCGACTCGATTTGAGCGCGACGACGGACTTCGGCCGGCGGACGACGCTGTCGGTCAGCGAGGGCCTCAGGTACTCGAGTCAGTATCGCCTCGACGGGGCGCTCACCTCGACGCTTCCCGTGGAGGACCTGCCGACCCTGGATTCGTCGATCTATGGCCTCGGCGATCGCAGCACGATCGACAGCACCACGTCGGTGTCGCTGGAGCAGCGCCTCTCCCGCACCAACAGCCTGCAGGGCACGTACGGCTACACCGCGACCACGTTCACCGAGGGCGACGAGAACGGGTACAAGGTGCACCAGGCGAGCGGCCGCTACCACCACCAGATCAGCCGCTGGTGGGAAGCGCACGGGCTCTACGAATACAGCACCACGCAGTATGCGTTCAGCCAGGGCGACGCCGGCCGGCGGATGCGGCAGAACCGCATCACCGGCGGTGGCCAGTATCAGAGGCGGCTCTCGCCGCGTCGCTCGATGCGGTTCGATTTCGAAGGTGGCGCCTTCAGCGTGGCGTCCGTCACCGGCGTGACCTTCGAGCCCTTTACCGTGTGGGCTCCCTTCGTCTCCGTCGCGACGGAGCTCGACCTGGGCCGGCAGTGGAACCTCGGCGGCAACTTCCGCCGCGGCGCCGACACCCTCGAAGGCCTGTCCACCGAGGCGTTCCTGAACGACGCGGGCACGGTCACGCTGAGCGGCCTCGTGTCCCGTCGCGTCGATCTCAGTTTCATCGCCGGCCTCGCCCGCGGCACGCAGGCGGCCGGTGAGGGCAACAGCCGTTACCTGACCGGGACGGGGTCGGCGCAGGTCCGCATCGCGCTCACCCGGATGCTCGCGACCGTCGTCAGCTATCACTACTACCGCTACAAGTTCGAGGACACGGTGCTGCTCGACCCGACGCTTCCGCCGCTGTTCGAGCGCAACGCCGTGCGTGTCGGCCTCTCGCTTTTCCTGCCGCTCTACGGCAACGCCAGCGGCCGCTGACGTCGACCGAGGACACGATCATGCTGCCAGGACGCAAATACTCGATCGAGGACATCCGCAGGATCCTGTGGAAGGGCAAGGGGCTGATGTTGCTGCCGATCCTGCCCGGCCTCGTCGTCGGCCTGCTCCTCTCGCGCGCCCAGCCCGAGATGTACAAGTCGTCGACGCTCATCCAGGTGCTGCCGCAGCGGGTGCCCGACTCGTTCATCAAGACGACCGTCACCTCGACCGTCGAGGAACGCCTGAAGTCGATCGAGGAGGTCGTCAAGAGCCGCACGGCTCTCGAAAGCCTGATCACGAGCCTGGACCTCTACCCTGGCGCCCGGCCGGAGCAGATGGAGTCGCTCGTCGCCGATACCGCCAGCAACCTCGAGCTCAAGGTCGCCGGCACCGCGCCGGGGGGCTGGCGCGGCACCGGCCCGGTCAACGCGCTGCACGTGACGTTCACGCATGCCGACAAGGAGAAGGCGCTCAAGGTCACGCAGCGGGTGACCGCCATCCTGCTCGAAGAGAACGCCAAGCTGCGCGGCAACCAGGCCAACGCGACGAACCAGTTCCTCGAGCGCCAGCTCGCCGAAACACGCCGGCGGCTGGAGGAGCAGGAGCGCAAGGTCGAGGAGTTCCGCCAGCGCTATGCCGGCCGGCTCCCCACGCAGATTCAGTCCAACATGCAGGCGGTCCAGAACGCGCAGAGCTCGCTGGCGTCCGTGGTCGCGACGATGCAGCGCGACCGCGACCGCAAGTATCTGGTGGAACGGCTGTACGCCGACGCGCAGGCGCAGCTGAGCCAGGCCGCGACGGTGGCTCCCCTGCCGGCGACAGGCCCTGGGCAGACCGATCCCAACGGCCTGCCGACGCAGGCGAGCGCGGCGCAGCGGCTCGCCGTCGCCCGCGCTCAGCTCGAGGCGATGCAGCTTCGGCTGAAGCCGGAACACCCCGACGTCAGGCGGCAGACCCGGATCGTCGGCGACCTCGAGAAGCTCGCCCAGAGCGAAGCCACGCCAGCGAGCGGGTCGTCGTCGACGGCGCCCGTCGCGCGGGTCCAGTCGCCCGATGAGCAGCGCCGGCGCGAGAGCCTGGCGCAGCAGAAAGCCGAGATCGAGCAGCTCGGACGCACGATCGCCTTCAACGAAGGCGAAGAGCGTCGGCTGCGCGGCGTGATCGCCGACTACCAGACGAAGATCGAGGCCGTGCCGGGCGTCGAGTCCGAGTGGGTGCGGCTGGATCGCGACTACGCGACCATCAACGACAGCTACAAGGCCCTGCTCCAGAAGAGCCAGGACGCGAGGATCGCCGCCAACCTCGAAGAGAATCAGGTCGGCGAGCAGTTCCACGTGCTGGATCAGCCGCAGGTGTCCGACCAGGCGACCAATTCGAAACGGCTGCAGATCAACGTCGTCTGCGCGTTCCTCGGGTTCCTCCTCGGCTTCGCGGTAGTGGCGCTGCGCGAGCTGAAGGACACCAGCTTCCGCACCGAGAACGACATCCTGACGGTCCTCGCCCTGCCGGTGCTGGCCACCGTCCCGTTCGCGCCGTCGAAGGCCGATCTGGCGCGCGCGCGTCGCCAGCGGAGTCTGTCGATCGCCTCGGCGGCGGCGGTGATGGTCGCCTGCACGGCGGTGGTGGTCGCCCTGCAGCTGTGGAAGTTCGTGGCGTGATCGGCAACGCGCTGCCACGGCACGAACGCCGGCAGCGTCGGGAGAGGTGAATGGGTCGAATCGACGAAGCTCTGCGGCGGGCCGGAGAAGATGACGGCGCCACCGTGTCGGTGCCGCAGCCTACCGCCAACGCCACCGACGTGTTCACGTCGCCGTGGACGTTCCAGGGGGAAACACCGACGGAGGTCGGCCTTCGGCCGCCCGAACCGGTCGCCCTCTCGACGGATACGGCGACCAGCGTGGACCTCGGCGTACCGGAGGGCCCCCTGGGTGTGTTCCAGGGATTCCCGAGCGAGCTCGCGGGCCGCATCGTGACGGTGGCCGGCGCCTCGCCGATGCTCTCGGAGCAGTTCCGGCGGCTGGCCGCCACGCTCCATCACGCGCAGCTCGTGCAGGGCACCAAGGTCGTGATGATCACGAGCGCGAACCCGGCCGACGGCAAGACGCTGACCGCCACCAACCTCGCGCTGACGCTGAGCGAGTCCTATCGGCGGCAGGTGCTGCTCATCGACGCCGATCTGCGCCGTCCATCGCTGCACGACGTCTTCCGCGTGCCGAACGTCGTCGGCCTCAACGAGGGCCTGCAGTCGAGGGACAACGCCAAGCTCAACGTGCTGCGCATCAGCGAGACGCTGACGCTCCTTCCTGCCGGCCGGCCCGATCCCGACCCGATGAGCAGCCTCACGTCGCAGCGCATGGGCGAGATCCTGCGCGAGGCGGCGAGCCGGTTCGACTGGGTCATCGTCGACACGGCGCCGATCGGGCTGCTCGCCGACGCCAACCTGCTGTCGACGATGGTGGACGGCGCCCTGCTCGTCGTTCGCGCCAACCAGACGCCGTTTGCGGCGGTGAATCAGGCGCTGACGAATCTGGGCCGCGATCGCATCCTCGGCGTCGTCCTGAACGCCACCGAGAGCTCCGGCGACCATTCGGTGCACTACGGCCGGTACGGGTACACGACCGAAGGCCCGCAGCAGGGCTCGATGTCGATCGCCAAGACGGACTAGGCGGACGATGCAGGCCATTCTCGGGGGGATGACATGGCGACGGTCCTCGCTCGTCGTCATGGACCACGCGCTCATCGTCCTGGCGGTGCTGCTCGCCGTCGTGCTGCGGGCGGGGCCGGCGCACTCGCTCATGGGCTGGAACCTGATCTGGCGGGCCAGCCTGGTCGGGGTCATCCTGCAGCTCTGTCTGCACTACAGCGACCTGTATGACGTCCGCACGTTGCGGCACCACCGCGATCTCCTGGTGGCGCTCCTGCAGGGCCTCGGCGCCGGCTCGCTGATCCTGGCGCTCCTCTACTACTGGGTGCCGCAGCTGATCCTCGGCCGCGGCATCTTCCTGATCGGCGGCATCCTCATCGCCGTGCTGATCTCGGTGTGGCGAATCATCTTCGAGTGGCTCTCGTCGAGGCTCGGACCGCGCGAGCGCCTGCTCGTGGTCGGCACCAGCAGCGCCGCCCTGGAGCTCGCCCGGGAGGTCTCCGAGCGGCGGCATCATCTCGGCGTCGAGCTGACGGGCTTCATCGGCGCCGGCGAGCCGCGCGTCAGCTCGCCCGAGCTGCAGATCGCCACGCTCGGCGGCATCGACGACATCCCGCGCATCGTGCGCGAGCGACGGATCGATCGCGTCGTCGTCAGCCTGGCCGACGCCCGCGGCAAGCTCTCCATGACCCAGCTCCTGGAGATGAAGCTGAACGACGGCGTGCGGTTCGACCACCTCGCGTCGGTCTACGAAGAGTACACGGGCAAGATCGCCGTCGAGAACCTGCGTCCGAGCTGGCTGATCTTCTCGGAAGGCTTCCGCAAGACGCGGGCCCTCTCGGCCGCCAAGCGGACGCTCGACATCGTCGTCGCCACCATCGGCCTGATTCTCTCGGCGCCGATCATGGTGCTGGTCGCCATTGCCGTGCGCGCGACGTCGACCGGACCGGCGCTCTATCACCAGGAGCGCACCGGCGAGAACGGCCGGCCGTTCACCGTCCACAAGTTCCGCTCGATGCGCTCGGACGCCGAAGCCACGACCGGCGCGGTGTGGTCGGTGAAGGGCGACAAGCGGGTGACGCCGGTCGGACGCTTCCTGCGGCGGACACGGCTCGACGAGCTGCCGCAGTTCTGGAACGTCCTCCGCGGCGACATGAGCGTGATCGGCCCCCGGCCGGAGCGGCCGCAGTTCGTCGCCGAATTGACCAAGCAGATCCCGTTCTACGGCCAGCGGCACGCCGTCCGCCCCGGACTGACCGGCTGGGCGCAGGTCCGCCACAGCTACGGCTCGACGGTCGAAGATGCGCTGCAGAAGCTGCAGTACGACCTCTTCTACATCAAGCACATGTCGGTCGCGTTCGACCTGCTGATCATGATGGAAACGGTCAAGACGGTGCTCGTGCGGCGGGGGTCGTAGCGTGAAGGCCCACCCTGCCTCGCCCGCGTCGCCACGCCACGCCGTCGGCAACGTCATGACCGTCGACGTCGAAGACTACTTCCAGGTCAGCGGCTTCGAGCACTGCGTCGCCCGCGAGCGCTGGCCGGAGTACGAGAGCCGTGTCGTCTCGAACACCGACCGGCTGATCGACCTGTTCGCCGAAACCGGTGTCGAAGCCACCTTCTTCGTCCTGGGCTGGGTCGCCGACCGGCACAAGGACCTCGTCGGCCGGATCGCCCGCCACGGCCACTGCGTCGCCTCGCACAGCTATTGGCACCGCCTGGTCTACGACCTGACGCCGGCGGAGTTCCGCGACGATCTGCGACGCGCACGGGACGTGCTGGAGTCGGCGGCGGGAACCCGCGTCCGCGGCTTCCGCGCGCCGAGCTACTCGATCACCGAGCGGTCGCTGTGGGCCCTCGACGTCCTGATCGAGGAAGGCTACGCCTACGACGCCAGCATCTTCCCGATTCACCACGATCGCTACGGCATTCCCGACGCGCCCCGGCACCCGCACATCGTGACGCGCGAAGCCGGCACGATTCTCGAAGTGCCGTCGACGGCCGGCCGCGTCGGGTCCGTTTCCGTCCCGGTCGGCGGCGGCTTCTTCCGGCTGTTCCCCTACGCCGTGACGCGCTGGGCCATCGACCAGGTCAACAGCCGGGCCGGCCAGCCGGCGATGTTCTACATCCATCCGTGGGAGATCGATCCCGGCCAGCCGCGCATCAACGTGTCGCTGCCGACGCGTTTCCGCCACTACAACAATCTGGACGAGACGGAGGCGCGTCTGCGCCGCCTGCTGCGCGACTTCCGGTGGGGATCGATCGAGGCGATCATCCTGAAAGAGACGAGCGCGGCCGGAGCCGTGGCATGACGCCGCGGGCGTCCGATTCTTTCCTCGCCCCGCTGGCGTGGCGCTGGCACACCGTCGCCATCGGCGTCCTGCTGCTGGTCACGCTCCTCGTCGTCCACGCGGAGGCGGTGCGCGGGATGCTGCGGCTGTGGAACGACAGCCCGATGTACTCGTACGGATATCTCGTGCCGCTCATCAGCGCCTTCTTGGCCTGGTCGCGGCGCGGCGAGCTCGCCCGGACCGACATGCACCCGTCGTTCGGTGCCGGCCTCGCCCTGCTCGCCCTCTGGCTGGCCCTGTACGCGGCCGGCCGTTTCGCCGCGGTGCTCCTCGCCGAACAGGTCGCCCTCGTCGTCGGGGTCGCCGGCGCGATTGCGCTCGTCTGGGGCTGGCGCACGCTGCGGATCGTCTGGGCCGCCGTCGCCTTCCTGCTGCTGATGGTTCCGCTGTGGGACGGGTTCACGGAATCGCTCCACGTCCCCTTCCAGAACCTCTCCGCCAACATCGGCGTGCGCATGCTCGATCTGGTCGGGGTGCCGGCGTATCGCGAAGGCACCTTCATCACCCTGCCGAACCTGACGCTGGAAGTCGCCCGCGCCTGCAGCGGCGTCAACTACCTGGTCGCCGTCCTCGCCCTGGGCCTGCCGCTCGGCTATCTGTACCTGCGCTCGCCGTGGCGGCGCGTGGTACTGCTGGTGTCGGCGCTCCTGGTCGCGGCGCTGTCCAACAGCCTGCGCGTCGCGTTGATCGGCGTGCTGGTCTACTTCGATCTCGGCGCGCCGCTGCACGGGCCGGGACACGTGCTGCACGGACTGTTCGTGTCGGCGATGGGCCACGTCGTCCTGTTCGGCGGGCTCGCCATCCTGCGGCGCGGCGAACGCGCGGACGAGTCCCAGGCGGCGCCTTCCGGCACCGCCCCTGTCGTCGGTTCTCCGTCGGCCGGCCTGCGCCTCGCGCCGGTGCTGGTCGCCCTTGCCGCCTTCTGGGTCGCGGCCGGCCTCATGAAATGGCGCGAGCCGAGGCCGGTGGCCCTCATCGGGGCGCTCGACCGGCTGCCGGCGACGCTCGGGCCATGGACCGCGGACCCCTACGCCGCCCCTTCCGCGCTGCCCTGGTGGACCGGTGCCGAAACCGAGCTCCGCCGGACCTATCGTCGCGGCGATCGCGCCGTCGACGTCCACCTCAACTACTTTCCATCGCAGCGGCAGTCCCACGAAGTCGTGACCCACAGGGCCTCGGAACTCCATCGCGCGGCGCGTGCCTTCGACGTACGCCTCGATTCCGCCAACCCGACCGCCGTCAATCTCGCCACCGAGACCCAGGACGGCCCGGCGCGGCTCGACGCCTTCTGGTACGAGCTCGACGGCGTCGTCGAAACCACGCCGGCGGACGTCAAGCTGCGAACGCTGTGGAACGCCGTCGGACGCGGCCGGACGAACGGCGCCGTGATCTGCCTCCGCACGGCGGATCCCGGACCGGCGGGGCGCGACGCCGTCCTCGACGAGCTCGGGCGGCTGGCCGGCGACGTCCATCGTGGGCTCGCGGCGAGCCTGCCGGGCCGGTCACCGGCGCTGGCGGCCGCGGTCCCGCCGGGGGTGGCCCGATGACGGTCGTTCGCTGCGACGCGTCCCACGCCGCGCGCTGGGACGCCTTCGTGGCCCGCTCGACGGCGGCGTCGTTCTATCACCGCTTCGCCTGGAAGGCGATCAACGAGGAGATGTTCGGTCACCGGACCGCCTACCTCGCGGTGCTCGCGGATGACGGCGGGATCGCCGGCGTCTACCCGCTCGTCCAGGTGAAGAGCCGCCTGTTCGGCAACATCGCGTGCTCGATGCCGTTCGTCAACTACGGCGGCCCCGCCGCCGACGCGGCTGACGCCGAGCGCCTGCTGATGGAGGAAGCGGCCCGCGTCTGCGCCGAATGGAACGTCGACTTCCTCGAGATCCGCAGCCGGCACCATCTCGGCGACGGCCTGCCGGCCTCGGCGCACAAGGTCAGCATGACCCTGGACCTCGCGCCCGACCCCGACACTCTCTGGAACGCCTTCAAGACCGGCCACCGCCAGGAGATCCGCCGTGGCTACAAGCACGGGTTGACGGCCCGCGTCGGCGGCCGGGAGATGGTCGATGAATTCTTCGAGGTCCTCGAGGACAGCTGGCGCCATCTGGGCACGCCTTTGTATGCAAAGTCGTACTTCGAGCGCATCGCCGACGACTTCGGCAAGGACATCCGCATCACCGTCGTCTATGCGGGCGACCGCCCCGCCGGGGCGGCCTTCGACGGCCTCCACGGCAAGACCGTCGAAGGCATGTGGCTCGGCTCGCGCGCCGAGTACCGCCATTGGAAGATCGGCTACGTCCTCTACTGGGAGCTGATCAAGGAAGCCTGCACGGCCGGCTACACGCGGTTTCACCTCGGGCGCTCCTCGGTCGATTCCGGCGGCGAGGCGTTCAAGAAGAAGTGGAACGCCGAGTCGATGCCGCTCTACTGGCACTACCTGCTGCGCCACCGCAAGGAACTGCCCCAGGTCAACGTCAACAACCCCAAATACGAGCTCGCCATCCAGGTGTGGAAGGAGCTGCCGCTCGCGGTGATTCGCCGCGTGGGGCCCCGCATCGCGAGGTGCATCCCGTGACCTCGACGCCGGCGGCGCAGACAGGCGCCTCGACGTCCGGGCTGGCAGCCGCCCCGGCGGCACCGTCGCGCCGCCACGTCGCGCCGGCGGGCTCGCCGATCCGCGCCGGCGATCTCGCGCGCTGGGTCGGTCGCCTCGTGTCGCGGCGCCGTGCCGTCGAGACGCTGCGGGACCACGTCCGCGCCAGCTATGGCGTGAGCGCCTGCTTCCCCGTCAGCACCGGGCGCGCCGGCATGTCGCTGCTGTTCGAGACGCTCGCTTCGCTCGCGCCCGGTCGCCACGACGTGGTGATGCCGGCCTACACCTGCTACTCGGTGGCGGCCTC
>Ga0075366_10001066_pt1 | contig 13460 bp, 14 predicted proteins | sample EndMethybrTD3031_FD_72351 | JGI IMG/M metagenome (GOLD analysis project Ga0075366, IMG submission 72351) | Populus endosphere microbial communities from Tennessee, USA - Endosphere MetaG P. TD hybrid TD303-1 | ecosystem: Host-associated > Plants > Roots > Endosphere | place: USA: Tennessee...
GATTATAACTATTTGACTTCGCCCGATGATATTTATGTATCACAATCGCAAATAAAATTGTTCGGCCTAAAAACCGGTGATACTGTTCGCGGTAGTATACGCCCGCCAAAAGAAGGCGAAAAATATTTTCCGCTGGTACGTGTGGAAGCCATTAATGGCCGTGTACCGGCTGAAGTGCGCGACCGTGTACCGTTTGATCACTTAACCCCGTTATTCCCATCAGAGAAGCTGAGCTTGTTTACCGATCCGGGTAATTATTCAACCCGTATTATGGACCTGTTCTCGCCTATTGGTAAAGGTCAGCGTGGTTTAATTGTGGCCCAGCCAAAAACAGGTAAAACCATGTTATTAAAGGATGTGGCCAATGCGATTGCAAAAAACCACCCCGAGGTTTACCTGATCATATTACTGATTGACGAACGCCCGGAAGAGGTTACCGATATGGCCCGCAGCGTACGCGCTGAGGTTATCGCGTCGACATTTGATGAGCCTGCCGAACGCCACGTTAAAATTGCCAACATTGTGCTGGAAAAAGCTAAACGTATGGTTGAATGCGGGCATGATGTTGTTATCCTGCTGGATTCGATCACCCGTTTGGCCCGTGCCTATAACACGGTTGCACCGGCATCGGGTAAAATACTATCGGGTGGTGTTGATGCTAACGCGTTGCACAAACCTAAGCGCTTTTTTGGCGCGGCCCGTAACATTGAAGACGGCGGTTCGCTAACCATTATAGCTACAGCGCTTACCGAAACCGGTTCTAAAATGGACGAGGTTATTTTTGAAGAGTTTAAAGGTACCGGTAACATGGAGCTGCAGTTGGATCGTAAATTATCTAACAAACGTATTTTCCCTGCTATCGATCTTACCGCATCAAGCACCCGCCGTGATGACTTACTGCTTGACCGTGATACACTGCAACGTATCTGGATATTGCGTAACCACCTGGCCGATATGAATTCGCAGGAATCGATGGAGTTTTTACAAACACAAATTAGGGGCACAAAAACCAACGAAGAGTTTTTGATCTCGATGAACTCATAATAACTGCAAATACAGTACTTTTATGAAGATATGATTAAAGCACCCGTTTTTTAACGGGTGCTTTCTTGTTGGTTCACAAATTCTTGGTAACTTCACCCCCACAAATGAGGAAGCGAGTGAAAAAACATTTACCTAATGCTATTACCTGTGCTAATTTGTTCAGTGGCTGTGTGGGTATTGTATTTGCATTTAGCGATAACCTGATATTTGCGGCCTATTGTATTTTCCTGGCAGCTATCTTCGATTTTTTTGATGGGTTTGCCTCACGGGTATTGCAATCATTTTCGGGCATCGGTAAAGATCTTGATTCGCTGGCTGATATGGTTAGCTTTGGCTTTTTGCCATCGGCTATTTTGTACCAATTATTTTTAAGGTCGCCATCCATACCAAATATTGGTGGCTTTTTACCTTTCATTGCTTTTGCCATTGCTGTATTTTCAGCATTGCGCTTGGCCAAGTTTAATACCGATACTCGCCAGGCCGAAATATTTATTGGCCTGCCTACCCCTGCAAACGCCATCTTTATTGCTTCGCTGCCATTTATTATAGAGCAGTATCCCGGGCTTAGCCATTATATATTAAACCAATACACCCTTGTAGCAGTAGATGTAGTGATGTGCGCGTTATTGGTAGCTGAAATACCTTTAATGTCGCTAAAATTCAAGCAGATGGATTCCAGGCGTAATTTTTACCGCTATTTATTGCTGCTTATTTCGGCTATATTGATACTATTTTTTAAATTTGCTGCCGTTCCGGTAGTGATATTTATATATATCACCCTATCTATCATTCAACTAAAATTCGACAATGACAAAGTTCCAGGCTGAAATTGATGTAATGCCCAAAAAAGAAATTCTTGATCCACAAGGCAAAGCCGTTACCGGCAGCATGAAAAACCTTGGCCTTCAGGAAATTCACAACATCCGCATAGGCAAACACATCTCGCTTGAAATTGAGGCTGAGAATGAAGGCATAGCCCGCCAAAAAGTTGACCAGGCCTGCAAAAGCTTATTAGCAAACCTTATTATGGAGAGCTATAGCTTTACTTTGCACACCGTATAATTACGTAAAAGCTTTAAGGTATTTGTAATGCAAGAACATTAAGGCATTACTGTGCCTTATACTTCGCGCAGTCCACTATCCACAATTGTTGATTTATTTCCTGAAAATTAATTATCTGCCTATCAGTTAATTATATTCTTATATTGAGAATTTTGTAGTTTATATGTACATACATTACAACATTTAAATTTTCTTTGCTACCTTTATATTGATTTTTCCAGATCACAACCAATTTTAACTACCCACTCTTAATATTCATCACTAAAAAAGGAGGTAATTGGCACCCATCAGCACATCTCACGTTTTTAAAACCGGTTAAATTAAATCTACTCCGTCAGTAATTTTTAAATCATTAAAACATCAATTATGAAAGCAAAATTTTTAGCAGTTATTGCAGCATTCTTCCTGTTAATTTCAGTTACGGCACCCAAGGCAAAAGCAGAAACTATTACAGTTACCGCAGCACCGATAATTTCCGTTATGACCTTCTGGGATTATGCAGGCCCTCATGATTATTACTTTAGCGCGTATGGGTCCTATTCACAAACAGCCGACGTACCCGACGGCATTTATTATACAGTAACCATTGTAGCAGGCAGCAATTACGGGAGTTTTATTGCCTACGGTCATTACCATCATTACTGGACTTATAACAATCAAAACTACAGTGAATCTGCAGATTTTGATACCGATTATAACAGTCCCACTTATGGGCAGTGTACCTTTAATTATGGTTTAATTTTAGGCTCAGGGTATAATACAGTTTTTGATTACTATAATTAATCGCAACAAAAAAGGGATGCAATTGCATCCCTTTTTTGTTCGTTTTATCCTACCCGTCTGCTTATAATAGTGCCGCGGTATCTGTTTTTATTTTTTCCAGTTTAACCAGGTTATTGCTCACTACATCTTTTATCCAGCCAAACCTGGCATTAATAGTATCTATATCCTGCCCTCCGGCTTTGCAAAGTAATTCCACTTCCTGCATAGCAGCCTGGCAATCGGCCATGCCAAAAAAACCAAGGTTAGGCTTTAGCTTATGTGCGGCTCCGCCAGCCGTCTGCCAGTCGCCTGCTGCAATTGCCGCGCTAATAGTTGTTATCAGTTCAGGGGTTTGCTGTAAAAACAGGTCAATGGAATCAACAATAAACTCATTGCTGCCATCGGCAATTTCATAAAGGAATGAAAGGTCAAAGTTTTGGTCGTCCGACATATTTATCTTTTCTACCTCAAATTTATAATTTTTTCACAACCATGCAATCCCCTAAGTTATTTTTAAGCTGCAACATATTTGTTTTTAACACAGGATGCACAAAACCTGGTGCAATTTCGGCTAAGGGCTCTAAGGTAAACCGACGGTTTTGCAGTTCGGGATGAGGGATAATAAGGTCCGCCTCGTTTAAAATAATATTTTCATAAAATAATATATCAATATCTATTGTCCGCGCCCCCCATTTTTCCGCGCGTTTGCGGCCAAGGTTTAATTCAATTGCTAATATCTGCTGTAATACCTCCCGCGGCAATAGTTCTGTTTGTACCATTACTACCTGGTTAAGGTAATCGGGTTGGTCGGTTTTACCCCAGGCCTGGGTTTCATATAACGATGACAGCTTTGTTACATTACCCACATGCTGCTCAATTTGGCCGATAGCCTGCTGTAAATAGCTGTCTCTATCCCCCAAATTACTGCCCAGCAACAAAAAAACATTAAACATGTTGTAACAAATATTATTGACAAAGCTCTTAACAGTAATACGCTTGCTAATTGTTAAGTTTGCATAGATAAACAGATTATATTTTTTAATGAAACAATTTTTCAAATTTGTACTGGCTACCATTGTAGGTTTAGTTTTCACCACCATTATTTTAGTACTTATTTTAGTAGGGATAATATCCGCGGCAGGCAGCGATAAAACAGATGAAGTAGAATCAAATTCAGTTTTACGCGTAGCATTTACCGCTCCCATTGCCGAACGCACCCCCCATAACCCATTAGCAGGATTAGGATTTTTAGGTTTAGACGGCGAAAAAGCCATAGGCCTTAACGATATATTAGCCAACATTAAAAAGGCTAAAACCGACGATAACATTAAAGGCATTTTTATAGACGAAAGCTACATGCTATCGGGCCAGGCCACTACCGAAGAAATTCGTAACGCGCTGTTAGACTTTAAAAAATCGGGCAAATTTATTGTTGCCTATTCTGAAGTTTATACCCAGGGCGCTTATTACCTGGCATCGGTTGCCGATAAGGTTTACATTAACCCTAAAGGCATATTTGAATTTAGCGGCTTCAGCCAGCAGATCACCTTCCTTAAAGGTGCTATGGATAAGCTGGGTATTGAAGCCCAGGTAATTAAAGTAGGTACTTATAAAAGCGCTGTTGAACCGTACATTTTAAACAAAATGAGCGATGCCAACCGCGAACAGGTAACCAGCTACTTAGGTTCATTATACGATCATTTCCTTACCGGGATTGGCAGCGCGCGGAAGGTGAATAAAGATTCGCTGTTTACCATTGCCAACAACCTGCGTGTGCAGTTCCCCGAAGACGCTTTAAAATACAAACTGGTTGACGGCCTGAAATATAAGGATGAAGTAATTGATGAGTTAAAAAGCCGTACATCTACAAAGAAAAAAGGAGACCTGCACAGTATTGATATTGCTGAATATACCAAAACCGACACTAAAACCGACGAAGATGACAAAACATCTAAAAACCAGATTGCTGTAATATATGCCTCGGGCGAAATTAATGGCGGCGATGGCGATGACAATACTATCGGTTCTGAAAAAATATCAAAAGCCTTGCGTAAAGCACGTTTGGATAATAAAGTAAAAGCCGTGGTATTGCGTGTTAACTCGCCGGGCGGCAGTTCGCTGGCTTCAGACGTAATTTGGCGCGAGGTGAAGCTGACACATGAAGCGAAACCGATCATCGTTTCTATGGGCGATTACGCCGCTTCAGGCGGTTATTATATCTCATGCGCGGCCGATTCTATTATTGCCGAACCAAATACAGTTACAGGCTCTATAGGCATCTTCGCTATACTGCCTAACATGCAAAAACTGTTTAACGATAAACTGGGTGTCACTTTTGACGGCGTAAAAACCGGTAAGTATGCCGATTTGGGTGATGTAAGTCGCCCGCTTACCCCCGAGGAACGCGCCATACTGCAAAACCAGGTAAACCGTGGTTATGATGATTTTACTAAACACGTAGCCGAAGGCCGCCACAAAACACAGGCTTATATTAACAGCATTGGCCAGGGCCGCGTGTGGACTGGTTCACAAGCTATAAAATTAGGTTTGGTTGACCGCCTGGGTAATATTAACGATGCCATAGCATCTGCCGCTAAAAAAGCTAAAGTAACCGAATACAAGGTGGTTGGTTACCCCGATCAAAAAAGCATTTTCAATAAGTTTGGCAGAGGCCTTACTGCCGAGATCAAAACCCGCATGCTAAAATCAGAACTGGGCGAAAATTATAATACGTACCAGCAAATAAAATCCATTACTCAAATAATGCGCACGCCACAGGCTCGCATGCCGTTCGATGTGGTAATTAAATAAATTGTAAACGATATTAAATAAAAAAGCCACCCATTCAGGTGGCTTTTTATTTAATACCCGCCATGCTGAGTTATAGAATCCCGGAGACAATGAAGCTGAAAAGACGAGCGCGGGTGTCATCCTAAGCTTGTCGAAAGATGGTGCAGAGGGCTTACGCACCATGGTTCGACCAGCTCACCATGACAGCCTTTTTGGAAATGTGTCATGCTGTACGGAGTAAAGCATCCCCGATATGCATTGTCGCGATCGGTTATTATGGGGATCCTTCGTTCCACTCAGGATGACGTGGTGGTATTATGGGTGCTCAACCATCTTCAACAAGAAGGGTACAATAACTATTTTAAATACAAAAGGCCCGGTTTATAACCAGGCCTTTGCATGTTAATCGCTAATTAACTAATTACTGTTTCAACTTATGATGCTGAAATATCATCCCGTTAAATTCTTTGTTGCTTAGTTTTTGCGCTATGGCATCTGTTACAAGTTTATTGGCAGCTGCATCAGTGCTTTGCACTTGTAAATCGGTTGAAGTAAGGTAAACACCTTTATTAATATAATTAATAGCCTGCGATAACCATACTTCGGTTTCATCGCCAAAATCTTTAGTTACATCATCAGCAGCAACATATTTACCCGGATAATCGGTGCTGCCCGGTAACATACCGTCATAATACCCACCCTGTCCGGCCGAGTTTTTTGTTTCAAATTCGGGGATATACATTTGATATTTACCGATATTAATGTCAAAAAAACCAACCGGTTTACCATAAGTATTATTACCTATAAGCTGCACATTCATATACGGGCGCAAATTATTAATAGTTAATTCGCTTGCAGACGCAGTAGACTGACTTACAATAAAAAATACACGGCTTAGATTTAAGGTACCTGTTTTGACAAAAGTTTCCGAATTCTTAGCAGGTGAATAATCTATTTGACTATAGTTATATAGTTGATTAGTAGCTGCATCCCTGCGCACCTGGTTTTTAAGCAAAGTTTCCTTATTAGCAGCAAGCGTACTGTTATAATAAGTGGTAAACATCGTTTTTCCATTCGCAGATGTAGGGGCAATCAGGTTATCAAGGAATTGGGCAGTTTCAACATAACCGCCACCGTTATAGCGCAGGTCGACTACCAAATCGGTAATACCCGCAGCTGTAAATGAATTAAACGCGGTAGTTAATGCGGCTTGTGTGCTGGTAAGGGTTACAAAGCTATTAAATACAATATAACCTATTTTTTTGCCCGTAGTGGCTGAATAATCAAGCACCTTATAAGTGATAACCGGCTTAATGGTGTACGATGCTGTAGTAAGGTTCACTGTAAAAGTAGAAGCATCCGGTTTTTTCAACACCATAGTAATTGTACTGCTGTTGGAATAAGCATTAGATACAAAACTTACATTATCAGCTACCGTGCCATCAAGAGCTGTGCGTCCGTTAATACTTATAATTTGATACCCGCGTTTTACACCGGCCAAGTCGGCAGGCGAACCCGGGTAAACATATTTTATATAAAGGTTAGTATTGGCAGGATATTGATAAAAAGGCGCGAAACCAAAATCGCCTGTTATGGCGTTCAGCTTCCCTGACGCGGTACCATCATCAATAAATGAGTATTTGGCCTGCCCGGGGTTGCGTGAGTAATACTCGTATGGCTTGCTGGTTAAGGGATTTATTTTGTATTGCGATAGTTTATTCACCTCGCTTTGTAACGCGGCCAGGTCTGTTGTGCCCGAGAAACTACGGGGGTTAAATGTGGCGTAATCGGGCAGCCCATCGTACCAGTAATAATCTTCTTTAGCGTATAGGAAAACCGAATCGCGCATTAGATCGAGCGCGGAACCCGTGACCACAGGAGGGGTTTCATCGGCAGGTTTGCTTTTTTTACACGACGTAAAAAGGGTAAATAAAACACCTGCGCACAATAGTAATTTTTTCATTTTAATCGGGGTTATTACACCTATATACGTTTTAACTTGTATAATAGTGTATCACTTGCAAAAATATTTGATAATATTTATATGGATAATATAAAGGGCTGTGGTATTTCCACAGCCCTTTTATATCGTTTTAATAATAATGTTCTTTACTTTTTAATTTTCAGGCCTTTATCTAAAATCATCCCGTTAAAGCCATCCTGGCCAATAGCATGTCCGGTGGTTGAATTGCCAGCGTCTAAACTCTGCACCTTTAAGGCGGTGCCATAAGTACCCAGTTTCACATAGTTTAAGGCATGGGCCAGTAAGCCTTCAGTAGCATCACCAAAATCCTTGGTCAGGTCGTCTTTATCATTAAAGCCCGGATAATCGGTACTACCCGGCAGCATCCCAGTATAATACCCGCCCTGGTTTGCCGAGTTTTTAGTTTCAAACTCGGGTACATACAACTGGTACTGGTTTATATTAATGGCAAAAAAGCCAACAGGTTTACCATAGCTGTTTGTCCCTATCAGTTTCACATCCATTTGCGACCGCAGGTTATTAATAGCCAATTCGCTGGCCGACGCGGTTGAACCGGTTACGATAAAAAATACCCGGCCTACAGCCAACGATCCTTTTTTGGTGAATTTAACCGCGTTACCGGCTACAGAATAATCAACCTGTCCGTAGTTGTATAAGTTGTTACTGGCATCCCTAAAAAACTGCTTTTTCAGCAATTGCTCCTGCCCGCTTTGCAAAGTGTTGTTAAAAAAGGTATTGTACATTAACGTGCCGTTTTTTGCCGCAGGCACTATCAGGTTAGCCAGGTATTCGGACGTTGAAACATAGCCGCCGCCATTATAACGCAGGTCAACCACCAGGTCGGTTATGCCGTTGGTGGTAAAGTAATTGAAGGCTTCATCCAGTTTGGGTTGCGCGTTGGCTGGTGCGGTAAAACTATTAAACACCACATAACCTACCTTTTTGCCGCCGCCCAAATCAAATACTTTATAAAGCAGTACCGGATTAACCGTATAACTGGTTGAATTTAAGGTAACGCCATAAGTAGTACCATCGCCCCTTTTTAAAGTGATAGATAGCGGCGAAGTACCTAATGCGTTTATTAAAAAATTATAATCGGCAGTAACACTAATGTCAAGGTTCGATCGGCCATTAACAGTTATCAATTGTTCACCACGGTGTATGCCCGCATTGCCAGCGGGGGAACCAGGGTAAACATAACGTGTCCTAAAATCCGTAGCGCTATTATTTGGGTTGGTTACAGACATGCCAAAATCGGCTTTAGTGCCGCCCAATACTGTGCTGGTTTGGCCGTTATCAATAAACGAATATTTGGCCTGGCCACCGCTATTGGCCACATACTCATAAGGGAGATTAGTAGCCGGGTTTATTTTGTATTGCGATATGATATTTACCTCGGCAGTAACCGAAGCCAGATCTGTAGTGCCTGCAATAGTGCGCGGCTGAAAAGTGGCATAATCGGGAAGCCCGTCCGCCCAATAGTAAGCTTCTTTGCTGTATAAATATATCGAGTCCCTGATCAGGTCTATAGTAGAGCCGGGCGCATCGGGCCCAACGGGATCTACCTTATGTTTTTTACAGGAGGTAAAAGCACCTGTAAGCAGTATAATGGCGAAGTAAAACGTTCTTTTCATATACACACAGTTTATCAAATAATTAACCTTAAACGTAAACAACCGGCTGTAAGTTGCTTTTTATAAAGATATAAACTCTTCGGCATAAATAAAATCAATGCCGCAAGCTTGTGCGCAAAGCACATCGGCTTCATCATTGCCCGCCATCACTATCTCGCGGCGTTGCAGGTTATGGTCGCCTATCAGTTTTAGTACCATATCTGGTTCGGGTTTGGGCGCTATTTCATCGGCAAAGTAGCAAACCAGGTATTTCTCCAGGCCGTGCCATTCTACCTGTTTCAGTTTGTTCAACTGCTGCTCGGGGTTGCCGTTGGTCACAATAAACAGCTTCTTACGATCAACCACAATATCCTGCAGCAATTGCAGCATATCGGGATAGAGTAATAGTTTTAAAGGGAGCTGCGCGTTTTTATGCAGGTGTTCAAAGTTAAACCGATATTTTTCGTCAAGCTTAAATTTTTCCTGCAGTTTATTAAACACGGCATCGGGCCCCTCCTCTTCAAAGGCTTTTACCATCAGGTTTACCAGCACTTTGGCATCCAACAGCTCGGTATATTCTAAAAACCCCGCAAACAGGTAGTATACCTGGTACAGGTAGTCCTTTTCGGGATAAAGCACATTATCCAGTTCAAAAATAAAAACGGTTTTGCGTGCGCCTATATCACTGTACTTCATCGGCAGATAAAATAGTTATTCCGTATTCGTTAAAAAGCAAACCAGCCTCGTTCAGTAATTCCAGTTCATGGTTTTGCAGGGCATATATTGTTTCAATTTGGTTATCCAAACTAAGTGTCAGCATTTTATGCGCATACGACGGATCTGTTGGCTTGGGCAGCGCTATCATATTACCCGCTTTTAGCATAGTAGCCGGCAGTTCGGCATAGTCGCCTAAAATGGTATCCGGGTTATTCAGCTTGCTTTTAAGCTGGTAGGCTTGTGCCGATGAGGCAGATGTAATAAGTATTTTCAATTGATCAGGCTGTAATTAAACCATCTTTCATTATCACTTTACGATCGGATAGGTTGGACAGGTCTTCGTTATGGGTCACGATCACAAAGGTTTGGTTAAACTCTTTACGTAGTTTAATAAACAACTCGTGCAGATCGCGCGCGTTGGCCGAATCCAGATTGCCCGACGGTTCGTCGGCAAATATCAGGTCGGGTTTGTTTATCAGGGCGCGGGCCACTGCCACACGCTGCTGTTCGCCGCCCGAAAGCTGGTTGGGCTTATGTGTTGCCCGGTCGCTTAATCCAAGCATATCTAAAAGTTCCATGGCCCGTTTTTCGGCCTGGGCCTTAGCTGTACCTGCAATAAAGGCGGGGATACATACATTTTCTATCGCGCTAAACTCGGCCAGCAAATGGTGGAACTGGAAGATGAAACCAATTTTACGGTTGCGGAAATTGCTTAACTGTTTGCTGCTTAGCCTGCTTATTTCGTGATCGTTAAAAAATAACTGACCTGCATCGGGTTTATCCAGCGTGCCCATGATATTCAGCAACGAGCTCTTGCCCGCGCCCGAGGCGCCGACGATGGCCACAATCTCGCCCTTTTTAACTTCAAGGTCTACCCCTTTTAAGATATGCAGGTTGCCGTACGATTTATGGATAGCTGTAGCTTTAAGCATGCGGTAAAGGTAATAATTTGGTTGGATTGTCTGAGCCTGGGTTAGTTAGATTTTAAAAGTTGGTATTCAAACTTCCCCCTACCTGGCTTCAGTCTGTAACTGAAGCTTTGGGATGACAGAAAGTCTGTGACTTTCGATTGGAAGTCACAGACTTCCGTTTATCAGTGGGCTTCAGTCACAGACTGAAGCCAGACATTAACCTACAACTCAACCATTGCCTTTATAACCCCGTTAGCCGGATCAAGCCAGCTTTCAAACTGGTCTTTAACTTCCTCAAATTTTACCCGATGGGTAATATAGTTAGTAGGATCTACCAACCCTTTTTTCATGGAGGCTATTACATGTTCAAAATCGGCACGGGTGGCATTGCGGCTGCTCATTAGGGTAGCTTCGCGTTTATGAAACTCAGGGTGACTGATACTGATCTCGGCCTTTTGCAAACCTACCAGCACATATCTTGCGCCATGCGCCATATACTGGAAACCATTGTTAATAGCGCGTAAGCTGCCCGTTGCATCAATAACCACAGTGGGCATATCGCCGCCGGTTATTTCGCTTAGTTTTTGCATTACATCGTCGGTGGTTACGTTAATGATGTGGTCTACCTTCAACCGGTCGCGACAGAAATTGAGTCGGCCTTCGTTCATATCCATGGCAATTACTTTACCGCCGGCTATCCGTGCAAACTCCATCGTACCTAAACCTATGGGGCCGGCACCAATAACCAATACATATTCACCCGCTTCTACCCCGGCACGGCGCACGCCATGGGCGCCAATAGCCAATGGTTCAACCAGTGCCAGTTCATCATAACTTAAACCTTCGCCATGTACCAGCGCGTACGATGGGACAGCCAAATATTCAACCATGCCGCCATCTACGTGTACACCGCATACTTTAATACTGGCACAGCAGTTTGGTTTGCCGCTGCGGCATGCAATGCAGGTTCCGCAATTAAAATACGGGATAAAAGTTACAGCTTCGCCTTTGGTAAAACCTTCAGCGCCGTTCGGTTCAACCAAATCGCCCGACAGTTCGTGCCCAAGGATACGCGGATAGCTAAAGAATGGCTGCGTGCCTTCATAAGCATGCAAATCCGTCCCGCAGATACCTATCCGCTTAATACGGATCAACGACTCGCCCGACTGGGCAACCGGTGCTTCTTTCTCTCCATAGGCCAGCTTTCCCGGCTCATCACAAACTAATACTTTCATTATATTTATTTAACGCCTACACATAAGCGTAATGTTTATTTATCAGCCCTTTGGCTTTCATTTCGTCCCAAAAACCTGCGGGCATTTCCACATCGGCCATAGCTATATTGCCTTTCACACGTGCGGCATTGGTAGTACTTAAGGCTATGCTTTTTACACCCGGCGCATGCAGGCCAAAAGCCACACAAGCCTCGGCCGGCTTAATATTGTATTTATTGCACAGGGCAAAAAAATCATCGCGCCATTTAAACAATTCGGCGTGGGTTTCCCTGTCCATCAGGTGGTAATTATAGTAATCGCCACCAATTAAAAAACCTGCGTTAAATACGGCTGAGTTAATTATAGCTACACCCTTCCGTTCCAATTCTTCCATAAAAGCAACCAGGTCATCCGGGTGACTGTGTACCGTCATACTATTGGCTATCATTGCCCAATCCAGGTCAACATCCTGCGCAATTTGCTGTATCATGCGCCAGTCTTTCGATCCTACCCCTATCGCCATTACCTCGCCTTGCTCTTTTAATTCGCCAAGTGCACGGTAAGCGTCCAGCACATCGCGGTAACGCTGTTGTTTATCTCCTTCGCTTATGGCAGCGGCCAGGTATTCGTCGGGGTCGTGTACCGATACCAGGCCGGCTTTGTAACCATTCAACAATTCGTTTCCCTGATGGTAACATTCCAAAATGCCTTCGTAACTTATCTTTTGTACCGCGTCAAATTTCAGATCGCGCCATATGCCGGTTTCAAAGGTAGGTTCCGGGGTTTTCAATTCCGTCCTAACCCATCCCAGTTTGTTGCTAATTAATACATCTTCCTGCTTTACGCCTAAGCGTTTCAAACATTTTCCTAATGATTCCAGCGCCAAACCAGCGCCATATTTCCCCGCCGAATCAAACACTACCGGCTTTTGCGAATTTGCCACTACCTGTTCAACAATTTCGCATTTAGCATCGTCGTCCATAGCTACATACAAGTTGCCCAGGCCACTGGTACCAAACATTACCTTGGGTAAATTAAGATCAGCGGGGTTATTTTTCATCGTCATACTTGAGGGAGGTTAGTCTTCAAAATTAATTAAATATGTGTCACCAATACATTTATAATAAAAAATGCTTTATATCACCTATGATAGTATTTTAAAACCGCCTTCTATTAATATTGTATTATACTAACATGAAGATATTTCAGCAAACCATACAACTGCGCGAACGTAAACGAGGCTTCCACCTCATTACCAACGAAGTGGTGCACGCGCTGCCGCAGATAACCGAATTGCAGGTGGGTATGTGCCAGGTGTTTATTAAACATACCTCGGCATCGTTAACTATTAACGAGAACGCCG
>Ga0075366_10001067_pt1 | contig 13458 bp, 14 predicted proteins | sample EndMethybrTD3031_FD_72351 | JGI IMG/M metagenome (GOLD analysis project Ga0075366, IMG submission 72351) | Populus endosphere microbial communities from Tennessee, USA - Endosphere MetaG P. TD hybrid TD303-1 | ecosystem: Host-associated > Plants > Roots > Endosphere | place: USA: Tennessee...
GTGACCTTCTCGAGCGTCAGGCCGACTTCTTCGGCGATGACCTTGCCGCCCGTCAGGATGGCGATGTCTTCGAGCATGGCCTTGCGGCGGTCGCCGAAGCCCGGCGCCTTGACGGCCACGACCTTCAGGATGCCGCGGATCGTGTTGACCACGAGGGTCGCGAGCGCTTCGCCTTCGACTTCTTCAGCGATGATCAGCAGCGGACGGCCAGCCTTGGCCACTTGCTCCAGCGTGGGCAGCAGGTCGCGGATGTTGCTGATCTTCTTGTCGAACAGCAGCACGAAGGGGTTGTCCAACACCGCCGATTGCTTCTCGGGGTTGTTGATGAAGTAGGGCGACAGGTAGCCACGGTCGAACTGCATGCCCTCGACGACGTCGAGTTCGCTCTCGAGCGACTTGCCGTCTTCGACGGTGATCACGCCTTCCTTGCCGACCTTGTCCATCGCATCGGCAATGATCTTGCCGATGGTGTCGTCGCTGTTGGCCGAGATCGTGCCGACTTGAGCGATTTCCTTGCTCGTGGTGGTGGGCTTCGATTGCTTCTTGAGCTGCTCGACCAGGGCCGTCACGGCCTTGTCGATGCCGCGCTTCAGGTCCATCGGGTTCATGCCGGCGGCCACGTACTTCATGCCTTCGCGGACGATGGCCTGCGCGAGCACGGTCGCGGTGGTGGTGCCGTCACCGGCGTTGTCGCTGGTCTTGGAAGCGACTTCCTTGACCATTTGCGCGCCCATGTTCTGGAGCTTGTCCTTGAGCTCGATTTCCTTGGCCACGGACACGCCGTCCTTGGTCACGGTCGGGGCGCCGAAGGAGCGCTCGAGCACCACGTTGCGGCCCTTGGGGCCCAGGGTCACCTTGACTGCGTTAGCCAGGATGTTCACGCCTTCGACCATGCGGGCACGTGCCTCGCCGCCGAAGATGACGTCTTTTGCTGCCATGTGTTTATCTCCGAATCAGTTGCTTTGCTTACTTCTCGACCACAGCGAAGAGGTCTTCTTCGCGCATCACGAGCAGTTCGTCGCCGTCGACCTTGACGGTCTGGCCGCTGTACTTGCCGAACAGGACGCGATCGCCCACCTTGATGTTCAGGGTGACGAAATCACCCTTGTCGTTGCGCTTGCCCGGGCCGACGGCCAGAACTTCGCCTTGGTCAGGCTTCTCGGCGGCGTTGTCGGGGATGACGATGCCAGAGGCGGTCTTGGTTTCTTGCTCCAGGCGCTTGACGATCACGCGATCGTGCAACGGACGAAGTTTCATGGGATCTCCTTGTCTCAGTGTGAGCTTCTGCGGTGACATGAGCGACAGTTGGCGCTCATTTACATTTGGCTGGATGGCGATGATTTGCCGCTCCGGATGCCATTAGCACTCGATGCACTTGAGTGCTAGCAACGGAATTATAGGGGTCGACTGTGTCGATTCAAGAGCAGCCCGCGCGACTTGTGGGCTTTGGCTCATCCGGGGCGGGGATGCGCACATCCCACACCTTAGGCGTATCGCCGCCTGGGTTGCCCCCGTAGCATCCGACGCATTCAATTCGAATGCCGCTTCGGGGAGACAGCCATGGCCACCAGGAAGACTGCTTCGGGCAAGGCGCACGCCGCGTCTGTGCACATCGGGCTCAACGCAGTCAGCGCGGCGCACTATGGTGGCTGGTCGGGCGAACTGGCGGCCTGCGAATTCGACGCCAACGACATGGCCGCGATTGCCAAGTCACGCGGCATGAAGTCGACGGTGCTCATCACGAAGAAAGCCACGCGCTCCAACTCGCTGGCAGCCATTCGTGCTGCAGCCAAGGCGCTCAAGTCGGGCGACATGTTCTTCCTCACGTACTCCGGCCATGGCGGCCAAGTTCCCGACAGCAACGGCGACGAGCCCGACAAGCAGGATGAGACCTGGTGCCTGTACGACGGACAGCTCATCGACGACGAGCTGTATTTCGAGCTCAGCCGATTTGCCTCGGGCGTGCGGATTCTGGTGTTGTCCGACAGCTGCCACAGCGGTTCGGTGATCCGCGACGTGCCGCCCACCGTGGCGGTGCTGCCGACCGCCGTGCCGCCGCAGCGCCCCAAGAACATGCCGCGCAGCGTGGCGCTGCGCACCTATCGCGACAACCAGTCGTTCTACGACAAGCTGCAAGCCGACGTGGCGAAGGCGGCAGGTGACAAGCTGGTGGACCCCGATGCGGCCCTTGCCCACGTGGCTGCCAGTGGGCGCCTCACGGCCATCGTCAAGAAATTCGGCCCGGCGGCCATTCTCATTTCAGGGTGCCAGGACAACCAGACGTCGATGGACGGCGACCACAACGGCGCGTTCACCGAACAGGTGCTGAACGCGTGGAACAACGGCGGCTTCAGCGGCAACTACGCGACATTTCATGCGGCCGTGCGCTCTCGATTGCCGTCCACGCAGTCGCCCAATCTCTTCACGCTGGGGACCGCGGGCACGTTTCTCGCGCAGCAGCCGTTCTCGGTGTGACCGACCCGAATCAATGCGCTGAGGGCGGAGCCTGCTCGTCGGCATCGATGTCGGCCGACGTGGGGCGCGCCTCGACACGGTAGCTTTCGCTCGCCCAGGCGCCGAAATCCACGTTCTTGCAGCGCTCGCTGCAGAACGGGCGGAATGCGTTTTCCGGGGCATAGAGGCTGTCGCCGCCACAAGCCGGACAGGTGACGATGCGTTTGGTCGTTGACGTGGCCATGATCTGACTCGACGATCGAATGCTCAGGAACAGAGCGTGAGTTCGAAGGTGGTGTCGGCCGTGCTGGGCTTCAAGCGGCCATCGGCGTCCGGACGCATGAGTCGCACCGAGGCCATGAGGCGGTGCCCGCTGATTTCGGGAATCAGGCCCTCGGCTGCCTGCAAGCGCACCCGCATCAGCTGATAGGTCCGGCCGGCCGGCAGGCTTTGCTGGTACTGGCCGCCCATGGCGACCACCTTGTGGGGAACGCCAGAATCGCGCAACAGGCCGAGCAGCACGTTGAGCGCTTCGGCCAGCGGCATGAGGCTCGATATCCATTGCATGAGATCGGCTCGCCGGCGCGGCGGATCAAGCTTTTGCCACGCGTGATAGGCCGGCAGATCGAATTCGCATGTGCCGCCCGGGATGCTGATGCGGCTGCGGATGCTCATGAGCCATTCATTGGTGGTGAGCGCATGGCCGGCCTTGCCGGGCAGTTGATTCAGCCCATTGAAGGCGTGATCGACCTTGGCGACGAAGCCATCGAGCACCTGTTCGGCGATCGACGGGTTGCCGCGGTAGCTGTTGAGCAAGCCCTTTTGCCGTTCGAGGTCCTTGAGCAAGTCGGACTTCAGGTCGGCCCGCGACGCGACGTCGACGATCTCGAAGATCGTCGCGAGCGCGTAGTGATGATCGACCGCAGTGTCGCGCGGGATCAGCTGGCCAAGGCGGTCGAACAGATGTTCGAGCCGCAGCATGGTGCGGATGCTTTCGTTGAAGGGGTACTCGTACAGAACCAAAAGGACGTCCTCGGGCTGGAGCCGCTCGCGGCCAGAGTGCGAGTGTAGTCAGGGGCCGATTGTTCCACAGCGTTTTGCCCTGGTTCACGCAGGGGAGCACCAGTGCGTCCACAGTCCGGCCACTTCCGCGGCAAGCTCGGACATTGTGAGGCCTTCGTTCCGGATCACGGCGTCGGCGCAGGAGAGCCTTGCCTGCCGCGACGCCTGCTGCGCGATGACCCTTTGCACCGCGTCGTCGGTCCATCCGGAGCGCGTCACCACACGGGCAGCCTGCGTGGCTTCACTGCAGTCGACCACAAGGACCTTGTCGACGATGGATCGCCACCGGCCCGACTCGACCAGCAGAGGGACATCGAACACCTTGATCGGCGCGTTCGACGCATCGGCCTGCCGCGCGGTCTCGACGCCGATCAGGGGGTGAAGAATCGCTTCGAGATGGCGCCGGGAAACCGGGTCGCCGAAAGCCAGCGAGCGCATGCGTTCGCGATCGAGTGCGCCGCTGGCATCAATGAAGCCGTCGCCGAACGCTTCGCGGATGCCGGCGATGGCCGCGCCGCCAGGCAGGGTGAGTCGGCGAGCAATGGCGTCGGTGTCGATGATGGCGGCGCCATGCAACGCGAGCAATCCGGCCACCGTGCTCTTGCCGCTTCCGATGCCGCCGGTCAGGCCGATTCGAAGCACGATGGTCACCTCGACAGGCTGTCGCCGGTCGCGATCAGGCCCAACCCAGCCAGCCGAGAACCTGGGCCTGGCCCGCGAGCATCACCACGAGTCCGGCGCCGGCAAGGAACGGGCCGAAGGGCACATAACGTCCCTCTCGCAGGCCACTGGTGAGCTTCATGCCGATGCCGACGATGGCACCGATGATGGAGGCGGCGAGAACGATGGGAAGGATCATCTGCACACCCAGCCACGCGCCGAGGGCGGCCAAGAGCTTGAAGTCGCCATAGCCCATGCCTTCCTTGCCGGTGGCCTTCTTGAAGATCCAGTAGACCGTCCACAGCGACATGTAGCCCACCACGGCACCCCAGATCGCGATGTTGAGCGGAATCGTCCAACCGAGCGCTGCGCTCACGAGCCCCGCCCAAAGCAGGGGCAAGGTCAGGTCGTCCGGGAGCAAGGTCGTGTCCCAGTCGATTCCGGCGAGCGCGACCAGCACGGCGACGAAGCCGCACCACAGCAGGGTGGTCGGTTGGGGGCCGAATCGGTAGGCCGTGGCGGCGAACAGGACGGCCGTCATGATCTCGACGAGGGGATAGCGCGGCGAGATGCGGGTCTTGCATTTGCTGCACTTGCCGCCGAGGCGAAGGTAGCTGAGCACCGGCACGTTCTCGTGCCATGCGATGGGGTGCGCGCACTGGGGGCAGCGCGAACGCGGCCTCGACAAGGTGATCTGCGGTGGCGCATCGAACGGGACGCCCAGCATCTCCGCACTGTCGATCTTCCAGCCGCGCTCCAGCATCTGCGGGAGGCGGTGGACGACGACGTTGAGGAAGCTGCCGATGCAAAGGCCGAAGAGCGCCAGGAACCAGGGAGACAGCAGGACGCTGATGACCTCCGGCGTCACACCACTTGACCCAGTTTGAAGATCGGGAGGTACATCGAGACCACGATGCCACCGATGAGTGTGCCCAGGATGACGATGATGAACGGCTCCATCAGGCTCGACAATCCCTTGACGGCCTCATCGACCTCGTCTTCATAGAACTCGGCCGCCTTTCCGAGCATCTGGTCGAGCGCGCCGGATTCCTCGCCGATGGCGCACATCTGCAAGACCATCACGGGGAACACGCCGGTGGTCTGCATGGAAGTGGTCAGCGCGCTGCCCGTCGAGACGTCCTTCTGGATCTGCTCGGTGGCTTCGGCAAATACGGCATTGCCCGAGGCGCCCCCCACGGAGTCCAGGGCCTCGACCAGCGGCACGCCCGCGGCGAACATGGTCGCCAAAGTTCGAGTCCAGCGTGCGACTGTCGACTTGTAGACCAGGTCGCCAAACACCGGCACCTTGAGCAGCAGGCGGTCCATGGCTTTCTGCATCTTTTCGGAACGGCGCCACGACTGGAGGAAGAAGTACACGCCGCCGAAGAGGAGGCCGAAGATGGCCAACCACCACTTGACGAAGAACTCCGACATGGCGATCACGATCAAGGTCGGTGCGGGCAGGTCGGCGCCGAAGGACTTGAACACGTCCTTGAATGCAGGAATCACGAAGATCATGATGACTGCAAGGACGACGAACGCGACCACCAGCACAGCGACCGGATAGATTAGCGCCGACTTGATCTTGTTCTTGATCGCCAGTGTCTTTTCCTGATAGAGGGCAAGACGATCGAGCAGCGTTTCAAGAATGCCGCCGGCTTCGCCGGCTTCGACCAGGTTGCAATACAGCGCGTCGAAATAGAGCGGGTGCTTGCGGAACGCACCCGACAGGCTGGTGCCGGTTTCAACGTCCCCGCGGATGTCGGTCAGCAGACGCGTCACCTTCGGGTTCGTGCTGCCACGCGCGACGATGTCGAAGGCCTGGATCAGCGGCACGCCGGCGCGCATCATCGTGGACAACTGGCGGGTGAAGAGGGCGATGTCCTTTTGCTTGATGGACTTGCCGCCGTGCATGCGGCGCTTCTTGACCTTGGTGATCAGGATGCCTTGGCGCCGCAGGCTCGCGCTCACCATTGCTTCGCCGCCGGCACGCATTTCGCCGCGAACGAGCTTGCCGTTCTTGTCCTTGCCTTCCCACTCGAAGACGAGTTCCTTGATGTTCTGTTTAACGGCTACTGCAGTCGCCATATTGCCTCCGAGGAACCGAATCCTCGCCCGAACTTGGTTGCGTTATTCGATGTCGACATCGGTCACTCGTTGGTGACCGAGATCACTTCTTCCAGCGTCGTCACGCCTCCCCGGACCTTGATCAGGCCGGATTGCCGCAAGTCGCGCACGTTCTCGCGCTGTGCCTGCTGGGCGATGTCCATCGCTGTCCCTTCAGAGAGGATGATCCGCTGAATTTCCTCGGTGATGGGCATCACTTGGTAAATGCCGACGCGTCCCTTGTACCCGTTGCTGCAGGCCGAGCAGCCGACCGCGCGGTACGGCGACCAGGTGCCGTTCACGTCGGATTCGGCGAAACCGGCCTTGAGCATCGCCTCGCGCGGGTACTCGGCCTTTGTCTTGCACAGTTCGCACAACTTGCGGGCCAGGCGCTGGGCCGTGATGAGCAGCACGCTCGAAGCGATGTTGAATGGCGCCACGCCCATGTTCAGCAGGCGGGTCAGCGTGGTCGGCGCGTCGTTCGTGTGCAGCGTCGACATCACCATGTGACCGGTCTGCGCCGCCTTGATGGCGATGTCGGCGGTTTCGAGGTCGCGAATTTCGCCGACCATGATCACGTCCGGATCCTGGCGAAGGAATGACTTCAGCGCCGCGGCGAAGGTCAGGCCGGCCTTGTCGTTGACGTTGACCTGGTTGATGCCCGGCAAATTGATTTCAGCCGGGTCTTCGACCGTGGAGATGTTGACACCAGGCTGATTGAGAATGTTCAGGCAGGTGTAGAGCGACACCGTCTTGCCCGAGCCCGTCGGCCCGGTGACCAGGATCATTCCGTACGGCCGCTGGATGCAAGCGAGCAGGCGGTCCTTCTCGATCTTCTCGTAGCCGAGCGCCTCGATGCCGAGCTTCGCGCTGGACGGATCGAGAATACGGATCACGATCTTTTCGCCGAACAAGGTCGGCAGCGTGCTGACCCGGAAGTCGATCGCCTTGCTGCCAAACTTGAGTTTCATGCGGCCGTCTTGCGGCACGCGTTTTTCGGCGATGTCCAGGCGCGATATGACCTTGATGCGCGAGGACAGCTTGTCCTTGATGGCAATTGGCGGCTGCGTGATCTCGCGCAACTCGCCGTCGATACGGAATCGCACCCGGTAGTGGTATTCGTAGGGCTCGAAGTGCAAGTCGGATGCGCGTGCATTGATCGCATCGATGAGCATCTTCTGCAGGAATCGAACGACAGGCGCGTCTTCGACTTCGGCCGAGCCGGTGTCGGGTGCTTCCTGCGTCGTGACGTCATCCGTGACGTCGAATTCGAAATCGCCAGACGCCAGCGATTCCAGCGTTTCGGACGCGCTCGCACCGGCATCTTCAAGGATCTTGGTGAGCTTGTCATGCTCGACGATCACCCACTCGGGCGACAGCTGCGTGGCGAACTTGATCCGCTCGACCGCCTCTTGGTCGGTCGGATCGGAGGCACCGATGAAAAGGCGGTTGCCACGCTTGCCCAGGACCAGCACGTGGTACTGCGTGGCGAGCTTGCCGTCGATGACGTTTCGCGGCAGTTTCTGCGTGTCGATCGCGTTGAGATCGAGCAGCGGCAAGGCAAGCGCTCCGGAGAGCGTGTGGGCCAGTCCGGCCGGCGTGACGGCGCCGGAGGCAATGACCGCCGAGACGAAATTGCCCTTCTTGTCCTTGGCGACCGCCTTGACGAGTTCTTCCGCCGTCTTGGCGTTGAGTTTGCCCGCGTTGACCAGAACGCGCGCAACGCCTGAAAGCGCGGAGTGGGGGGTGTCGGCAAGTGTGTCCACGGCGCTGTTCGGATGTGCTCAGGCAACGCCCAAGGGCGTGACGATGCCGGCGGCGCAGACAAGGGCCGAGACGCGCTGGGCGCGGGACGTGCCAGCAGCGGAAATTCGGGACACTGAGTGTTCACTCCACGGGGATGACTTGACGATGATCGCCGAATCGTCAGATAGTGTAAATCGCGAAGATACGCGCACTGTGCCAACTATTCACGTCGAGCCTTGCGAGATCCTTGACGATGCATGCCCTGATGCATCGGAAACAAAGTGCAAAAACCTGTCGCGTGATTCGTGAATGTGGATTGATGGTCGGGGTGAGAGGATTCGAACCTCCGGCCTCTACGTCCCGAACGTAGCGCTCTACCAGGCTAAGCTACACCCCGATTTTGAAAACGCTGCGAACGCGGCGTCTTGCATGCGATCGGCGTCTGTTGACGCACTTGATGCTCAAAACGAGCGATCAACCGACCGAACGCAGAATTCTAGCAGAGCTTCGCGGCTCTGCGATTCAGGAATCAGGCGCAGCGACGTGCGCGCCATGTCGGCCTGGGCACGGGCGGCATCGCGGGTTGCTTCGATTGCGCCCGTCTGCCTGACGATCTGAACGATTTCACCGAGCCTGGCGACTTCGCCTTCTTCGATGGCATGGCGGATGAGCGCTCTTTCATCCGCAGTGCCTCGGGCCATGGCAACGAGCAACGGCAAGGTCGGTTTGCCCTCGCGCAAGTCATCGCCGACGTTCTTGCCGAGCTTGGCGGTGGAACCTTCGTAGTCGAGCAAGTCGTCGACCAGCTGGAAGGCGGTGCCCAGCGATCGCCCGTAGTCTGCGCAAGCCTCTTCGACATCGTGGGGTGCGTCTGCGAGAACGGCGCCCAGTCGCGCGCTGGCTTCAAACAGCTTGGCCGTCTTGTAGCGGATGACGCGCAAGTAATCTTCGACCGAGATGTCCGGGTCGTGCATGTTCATGAGTTGCAGGACTTCGCCTTCGGCGATGACGTTGGTCGCGTCTGCCAGCACTTCGAGCACCCGCATTCGATTCACGGACACCATCATCTGGAAGGCGCGCGAATACACGAAGTCTCCAACGAGCACGCTGGCTGCATTGCCGAAGAGCGCGTTGGCCGTTTCGCGCCCGCGACGCAGGGCGGATTCATCGACGACATCGTCGTGCAAGAGTGTCGCGGTGTGGATGAATTCGACCGTCGCTGCCAGTTCATGGCGCTCCGGGCCCTCGAACCCAAGGGCCTTTGAGAACAGGAGCACAAGCATCGGCCGGATGCGTTTGCCCCCAGCGCTGATGATGTAGTGGGCGATCTGGTTGATGAGGACGACGTCCGAGGCGAGCCGGCGTTGAATGACGGCGTCGACTTCCTGCATGTCGGCGGCCATGAGCAACGCCGCGCCTGTGGCCGGCGCGGCGGGTTCGGGTTGAGGCGCCGTCTGGACGCTGGGCTCGGATGACACGGCGTGGATTATAGGAATGCCTTGCAGTGTGTTTCGGCCGCAGCGTTCACACGACAGATCGCCTTGCGCTTTGGCGCGATTTGGAGTCCGCCGGGCTCTCGTTGTACAATCAAAGGCTCTGCGCGAAATGCGTGGGGTCTTCGCATGACTTGCTCATTGTTCTTTGTGGGCGGGAATCGAAGGTACTCAACGAAAGGGCTGATATGTACGCGGTCATAAAAACCGGCGGCAAACAATACAAGGTTGCTGCGGGCGAAAAGATCAAAATAGAACAGATTGCTGCGGATGTTGGCCAAGAGATCACGATCGACCAGGTGTTGGCCATTGGTGCCGGCGCCGATCTGAAGGTCGGGACTCCCTTGGTGACGGGCGCAAGCGTGGTGGCCAAAGTGTTGGCCCAGGGCAGGCATGACAAGGTGCGCATCTTCAAGATGCGTCGTCGCAAGCACTATCAAAAGCGACAAGGTCATCGCCAGAACTTCACTGAAATCGAAATCAGTGCAGTGAACGCCTGATACGCCACTTCAAGGAGATCTGAACCATGGCACAGAAAAAAGGCGGCGGTTCCACACGGAACGGCCGCGATTCCCAACCGAAGATGCTCGGCGTCAAGGTGTTCGGCGGCCAGACCATTCCGGCCGGCTCGATCATCGTTCGCCAGCGCGGTACCAAGTTCCATGCCGGCACCAATGTCGGCATCGGCCGTGACCACACGCTGTTCGCGCTCGTCGACGGCGAAGTGAGCTACGCCGTCAGGGGCCCGCGCAATCGTCAGACGGTGAGCGTCAAGGCCCTGTAATCGGCCTCGTCCCACCGCACAAGCCCCGGCCCTCCGGGGCTTGTTCATTTGGGCACCCGGCGGATGCGATTCCAATGGGCGCATCGAGCTGCGCAGTCGCCGTCCCTCAGGAAGGCGATTCCGCTGGATTACCATCTTGCGCACCTTGGTCACCATAAGGGCTTCAGCATGAACAAGAGCGGCATCGTTCTCATCGTCATCGGTTGCCTGTTTCTCGCCAACAACTTCGGGCTGCTGCAGTTCGAATGGCTGCGCCAATGGTGGCCGCTGATCCTCATCGCGCTCGGCGTCTGGTCGCTCATCAATCACAAGCCCGCTGACAAGTCGTCATCGGGAACGGACAAATCCACATCATGAAGTTCGTCGACGAAGCCACGATCGACGTTGTCGCCGGCAATGGCGGCAACGGCTGCATGAGCTTCCGTCGAGAGAAGTTCATCCCATTCGGCGGCCCCAACGGCGGAGACGGCGGCCGCGGCGGCAGCGTCTTCGCCGTCGGCGACCGCAATCTCAACACCTTGATCGACTTCCGCTATGCGCGCCGACACGAAGCGCGCAACGGCGAGAACGGCCGGGGTTCCGACCAGTACGGCGCTGCGGCTGAAGACATCATCCTTCGCATGCCCATGGGCACGATCATCAAGGACGTCGACACCGGCCAGGTCATCGCGGAATTGCTGGTGCCTGACGAAAAAGTGCTGCTCGTGAAAGGCGGCGACGGCGGCTTCGGCAACTTGCATTTCAAGAGCAGCACCAACCGCGCGCCAAGGCAAAAGACGCCGGGCTGGCCCGGTGAAGCGCGAAAGCTCAAGCTCGAACTGCGGGTATTGGCCGACGTGGGCCTGCTGGGCATGCCCAACGCCGGCAAGTCGACGCTGATTGCGGCCATCTCGAACGCGCGACCGAAGATCGCGGACTATCCATTCACGACGCTGCACCCCAATCTCGGCGTCGTTCGCGTCCAGGCCGAGCAGAGCTTCGTGGTCGCCGACATTCCAGGCCTGATCGAAGGTGCATCGGAAGGCGCGGGGCTTGGCCACCTGTTTCTGCGCCACCTCCAGCGCACGCATTTGCTGCTGCACATCATCGACTTTGCTCCTTTCGACGAGGCCGTCGATCCGGTCGCGCAAGCCAAGGCCATCGTGGCCGAACTCAAGAAGTACGACGAAGCCTTGTACGAGAAGCCCCGTTGGCTGGTGCTCAACAAGCTCGACATGGTGCCGATCGAAGAGCGCGAAAAGCGCGTCAAGGATTTCATCAAGCGCTTCAAGTGGAAGGGGCCTGTCTTCCAGATTTCGGCGCTCACCCGCGAAGGTTGCGAGCCCCTGATCAAGGCCATCTACCAGCACGTTTCCAAGCTGAAGAACGTGGTGCCGGACGATCCGGACCCGCGCTTCGTCGCGGCAGACGCCGACGCGCCGCAGTCATGAGCGACGCGTTGAAGAACGCGAGGCGGATCGTCGTCAAAGTCGGCTCAAGCCTCGTCACCAACGAAGGCCGCGGCGTGGATGCCGATGCCGTGGGCAACTGGTGCCGGCAGATGGCTGTCCTCGCCTCGCAGGGGCGTGAGGTGGTGATGGTGTCGAGCGGCGCGATCGCCGAAGGCATGAAGCGGCTTGGGTGGGCGGCGCGCCCCAAGGAAATCCACGAGCTTCAGGCGGCTGCTGCCGTGGGCCAGATGGGCCTCGCCCAGATCTACGAATCCAAATTGCGCGAGCACGGCATGGGCAGCGCGCAAGTGCTCCTCACGCATGCCGACCTCGCTGATCGCGAGCGCTATCTCAACGCGCGTTCGACCTTGCTGACGCTCTTGAGCCTCAAGGTCATCCCGGTGATCAACGAGAACGACACCGTGGTCAACGACGAGATCAAGGTGGGCGACAACGACACCCTGGGCGCGCTGGTGGCCAACCTGGTCGAGGCCGACAGCCTCGTGATCCTCACGGATCAGAAGGGCCTGTACTCGGCCGATCCGCGGCGCGACCCGTCCGCGCGCTTCATCGACGAAGCGCAGGCCGGCGCGCCTGAGCTGGAGCAGATGGCAGGCGGCGCCGGCTCCAGCATCGGCAAGGGCGGCATGATCACCAAGATCCTCGCCGCCAAGCGGGCCGCGAAGAGCGGCGCCAGCACCGTCATCGCCTGGGGCCGCGAGCCCGACGTGCTCATCCGCCTGGCGGCCGGCGAATCCATCGGTACGGCCTTGCTGGCTCCAACGCAAAAAATGGCAGCGCGCAAGCAGTGGATGGCCGATCACCTGCAGATGCGGGGCACGGTCGTCGTCGACGATGGTGCGGTGCTCAAGTTGCGCGACGGCGGCAAGAGTCTCCTGCCGATCGGCGTGATCGAGGTGACCGGAGAGTTCCACCGCGGCGACGTGATCGCGGTGAAGAGTGTCTCGGGTGCGGAGATCGCCCGTGGATTGGCCAACTATTCCAGCAGCGAAGCACGCCTCATCGCCCGCAAGCCGTCGAGCGAGTTCGAACGCCTCTTGGGATTCACGGGCGAACCGGAAATGATCCACCGCGACAACCTCGTCCTGACCTGAGCGCCTCGCGCTCGCTCAGGCGTCAGCGCGGCGCGGTCTTCGGCATGTCGGGCGCGGGCAGCGGCGCGGCATCGGCGGCGACATCGTCATGGTGCGAATGCTGCCGCGGATCGTGTTCTTCGTCCCGATGGTGAGGCCGCATCCCCGATCGCAGATACCGGTTGTGATGGCTGCCCCTGGGAAGAAAGCGCGCCAGTTCGGTCAGCGCCATCTGGTAGACGTCGCGCTTGAACTCGATGACGACTTCAAGCGGAACCCAATACTCGTTCCAGCGCCAGGCGTCGAATTCAGGGTGGTCGGTGGCGCGCAGGTTCATGTCGGTGTCGCGGCCGACCAGCTGCAGCAGGAACCAGATCTGCTTTTGCCCGCGGTAGTGCCCGCGGGCATCGCGCCGGATGAAATGGTCGGGCACTTCGTAGCGCAACCAGTCTCGCGTGCGCGCGATGATCCGCACGTGCTCATGCGTGAGCCCCACTTCCTCATGGAGTTCGCGGTACATCGCCTGCTCGGGCGTCTCGCCGTATTTGATGCCCCCTTGCGGGAACTGCCAGGAATGAGTGCGGATGCGTTTGCCCCAGAACACCTGGTTTTTCTGGTTGAGCAGGATG
>Ga0075366_10001068_pt1 | contig 13455 bp, 11 predicted proteins | sample EndMethybrTD3031_FD_72351 | JGI IMG/M metagenome (GOLD analysis project Ga0075366, IMG submission 72351) | Populus endosphere microbial communities from Tennessee, USA - Endosphere MetaG P. TD hybrid TD303-1 | ecosystem: Host-associated > Plants > Roots > Endosphere | place: USA: Tennessee...
TACAAGATTAGCAATAAATATTTATAAAATTAATGGCAATAATAACATTAACTACTGATTTGGGCGATAAAGACATTTACCAGGCCGCCCTGAAAGGCAGCATCTACAAATTGTTGCCCACAGTTAATATAGTTGATATTACCAACAGTGTTGCCGCATTTAACGTGCAACAGGCCGCGTTTATATTAAAAAACAGCTTTTATTACTTCCCCGAGGATACCGTACACCTTATAGGTATTGATACCGTTTACAGCGACCATACCAAGTACCTGGCCGTAAGGTACAAAAAACATTATTTTGTGGGGGCCGATAATGGAATTTTTTCATTAATGTTTGATACCGACCCGGAAGAGATAGTGGAGATAAATATTATGCAGGATTTAAAGTTTCTGCATTTCCCGCTCGCAGACATTTTTGTGAAAGCAGCCTGCCACCTGGCCAAAGGCGGCAAGCTGGGCGAAATTGGCCTGCCGGTTCACGATATCGAAAACAAAATGAACCTGCAGCCTGTTATCGAAAAAAACCTGATCAAAGGCGTGGTAATTTATATCGATTCGTTCCAAAACGTAATAACCAATATTACCAAGGAGTTTTTTAACAGCGTACAGCAAGGCCGCAAATTTGTGCTCAACTTTAAACGCAACGAAACAATTAATCACCTGAGCTGGCATTATAACGAGGTGCCGGTTGGCGAAAAACTTTGCCTGTTCGGCATCAGCGATCATTTAGAAATTGCCATTAACAAGGGCAACGCCAGTGGCTTATTGGGTTTAAACCTTAATGATAAGGTAATTATTGAATTTCAGTAGATTTAACCTATGAAAAAACTGTTACTGTTGTGCCTCCTCTGTTTTTTTGCTATGGGCGATGTGCTGGCCCAATCGCAGGTTAACTCCGATTCGATAGCCTACCAGCTTCAGCGAAAAAAAATTAACGCGATGCTGGCCGCACGTAAGGCAAAATTTGGCCAATATAGCCAAAGCTTAAGTCAGCACAGCGGCATTTTTGGCTTTCAAACAAAAAATGATATCAGGCGATCGAGCGGTATCCTGATGGATATTGCCAAAACCGATGATGCTATATTTAAGGAGTTGAAAATACTTTTTGAATACAGCGCGTTTCAGCAACGGCAAATTCAAAACCACAGCAAAGAGGCCGAGACAATAAACCATAACTTTTTGCTCACCATAAGCAAGTTACGGCAACAAAACGCGAAGCTAAAAGCCCAGATTGTTAAAAACAAAGAACAAGCAGGCAATTCACATCCCATCTATATTACAATTATTGGCCTCATGCTTGCGTCAATTTTGTATTTGCTTTACCAAAAAAACAAAGGGAAGGCGTAATTTCGCGCCCGTAACTACTTAAAACTATAAATGGCACGAGGAAGACTGAACAGTGGCGCTAAAGCAGAAGCCGAACTACCCAAAGCGAAAATAAACAGGCAGAGCATTCAGAATATTCGAAAACTGCTTAACTACATCAGGCCCTACCGGGGTAAGTTCATTGCAGGTTTAATTTTCTTATTTATATCCAGCCTGGTTGGTCTTGCTTTCCCGGCTATTTTGGGAGCCTTAATAGATGCGGCGCAGAACAAATATCAATATTCATTTTTACCGCATAGCTTAAATTACATAGCCATTTTTGGTTTTGTTTTGTTATTCGGCCAGGCCTTTGTATCCTTTTTTAGAGTAGTGTGGTTTGTTCAGGTGGCCGAACAAGCATTGGCCGACATTCGCAAAGACACCTACTTTAAACTGATAACCCTACCAATGAACTTTTTTGCCAACCGCCGTGTTGGCGAACTAAACAGCCGCATATCTGCCGATCTTTCACAGATACAGGATACGCTGACAACTACAATTGCTGAAATTATAAGGCAACTGGTAATTATGATAGGCAGCACCATTTTATTGGCTGTTGTATCTATCCACCTTACGTTGGCTTTGTTAGCAATCCTGCCTTTCCTGGTATTATTCGCAGTTTTTTTTGGAAAGTTCATCCGTAAACTTTCAAGGCAAGCACAAGATAAACTGGCTGAATCAAACACTATCGTCGAAGAAACTTTACAAGGGATAGCCAATGTGAAGGCTTTTGTAAACGAAGCTTATGAAGCCAACCGGTATGATAAAATATTGCGTAACGTTGTTGATATAGCGGTTAAAGGCGCAAAATTCAGGGGTATGTTTGCTTCGTTCATCGTATTTTGCCTATTTGGTACTTTCGTTGGTGTAATATGGTACGGGTCATTTTTGGTGAGTCAACACAAAATTGACGTTGGACAACTTACCTCCTTTATCATGTACTCCATATTTGTTGGCGCTGCTATGGGCAGCTTTCCAGACTTATATGCTAACCTGCAAAAGGCCATGGGTGCAAGCGAACGTGTATTGGAGATACTGGCCGAAAAAGGCGAAGATATCCCGATGATTGAAAACAATAATAAAATAGATCAGCCTATTAAAGGTGATGTTACATTTGATAATGTTGTTTTTGCTTACCCTTCCCGCTCCGAGCTAACCATTCTGAAAGGCATTTCTTTTGGTGCCGCAGCCGGTCAAAAAGTGGCCATTGTTGGGCCAAGCGGCTCGGGTAAGTCTACCATGGCTTCGCTAATATTACAGTTTTATCAACCACAAAACGGTGCCATTTTATTTGATGACCGCCCGGCAGACGAGTACTCGATAACCGATATCCGTAACCAGGTTGCCATAGTGCCACAAGACGTATTGCTCTTTGGAGGATCGATATTAGAAAACATCGCTTATGGCAGGCTTAATGCATCTAAAGAGGATATTATCCAGGCTGCCAAACAGGCCAATGCGCACCAGTTTATCCTGTCGTTCCCCGAAGGATATGAAACTATTGTGGGCGAACGTGGGGTAAAATTATCCGGCGGTCAGCGTCAGCGTATCGCTATTGCAAGGGCCTTGCTTAAAAACCCATCCATACTGATATTGGATGAAGCAACTTCCTCTTTAGATTCGGAATCGGAACGTTTGGTACAGGAAGCTTTAGAAGTGCTGATGAAAGATCGCACATCCATTATCATAGCCCACCGTTTATCAACTATTCGTGAGGCCGATAAGATCATCGTACTGGAAAAAGGCGAGATCATCGAAAGCGGCAGCCACCAGGAACTCATTGGCAACGAGCAGGGGCTTTACCGTTATTTAAGTCAGCTGCAATTTGAAACGCAGGCGGGTTAGGTTGTACGTGTGACGTATTACGTTATACGTTTGGAAAAACACTGCATAAACTATTATATTCACAACTTAAGATGTATGGCGATAGCGCCATTACTCAACAAATAAACGTATAACGTAATACGTACAACGTTCAACGTAACAAATGAAATTAACCATACACGGGGCGGCCCGGCAGGTAACCGGCAGCATGCATTTGCTGCAGGTAGGCCAATACAAAATATTAGTGGATTGCGGGTTGGATTATGAGAAGGACCGCAGCATACAATCGAACGAGAACTTTCCTTTCCGGCCGGAAGAAATTAACGTGGTTATACTTACACACGCGCATATTGATCATTCGGGGAATTTGCCAACACTGGTAAGGCTTGGCTTTAACGGACAAATCCTATGTACCCCCCCTACCGCCGACCTTACAGAATTACTGCTACTTGATTCGGTAAGTATTTTCATGAACAAAGCCGGCAAGGGCAACCGTAAACGCGGTAAGGGTAAATTTAATTCGGGCGGCGGCCAGCAGCCACTTTACCTGCAAAAGCATGTAATGGATACGGTGGAGCGTTTTGTTACCATTGGCTTTAACCGCCCGTTCAGGATTAATGGCGATATCGAACTTACTTTTGTGCCCGTTGGACACCTGTTAGGCGCCGCATCTGCGGTTTTAAGGGTAACAGAAAATGATGAAGAAAAATCAATTGCTTTTACCGGCGATATCGGCAGGAAAAATTACCCGGTATTGAACGATCCGCAGGAGTTGCCCCCTGTTGATTTCCTGGTATCAGAGTCAACCTACGGCGGCCGTTACCATACTAAAGGCAAATCGGTAGAGGAAACCCTTATCGAGGTGATTGAAAAGGCCTGCGTTAAAGAACAAGGCCGCTTAATTATCCCGGCCTTTAGCATCGGGCGCACACAGTCGTTGGTTTACTCTTTAAACAAAATTTTTACCGAGGGGCTGTTGCCACCTGTAAAAGTGTTTGTGGATAGCCCAATGGCAACGATGGCTACCGGCATTTTCCGCAAATACCATAGCCTGGTAAACCAGGATGCCCAGGATTTTTATAAAGATAAAGGCGACGAATTTGAGTTTGATAACCTTACTTATGTAGAAACGCTGAAGGATAGCCGCCAAATCTCTAATTACTGGGAGCCCTGTATCATTATATCTTCGGCAGGCATGCTGGAGGGTGGCCGCATACAGGACCACCTGTTTTATAACATCCAAAATTACTATTGTACTATCCTTTTCATCGGCTATTGCGCCAAAGGAACCCTGGGCCACCGTTTACTGCGGGGCGATCCTATCGTTCACATTAAAGACCGTGAATTAGCCGTTTACGCCACTATTAAGCAAACAGACGTACTAAGTGCCCATGGCGACCACCAGGACCTTTTAGATAATGTGAAACAGCAGGATAAAACCAAGCTAAAGAACGTATTCCTGGTACATGGTGAGGGGGAAAGCATGAAGCTGCTGGCGAATTCGTTGGAGGATGAAGGGTATACGGTTACGATACCGGAAAAGGATATAATGTACACTCTTTAATTGCTTTATAACTTTTTAGGTATATTACGAATGTCGTTGCGAGGTACGAAGCAATCGCATGGATGCAAGGCGAATGGGCATAGTTTGCGATTGCTTCGTACCTACCCATGACATATCCAATTCCCCCTGTCATCCTGAGGTACGAAGGATCTATCAGTTGTGCATGACCGATAGAAAAGTTCGCGAATAGATCCTTCGTACCTCAGGATGACAGTAGTTTATTTTTGGATGTCATTTCTCTTTCAGAATCCTCGGATTTTACCACTCGCAATAACATTAATATATTGTACAACAAACGAATGGCACGAACTCTTTAAGAATTCGTGCCATTCGTTTTTATTCGTAATAATTCGTGTTTAGTTCAATTCGTGAAATTCGACACAATCCGTAAAATTCGTATTAAGCTTTAAAATGATCAATGATCAAACTGGCAAGCTCGGTACCTATTCTTTCCTGCGCCTCGTTGGTAGCTGCACCAATGTGGGGGGTTAACGAAATTTTAGGGTGTTTCAGAATTTCTTCGCGAGGGGTTGGCTCGTTATCAAATACATCTAATGCTGCAAATGAAACCTGGCCGCTGTTTAACGCGTCGACCAAAGCCAATTCGTCAATTAAACCACCACGTGAAATGTTTACCAGGCCAACACCTTTTTTGGTTAACGCTAATTCTTCGGCGCCAAAAAGTGCCTTTTCAATAAATGGCGTATGCAGGGTGATGAAATCAGATTGCTTGGTAACTTCTTCTAAAGTAGCCGCTTTCACACTTACTTTAACGGTTGTACCACCACCTAAAACAATATCCAGTTCGGGATTAAATGGAAACAGGTCATAAGCTAAAACATCCATACCAACACCGATAGCAATTTTAGCTACCTCGCGGCCAATACGGCCGAAGCCAACAATACCTAAAGTTTTACCACGCAGTTCGATACCTTTTGCGTAAGCTTTTTTCAGGTCGTTAAATTTAGTGTTACCAACAACCGGCATTTTGCGGTTGCTATCTGGCAAAAACCTAACCGCGCCAAATAAACTGGCAAAAACAAGTTCGGCAACTGATAAGGAAGAAGACGCAGGCGTATTATAAACGCTCAGTCCTTTTTCCCTTGCATATTCTACATCAATGTTATCCATACCAACACCGCCACGGCCAATCACTTTAAGATTTGGGCAGGTGTCAATAAGCGCTTTACGTACCTTGGTAGCACTGCGTACGGTAATAACATCGTACTCTTGTAATCTCACAGGCAACTCATCCTGCGGAATGTTATTGGTGTCAACAATAAAACCGGCTTCTTCTAAAAGCTGTTTTCCAATCGGGTCGATACCATCATTAGCTAATATTTTGATCATCTTGTTAGTTCATTGGTTCATTAGTTCATTGGTTCATTGGTCGGCTTCATTAAATTTTTAACGAGCTATTGAACGTGAACTGATAAACGATTCTTATATAATTGATTTAGTTGGATAGTTCACCGGTCTGCTCCATCATGTATTAATGAACGAATGAACCAGTGAACTAATGAACGTTTAATTATTTATTTGATTCAGCAAACTCCTGCATTACGTCAATCAGCGTGTAGATGCTGGTTATTGGCAACGCGTTGTAAATTGAAGCCCTGAAACCACCAACACTCCTGTGGCCTTTGATGCCTACTATGCCTCTTTCGTCGCATAGTTTCAGGAATGGTTTTTCCAGCTCGGCATTTTCCATTACAAAGGTTACATTCATATTTGAGCGATCTTCAACCGCGCAAACCGGTTTAAATAATGGGTTGCGTTCAATCTCATCATATAATACACGCGCTTTGGTAATGTTTTCCTGCTCGATAACTTCAACGCCGCCTTTGGCTTTTAACCAGCGTAACGTAAGCATCGATACATAGATGGCAAAACATGGAGGAGTGTTATACATCGATCCACCTTCAATTTGCACCAGGTAGTTAAACATAGCAGGGATCTTGCGGTCAACTTTACCTAAAATCTCGTCTTTAACAATCACCAGGGTAACGCCTGCAGGGCCCATGTTTTTTTGAGCGCCGGCGTAAATCAAACCAAAATCGGCAACGTTAATTTTGCGGCTGAAAATATCTGACGACATATCGCAAACCAAAGGAACCGGTGATTTAGGGAATTCCTGTAACTGTGTACCATAAATGGTATTGTTTGAGGTGATGTGGAAGTAAGCCGCATCGGCAGGAATAGTATAATCTTTAGGGATATAAGTAAAATTGTCTGCTTTTGAAGAGGCAACAATTTCCACTTCGCCAAAAAACTTGGCTTCCTTTAAAGCTTTGTTGGCCCAAACCCCTGTTTCCAGGTAAGCCGCCTTGCCTGTTGAAGGCAATAAATTGTAAGGGGCCATAGCAAATTGTGTGCTGGCGCCGCCTTGTAAAAACAATACCGAATAACCTTCTGGCACAGCAAATAATTCTTTCACTAATGCAACAGCTTCATCCAAAACTGCTTCAAATTCTTTCGACCGGTGAGAGATCTCCAACAATGATAATCCTGTACCATTAAAATCAATAACCGCCCCGGAAGCTTCTTTTAAAACCTCCTGAGGTAAAATGCCTGGTCCGGCACCAAAATTATGTTTCATATAATTAACGAATTGTAGGTTCTGAATACTTGATTAGGAACTTTGTATTTAGTTGGGCCGAAGTTAATCAATTTGACAAAATTCGTAGGATTTATTTACGTTTTTTGAAAAAATATACAATTAATCAACAAAAGCCTTTTTGATTGCAAATATTAAATTAATCCTATAAGGTTGGTAGTAATTATTACAATTGTAATAACATTTAGGGACGTTTGAGGTGTGAAATTGCATCGGCCGAGCTGGCCGACGAGAACACGGAACTGCCTGCAACAAGCACATTTGCACCTGCCTGCAATAATTGTTTAACATTGCCTTGGTCTACACCGCCATCAACTTCAATAAATAAGCCCGGGTTTTTCTTTTCACTTAACGCCTTCAGATCATTAAGTTTTTTATAGGTATTGGCAATAAACTTTTGCCCCCCGAAACCCGGATTTACCGACATGATAAGCACCATATCCAGGTCGGCAATAATATCATCAAGCAAAGCAACAGGCGTATGCGGGTTAAGGGCCACCCCTGCACTGCAACCAAGTTCTTTAATAGCTTGTATTGTACGGTGTAAATGCGGGCAGGCTTCGTAATGAACAGTTATCCCGTTGGCACCGGCATCCTTAAAAGCCTTAAGATAACGATCCGGATCAACAATCATCAGGTGCACATCCAGCGGTTTGGTGGCATGTTTTTTTGCCGCGGCAACAACCGGAAAACCGAACGAGATATTGGGCACAAACATGCCGTCCATAATATCAACATGCACCCAATCGGCCTCGCTGTTATTGATCATTTCAATATCGCGTTGCAGGTTGGCAAAATCGGCAGCTAAAATTGATGGAGCTATCAGATGGTTCATGCGCAAATATATAAATCCCAAACAATGCAAATGGCAATTATTTGTAAAGTTTTTAGGCACCCCGTCGTCCTGAACTTGTTTCAGGATCTCACCGGACAAGTGACCAGCATGAAATATACCGGGCATGTGAGGTGCCGAAATAAATTCGGCATGACCAATATTTAACTAACAAAAGATACAATCGTTCCCCCTTCAGGGGGTTAGGGGGCTATTAATCGCAATTCAGCAACAAGTCATAGTACTTTTTCATAAGTACCGTATCGTAGTTTACAAGTGATTGGTAGGCCTCTGATACCAACTCATTCAAAATTGACGAGCCAAGCTGGCCACCTCCATTGGGAATGGAGTCATAATACAATATTAATTCTTTAACCCTGATAATCTCATATAAAAGCAGTTGAACCAAATCGGTTTGTGCAGCCGATTGTATTCCCTGTGGATTACTGTTGAGAAAATCTAAAGGATCATTTGTAGCAGGGGTCATCGTTTTTACAAGCAGGATCGGATTTTATTGGTTTTTGCAACTATCTGTTAACTAATATAAAGTTTAAACATCCCACTTTTGTTTTAATTTTTTCTAAAAAACTGTAAAAAATACAGCTAAAATAGCAAAACCCTCATAAAGAGGGTTTTGCATGTAACAAATCGCTACAATTATTTGTCTGATTTTGGAGCTTCTGGCCTTGGCAACAGTGCTTTACGCGATAATTTAAGTTTACCTTGTTTATCTACATCAAGCAATTTAACCCTTACCTCATCACCTACTTCAAATATACCGTCCATTTTTTCAATCCTGCGATGATCAATTTCAGATATATGCAACAAACCATCTTTACCTGGCATAATTTCAACAAATGCACCAAACGGCATAATTGATTTTACTTTACCCTCGTAAATCTCGCCAACTTCTGGTTTAGAAGCGATATTGCGGATACGTGATAAAGCCTGGTCGATAGACGCTTTGTTATCAGCAAAAATCTGAACGATACCCTGGTTGTCTTTTTCTTCGATAGAAATGGTTGCACCGGTTTCACGTTGCATTTCCTGGATAATTTTACCACCGGGCCCGATAACTGCACCAATAAATTCTTTGTCAATTTTGATGGTAACAATACGCGGAGCGTGTGGTTTCAAATCAACACGAGGAGCGGTAATGGTTTTAGCCATTTCGCCAAGAATGTGTAAACGACCTTCTTTAGCCTGGTTTAACGCATTAGTTAAAACTTCGTATGATAAGCCATTGATCTTTAAATCCATTTGTACGGCAACTATACCGTTGGTAGTACCGGTTACTTTAAAGTCCATATCGCCTAAGTGATCTTCATCACCCAAAATGTCCGATAAGATGGCGTATTTAGTACCCATTTCATTGGTGATCAATCCCATCGCGATACCTGATACCGGCGATTTGATTTTAATACCAGCATCCATCAAAGCCAATGTACCGGCACAAACCGTAGCCATTGACGATGAACCGTTTGATTCTAAAATATCAGAAACGATACGGATAGTATACGGGTTTTCATCCTCAGATGGCAATACTTGTTTTAACGAACGCATGGCCAGGTTACCGTGACCAATTTCGCGGCGGCCTGCACCCCTGTTCGGGCGAACCTCGCCGGTTGAGAAACCAGGGAAGTTATAATGCAACAGGAATTTTTGGTAACCGTTGATGAACGCGCCATCAATCATTTGCTCATCATCCTTAGCACCTAAAGTAACGGTTGTTAATGCCTGTGTTTCACCACGGGTAAATATTGCCGAACCATGTGCAGATGGTAAATAACCAACTTCGCTCCATATAGGGCGGATTTGTGTAGTTGAACGACCATCTAAACGTTTGCCTTCGTCTAATACAAGGTTACGGATAGCATCATACTCCACATCATGGTAGTATTTTTTAGCTAAGAATTTGGTGACGTCATCAATTTCGCCTAAAGTAGCGATGTAAGCGTCACGTACTTCTTTGAATTTTGCAGAACGCTCGTCTTTTGCAGATGCAGAAGAAGCGATAGCATAAACCTGATCATAAGTAGCAGCGTAGATGGCTTTTTTCAAATCCTCGTTGCTGTTTTCATGGCAGTAAACACGTTTTTCGGTTTTGCCAACTTCAATGGTTAACTCTTTTTGAGCTAAACACTGTAATTTAATAGCGGTATGTGCAAATTTAATGGCCTCAACCAGTTCGGCTTCCTGAATCTCTTTCGATTCACCTTCAACCATGTTGATGTCATGCTCGCTACCAGCTACAATAAATTCTAAAGTAGCACGCTCAAGCTGGCTTAAAGTTGGGTTAATTACCAACTGGCCATCAATTTTAGCAACACGTACTTCAGAGATAGGACCGTTAAAAGGAATATCAGATACCGCTAATGCTGCTGATGCTGCCAAACCGGCAAGGCAATCGGGCATAATGTCTTTATCTGCAGAAATTAAAGAGATCATCACCTGTGTGTCAGCATGATAATCTGAAGGGAACAACGGGCGTAAAGCGCGGTCAACCAAACGCGAGATTAAAACCTCGTAGTCTGACAAACGTGCCTCGCGGCGTAAAAAGCCACCCGGGATACGGCCGGTGGCAGCGTATTTTTCCTGGTAATCAACAGAAAGGGGTAAAAAATCAACTCCCTCTTTCGCTTCCTGCGATGATACTACGGTAGCCAATAACATGGTATCGCCCATTTTAATAACTACAGAGCCATCTGCCTGTTTGGCCAGTTTACCTGTTTCGATCTCAATGGTGCGGCCGTCACCTAAATCAATAACTTTTTTAATTACGTTTAAACTCATCTTCTTTTTGTTGTGGTGCACTTTTCATCTTTCGGAGCGCACCGGTTTTTATGTGTGTGTATAATTTTTTCAAAAGTAAAAAAGCCATCCACAAAATCGGGATGGCTTTTCAATAAAAAGTATGAGAATTATTTAATGATATCCCTTAGCTGTAAAGCTTTGATGATAGCACGATATCTTTCAATGTCTTTTTTGTACAGGTACGCTAACAATCCGCGGCGTTTACCTACTAATTTTTGCAGTGATAACTGGGTAGAAAAATCGTGTTTGTTTTTCTTAAGGTGACCAGTTAAGTGTGCGATGCGGTGAGTGAATAATGCTACCTGACCTTCGGTTGAACCAGTGTCTGTAGCACCTTTACCGTGTTTTGCAAAGATCTCTGCCTTTGTCTCTTTACCTAAATACATTACGTGAATAATATTAAAGCGTTAAATACTTTTGTTAATTGTGGTGCAAAGATAGTGTTTAAATTCAAAAGTAAAAATTCAAAATTTAAAAGGTTTGGTGAGTGGTTGACTGGGCCGCCGCTTCCGCGAGCTTTCAGCTCGTGGGTCACAGGGCTTCAGTTTTCAGCTGAACCAAACCAGAGAATTCTTGCACATAAAATCTCAACCATTCACCTAATCAACCCAATCAACCACTCACCCACCCCCTAAACCAGGTACTCCCCCGCCTTCCCATATTTTTCCAGCTGCCTGATGCCGGTGCTGGAGATATGCTCAAACTCCATATCACAAAATATGGCAATCACATTGATACTTTTGTCGCCAAGTTCCTGCATATAACGATACTGGTTTAATTCGTATTGCAAATCCGATCCATTGCGCAAGCCCCGTATTATTGTTACAGCGTAGCCCAGGCTGGCGGTAAAATCGGTAAGTAAACCCTCGTAAGTGGCCATTTGCCTGTATTTTAAAATATCGGGCAAAGCATAACTGGCGGCGTCTTTGCCGGGGTTAACGCCACGGGCTATGATTACCTTGTCAAATACCTGTTCGGCTTTTTGCAGTATATTAAAGTGGCCCTTGTGGAATGGGTTAAAACTACCAGGGTAAACCGCTATCCTGGGCTGGCGGGTACGCACGTAATCAATTAAATACTCCAGCGCCGGGTTGTTTACGTTCTGCCGTAAGCCCCGCAACACCTCCACCCTCTTCTCGCGGTAAATGGCATAATCAACAAACTGAAACTCTTTAAATATCTGCTGCTCATATTGCAGCAATTTATCAAACGGCTGGGTGAGAATGTTTAAATCGGCATCGCAAAACACTTTCGACAGCTCTGTTTTGGGCTGATGAGTTTTGGTATCGAGGATGATCTGCGTTACTTCATCCTTCAAACCCTGGTCGCCATTAAACACATCGTTAAAATACTTTGCCGAATCCTCCTCGTTTGTTGCCGATCGCGGATCATAAATTATATCATGAAATACTGTAGCGAGTAGTAAGGCGTCATTATCGCCAAAATCTTTCAATTCCAGTTGACCGCACAAATCGTCCAGGTGCTCCAACGTATGGTAAAACCGGTGCGACTCATGGTAATGGTTTAGTATGTCCGCATCAAGGCCAAGCTGAACAAGCCGGTGTTTTTGATCTGTAATTTTCATAGCGTTTTAATTACCCCCAATGCTACAAACAAATACCTTTAAAATTGCAAGTCATTTTTGAATTTACAAATTCCCTATCCAGCTTTTATAAATAGCCGCCTGCAAGGGATCGGGATTGGGCAGCGGACTTATCTTAAACGTTTTTTCCTTTTTGCTACCCAGTATAATAGTTACATCCCGTTTCTCCGTGCCTTTTTGTATGGTGAGCGTTAAAGCATCTCCTGTATTTTTTGCTTCCAGTGTCTGGTCTAATAATTTTTGCGTTGCAGGCTGGCCTTCAATAGTTAATATTTTTGTTCCACCCCTTATACCTTTTTCCCATGCAGGCGAATTGGGTTCAACGGTGCCAATCGTTAGCGTATCGCGTCGCTGCCAGTAATTTATGCCGGCCCATGAAGTATAGGTGACAGTAGCGTTGGTATCTATCAGCAAACCGCCATATGCAAAGTATTTAGGATAATTGGGCGGCTTAACCGTCGATGCGTATTCAAACACCTCGGGCATTGGCGTGCCGGCCATTTTTTCGCACTCAGTCCTAAATTCTTGTTCGGTAAAACCGCGATTTAGTTTTTTGTAATATTTATAATAAAGCAGCCTCATCACGTCGTCAAGCGTTTTTTTGTTTTTAGTGACATGCCTGATGTTAAAATCGAGCATCAGGCCAAGCACCGGGCCTTTGTCATAATAGGATATCGTTTTATTGATATCCTCATTTACGCGGCCGTTTGGCCCATCGTTCCAGGTATTGTAACTGGCCTGGGTGGCCGACTGGTAAAAATGGCCCGGCTTATTCTCGTAGTTTTTAATATTCCCTTCAAAGTCTTTCAGCATATCTTCCCCGGTCATTAAACCGGC
>Ga0075366_10001069_pt1 | contig 13453 bp, 11 predicted proteins | sample EndMethybrTD3031_FD_72351 | JGI IMG/M metagenome (GOLD analysis project Ga0075366, IMG submission 72351) | Populus endosphere microbial communities from Tennessee, USA - Endosphere MetaG P. TD hybrid TD303-1 | ecosystem: Host-associated > Plants > Roots > Endosphere | place: USA: Tennessee...
GATATTGATGCTTATATAGCGGTAACCAAAAAGAAATCGGAACTGGACAGGATGGCGGATGCCAAAACTGTATCCGGCGCATTTACCGGCAGCTATGTTTTAAACCCGTTAAACGGCCAGCAAATTCCTATCTGGATTGCCGATTACGTGTTGGCAGGTTACGGAACAGGCGCTGTTATGGCCGTACCATCGGGCGATCAGCGCGATTATTTATTTGCCAAACATTTTGATTTACCGATAGTACAGATTCTTGACACTCAAAAGATAGATACTGAGGCCGACCCAACCAAGGAAGGCACTTACATCAACTCGGAATTTATGAATGGGTTGGATTATAAAGCGGGCACAGCAGCCGTAATTGCCAAACTGGAAGAGATTGGCGCAGGCAAAGCAAAAATCAACTTCAGGATGCGCGATGCCATTTTTGGCCGCCAGCGCTACTGGGGTGAACCTGTACCTGTTTATTTTAAAGATGGTTTGCCTCATTTAATAGAGGAAAGTCATTTGCCATTATTATTACCTGAGGTTGATAAATATTTGCCGACTGAATCGGGCGAACCACCTTTGGGTCGTGCCGAAGGCTGGAAGCATCCCGAAGGAGAATACGAACTTTCAACAATGCCCGGCTGGGCTGGCAGTAGCTGGTACTGGTACCGTTACATGGATGCGCATAACGATAAAGAATTTGCATCCAGAGAAGCTATTGAATACTGGAAGGATGTGGATTTATACATCGGCGGCAGCGAACACGCTACCGGTCACTTGTTGTATAGCCGGTTCTGGAATAAATTCCTGAAAGATCTTAATTTGGTGATTGAAGAGGAACCATTTAAGAAGCTAATTAATCAGGGAATGATACAGGGCATGTCTGAAAAAGCATGTATTAGGGTTGGCGTTTTCTACAAAGAAGATGGGGTTACCAAAACCCTTAATGAATTTAGTTCTGAGTTAGCAGCATATAATATTGAACCCTTTCAAAGTGTAAAGTTCAATCGTTGGTATGTTAGTGCAGAGTTACTGACAAAAGAATTCAGAGATTTAAATTATAGTCTTGTAAATGTTCCCATTAAATATGTAGAGAATTCAAAACTCGATATTGAAAAATATTGCAAAGAATTTTTGAAAGAGGATTTATCAAGCATAGGTTTTATATCGAAGGAAGGTATTTTTGTCAACGATCAATGGTACAATACCAATGGCGAAATTGATGAATCTAATCAAAAGCGAACTTTTAAAACAGTTCAGGAAGTCGAGAAAATGTCCAAATCAAAATGGAACGTTGTAAATCCTGACGACTTGATCGCTCGTTACGGTGCCGATACCTTGCGCATGTACGAAATGTTCCTTGGCCCGCTGGAGCAAAGCAAACCATGGAATACCAATGGCATCGAGGGAGTGTTTAAGTTCCTGCGTAAGTTCTGGCGGTTGTTTCATAACGATGCATGGGAATTTAGCGTATCGGGTGCTGAGCCATCAAAAGCGGAGTTGAAATCGTTACATAAAATCATCCGTAAGGTAGAGGAAGATATCGAGCGTTTCTCATTCAATACTTCGGTATCCAGCTTCATGATCGCCGTAAATGAATTGACCGATTTAAAATGTAATAACCGTGCGGTGTTACAGGATATGGTGATCATCTTGTCGTCATACGCACCACACATTTGCGAGGAATTATGGACTTTGCTGGGCAACCCGGCCGGTACATTATCATATGCACCATTCCCTAAGTTCAACAGTGCTTACTTAATTGAGGATGATTTTGCTTACCCGATATCTATCAACGGTAAAATGAAAATGAACCTCAATATCCCGTTGAGCCTGGAGGTTAAAGAAATAGAAGAAACCGTACTGGCCAACGCCGATGTACAAAAATACCTTGACGGCAAAGCTCCTAAAAAGGTGATTGTTGTTAAAGGCAGGATTGTGAATATGGTGGTGTAGGCCCCCTTTAGATGTGCAAATTTTAGATGTGCAGATGATAGATTTACAATGGGAGTAAAAAGAGAATGTCATCGCGGCTTGTGCTACGATGACATTCTCTTTTTTATGTTATCCTGAGTGGTAAAATTTCGCGAAATTCTGAAGGAGAAATGACATACTAAAGAGCGTTGTCATGCTGAGTCTGTCGAAGCATAGCGGGCAACGGCCTCTCCGCGCGACCCTTCGACAGGCTCAGGGTGACAGGCCTACGCACCTCGAAAAGAAAACATGTAATGGGTAGGAACGAAGGATCTCCTATTCGCAAACTCTTCTATCGGTCATGTACAGCTGACAGATCCTTCGTTCCTCAGGATGACAGGGAAATTGGACAAATTATAGGTAGGTACGAAGCAATTGCGAAGTATGCATATTCACATGAATAGTTTGCGATTGCCACGCTGCGCTCGCAATGACATATTTTTTTCTATTGTCTTAAGCGTTCCGCTTTAAGCCTTAAGCTTTCCGTTTCTAAAGCACATCTCCCCAGGTGCTTTTATCTTCCAGCATAATTTCTCTTAACATACCAATTTGGGGCATGCCGTGGTCAAGTACTGCATCGTGAAATTTTTTGAGCGAGAAATTGGCGCCTTCCTGTTTTTGGTAATCATCGCGTAGTTTTAGTATTTCCAGTTTGCCAATGGTGTAAAACAGGTATCCCGGATCAAAAGTACCGCGTATGGCTTCCTGCCGCGATGGCTTATCGCCCTGGTACCAGTTATTCATAAAAAATTTGGTGGCATCATCTACATTCATCCCCTGCGTATGAGTTTTAATGGATACGCATAACCGGCAAAGCCTCAGCAACGCATCGCCCGATTGTGCCAGGCGGTATTTAGCTGCCTTCACCGGATCGCCGTTGTGGCCGTAGCCTTCATCGGCCATCATTTTTTCGCAATAGTGAGCCCAGCCTTCCACAAAAGCGTAACTGCCGAAGATCTTTTCAATTTTGGTTGCCGATGAAGCATTCAGGTGCAAAAACTGGGTATAGTGTCCCGGGTAAGCTTCGTGAATGGTTACGTTATCGGTTGTATAATAGTCAAACTGTTTCAGCCAATCTTCTTTTTGCTGGGCGGTCCACTTAGGGTCGACCGGGGTGATGTAATAATAGGCTTCGGTGGCTGTGGTTTCAAACGGGCCGGGCGTATCCATTGATGCGGTACCTGTTGCGCGGGCGTATTGCGGTGTTTCCTCAACTTTAACCCGCACCTGCGATGGCATGGTTACGATGTTTTTATCAATCAAAAACCGGCGGATCTGTTCCAGGTTCTTCTTGGCATCGGGTATCAGGCTTTCGGCAGTGGGGTGGTCTTTTTGTAGGTCGTGGTATACATCCACCGGTTTTTTATTGGGGTTGATGATCCTGGCGGCGGCATTAAACGAATCCTGTTCTTTTTTCAATTCGGCCAGGCCTATCGCCAAAACCTTGTCGGGTGTAAGCTTAATGCCTTCGCTGTATAGCAGCATTTTTTGGTAGCTGGCCGTACCAATTGCGTGCTTATTATTGGCTTTGGGCAGTTTCTCCTTTTTCAGGTAAGCCGCGAAATCATTTACCGCCGCTATGGCAGTTGCGTTAACCTTGTTGAAGGTTTTCATCAGCGTATCGTTCTTCACATCCTTTAGCGCTACCTTCAAGTCGCCTCCTAAAAAGGCAGCCGAGCCCTGGGCTATTTGTATAGCGGTTTCTACATAAGGTTTGGCTAAAGTGTCATTGAGGTTCAGTTTGGCATCGGCCATCATCTTGGCAGCCTGTTTTTCTATGGCGATGATAGATTTCACCCTCTCTTCTATCGGCGCAAAATTCCGCTTCACATAAATACTAACGTCAACAGCACCTGCGTAAGTCATGGGATTTTTAGTGTAAGTCCCCATATCTTCAAAACTCCAGAGCTCCTGCTTTACTGCCGACCGCAAAATACGGTAGTCGTAATATGCTTTCGGGCTTAAAGAGGCGGTGTCAGCGGCAGCCAACCTGGCATCAAAATCTTTTAACCTTGCCAGTTCTTTTTCGACGGATGCCTTGCTGATGTCGGTAACCTTACCATCGTATTGGTGATAACCCAGGGCAACGCCATTGGCCGGCCGCCATGCCAGGTAGCCGTCAATGTAGTCATCGGCCAGCTTTTGGAAAGTAGCATCGCCGGATAGCGCGTGGCTATCGCCGCTGGGTTTCGGTTTACAGCCGATAAGAACGCAAATAGCGGCAATAAGCAAGGATAACTTTTTCATAATGATGGAATTGTAAAAACCTAAGTTAATAGTTTTGAAAACAATTAACAGCCAACTTATATTATATCAATAAAACATACCATTATGAAAAAGAAATTCACCGGTATACTGTTGCTTGCTGCAATGATTGCCACTTTAGCCACAAGCTGCGCGCCGCCAAAGAATATGCCGCATCCACCGCCGCCGCCAAAACCGGCAGCGCCATAATAAAAAAGGCCTTTAACTATAAAAAGTTGAAGGCTTTTTTTATTGTGAAAATAGCTTGTGGGCCGTTACCTTTATGCACTATGAAACACCTGCTCCTTTTAACAATGATATGCTGCGGATACACCTGCACTTTCGCCCAACCCAAAACCTACACAGATACTTCATTAAAATTCAACAAATGGTATACCCAACTGGAAAAAAAGTGGGTAGTACTGCCTAAAAAAGACACGGCTAAAGCTTATTCCTTTGGATACATTTATATTGACCATGAAGCTGGTTTTACCTTTGATTTGCAGGGTGTTTTTAGTGTAGATAAAAATAATAAGTATGTAAGAGACACCGCCATGTTTAAAAATCAGTCGGTAAAATACCGCATTGCTCCCAACTGGCGACTGGTTGCCCTACTGTCGCCCAATCACTTTACCGAACTTGGCATAAAGCCAGAGCCCGACTGGGTAAAAACCTATTATTACACTTATACCGATACAGTTGCCCATGATTACCGCTGGGGATGGATATATAACGACCTGAACGAATCGGAAATAGCATTAAGCTACCTGAAAAACGCAAACCGGCTAAAACCACACGAGCCAAACATTGAATTTGAGCTGGCCTTTGCTTACAATGTTTTAGAGCAATATGATAGCGCGATAAAAGTATTAGAAACGGCCATACCCTATAACCCCGATAATATGGTTTTTTATAAGGAACTGGGCTACGCGTACATGAAGAAAAAGTTATTTGAGCAGGCCATCGCGACCTATAAAAAAGGTATATCAAACGCGCCCGATAAAAAATCGGATGCCAAAGGCGAACTGGCTTTTAACATGGCAACCTGCTATAAAAACACAGGCAACCTGGCCGATTATAAAACCTGGATGCTGAAAGCCAAAGAGTTTGCCCTCCCCGAATCGCCCTATTACCAGCAGATCATCGACGCGGGTTTTTAATAAAATGCCACCCCGGTTAATCCTTTTCAAAAACAAAGCGTCATATATATGTACGTTGTTTAATTAACAGGTACCATTAAAATTAAACACCATGAAAAAGAGATTTGTTGCATTTGCACTATTAATATCAGCAGTAGTAGTATCGGTATCATCGGGTTGTGTGGTGCGCGATGGATATGGACGCGGGTACCACCATAACAGGTATCACGATGGCTATCATAATGACCGCGGACGCGGCCACGATTATAACCAGGGCGGATATAACCACTACTAATAAAAAATATTGTTTTGAGTGATTGTTTGTGAGTGATTGATGGCAAGGCGGTGAGTAATCACCGCTTTGTTTGTTTAAGAAGAGTTTCATTTGTTAAGGTATCTAAAAGCTGTCCAATTGCTAAAAGCCTGTGTAAAAAGTTAATATAAGAAAAACAATAAAAAAATTCTATTTTTGAAATAATTAATAAACCTAAATTATGTCCGAAATCAGAATTATCAACGACGACCAAAATGTTGAACCAAAAAATTTCTCAAACGGCTATCTAACTTTCCCGTTTGACAATAATCAATTTAAAGATTTCATAGTTGGACTTCTTGGAAAACCGCAAACCATTACAAAAAGAATTTCAGGCAATTTTGAAATCCATCTAAAAGACTTGCAAAGTTTCTTTGACTTAGTAACTCAAAGAGTTATACAACAAAACAATGGTAAGTTGATTCAATTTAACGCAAAAATATTCTTTACAGATAGGTCTAGTGTTCAATTAGGTAGTTACGAAGAACTTGTTACTTATCATGAGGTTAAACCAATTATTTCTGAAGCAGTACAATTAAGTTGGGATTTCCTGATTCAGTTTCACGATAAGACCCAGCCCGAAAAACAAAGCATCGAACTCTTCATAATTGCCGCAAATGGGCTGATGAGTGATGAAGGTGTGTTTGTTTTCCTCATGCCAACGAAAGGCGAATTTAGAATTCAAATACAACATACAGCGAGAAGTTGGGGAGCCGACATTGAAAATATGTTAAGTAATCAGATTGAATCTCATTTAATAAAAGACAATAAGTATAGTAAGTTTATTAAAAGATATAGTAGCCAAATCTCAATCGGCTTTAGTATAATATTCTTCCTTTCAAGTATAATCGGTTCATTTATTATTACTCAAGAATTCATCACCTCGGAACTTGCGAAAGTCAAATTATTTTCCGCAAATAAAGCACATTCCACAATTGAACAACTAAACTTTTTAACATCTTATATTGCCAGTGGTGTTTCGACTCAACATTATTTTAAAGTGAGTATATTTCTACTAATTTCACTTCTAATCTCAATTGGTTTTGGGATATGGATAGACGTAACCGCCTCCAAAAGCATTCAACCAAGTTTCTTAGTGTTGACAAAAAAGGCTAAGGAATATAGGGACCAAACAACGAAAAAGCTTGAACGAACGTGGACAGTATTTTTCACATCCGTTTTTTTAGGAATCGCAACAGGAATAATTGCGAATTTCATCTTTAAATGGATTGCTTAATATAACTGTTTCACATGCATGCAAGGATTTTCAATGTGATGCAAAGTCGATTAAATTGAAATAATTCATACTCGTATACTATCGGCGGCCCAGTTTCCGTTACTTGTCTGCGTTTTCAGCATGCTATAGTTAGATATGATTATGCTGCGGTAACATAGCAGGGATACACCTGCCGCGAATATCTCGAAACTGAAATCCTCGAAGCTGCAAATTACAGCACGTGCAGGGACACCGTAAAATTGTTAAAAATCGATATGGCAATGTTTATAAAAGAACAAACCTCCACTTCCTGCTGATGATGTTATTCAACTTAGTACGTTGTAAATTTCGGCGACTTGGCACGTCGGAGATTACTTCGTTCCACGCAATGACGATGCTGCGAATATTGGCTGCCATAATTACCCATAGCGCCTAAAATATCAATCAATTACCCGCCAACTCCCCCTTCCATCCACCAAACCAACCCTTTACAAAACTTTTTCTACGCAATCGCTTGAAAATCAAAAAATACTCCGTACCTTTGCAGTCCTTAAAATAAGGATAAAACTGTAAATACAAAAAGGAAAAAATGCCTACTATTCAGCAATTAGTTAGAAAAGGTAGAGTAGCTCTGGTTGACAAGAGTAAGTCACCAGCGTTGGACAGCTGTCCACAGCGAAGAGGAGTATGCACACGCGTGTATACCACTACCCCTAAAAAACCAAACTCAGCAATGCGTAAAGTTGCCCGTGTGCGCTTAACCAACGGAAAAGAAGTGAATGCTTACATCCCAGGTGAAGGTCACAACTTACAGGAGCACTCTATTGTTTTGATCCGCGGTGGTCGTGTTAAGGATTTACCAGGTGTACGTTACCACATCATCCGTGGTGCATTAGATACATCAGGTGTTGCCGGCCGTAACCAACGTCGTAGTAAATACGGAACAAAACGTCCTAAACCAGGTCAGGTAGCTGCACCTACTAAGGGCGCACCAGCTAAGAAGAAAAAATAATTAAGGAGGATAGAAAGCAATGAGAAAGTCAAAACCAAAAAAGAGAATTATCCTTCCTGATCCAAGGTTTAATGATACCCTGGTTACAAGGTTCGTAAATAACATGATGTATGATGGTAAAAAATCTACCGCGTACTCTATATTTTATAACGCAGTTGATATTGTTGAAAAGAAAACCAGCGAAAGCGGTTTAGAAACCTGGAAAAAGGCTTTAAACAATGTTATGCCTGCAGTTGAAGTTAAAAGCCGTCGTGTTGGTGGTGCTAACTTCCAGGTACCAACCGAAGTTCGTCCGGAGCGTAAAATCGCTTTAGGTATGAAATGGTTAATCAGCTATGCCCGTCGTCGTGGTGAAAAAACCATGATGGAAAAATTAGCCGGCGAGATCATATCAGCAGCTAAAGGTGAAGGTGCAGCAGTGAAAAAGAAAGAAGATACGCATAAAATGGCTGAAGCCAACAAAGCGTTCTCGCACTTTAGATTCTAATTAGTGAATTATTGAATTAGTGAATTATTGATTAGATAACATTATGCTAATCAGTAATTCATTATTTCGCCAATCACTTTCTAAAAATATAAGTGAATGACTTAATTAGTGAAATTCAATTAAATCACTAATTCAATAAATCAATAACTCAATAATTACCATGTCAAGAGATCTAAGATTTACAAGAAATATAGGTATTGCCGCTCACATTGATGCCGGTAAAACCACCACTACCGAACGTATACTTTACTATGCTGGTGTAAGCCACAAAATTGGTGAAGTACACGAAGGTGCAGCTACCATGGACTGGATGGCGCAGGAGCAGGAACGTGGTATTACCATTACATCTGCTGCTACCACAGTAAACTGGAACTACAGAGGTCAAAAATACCATATCAACATTATTGATACGCCAGGACACGTGGATTTTACCGTTGAGGTAAACCGTTCACTGCGTGTATTAGATGGTTTGGTATTCCTTTTTAGCGCGGTTGATGGTGTTGAGCCACAATCAGAAACCAACTGGAGGCTTGCAAACAACTATAACGTTGCCCGTATAGGTTTCGTTAATAAAATGGACCGTAGCGGTGCCGACTTTTTAAATGTTGTAAAACAGGTAAAAAGCATGTTAGGCAGCAACGCCGTTCCTCTTCAATTACCAATCGGCTCTGAAGAGAAATTCCAGGGTGTGGTTGATTTAATTAACTGGAGAGGTATCGTTTGGAATGAGCATGATAAAGGTATGACCTTTACCGAAGTGCCTATCCCAGAGGATATGATCGAAGAAGCTACCGAGTGGAGAGAAAAATTGCTTGAATCAGTAGCTGAGTATGACGAAAGCCTGATGGAGAAATTTTTTGATGCTCCTGAAACTATCACCGAGCGCGAAGTACTTGATGCATTGCGTAAAGCCGTTTTAGATGCTAAAATTGTTCCTATGGTTTGCGGTTCATCTTTCAAAAACAAAGGTGTACAAACCATGCTTGATTATGTGATGGAATTATTGCCTTCGCCAATGGATGTTGAAGGTATTGTAGGCCATCACCCTGATACAGGCGAAGAAATTTTGCGTAAACCATCTGAAAAAGAGCCATTTGCAGCATTAGCGTTTAAAATTGCGACAGATCCTTTCGTAGGTCGTTTGTGCTTTATCCGCGTATACTCAGGTAATCTTGAGGCTGGTTCATATGTACATAACATGCGTTCAGATAACAAAGAGCGTATTTCACGTATCTTCCAGATGCATGCTAACAAGCAAAACCCTATCCCTAACGTAGGTGCAGGTGATATTGCTGCGGTAGTAGGCTTTAAAGATATTAAAACAGGTGATACCCTTTGTGATGAGAAACACCCGATCATTCTTGAATCGATGAATTTCCCTGAGCCGGTTATCGGTTTGGCTATTGAGCCTAAAACTCAGGCTGATGTTGATAAGTTAGGTATCGCTTTAGGTAAATTATCTGAAGAGGATCCAACTTTCCACGTAAAATCTGACGAAGAAACCGGCCAGACTGTAATTAGCGGTATGGGCGAGCTTCACTTAGATATCATCATGGACCGTTTGAAACGTGAGTTTAAAGTAGAGGTTAACCAGGGTGCGCCACAAGTTGCTTACAAAGAAGCTATTACAGGTACCATCCAGCACCGCGAAACTTACAAGAAACAAACCGGTGGTCGTGGTAAATTTGCCGATATCCAGGTTATACTTTCACCAAATGATGAAGGTAAAGAAGGGTTACAGTTTGTGAACGAAATCAGCGGTGGTTCAATCCCCCGTGAGTTTATCCCATCTGTTGAAAAAGGCTTCGCGGCTTCAATGGCAAACGGTGTATTAGCCGGCTTCCCGTTAACCAGCTTAAAAGTACGTTTAATTGATGGTTCGTTCCACGCGGTCGATTCAGATGCGCTATCTTTCGAGTTAGCAGCTAAGATGGCTTACCGTGAGGCATTGCCAAGATGTAAACCAGTATTGCTTGAGCCAATCATGAAAATCGAGATCCTTACCCCTGAAGAAAACATGGGTGATGTTATCGGTGACATGAACCGTCGTCGTGGCCAGCTTTTAGGTATGGATTCACGTGCAGGTGCACAGGTAATTAAAGCTACTGTACCACTTTCAGAAATGTTTGGCTATGTAACCCAGTTACGTACCATTACCTCTGGCCGTGCTACTTCAACCATGGAGTTTGATCACTATGCTGAAGCGCCACGTAACGTACAGGAAGAAGTAGTTGCCAAAGTAAAAGGCAAAAAAGCTGCTGCAAACGCATAAATCAATTTTGAATTATTGAATTAGTGATGAGTGAATTAAAAACACAAAAAAGCTAATTCAGTAATTCAATAAATCAATAATTCAATAATTACTCTAATAAATAGCTCTTAGGGTAATCAAATTAACAAACAACATGAGCCAAAGAATCAGGATCAAATTAAAATCTTACGATTACAACCTGGTAGATAAATCTGCCGAGAAGATCGTAAAAACAGTAAAGCCAACAGGCGCTGTAGTTAGCGGACCACTTCCGTTACCAACCGAAAAGAAAATTTTCACCGTTTTACGTTCACCACACGTAAACAAAAAGGCACGTGAGCAATTTCAATTATGCTCATACAAGCGCTTGTTAGACATTTACAGCTCGAACTCGAAAACTGTAGATGCCCTGATGAAGCTTGAGTTGCCAAGCGGCGTTGAAGTTGAAATCAAAGTTTGATAGATGCCCGGCCCACTGAAAGGTGTGGGACAACATAAAAAAACACCATCCGTAAGGGTGGTGTTTTTTTTGTTATCAGTACAAATTATTGTAATTTTATAATATGGCAGCATACATTGTATATCCATCAAAAAACCAGGAAAAAGTTATAAAAGCCTTTTTTGAAGCACTGGAAATTCCTTTTGAGGAAAAGGTGGAAGAAAACTTACCCACTCATGTATTAGATGGTATTGCTAAAGGCCAGGCAGATATCCTTGCCGGCAGAACCGTAAGTTTAGATGAATTTAAAAAGCGGTTAAGTTCTGCTAAATGATTTATACAATCGTTTTTTCTTCAACTGCAATCGAGTCCTTCGACGCTATAAAATCTCAGATAGAAGAAAGATTCGGTAGCAAAACAGTATTGGAATTTGAGGAACGCATCCTTAAAGTACTGGAGGTAATTAGCTTATCGCCAAAGGTATTTCAAAGCATCCAACAATCACCCAACATCAGAAAAGGCTTTATTCATAAAAATTGTTCCATGTTTTATGAAGTAAAGGCAACCCAGGTTGAAATTTTGTTCTTTTGGGATAACAGGCAGGAGCCGATATTATGAACAACGTTTCGCTTCTAAAATCTTGCTGCTTGATACTAACTACTTGTTGCTGATAACGGCGATGCCTGCGGCCCGGGCTCTCTGCTCATACTGCACAGGTCTTAGCCACATTGGCCGGTATCCGCGCCGATCCCTATCGCAAAATTTGTCTGAACTGACTTTCAGAATTAAAGAATTAACAGAATTTTAATTCAAAGAACTCTAATAATCCCATAAATTCCGGTTCAGACAAACCCATTTTCAAATCTTCAAATTCTCAAATAACCCATCGATTTGCACATCAAAAAATCTTGCTACTTGATACTAACTACTTGATACTTTCTTACTTTGCTGCTCCGTCAAATAGTTCCGCCAGTTTGGTGTTTAGGGTTTCGCTCCTTAAATCCCTGGCAATGATTTTTCCGTCCGGATCTACCAGGAAATTGGCTGGGATACTGCGCACGCCGTACTGCAGGGCTACAATGTTATCCCAACCCTTAAGGTCAGATACCTGGGTCCAGGCCAGTTTATCGTCGGCAATGGCTTTTAGCCATGCCTCCTTTTTACCCGGATTATCAAGTGAAACGCCTAATATGGCAAAGCCTTTGTCTTTATACTTGCTGTATGCGGCAACTACGTTGGGGTTTTCCTGGCGGCATGGGCCGCACCAGCTTGCCCAAAAATCTATCAACACATATTTGCCTTTAAAATCAGATAACTTCACCATTTTACCTTCGGGCGTGGCTTGCGTAAAATCAATTGCCGGGCTGCCAATTTTGGTTTTTGAAGCCGATGCCAATAACAAAGGGATACTCTTTCCTATCTCGGTATTTTTTAATGAAGCAGTAAGATTGTGGTACGCCTGCGCAGCAGCCTCGCTGGTTTCTGCATTGGCGGCGGCCTGCTTTAACGTAAGCAGACTAAGGTATGAGTCGGGATGAGTTTTGGCAAATTCCAGGCCGGCAACATTAAGCTCCTGCATGTATTGCTTTTCGCGGGCTATCAATCCTTTAATAACATGTTCGTCATTTTTTTGCGAGTCGGCTAGCATGGCAAACTCCTTGTCTAACGCAGTTAGCCTGGCTTCAGCAGGTTTACGCAACTCTTGCCACGCTTTATTCTCCTCATTTATTTTCGATCCTGTAACGGCTATATGCTTAAGCGAGTCGACCGCGTTTAGGTTTAATTTGCCCTGCTCTACATAAAAACGGAACATGTCTACTACTTCGCCTTTGGCAGCCCTGTTCACCAATAAATTTCTATTAAGGCAGATAGTTGCCTGCGAAGGTTGAGGAACTTTACCCGCAAATTGAAAACCGCCACCCTGTACGATAGCCGAATCTGTTTTCGTTTGGCCATCAACCTGGTAAAACAGGTATATTTTATCGCCGTTTTTTAGCGCTTTTACATTGGCATTTATATTGAAATTCCCTTGTGCCATTAACACAGCAGGAAGCAAGCAGCAGGCAATCAGACAAATTCTTTTCATGGTAGTTTCTTTTCAGTAAATATAGTTTCTTCTATTTTAAGATAAAAGGATAATTTTCTGAAGCAGAATTAATATTCCGCAATTGATAAAGAGTAAATCTTAACACCAGCCTCAATTTATCTTGCTACTTGATACTAACTACTTGCTACTAAAAATAGCGATGCCTGCGGCCCGGGCTATGCTCATACTGCCTAGGCCTTAGCCACAGTGGCCGATATCCGCGCCGATCCCTATCGCAAAATTTTCGTCTGAAATCAGAATTTACAGAATTAAAGAATTAACAGAATCTCAATCCACGGAAACCAAG
>Ga0075366_10001070_pt1 | contig 13448 bp, 11 predicted proteins | sample EndMethybrTD3031_FD_72351 | JGI IMG/M metagenome (GOLD analysis project Ga0075366, IMG submission 72351) | Populus endosphere microbial communities from Tennessee, USA - Endosphere MetaG P. TD hybrid TD303-1 | ecosystem: Host-associated > Plants > Roots > Endosphere | place: USA: Tennessee...
ACCAGCGTGTCGGCCGAGATCATCTCGGCGACGCGCGCGCCGAGGCGATCGTTGTCGCCGAAACGGATCTCGTCGGTCGCGACCGTGTCGTTCTCGTTGATCACCGGGATCGCCTTCAGCCCGACCAGCGTCGCCATGGTCTGCCGGGCGTTGAGGTAGCGCCGGCGTTCCTCGGAATCGTCGAGCGTCAGCAGCACCTGCGCCACGGTGATGCCGTGCGTTGCCAGCGCTTCCTGGTAGGCATGGGCGAGGCGGATCTGGCCGGTCGCGGCGGCGGCCTGGCTCTCCTCGAGCTTCAGCGCGCCGGGTGCGAGCCTCAGCTGTGCGCGGCCGAGGCGAATGGCGCCGGAGGAAACCAGCACGATCTCGCAGCCCTTGCGATGCAGGCGCGAAACGTCGTTGGCCAGCGCGGCGAGCCAGTCGCTGCGGATCTCACCCTTCTTCTCATCGACGAGAATCGAGGAGCCGATCTTCACGACCAGCCGCTTGGAGCTGGTCAGAGACATCAGGCAGCTTCCTTGGCCTTGGTTTGCGCCTCGACGAGCTTCATGAGCTCGCCCAGCAGCCGCTGAACGCCGGTGCCCGCAACACCTGAAATGACGTGCACGGTCTTACGGCTCGCCTTGGCGAGCTTGGCGCGCTTCAGCTCGATGTCCTCTTCGGTCATGGCGTCTGTTTTGTTCAGCGCGACTATTTCCTTCTTGCGCGCGAGGTTGCCGCCATAGGCGCGCAGCTCGCCGCGCACCGTCTTGTAGGCGGCCGCGACGTCGTCCTGCGTGCCGTCGACCAGATGCAGCAGTGCGCGGCAGCGCTCGACATGGCCGAGGAAGCGCGTGCCGAGGCCTGCGCCTTCATGCGCGCCTTCGATCAGGCCCGGAATGTCGGCCATCACGAACTCGCGGTTGCCGAGCTTCACGACGCCGAGGCCCGGATTGAGGGTGGTGAAGGGATAGTCGGCAATCTTCGGACGCGCGTTGGACGTGGCCGACAGGAAGGTCGACTTGCCGGCGTTGGGCAGCCCGACCAGGCCGATATCGGCGATCAGCTTCAGGCGCAGCCAGATCCAGCGCTCCTCGCCCGGCCAGCCCTTGTCGGCGCGGCGCGGCGCGCGGTTGGTCGAGGTCTTGAAGTGCAGGTTGCCATAGCCGCCGTCGCCGCCCTTGAGCAGCGTCACCTTCTGGCCGATCTCCGTGAGGTCGAGCAGCACGGTCTCGTTATCTTCGTCGAGGATCTGCGTGCCGCGCGGCAGCCGCAGCACGATGTCTTTGCCCTTGGCGCCAGTACGCTGGCTGCCCGAGCCTTGGTGGCCGGTCTCGGCCCTGAAGTGCTGGGCGTAGCGATAGTCGATCAGCGTGTTGAGGCCATCGACACACTCGACGATTACGTTGCCGCCGCGGCCGCCGTCACCGCCGTCCGGTCCGCCGAACTCGATGAACTTCTCGCGGCGAAAGCCGACGCAGCCGTTCCCGCCGTTGCCGGAGCGGATGAAGACTTTGGCCTGGTCGAGGAATTTCATGGGATGGGGTCCAGAAACGAGAAGGGGGAACGGCGAACCGTTCCCCCTTCACAATTCGATTGGTCGGGAACGGCTATTCAGCGGCCATCTTCGCCGGCGCCGGCAGCACGTTCACCTCGACCTTGCCGCCCGAGCGGGTGCGGAACGTGACCACGCCGTCGGCGGTGGCGAAGAGGGTGTGATCGCGGCCAACCGAGACGTTCTCGCCCGGGTTCATCTTGGTGCCGCGCTGGCGAACCAGGATGTTGCCGGAGAGGACCTTCTGGCCGCCGAAGCGCTTTACGCCCAGGCGCTTGCCGTCCGAATCGCGGCCGTTACGCGAGGAGCCGCCTGCTTTCTTGTGTGCCATCGTACTACTCCGGTCGCTCTTCTATTTAAGCGACGATCTGTTCGATCTTGACCACCGTCAGGTCCTGACGGTGACCGTTCTTGCGCCGGGAATTCTGGCGGCGGCGCTTCTTGAAGACGATCAGGTGCGGCCCGCGGGCCTGCTTGACGATCGAGCCGACGACCTTGGCGCCGGCCACGGTCGGCGCGCCGACCTTGTCGCCGACCATCAACACGTCGGTGAACTCGACCTTGGCGCCGGCCTCGCCCGCGATGCGCTCAACCGTGAGCGTCTCGTCGGCAGCGACCGTATATTGCTTTCCACCCGTGCGGATAACGGCGATCATGACTTCACCTGATACTGGGCGCCGGTGAGGCGCGAAACGGCGCGGCGGGCCGAAAGACCCGCCGAAAGAGGGCGGAATATACGCACCGCCGGGGCCAAGTCAACGGCCCAAACAGCCTGATATTCAACGATTTTGCCGCTTTTTCCAGCCTCCCCACGACCTTTTGTTGCTCCAGGAGTTGGGCACCCCTATAAGGGCGGCCCCGATCGGAGAGGTGCCAGAGTGGTCGATTGGGACGGTCTCGAAAACCGTTGTGCGTGCAAGCGTACCGTGGGTTCGAATCCCACCCTCTCCGCCACCCTTCGGCCACTGGGCAACGGGTGGTTTCCGCTCCAGGGATGCAGGCCTTCGGCAAGCTCCGCTGGAGCGTAGCGGGGCCGGCGATGCTCGGCGGAGCCAACCTCCTACGCCGTCGCGGCCTCTTTCTCCTTCATTTCTCCTCCTAAGTCTTCGCGGTCTAGGTCGATCGCTTTCATAGCGATCTAGCAAGCAACTCGCTCCTGTGGCGCAGGTGTGATCGAGCCATTCGAATTGTGTCGTCTCTCGGTCAATGTGACTGCGAAAGCAGCACGCTCGGCGGTCGGCTGTGGTCATCGCGTGATTGTCCGCACTTGTTGTCGCAGTTCGCTTGCCCTGCGTGTCTCGTTGCCGAAATTGTTCGTGAGACTCAAGCGCTCGACGAAGGCGCGTGCGTGGCGATCTGGAGGTTCCGTCAAAGCGAACCTCGAGAGCGATTGTGCGTTCCATCGCAGCACGGCGCCGCGACCCGGGCGATCCGTCAGCTCGGCACTCTTGTCCAGGAGGTTTTTGGAGATGACGACTCTGAGCAGTGCGGCACTGTCGACGCCGCCCACGCTACTCTCTCCGGCGCGGCAGCTTCCCGGCGCCGATGGCATCGACCAGGTCCGGTTGATCCTCGTCGATGACGACGACGATTACCGTGAGGCGGTTTCCGGCGAGCTCGGCGATCACGGTTTCTCGGTCGAGGGCTTCGCCGACGGCCAGGCGATGCTGAAATTCTTCACCGACGGCGCCGACGCGGACGTGATCGTGCTCGACTGGGGGCTGCCTTCGGTGTCCGGGATCGATCTGCTGCCACGGCTGCGGCGCCAAGGCGTCGTGCTGCCGGTGGTCTTCCTTACCGGGCGCGCCACTCCCGCGCACGAAAGCCTGGCGTTCGACCGCGGCGCGATCGACTTCGTCGACAAGGCGCGCAGCGTGTCGATCCTCGCCAAGCGCCTGCGGCTGATCGTCGAGCCGGGCCGGCGGCCGACCAAGCTCGCCGTCGACGAAGCCATGCATTGCGGCCGCCTGGTGCTGCGGCCGCGCACCAGCCGCGCTTACTGGGATGGAATGGACCTCAACCTCACCGTGACCGAGTTCAACGTCGTGCAGCTGCTCGCTTCGAATGTCGGCAATCACGTGACTTACCGTGCGGTCTACGACTGCATGCACCACGTCGGCTTCATCGCAGGGAGCGGCGAACATGGCTATCGAACAAATGTCCGCTCATCCATCAAGCGGATTCGGAACAAGTTCTGCGCTGTCGACGGCGGCTTTTCCAAGATCGAGAACTACCCGTCGTTCGGATACCGCTGGGCCGGAACCCAGGACTAGCCCCGACTGGCGGGTGATGGCGCGCCGGCTCGGCGCGTCACTGACACTGAAACTGGTGGGGCTGGTCGGCATCTTCGCTACCTTGCCCATCATCCTGTACGGCCAGTTCGAAGGCGCGGACCGCCAGATGCGCGACCTCGTCACGAGCGCCATCCAGGACCGCAGCAAGCTGATTTCCTACGCGCTCGCGCCGGTGCTCGAACGCGCCGGCGCTGGCGAGAAAGGCCTGCCCTCCAGCGAGGAGCTCAACCGCGAGCTGACGAAGTTCGCGCGCGACGGCACGACCTTGCGGTTGATGCTGCAGGCGGCCGGGGGCGGGCCGTTCTACTTCGTGGTTTCCGCGCCCGCGATCCGCACCGACGACGTGGTGCCCGAGCTCGACGAACTGTCGCGCCGCGGCATCCTTCAGCGGCTGCAGGAAGCCTGTACATGGGATGTGTCCGACGAGATCCGCTACCGCCAGCCGGACGGAAGCGTGGAACTGCTAACCTCGATCATCCCCATCAATACTCGGCGCGGTTGTTGGGTGATGACGTCGACACACACGACGTCGGAGTTCCTGAGTACGGCGATCGGCCGGCCCTACTGGGAAACGCGTGCGGTCAGGATCGCGGCGCTGATCTACCTGGTCCTGGCGGTGCTGGCCGTTCTGGCTGCCCTCAGCATCTTCGTGAGCCTGCGACGCTTCCGCGATGTCGCGCGTGAGATCATGCAGGGCCGCATCGGCGACCATGCCTTCTCACATCGCAACGTGGTGCCCGAGCTGTCGAGCGTCGCGGCCGACTTCGACAAGCTCGTGCATGATCTAAAGCGATTGTCGCAGCAGATCCGGCAGTCCGCCGAGGACAACGCACATTCGATCAAGACGCCACTCGCCGCCATCCAGTCCTCGTTGGCGCCGTTGAGGCGCGCCGTGGACGGCGCCGACCAGCGCGCGCGTCGCGCTCTCGAGATAATCGAGTCCTCCGTCACGCGGCTGCTGACGCTGGTGACGGCCGCCCAGCACTTTGATCGCAGTGCCGCCGACCTGATCGAGGCGCCGCGTGTGCCGGTCAACGTCACTCAGATCGTCGGCGAGGCGACGCTGAGCTTCCGCGAGATCATGGCGAACCGCGCCGTAAGTCTGATCCGCCGCCTCGACGACGGCGTCGTCGTGCGCGCCGGCCGTGGCATGCTGGAAATCGTTCTCCAGAACGTGCTGGAGAACGCCACCAGCTTCGCGCCGCGGGGCAGCTCGATCGTGCTTACGCTCACCGAGCACGATCATTCGGTCGAGTTGCGCGTTGAGGACGAGGGGCCGGGCATAGATCCGCGTCAACTCGAGCAGATTTTCGAACGCTACTACTCGACGCGTGCGGATGATCGTGATCCGAAGTCGCAGCACGCCGGTCTCGGATTGTGGATCGTGCGACGCAACGTTGAGGCGTTGGGCGGAAGAGTGGCGGCGGGAAACCGCATCGGCGGCGGTCTCGCAGTGACCATCGTGTTGCCGAAGAACGGCGACGGGTAAGCACAGTTTAATCACTGGCTCGCATTGGCGACGGTTCATAGCTTGACCGTCATGGATACAGTCACAGGCGACGTCGCGAAGTTTCGACTGCAGGGTTCTGCAAAGATTCATCCCGTGATTCTGTCCGGAGGCGCCGGGACGCGGTTGTGGCCGCTGTCGCGCTCCGCTTACCCCAAGCAACTCCTATCGCTCGCCTCGCCGCGCACGCTGTTGCAGGAAACGGCGGCGCGAAACCTCGACGATGTTGGTTTCTCCGCTCCGGTCCTCGTCTGCAACGAGGAGCATCGCTTCCTCGTCGACGAGCAGCTCCGCCAAGTCGGCGTCGACCCGCAGGCGATCCTGCTCGAGCCGTCGGGGCGCAATACCGGGCCGGCCATAGCGGCGGCGGCGATCTGGCTTCTCGCGCGCGATCCCGAGGCCATGATGCTGGTCCAGCCGTCGGATCACGTTATCGGCGACGCCGCCGCGTTTCATCGCGCCGTGATGCGCGGCCTCGCGGCGGCCCACCAGGGCCGCCTCGTGACCTTCGGCATCAAGCCCAGCCGGCCCGAACCCGGCTACGGCTACATCCACGCCGTCACGCCGCTCGACGGCGCTGACGGGGTCCTGGCCGTCGACCGCTTCATCGAAAAACCCGAGCGCAGCGTTGCCGAACGCTTCGTGCGCGAGGGCGGGTTCTACTGGAACAGCGGCATCTTTCTCCTCTCCGCGCGGACGTGCCTCGAGGAACTGTCACGAACCAATCCCGCCATGATGAGTGCCTGCGAGCGGGCAGTTCAGGGCGGCCGAGCGGATCTCGCCTTCTTCAGGCTGGGTGAACAGCCGTTCGCGGAGGCGCCGTCGCTGTCGATCGATCACGCAGTCATGGAACATACCGACAAGGCCGCAGTCGTGCCGGTCGAGATGGCGTGGAGCGACGTCGGCTCGTGGCGGGCATTGCGCGAGATCGGCCACAGCGACGAGGCCGGCAACGTCCTCCAGGGCGACGTCGTCGTCCAGAATGTGCGCAACTCCTACATCCGTACCGAGGGACGGCTTGTCGCGGCGATCGGCGTCGACAACCTCGTGGTCGTGGCGACAGACGATGCGATCCTGGTCGCCGATGCCGATCGCGCGAGCGAGGTGTCGAGCATGGTCGCGACGCTGCGGCGCAGTCATCGCTCCGAGCCGGACCAGCACATCACGGGTTATCGCCCGTGGGGAAACTATCGATCGGTCGATTCGGGCGAGCGTTTTCAGGTCAAGCGCATCACGGTGAAGCCGGGTGGCAAGCTCAGCCTGCAGAAGCACTATCATCGCGCCGAGCACTGGGTGGTGGTGCAGGGAACGGCGCTCGTGCAGCGGGGCGAGGAGCACATGCTCGTGCGCGAGAACGAGTCGGTCTACATCCCGATCGGCACGGAGCACCGCCTGGAGAATCCCGGGAAGATGCCGTTGCAGCTGATCGAAGTGCAATCGGGTCCGTATCTCGGCGAGGACGACATCGTGCGAATCGCCGACAACTATGGCCGCGCCTAGGCGAAGCATTGGGACCGGAAAGTCCCGGATTGATCACACCGGGCCAACTGGCGTCCGCGTTAGGACTCTCATCATAGGACCTTCACCGATCTTCAGTGCGGCCACGATCACATCGACTACCCAATAACGAGAGGTGACGACATGTCATCGAGCATCACGACCACAGTCCGTGCATTTCGTCTTGGTCTCATGGCAGCACTGCTGGCGCTTGCCGCCTGCAGCGACGGTGACAGGACGCCGATCGTGGCGGAGAACCCGAATGTGGCCGGCCCGCCGGGCGGATCGGCCGCACTCAGCCTGGATGGAAAGGGTGCCGCCTCGGACTATCGTCTCGGCCCGAACGATCGCACGCGCATCATCGTCTATGGCCAGCCCAACCTGACCGGCGAGTACGTTCTCGACGGCAACGGCGTGCTGGCCTTCCCCCTGATCGGCAATGTCCCTGCGAGCGGCATGACGCCCGCCGAGCTGCAGCGTGCCCTCGCCACCAAGCTTCAGGGCGACTATCTGCGCGATCCCAACGTCAGCGTCGAGGTGGCGACTCGCCGGCCGTTCTACATCGTGGGCGAGGTCCAGAAGCCCGGCAGCTATCCGTTTGTAACCGACATGACGGTCCTGAACGCGATCGCCACGGCCGGTGGGCAGACCTATCGCGCCAACATGAGTGATTTCTATATCAAGCGCGGGCAAGACGGTCGGACCGTTCGGGTACAGTCGACGCAGGAATCGCGCGTGCAACCCGGCGATACCGTCATTGTACGCGAGCGGTTCTTCTGATGGTTTATCTGCCCGACAGCACCTCGCGGCCGCCGCAGCGGCGGCCGTCGCTGCGCTCCGTCCCCGCCGTCGAGCGCGCGTTGCCGCCCGCGGCTCCGGTGCTGAGGCCGCCGGTCGCGGCCAACGAGGGGCTGCTCGAGACGCTGCGCAAGCTGTGGCGCTGGAAGCGGATGATCTTCCTGTTCGCGGTGGCGTTTGGCGGCATAGCGGCCATCGTCGTGGCGTCCCTGCCGTCATACTACACCGCCGAAGCGCGCGTCCTGGTGGGCGTGCAGGCGCCGCGGGTATTCAATGCCGAGGCAATCATCACCGATGTCAGTCCTGACGCCGAGCGGGTAGCCGACGAAGGCTTCGTCCTCCAGTCGCGTACGCTTGCCCATCAGGTGATCCAGAAACTCAAGCTTGCCGACGATCCTGATTTCAACCCCGAGCTGCGCAAGCCCTCGGCATGGGCACGCCTGATGGATCTCAGCGCCTACAAGCCGGAATGGCTCGACGAGGTGCTGAAGTGGCTACCCTCGAAGCCCGCCAGCCCTGCGCCGTCGCCCGAGCAGACCGCGAACCGCCGAGAGGCACGTTTCGTGGACATGCTGCTCGGTCGCGTCGACGTCTCGCTGCTCGGCCGCTCCCATGTGCTGAGCGTCAAGGCCGACGCGCGCAATCCGGTGCTGGCGGCGAACGTCGCCAACTCCCTGGCCGAGACCTATCTCGACCATCAACGCCAGGAAAAAGTCGCCGCGATGGACAAGGTCGACAAGTTCCTGACCGGCCGCGTGGCGGAGCTGCGCGATCTGGTTCGGAGCTCCGAGTCAGCTGTCGAGGAATATCGCCGCAGCCGCGGCCTGTACAAGAGCTCGACCACGGGCGTCACCGCCCAGCAGCTTGCCGAGTTGAACACCCAGCTGATCGTGGCCCAGACCGCCAAGGCCGAGGCCGAGGCCCGGCTGAAGGAAGCCCAGGAAGTGAGCAAGGGCGGACTGGCCAGCCGGGAGAGCGTGCCCGAAGTCCTGCGCTCGCCACTGATCGCCAGCCTCAAGGAGCAGCAGGCTGCGGCTGACCGCAAGGCGGCCGAGGTGGCGGCGACCTATGGACCGAGGCATCCGATGATGGCCACCGCGCGCGCCGAGGCCGGCAGCATCAGCGCCAAGGTAAATGCCGAAGTCGGCAAGACGATCGAGGGCCTGTCGCGCGAGGCGCGCGCCGCCGAGGCGCGCTATCAGGCGCTGAGCCAGAATTTCGAACGTCTCAAGGGCACGATGGGCAAGGTCAACGAAGACACCATCCAGCTCGACGCGCTCGAGCGCGAGGCGACGGTCAACCGCAACCTGCTCGACGCGATGCTCAACCGGGTCAAGCAGAGCTCCGGCGCCGAGAACATCCTGCAGGCCAACGCCAAGCTTGTGTCGCCTGCGGCCCCGACCGAGGCGCCGGCCTACCCGCCCAAGGCGCTGATCGTGTTCCTCGGCACGCTGGGCGGCCTGCTGATTGGCTCGGCGATCGCGCTGATGCGCGAGGGCGGTGACCACACCTTTCGGCGCGCTGACCAGATCGAGTCGATGAGCGGCCTGCCGGTGCTCGCCATGACACCCCAGGTCTCCGGGCGGACGGCGCCGACCATGGAAGTATTGCGTCATCCGACATCGGCCTATAGCGAGGCGATGCGCCGCCTGCAAATCGGTATCGAACTGTCCGAGGCCGCGTCTTCGCCCAAAACGATCTTGATCAACTCCGCAGTGCCGTCGGAAGGCAAGTCGGTGATGGTGGCGTCGCTCGGCCGCCTGCTCGCGTCCAATGGCAAGCGCGTGCTCCTGATCGATTGCGACTGGCGCAGCCCGAAGCTCCATCAGATCTTCCGCTGTAACAACAAGGATGGCCTGGCCGAGCTGTTGGGCGAGAAGACCGAGGTGATGATCGACGAGATCATCCATCACGATGCGCTGTCCGGTGTCGACGTCCTGACCTCCGGCCGATGGAGCCCGCGCTCGGCGCATCTGCTGAGCTCGCAACGCATGGGCCATCTCGTCGAGGCCCTGTCGCCACACTACGACTTCATCATCCTCGACACGGCGCCCGCGCTGGTAACCGCCGACGTGCTGACCCTGTCGCGACTGGTCGACAAGGTGGTTTTCGTCGTGCGCTGGGGCCATACCCGCCAAGACGCGGCGATCGAGGCGATGCGGCAGATCATCGACGCTCAGGGCAGCGTCGCCGGTGTGGTGCTGTCGCGCGTGGTGTCGCACGAGTATCGCCAATACGGCCATCGCGACCCGTTCTTCGACTATGCGCGGCCGGTCCGCTCGACTTTCAGCTGATTGGCCGCCATGGACCCGTCCTCGCCGGTCCTTTTTGTAACACGCTATTTCTGGCCCGAGCTGATCGGCTCGGCGCCGTTCACCAGCGACATGGCCGAATGGCTGGCTCAACACGGCCATCCGACGACCGTGCTCAGCGGCATGCCGCACTATCCTCATGCGGAAATTTTTCCGGCCTACCGCGACCGTCGGCTGCGCTCGGAACAGGTCGGCGCCGTCAAGGTCGAGCGACTGGGCTCGGCGGCGCCGCGCGGTGGCTCGGCGCTGTCGCGCATCTTGAACGAGACCGATTTCCTGCTGCGTGGCCTTTGGTCGATCGTCACGCGTCGCATCAGGCGGCATTCCGTCGTGCTCGCTCTTTGTCCGTCGATCCTGAACGTTGCACTGGGCCTGGCCGCCTTGCGACGCGACGGCGTCTGCATCGCGATCGTGCATGACATCCAGTCGGGGCTGGCGCAGGGCCTGCGCATGACCGGCGGCGGGGCGCTGGCCGGTCTGATGCGATGGGCCGAGCGCTCGCTGCTCAATCGCACCCATCTGGTGGTAGTGCTGTCCGAGGAGATGGGAGACCAGTTGCGCCAGATCGGCGTCACGGCGCCGATCGAGGTCATTCCGCTGTGGGTCGACACTAATCTCGTTTGCCCCGTGATCGCCAAGCAGCGCGAGCCGATCAAGGTGCTCTACAGCGGCAATCTCGGGCGCAAACAGGGGCTGGGCCAGGTGGTCGAGCTGGCGGAGGAACTCGCGGGCGCCCGGCCCGACATAGAGATCATCCTGCGCGGCGACGGCAATCAGGCCGCGATCCTGGCCGCCGAGATCGCACGGCGGCAGCTGTCCAACGTGCGCATGGCGACGCTCAAGGCCAACGAGGGCCTCGCGTCCGCGCTGGCGGCGGGCGACATCCATCTCGTACCGCAAAGCCCCGAGGCGGCGCCGTTCGCGTTGCCGTCAAAGGTGCTGAACATCATGGCGGTCGGCCGTCCGTTCATCGCAACGGCGTTGCCGGGCAGCACACTGTGGCAACTGCAGCGCCGCAGCGGCGCCTTTTTGTGTGTGCCACCCGACGAGCCGCTCAGCTTTGCCGAGGCGGTGATGCGTCTCGCGGACGATGCCGATTTCCGGACCGAGCTCGGCCGGCGCGGCCGCGAATATGTCGAGCAGCACCATGCCAAGCCGGTCGTGCTTGGCGCCTTTACGAGCCGTCTCGATGCCATCGCCGCAGCCCGATAAGGGCAGGAGCATCCTGGTCTTCGAACCGGACGGCGAGGGGCATGCTCTGGAGTGGCTCGCACATCTGGTCCGGTACGCCGACCCGAACACGACGGTATCGATATTGGCGCCGGCGGCGCTTTGCGAGGCTCTTGCCAAAGCTGTGCCGAGCACGGGCAGCCGACGCATTCGTCTCCTTCCGCTCACGAGGCTCGAGCAGAAGCTCTGCCTGCAGCGGCCGCTGATCATTGCTGCGTTCGCGAGGTGGTGGATCGTGCGCCGGCATCTCAAGGCTAGCGGGGCGCAGGAAGGGCTCTTCCTGATGATCGACCTGGAATCCCTGCCGCTGGCGCTCGGTCTCGGCATGGGCGGAGCGCGCGTGTCGGGCATTCTTTTCCGCCCTTCGGTGCACTACAGCGCGATCGGTCCCTATGCGCCCCGCCGAGGCGAGCGTCTGCGCGACTGGCGTAAGGCTTTTCTCTATCGCCGCATGCTGCGCAATCCCGCCCTTGAGCGGGTGCTGTCGCTCGATCCGTTCTTCGCAACTTATGCCCGCAGCCACTACGAGCGCGGCGAGAAAATTCAGGCGCTCCCAGATCCGGCGCTCCCACCGACCCGGTCCGTTGGCGCATCCCTTCCCGTGCAGGGGTTCGTTCCGGACGGTCGTATCGGCTTCCTGCTGTTCGGCTATCTCACCGAGCGCAAGGGACCCCTGGTCGTGCTCGAAGCGCTCGCGCGGCTGCCGCCCAGGATCGCCTCGAAAGTCGCCGTCCTGTTCGCCGGCCGGGTGGATCCGGCGTTGGCCGAGCAACTGGAGACCAGCCGCCGCGCGCTGGCCGAGAGCCAGCCCGACCTCTGGCTGCGTATCGAAGACCGGCGGCTCGACGAGGCCGAACTCGTCGATCTGGTTCGGGTGAGCGACGTCGTTCTGGCGCCCTACCAGCGTTTCGTCGGCTCCAGCGGCGTCCTGTTGTGGGCGGCTCGCGCCGGGCGCCCCGTGCTCGCCCAGGAGTTCGGTCTGGTTGGGCGACTGACCCGCGATCATGGCCTCGGTGTGTCCGTCGATTCGTCCGATCCGTTCGAACTCGCGCGCCAAATCGCAAACATGGTCGAACATGGCCCCGCGAGATTCATCGATCGCGACACTGCGACGCGCTTCGTCGATGCGCAGACGCCGCAGCGCTTCGCCTCGCTTGTGCTTTCCGTGTGATCAAGCACCGGGACGCCGTTTGATCACAACATCGCTCCCTTCGCTGCGTTGAGAATCGCAGGCGAAGGAGCTGTTCCTCATGAAGCGAGTTTCCCACGCGGCCGCTGCTGCGTTGTCGATCGCGGCAACGCCCCGTTCCCCCGACCGCGCCGCATCCCGCGGCAGCGGCCGCACCATCTCCGAGGCGATCACCGGCAGGCTTATGGCGTGCTTCGACTGCGCCGCCATTCTCGGCATTGGCGTCTGGGCGCTGCACTGGGACGCGCTCGGCGTCGACTGGCGCCTCGGCGGTCTCGTGGTGCTGCTCGGCACCTTGCTCGGCCTGAACTTCCTGAGCTTCGCCGGCGCGCACCGCTTTGCGCAGTTTGGCCGGATCGAATCGGCGCTCACCCGGGTGCTGCTCGGGTGGCTGCTGACGGTATGCGCGCTGTTCGCGGCCACCCGTTTCGTCGAACCGGTGACCGCAGCCGATGGGCCGTGGGTCGCGGCCTGGTTTGCAGGCACCGCGATCCTGCTGGCCGCCAGCCGTCTCCTGCTGTGGCGCCAGATGCGCCGCTGGGAGCACGCCGGACGACTGGGTGAGGTCGTGGCGATCGTCGGTGCCGGGCCGGTGGCACAGCGACTGCTGCGCGACCTCAACGCCGACCACGCTAATCTCCGGGTCGTCGGCGTTTACGACGACGATGCAAAAAATTTGCCCAGCCAGTGCATGGGCCATCCGATCCGCGGCACAGTGGACGACCTGGTGAACGACGTCCGTCGTCTGGGCATAGACACCGTGATCGTGGCGCTTCCGCTTGCCGAGGAACGCGTCCTGGTCGACACGCTCAACCGGCTCTGTCTGGTGCCGGTCGACGTGCGGCTGTGCCCGGACGCCTTCGGCTTGCGCCTGGGCAAGGTCGAGGCGAGCCATATGGGCGGCCATACCTTCCTGAATGTCGTCGATCGGCCGCTGCGCGAGGGCCGCTGGGCAATCAAGGCGGTCGAGGACAGGATCCTCGCCGCGATCATCCTGACGATCATCTCGCCGGTCCTGCTGGCGGTCGCGCTCGCCATAAAGTTCGACAGTCCGGGTCCGGTGTTCTTCCGGCAGAAGCGTTACGGC
>Ga0075366_10001071_pt1 | contig 13442 bp, 14 predicted proteins | sample EndMethybrTD3031_FD_72351 | JGI IMG/M metagenome (GOLD analysis project Ga0075366, IMG submission 72351) | Populus endosphere microbial communities from Tennessee, USA - Endosphere MetaG P. TD hybrid TD303-1 | ecosystem: Host-associated > Plants > Roots > Endosphere | place: USA: Tennessee...
CAACTACTTTCTTTGCCATTTCTTTTAGTTTTATAAGTTTTGAGTTTTGAGTTTTGAGTTTAAAACTCATCACCCACCACTCATTACTGAGTACTTATTACTTAATTTCTTTGTGAACGGTTACTTTCCTTAATACCGGGTTAAATTTTTTCATTTCTAACCTTTCAGTGGTATTTTTCTTGTTCTTGGTGGTAATGTAACGAGACATACCCGGCATACCGCTTTCTTTATGCTCGGTGCACTCTAATATTACCTGAACCCTGTTGCCTTTTTTTGCCATCTTATTATGAGTTATAAGTTGTGGGTTTTGAGTTTTAAGTTTTGAGTATCACTGGGATAACTCATAACTGTATTGCTCATTACTCGTTACTTAAATTATATTTTTCCTGTTTTTACAAATTTGTTAATGCAGGCAGTGATGCCGTTTTTGGTAATGGTTTTAACAGCCGAAGTCGAAACTTTTAGGGTGATCCATTTATCCTCTTCAGGGATATAAAACTTTTTAAGCTGCAAATTTGGATTAAACCTGCGTTTGGTTTTGCGGTTCGAATTTGAAACGCTGTTACCGGTAAGCGCCGATTTTCCTGTTAAATCACATATTCTTGACATGACAATTTCTTTTTAGTTGTATTCCTTTTCTCAAAAGAGTTTGCAAATATCAGGATTTTAAGTCGAATATTCAATAGTGTTTTGAAAATATTTTTAAAAGATTTCAACATGTCTATATATAGGTGTTCGCTATGCCTAAGAAGATAATTTTTGATCTATGGTTTTATATATAGGGGTGAAACTGAAAGAAGTGATTTTATTTAATATACGGGTACGTACACAATTTATTATCTATATTCGATTTTTATTTACTGATAACGCATAAATTACTAATTTACGCCACCATTTATACCAAGCTATGAAAATCACTTCTTTCGACGAATATCAGCAGATTTATAAACAAAGTGTAGAACAGCCCGAGCAATTTTGGGAAGGCGTAGCTAATACTTTTCAATGGCGTAAAAAATGGGATAAAGTACTGGAGTGGAACTTTACCGAACCTAAAGTACGCTGGTTTGATGGCGCCAAACTGAACATTAGCGAAAACTGCCTTGATCGCCACCTGGAAAAACTGGGTAATAAACCGGCCATTATATGGGAGCCCAACGACCCGACCGAAAATCACCGGGTGCTGACCTATAAACAACTTCACGATAAAGTTTGCCAGTTTGCCCATGTCCTGAAAAACAATGGCGCAAAAAAAGGCGACCGTATTTGTATATATATGCCTATGGTACCCGAACTGGCTATCGCCTTACTGGCCTGTGCCCGCATTGGCGCTATCCATTCGGTGGTGTTTGGAGGCTTCTCGGCGCAATCAATTGCCGATAGGATACAGGATGCGGAGTGTAATATCGTGATCACGGCAGATGGTGGTTTCCGTGGCGCTAAGGATATCCCGCTGAAAAGCGTGATTGATGATGCGCTGGTGCAATGCCCATCTGTAAAAAAAGTAATTGTATTAACCCGTACCCGTACACCGGTAGCCATGATAAAAGGCCGCGATGTTTGGTGGGAAGATGAAGTAAAGAAAGTTGAAACGCAAGGAAATATAGCTTGCGAAGCGGAAGAAATGGAAGCCGAAGATATGCTGTTCATTTTATACACTTCGGGATCAACCGGGAAACCTAAAGGCGTGGTGCATACTTGCGGCGGCTATATGGTTTACGCGGGATATACCTTCGATACTACTTTTCAATACCAACCTGAGGAGATATTCTTTTGTACAGCCGATATTGGTTGGATAACCGGTCATTCGTACATTGTTTACGGGCCTTTATCGCAAGGCGCTACCTCGTTAATGTTTGAAGGCGTGCCCACCTGGCCGGATGCCGGGCGCTTTTGGGATGTGGTAGATAAGCATAAAGTAAACATATTATATACCGCGCCAACCGCCATCCGCTCGTTAATGAGTTTTGGTGAGGAACCGTTGAAAGGCAAAGACCTGAGCACGCTGACCAAACTTGGATCGGTAGGGGAGCCTATTAATGAGGAAGCCTGGCACTGGTTCGATGAAAAAATTGGTCATGGCAACTGCCCGATAGTAGATACCTGGTGGCAAACCGAGAATGGCGGCCACATGATAACGCCTATTGCAGGTGTTACGCCACTTAAACCGGGCTATGCCAGCTTCCCGCTGCCGGGTGTGCAGCCTATTTTGGTTGACGAAAAAGGTAACGAGATTGAGGGCAACGGTGTAAGCGGTAACTTGTGCATTAAGTTCCCGTGGCCGGGAATGCTGCGCACTACCTATGGCGATCATGAACGCTGCCGCCAAACGTATTTTGCCACTTACCCCGGCAATTACTTTACCGGCGATGGTTGCCTGCGCGACGAGGACGGCTACTACCGCATTACCGGCCGTGTTGATGATGTGCTGAATGTATCTGGTCACCGCATTGGTACTGCCGAGGTAGAGAATGCTATTAATATGCACAGCAGTGTGGTTGAATCTGCAGTAGTTGGTTACCCGCACGATATTAAAGGGCAGGGTGTATACGCCTTTGTGGTTAGCCCTAATCAGCATGGTGATGCGGAACTGGCCCGTAAGGATATTATGATGACCGTGGCCCGCATTATAGGCGCTATTGCCAAGCCGGATAAGATCCAGTTTGTAACCGGCCTGCCTAAAACACGTTCAGGTAAAATTATGCGAAGGATTCTTCGTAAGATAGCTGAAGGTGATACCAGTAACCTGGGGGATACTTCTACTTTATTAGATCCGGGAGTGGTTGAGGAGATTAAGGCAGGGGCGTTATAGTCATTGGTCATCTCACTGCGCTGTCATTAGTCATTAATCCGTGTCATTTCGAACCGAAGGGAGAAATCTTCTACAAGCGATAAGTATACCGTAGAAGATTTTTTCCCTTCGGTCAAGAGAGTAGTTCTCCTCGTACCTCGTTCGAAATGGCATTTTTATTTAACCAACGGGTTTGATTCGGGATTCTTTTATCTTGATTCTATCCAAACCATAAACTGTCCCCGCTGTTCTTCTAACACATCTAAAAAACGAAACATTATGGATAAGTTAGAAATTAAAGGCGGTTGGAACGAGTTGAAGGGAAAAATAAAACAAGCTTACGGCGATTTAACCGACGATGACCTGAAACACGAAGAAGGCCAGGATGATGAACTGTTGGGCAAGCTGCAACAAAAAACCGGTAAAGGCCGCGATGAACTGGTGAAATGGATCAATAGTTTATAATTAGCCGGTTCCACTTTAAAAGCGTTAACACTGGTAAGGTATTTCACCCTTCCCAGTTAATAGTCACACAATTTTTACCATCTGTTAACACATTAACAAAATGTGGATAAATTATGACAAAGGCCGCCAAAGTGCGGCCTTTTTTATGGCTTTGCTATAAAAAAGCACCTTCAGTATAACTGTAAGTAATACCCTGGGTAAAATTTGTTAATTACACTGTATGGTTTTATCGCTACAGTAAAATTAATAGTAACCCTGCCTGCACTTTTACGTACAAAATCCCGGATCATATAACTATTAAGGTATCAACACAGTGCCGAGATTTACTATGCAGGGGATTTATACCAAACAAGTTTCACTTAAATATAACCGGGTAATTTTTTTTACCATGGTTGCATTTTCGCTACTCCTATTTCGGGTTATTACCACAGGGGGCAATCATAGCGGGAACACATCAGAATCGTACAAAAATATTCCGGCTACGCAGGCACCGCAGATTTGCCATATATCTGCCGATACCACCATAACCCAGTGCGGTACCAGCGTAACCCTGCATACCGATGCGGATATTCCCAATTATACCTGGAGTAATGGTTCGACATCATCGGGTATTACAGTTACCGAATCGGGACAATATTATTGGCAGTTTATTGATATGAGCCGTAATACCGTTACCAACGGCGATTTCAGCAGCGGTAATTCGGGTTTTACCAGTGCTTATACTTATATCAACCCCAATGGATCTACAGGTGCCTATGGCGCGTTAAGTGCCGAAGGCTATTATACGGTTACTACCAGTCCCAAAATAACGCATACCAATTTTGCAAACTTCGGTGACCATACTACCGGTACGGGTAAAATGATGGTGCTTAACGGTTCGCCAACTGCCAACGCCAAAGTATGGGGGCAAAGTATTACAGTTGAGCAAAATACCAGCTATATTTTTTCAATCTGGGCGGCATCGGCCCACGCAAGTAACCCGGCTAAACTTACCTTCTCAATTAACGGCTCGCAACTGGGGGTTATACAATTAACAAGCACTACCGGTGCCTGGCAAAACTTTACCGTGCAATGGACATCGGGCAGCAGCACCACAGCGGCCATTGGTATTGTCAACCAGAACACTATTGCCAGCGGGAATGATTTTGCCCTTGATGATATTGTATTTGCCCCGGTTTGCCGCAAAATTTTTAACGTAGTACTAATACCAAACCCGGATAAACCGGCTATAACAAATAACTAACACACACACTAAAACTATATATAACATGGAGCTATCATTTACAAAAAAGTTTACCTTATTACTATGCTTAATGGGGTTAACGGTATTCGCGAAAGCAGCCGTTTCTGGTCCGAGCGACGCTACCAGCGCGCCACCGGTTAGCGCCTCAGCTGTTGGACAGGTGGTGTGCTACGGCGCACCCATTAGCTTAAAGGGCCCTACCGATCCGGGGTCGAGCTACAAAAAGTATGAGTGGTATAAGCTTGACGCCAATGGCAACAAAACTTTAGTTAAAGACGGCACTGCCGCAGACAATGGTTACACCGAAGCATCGGATGGCGCCGGTTATTACATTTACCAGTTGGTGATCATTAACACTAACGATTGTTCGTCTGATATTTCAGACCCTTACAAGGTATATGTGTTGCCGCAATTAGCCGTAACTATTGCACCAACAGGCAACGTAACCTCGGTTTGCGAGAAAGGGCAATCAACCACTACTTTAACAGCTAATATTACTAACCCAAATCCTAACCTTGTTTATACCTACCAATGGCAGCGTAACGGCACCGATATAACCGGCGCCAATACCAATACCTATTTGGTTACCGAAGCCGCTTCGGGCAGTGTTAATTTTGGTGTTAAAGTAAGCTATGTGCTTGATAACGGTTGTACACAAACGGCGTCGCAAACAATTACAGTAGTACCAGTGCCTGTTAAACCGGTTATTGTTGCAGGTCCGTAATCAGTTTTAACTACCTGCGGCCTTGCGTAATACCTGTTACATAGCTGTTATAAGTATACTCATGTTATTGGGAGTGGACAGCTTTGCCCTTAACAGGATAAAAAATGCTTATAGCGATGCTAATACAATAGTGATACAGGAAGGCCATCAAATAACCTTACACGCCAGTGTAGCCAATGCGGCGGCTTACCAGTGGTTTAACCAAAAAGTGGCTATACCAGGCGCTGTAAAAAGCGAACTTACGGTTAATAAAGGCGGAGTTTACACGGTTGAAGCCTATAGTAAGGCGGGGTGCGCATCGAATATATCGGACGAGATAAAGGTAATTGTAGTGAATACTTCGATACCAGCAGTGGTTGATATGGCGGTTAACAAGATAGCCGATAGCCGGCCTATTTCTGCAGGTGAAGTATATACTTATACCATTACAGTTACCAATAAAGGTGTAACCGGTGCAACCGATGTAAAAATGAAGGATATACTGCCGCACGGGATGTTCTATGTAGGTATAAAAAATACGACGGTAGGTACTGGCCAGTATGATCAGGACAGCCGGACGGTTATCTGGCAAATAGGTAATATGAAAGGTGGCAGTACCGAAGAAATGCAGTTGCTGGTGAAAGCAATAGGAAACGGGCTGATAAAAAATACGGCTACGGTAACATCATTAGAGGCGGATAGCGATCCTTCTAATAATGCATCCACCAGTATTAAAGATATCTCGGGGTTGAATATTCCAAATGTGTTTACGCCTAACGGTGATGGGGTTAACGACACTTTTGAGATAGCAGGGTTGGCCAATTATCCCGATAACACCATTGATATTTTTAACCGCTGGGGCAACAGTATTTATCATAAGCAAGGCTATTTGAACGACTGGACAGGTAACGGCCTGAACGAGGGAACTTATTTTTATGTAATACAAATAAGGGACGCTTCAGGCTTATCCGCCACCTACAAAGGTTATGTAACGTTGCTGCGGTCAAGAAATTCAGAATAATAAACAACACCTCTCCCCAACCCCTCTCCAAAGGAGAGGGGCTTTTAACTGCAGGAGAGATGAAAGTATGAAATAGAAACATTTAAGGATAAACGAGGATGAAACGGTTTTTATGGATATTTTTTTGCTTACTGGCAGGGATGGCCAGGGCACAACAGGATACACAATACAGCCAGTATGTGTTTAACGGATTGTTTATTAACCCGGCATATGCGGGGTATAAGCAGGATTTGTACCTGCAAAGTTTTTACCGTGCGCAGTGGACCGGACTGGAAGGAGCGCCACAAAGTTTCTCCATATCGGCAGATGGCGCGGTTAACAATAATAAAGTGGGTTTAGGTGTATTGATAGCCCAGGACAGAATTGGTGCGCAAAGCTCGCTGGCCGGTTATGCTAATTATGCTTACCGTTTGCAGGTAGGCGAGAATGAGAATAGCCGCCTTTCGTTTGGCATAGGTGCAGGCTTTGTACAATCTGGCATTGATGGCACACAATTACATGCCGCCAATATAAATGATAATACTGTGCCCGCGGTTTATCAAAGCGAGCTGTTGCCCGATGCCCGCCTGGGGGTAATGTATACCAACGATGACCTGTTTGTGGGCTTTTCGGCAGATAACCTGATTGCCCAACACATGCGTACAGATAAATCGTTGCTGGTGCCCATACCTAAGCCACATTACTACTTTACTGCCGGGGCCTTATTTGAATTAAATGGCGGAACAAAATTTAAGCCATCAATATTAATTAAAGACGATGCCGCGGGGCCAACCAGTTTAGATGTTAACGCGTTCTTTTTACTGGGCGAAAAAATATGGATAGGCAGTACTTTCCGTACAGCAATTCCGCTATATGCCAAGCCATACCTGCAAAGCGACCTGCAAAAATCAAATTCGATTACCGGCATGGCCGAGTTTTTTGCTACCGATAGGTTTAGGGTAGGTTACGCGTTCGACTATTCGCTGACATCTATAGGTACTTATAGCTATGGGACACACGAGTTGTCTATCGGCTTCTTCCTTGGTTCGCAAAGTAGCGACAGGAGGCAATATAGACCGAAGTGTTATTTTTGATTTGAAGACAAGATGTTAGTTGCGGATATTAGCTAATTTCGCATCATGAAAACACAGCCCACCATACTTGTTGTAAACGACGACGGCATTACAGCCCCCGGCATCAAAGCTTTAATTGATGTAATGAAAGAGTTAGGCAGGGTAGTGGTAGTTGCGCCGGATAGCCCGCAATCGGGCATGGGGCATGCGATAACCATTGGTAAACCACTGCGTTTAGACCAGGTAGATTTATATGAGGGTGCGGAAATGTACAGCTGTTCAGGCACCCCAGTTGACTGTGTGAAGCTGGCCGTTACCCGTGTATTTAAAGGCAAGAAACCCGATTTGTGTGTATCAGGGATTAATCATGGCTTAAATAACGGAATTAACGTTTTGTATTCAGGTACGATGTCGGCGGCGGTAGAGGGCGCTATTGAAAGCATCCCATCTATTGGTTATTCTTTAGACGATTATACCCTCCAGGCCGATTTTAGTCACTGCCTTAAATTTGTAAAAGAGATAGCTGTGCAGGTATTGCAAAACGGCCTGCCGGTTAACACACTGCTAAATGTGAATTTCCCTAACACCGCAAATATCAAAGGCATAAAAATTTGCCGCCAGGCTAACGCTAAATGGGCCGAAGAATTTGATGAGCGTGTTGACCCCTACAAACGCCCGTACTTTTGGCTAACCGGGGTATATCAATTAAACGATCATGGTGAGGATACCGACTCGTGGGCGCTTGACCATCATTACGTATCGGTAGTGCCCGTGCAATTTGATATGACCGCGCATCATGCCATTCCTGTTTTAAACGGTTGGACTTTTAATGTGTAAATAATAAATAAGGGGTATTAATTTGGTAATTGCGTTTTACTGTAATCGTCAATATAAATCGTCATAGGTTCAACCATCCTATCGCGGTATAATCCCATTTTAAAATAGAAATAACTATTTAACGCATAACCACGTTCGGCACCGTAGGCCGATTTACCCTTGTAATCTAAAACCTGCGTATCATTTATCCATCCTTTTATAAAGCCGTCGTTATCCCGTGAAAAGTTTACTGTAAATTTAAAAGTGATCCACTTATTACGTATATCTGAATTTGTTTGATAGTAAACTTCGCGGTGTGCCCCTGTTTGGATTGTGATTTGCAGTTTCCCATTGGTGTAACGGAGTGCCAGCACCGGCGAATCATCTTCGCATTGCTGTGTTGTACAATGCTGTTTCCACTGGGCTATTACCAGACGTGTTGGTACAATTGGAAAGTCGGCCGGTATAAACATGCTGAAGGCATACTCATAGGTTTTGTGCTCGCGGCTAACCAATTTTTTTGCCTCTAATAACTCCGCCCTTTCAGAAGCCAGGCTGCTATCATTCCCCGCTTCATATTTATCGCCCTGGTGTAAAGTGATCTTCGCGGCCCTAATGCCTGTATGTACAACATTAGACTGCATAATAACAGCACCTTTTTCAAAGCGACTGGTATCCCACAGTAAACTTAATTGTTCCCCGTCAAAAGTATCGTGAACAGGTAATTGTGCAAGACAATGGGCATTTAGAAAAAACAAAATGACCGTTACAAAATATCTCATAATAACAATGCTACGTTGTGAAGTAATAGTTAGATACTCAGTTTGTTAAATTATTACAGATAAAGGTGCTTGTATAGCAAACTATTTAACATTTATTAACGTATTTATAATATAAATACCGGTATATTTAACCATCTAAAATAGCAACTGACGCATTTCCCGGACGCCGATTTTTGATAATGAAAAAACTTGTATTATATACTGCTTACATTTTCACCATGCTTATTATAGCTGCGGGCTGTAAAAAGGATGATTCTGTGGAAAAAAAACAAGCAAGTGAAGTAGTACAAAGCACTATTGCCGGCGTTAACGGCCCTACCAGTGGAAAGGTGAATAAAACGTTAACCTTTAGCATAGTATGGCAAAACCCGGATGGCACGCTGAAATTTGATCATCTGAAAGATTCTACCATCGCTAATACCAAAATTATCCGCCTGTTCGCCCTCACCAATGTGGCAGATACATCGGCAACCGTTAAAGGGTTAAACAATACAGTTTCCTACAAGTTTAAAGCTGATACGGCAGGCACTTACTACCTGAAATTCTACCGTGAGGATAACTCCGAAAAAACGGCTATTATTGATACGGTGATCATTAAATAATTCCTGGCAGACACAACAGTTTTTTTCGGTCAAAACAAAATGACAAGCTTATAACACGGCTAATGATAAATATCAGCCCGGTTTTTATAGGTTTGCCATATGGATCATGTATTAGATAATCTGGCCTGGAGCGCATTAATATCCGGCAATCAGCAACTGGCTTTAGGTAGCCAGGATGTTAAACATTTTGATAAATCAGTGTCACCCTTTGTAGGTTTTCGTAATAATTCCGATGATAGTTTTCGGGAACTTTATAGTTTATTGCCACATAATGGGCCTGTAGGTTTTATTTCACCTATTAAACGGGACATACCCCCACAGTGGCAGGTTTTGCAATACATCCCATGCTATCAAATGGTTTATCATGGTACTTTAAAGGATATTAAGGAAGGTATCAACCTTGTTCCATTAACAGAAGAACATATACCCCAAATGCTGACTTTAACCAAACTGACTAATCCTGGCCCGTTTGCCGAGCGCACGATAGATTTTGGCCATTATTATGGTGTTTTTGAAGGCGATAAACTGGTAGCCATGACCGGTCAGCGGATGAACCCGCTGCCTTATGCCGAGATCAGCGCGGTTTGTACCCATCCCGATCATTTAGGCAAAGGCTACGCGCAGCAGTTGCTTAACTTCCATATCAACCGTATTATAACAGAAGGCAATATCCCGATGCTGCATGTCCGTAATGATAATGACCGAGCTATTGAGGTTTACAAAAAAGTCGGGTTCGAAATAAGGCGGGAGATCTATTTTTATATCATAAAAAAACAGAATGAGGTTTAGCTCATCCTGTCTATCTTGACTCTTAAATCTAAACTCTTGTTCTCTTCCTATCTCCACGCCTTAAATTGATTGATCAACCCGTTAGTTGATGCATCATGTGTGCCGATCTCTTCGTTACCTTTTAGTTCCGGTAATATTTTGCCGGCTAATTGCTTGCCGAGTTCAACGCCCCATTGGTCAAAGCTGTAAATGTTCCAGATAATGCCCTGTACAAATATTTTATGCTCATACATCGCGATAAGCGAACCTAAACTGCGTGGAGTTATCTTTTTTACCAGGATAGAGTTAGTCGGGCGGTTGCCTTCAAATACCTTAAATGGCGCCAGTTTTTCAATTTCTTCGGCACTTTTACCGCTGGCTTTTAATTCGGCAACTACTTCATCATAAGTTTTACCGTTCATTAAGGCCTCGGTTTGGGCAAAAAAGTTAGATAGCAGCATGGTATGGTGTTCGCCCAATGGGTTGTGACTTTGTGCCGGCGCTATAAAATCGCACGGAATTAATTTTGTCCCCTGGTGTATTAGCTGGTAAAACGCGTGCTGGCCATTAGTGCCCGGTTCGCCCCAAATAATTGGGCCGGTTTGGTATTCAATAGGGTTGCCATTGCGATCGGTTGATTTACCGTTGCTTTCCATATCCCCCTGCTGAAAATAGGCTGCAAAGCGGTGCATATATTGGTCGTACGGTAAAATCGCTTCGGTTTCGGCATCAAAAAAGTTGTTGTACCAAACACCAATCAAGGCTAATATTACCGGGATGTTTTGCTCTAACTCGGCGGTGCGGAAGTGGTTATCCATAGCATGCGCGCCGGCAAGTAACTCCTGGAAATTATCAAAGCCAATACTTAGCGCGATAGAAAGGCCAATGGCACTCCATAGCGAGTAGCGGCCACCAACCCAATCCCAAAATACAAACATATTGGCTGTATCAATTCCAAATGTCTCAACAGCTTTACTGTTGGTAGATAATGCTGCGAAATGCTTGGCCACATCGGCCTCTTTAGCACCGGCAGCCAGGAACCAGTCGCGGGCGCTGTGGGCGTTGGCCATTGTTTCCTGAGTGGTAAAAGTTTTACTGGCAATCAAAAACATTGTAGTTTCCGGATCAAGGCCTTTCAGCGTTTCCACAATATGGGTACCATCTACATTAGATACAAAGTGCAGGTTAAGGCGGGTTTTGTAAGATTTCAATGCTTCGGTAACCATCACCGGGCCCAGGTCTGAGCCACCGATGCCGATGTTCACCACATCCGTAATCTGCTTTCCGGTGAACCCTTTCCACGCGCCGGAGATTACCGCATCGCTAAAAGTTTTCATTTGATCGAGCACGGCATTTACCTCGGGCATTACATCTTTTCCGTCTACTAAAATAGGGGTGTTACTTTGGTTGCGCAGAGCTGTATGCAGTACCTGGCGGCCCTCAGTTGCGTTTATCTTATCCCCGTCGAACATTAAGGACACTGCATCATTTAGTCTACACTCCCTGGCCAGTTGAATCAACAATGCAAGGGTTTCGTCGGTGATACGGTTCTTGGAGTAATCTACCAGGATGTCTTCAAATTGTAAAGAAAATTTGGTGAAACGGTCGTTATCTGCTTTAAAAAGCGCCTTAAGATCAATTGATGCGATATCGATGAAATGATCGGTTAAATATTTATAGGCTTTGGTGGTAGTGAAATTAATATTTGGCAGCATAGTTGATGTGTTTATATCAAATGTAATATTTAATGCTCGAACTGGCATTAATGTTTTCAAAATCCGACACTGTATTTTTAACCAGCCAAAATTTGCGCAATGGTTTGCCTGTACGCTAAGTGTTTGATTAACACCGTTTATAAGTGTAGCACGAACACTTTACCATAGTGTTTAAAATACACCACTTAATTTGCGATATTTTAAAATATTTTTGATATAAATTTTGAATGTTAAAATCTTTAATTGCTATATTTGTCGTATTGATAAATAAATGTAGTTTTTGTAATCATTTTATTAATCAGCATTAAAATACAAAGAAGCCATGTTTGAAAAACTGTTTTTGCTTGTAAAAAATAACGCCGGGACGGCTGTTATTAACAATCCTGTAATTGCTGCTAAAGATCGTGACGCGGTGATCATTGAAGCTTCCAGCTCTATCATTGAGGTGTTAAAAAACCAAATGGAAAGCGGAAAATTGAATGACCTGATCAGGTTTTTTAAGTACTCGGGTATTTACAGCACGGCATTGGTATCAAGTGTGGTAAACCGCTTCGCTAATAAACTGAATAACTTTTACGGTATTGACCCCGAAGCTGCACATAACACTGCCGAGATGCTGATACCCGGTGTATTGCAACAGTTGATATCGCAATCAAAAAGCGGCGAGGAAGCAGAATTTGCCTTAGGCAATATGCTATCAAACCTTAATGGTAATCAGGCCGATCTAAGCGTGCTGGTAAACAGCATGATGGTGGCTTAATTATATATATTCCCTTACTACTACAAAATTTATATAGCCCTGCGGTTTACCGCGGGGCTTTTTTGTGAGGTATGTTTGTGATTTAACCACAAAGGACACGAAGATTTTCACAAAGGACACAAAGAATAATTGTCTCCTATTATGTTATAAAAGCCTTTGCGTTCTCTGTGATTTCTCTCTTTGTGACCTTTGTGGTTAAATCATCATTATTCCCATCTGCATATTTGCACATACCCACATCTGCACATTCAACAAAATCCTATCTTTGCCATTATGACTAAAGAACAAGTTCAGGATTTAAGGGATAGAGCAGTTTCCCTGAGGAGGCATCTTTGACATCGATAAAAAGCTCGATCTGCTTGCCCAGGAACAGGAAATAACCGTTGGCCCCCACTTCTGGGACCATCCTAAAGAGGCCGAAAAGGTGCTGGCCTCTATAAAAACCAAAAAAGTTTGGACAGACCAGTATCAAAAACTAATGTCGATACTGGAGGATACTGCTGTAATGTTCGAATTTTTCCAAAGTGGCGATGCTACCGAGGCTGAAATGAAGGAGCAATACGATATGGCTGTTAAAGCCACCGAGGAACTGGAGTTTAAAAATATGCTCTCGGCCGAGGAAGATCAGTTGAACGCCGTGCTGCAAATTACCGCCGGCGCCGGTGGTACCGAAAGCTGCGATTGGGCCGGTATGCTGATGCGTATGTATATTATGTGGGGCGAAAAG
>Ga0075366_10001072_pt1 | contig 13441 bp, 15 predicted proteins | sample EndMethybrTD3031_FD_72351 | JGI IMG/M metagenome (GOLD analysis project Ga0075366, IMG submission 72351) | Populus endosphere microbial communities from Tennessee, USA - Endosphere MetaG P. TD hybrid TD303-1 | ecosystem: Host-associated > Plants > Roots > Endosphere | place: USA: Tennessee...
CCACCCGGGCGCGCTGGAGGGCCTGAAACAAATTATGTGGGAAGGTACCGAAGATTGGGACGAATTGCTGGCCAAACGTGCTGCCATCAGCGGTGAACTGGTATTGTCCGATTTTACCCAGCAAGCACTAAGGGGGTTTTTGGGTGGGAAACGATAGCCAAACAGTATAACCAAATGTTACTCATCTTCATACCTTCTCAATCTATTTCTCAGCAGCCACAACTCGCTATGCAGATCATTAACGCGTTGCAGCAGGTGGTCAATTGACGCAAGCCCGGCAATATTAATATCCAGGTCGCGATGCAGGTGTATCATTTTTTCTAACCGTGGAAGTTCATCAGCCGGAATAAAAGTTTGCTTATTGACGATACTGATATGGATCAGGCCTTCGTCCTGTAACTCACGGATAAACGTTTGTTCCAGGCGGTGATGGGTTAACACTTCATCGGCGGGTATCATGTTTTTTGCTGCCATGGCTTTAATGTTTAGCGGTTTTAGCCAGTTCTTCAAATAATTCACGTTGTTTATCGGTCAGGTTTTGTGGCACCTGGATATCATAGGTAAGGTATAAATCGCCAAACTGATCGGCTTTTTTGTATACCGGCAAACCTTTTCCTTTCAGTTTCACTTTGGTGCCTTGCTGGGTTTCTGGCTTCAGTTTTAGCTTCAGTTTGCCGTTCAGTGTATCGGCGGTTATTTCGCCGCCAAGTACCGCGGTATACAGGTCAACCTTTATAGTACGGTACAAATCGAACCCGCTGCGTTTAAAATCGGGGTCGTTAGGAATTACAAAGGTGATATACAGATCGCCCGCCGGGCCATTGTTTCTGCCCGGGCCGCCGTGCCCAGCAATTTTTATGGTCTGTCCGTTCTCAACCCCGGCCGGGATCGTCATGCGGATCTGCTTGCCGTTTACAGTTAAGGTACGCTTGTGTGTTTCGGCAATATCACGCAAACTAAGATGCAGTTCGGCATTAAAATCCTGCCCGCGGTAAGCAGCCTGCCTGCGCCCGCCACCACCATTGGCCGCGCCGCCAAACATCGAGTTGAAGAATTCCGAAAAATCGGCATCACCGCCAAAACCTTCAAACCCACCTGTCTGATAGGCACTGCCCCCGGGGTTGCCATAAGATGAGCGTTGTTGCTGGCGGGCTTGTTCGTACTGGTCGGCATGTTGCCAGTTCTCGCCATACTGGTCATATTTTTTGCGCTTTTCCGGGTCGCTCAGCACCTCGTTAGCCTCATTCAGTTCCTGGAATTTCTTGCTTGCGTTCGGGTCGTTAGGGTTAAGGTCGGGGTGTAGCTTACGCGCCAGTTTACGATAGGCGGCTTTAATGGCCTTTTCGTCCGCGTTTTTGCCTACCCCTAAAATTTTATAATAATCAATAAAAGCCATATTGCCAGGTTGTAATAAATACTAAACGGAAACACAGCAAAGTAAGTTTTTTAAATTAAGGAAAATATGACGGTAATTATATTTATCCCTGATCTTCTACCAAAGCCATTACGCCTGCATCATCCACAATTTTAATGTATTTGCCATTGGTGCTTAGCAATCCGTCCTTTATCATCTCATTCAGCATACGGAAAACGGTTTCATAGGCAGCACCGGCAAACGAAGCCAGGTCCTGGCGGGTAAGTTCAATTTCAATATAACCGTCCGCGTTTAAACCAAACTGTTTTTGCAGGTTAACCAGCGCCTGTGCTATACGGCCCTTAACCGGCATGTGGGCCAGGTTGCGCATCCGTTTTTCCGATTCACGCAGTTCGCCGGCAAAAAATAGCAGTAGCTGGTAGGTAAGGTCGCTATTAACTTTAAGTGTCGATTCCAAAAACTCAAGGCTGATATAACACACCGCGCCGCTTTCCAGCACCGTGGCACTCACAGGGTAGGTTAGGTTTTCGCCCAAACTCATAATACCCAACATACCGCCTTGCTTAGCAAAACGGATGATCAGTTCTTTATCAGCATCCCAGCGTTTATGCACCTTTACAACACCCGAGTTTACAAAGTAAATACCCGTGGCCTTATCGCCTTCTTTAAATAACTGCTGACCACGCTTTACTTTAATAGTAGTTTTATTAGCGGCAACAGCAGGCAGCCAGTCCTTTAAACAAAGACGGCACAAAAAACAACTTTGCAGATCGCATCCCTGCGTTTTTATCTCCATATAAGTGTGTAAACCGCAATATTAAATATTCAGGGGCATATTAAGTTAATATGATAATGAATAACACGCAAATAATTAACAAAATCTTGTATTATACAATATTGTATTTATCATATTTTATAATGTTAAAAACACATAATTATCATAAAAATATGATTTATATCATATAAATAGTAAATTTTACATAAATTTGCACCATTATATAGCATATCTTTAATGAAACCATCAAACGCCCAGAACACCATCCCTGTTTCCCCTATATTAGCTTCGCAAATGCCAAATGATGACGACCGCCGGTATATTCAACGCAAAAGATTATTGCGTATATCTGTGTTATCCGTAGCTGTAGCCATTGCTATCAGTTTTATTGCCAAAGTGCTTGTCAGTTTAATAAACCTGGTTACCAATATCTCTTTTTATGGCAGCTTTAATTTAGCGTTTCACAGCCCGGCAAATAATCACTTAGGTTACTGGGTTATTATTATTCCGGCTATAGGTGGAGTGCTGGTAGGTTTAATGGCATTGTATGGCTCTGCGGCTATTCGTGGGCATGGTATCCCCGAAGCTATGGAGCAGATACTTACTAACAAAAGCAAAATAAAACCTGCTATTACTTTTCTTAAGCCTGTATCATCGGCCATAGCAATTGGTACCGGCGGGCCGTTTGGCGCTGAAGGGCCTATTATAGCTACGGGCGGCGCTTTAGGATCAACCATAGGGCAGTTGTTTAAAATTACAGCTAACGAACGTAAAGTGATATTAGCAGCCGGTGCAACAGCCGGCATGTCGGCTATATTTGGTACGCCCATAGCCGCAGTATTTTTGGCAATAGAGTTACTGTTGTTCGAATTTTCGCCATGGTCTATACTCCCGGTAGCGCTGGCTTGCATTACCGGGGCGGCAGGGCATCATTTACTGTTTGATACCGGCGCTGTATTCCCCATGCCCGATGTAGCCATACCCAGCAACCAGGCACTGGCCATTTATAGCTGTATTGGTATTGTTATTGGTTTTTTAGCCATGGCGCTGACTAAAATAGTTTACTGGATAGAGGATATGTTTGAACACCTGCCCATCCACTGGATGTGGTGGCCGGCCATAGGTGGTTTAGCGGTAGGGGTCATCGGTTATTTTGCGCCACATACGCTGGGAGTAGGCTACGATAATATTACCGGGGTACTCTCGGGCAAATGGCCGCTTACACTGATATTGACCTTATGCTTGTTTAAATTCCTGTCGTGGGCCATCGCATTAGGCAGCGGTACATCGGGCGGTACACTGGCGCCTTTGCTTACTATCGGCGGCGCGTCAGGAGCGATTATAGGAACTGTTATATTAGGGTTTTTCCCAACATGCGGATTAAGTATCCCTTTGTGCGCATTAATTGGTATGTCGGCTATGTTTGCCGGCGCATCGAGGGCTTATTTAACCAGTATTACTTTCGCTTTGGAAGCTACTATGCAATCGCACGCATTGTTGCCGTTGCTTGGGGCTTGTACAGGTTCGTACCTGGTTTCATTCTTCCTGATGGAAAATACCATTATGACCGAAAAGATTGCCCGTCGCGGTGTTTATACACCCGATACTTACGAGGCCGATCCGCTGCAAAAAATAAAAGTAGCCGAAGTAATGGAAACCAAACTTGTTTTGGGCAGCATTAATTTAAAGCATCAGATAAAAACCACCGATACCCTGCGCAAAGCGGTTGAACTAATGGCTACAACCGATACGGAGATACTACAGGTTATTGATACTAAAACCCGGCAGTTAACCGGCACTATAACATATAAGAATATCCTGAAAAGTTATAAAACCATGAGAGAAGAGAACGAGCGCGCTTATACCAACCTGTCATTAAAACGTCGCCGGCTTAAAATGATGATATTGAGTAAGCAGTTGCTGAATAGGGACGATAAGTAAACTAAACACCCGGTGAAGCGTCCACGCTTCATCGTTATCTTAGTGTGAGCGTCTACGCTCACGTTATAGGTTAAAAAATTAAGCGTGGACGCTTAATTAGAGGTTAGTTCAAGCGTGGACGCTTTAACTTGCTTATATGCTTTCCAGCATCTGCTTCAACACCGCCTGTGCTGCCCAAACACGATTGCCTGCTTCGTGTACTACTACCGAGTGTGGCCCGTCCAGTATTTCGTCACTAAGTTCAAGGTTACGGCGTACGGGTAAACAATGCATTACCTTGGCGTTGTTGGTATTTTTAAGGCTATCGTTAGTCAGCAGCCAATCTTCACTAACCGCTGGCATTTGGCCATAAGGTTCATACGCCGACCAATTTTTCACGTACACAAAGTCGGCATCGGCCAAAGCTTCCTGCTGGTTGTGGGTAATGGTAGCGCCTTTGGTAAATTCTTCCGATAGTTCATAACCTTCAGGGTGGGCAATGGTAAAATCAACATCGGCTTTGCACATCCATTCGGCAAAGGAGTTTGGCACGGCTTGCGGTAAGGCTTTTACATGCGGTGCCCAGGTTAGTACCACTTTAGGGCGCGGACGGGTTTTTAACTCTTGTATGGTCACCAGATCGGCCAGGCTTTGCAGCGGATGGCGGGTGGCCGATTCAAGGCTTACCACCGGTTTGCCGCAAAACTGCACAAACTTATTAAATACCATTTCACTATAATCTTCTTCACGGTCTTTTAACCCCGGGAACGAACGCAGACCGATGATATCGGCATATTGCCCCATCACTCCTGCCGCTTCGCGGATGTGCTCGACTGTGGTTCCGTTCATCACTACGTTATCACGCAGTTCAAGTGCCCAGCCTTCTTTGTCTATGTTCAGCACCATAACGTCCATACCCAAATTCATCGCTGCTTTTTGGGTACTTAATCGGGTACGCAAGCTTGGGTTAAGAAATACCAATACCAATGTTTTGTTCTTGCCTAAATGCTGAAAAGCATAAGGATCGGCTTTTAACTTTAAAGCCTCGGCAGCTAAAGCGTTAATGTCGGTAACATCGTTAACAGAAGAAAATAGTTTCATAGTAGCCCCTTTTTATCATTTTGTCGTTGCGAGGAACGAAGCAATCGCACATAGGCAGAGTCAATCTGCACAGTTCGCGATTGCCACGTCGCCCCATCGCCTCAAGCTTCCCTCCGCTCCTCGCAATGACGTTTTTAGTATTAGTTCACTTCTTTGCTAAACGCTTTCAGGAAACGGTCGGCATGTGCTTTTGTTAAATTAAGCGCGGGCAGCAAACGGATCACGTTTGGCTTGGCCTCGCCGGTAAAAATATGATGCTTAAACAGTAAGTTCTTTTTCACTTCCGATAGCTCAGTCGGCAAATCGATACCGATCATTAAGCCACGTCCACGCACTTCTTTTACTTGTTTAAACTTTTTCAGTTCATCTATCAGGTAGCCGCCAACGTCGGCCGCGTTCTGCATCAGGTTATCTTGTTCCATCACCTCAAGCACGGCCAAAGCCGCCGCGCAAGCTAAATGGTTACCGCCAAAGGTAGTACCCAGCATACCATAAGCCGGTTTCATTTTTGGTGATATACTGATAGCCCCTATAGGGAAACCATTGCCCATACCTTTAGCCATGCTGTAGATATCGGCATCTATATCGGCAAAATCGTGCGAGTAGAATTTACCGGTACGCCCGTAACCACACTGTACCGAATCGGCAATAAATACGGCGTTATGCGCATCGCACAAAGTCCTTATCTTTTGCAGGAAGTTTAGCGGAGCAACCTGGATACCCCCCACACCCTGGATACCCTCGATAATTACCGATGATATTTCCTGGCCATGATCTTTGAAGGCCTGTTCTAAAGCAGCTTCATCAGCCCATGGCAAAAATATTACATTATCGGTTTCGTTAACAGGGGCCACAATTTTAGGATTATCGGTAGCGGCAACCGCTAATGATGTGCGGCCATGGAAAGCACCTTTAAAAGCGATAATTTTTTTACGATTATTGTAAAAAGACGCCAGTTTCAAAGCATTCTCATTAGCCTCGGCACCTGAGTTTACCAGGAACAATTGATAATCTTCTTTACCGCTTATCTTGCCCAACTTCTCGGCCAGTTGCTTTTGTAATGGGATCTCGATAGAGTTTGAGTAAAACCCGATCTGATGCAATTGGTCTTCCAACCGTTTTACATAATGTGGGTTAGTATGGCCAATAGAAATAACGGCATGGCCACCGTATAGGTCAAGGTATTCCTGGCCTTTATCATCATAAACCAAGCTGCCAACACCTTTTACAATGTTGATAGGATTGATTGGATATACGTCGAATAATTTCATTTCTTGTGATAATTTACCTGTTTGTCATTGCGAGGCACGAAGCAATCGCACACCCAAAGAGCGTCCTACATAGTTCGCGATTGCTTCGTGCCTCGCAATGACAATACTTATTTAAAACGCGTTAGCTTTCAGTTTAAGGCCGGCTGTTTCCTCAAAGCCAAACATCAAATTCATGTTCTGCACCGCCTGGCCCGATGCACCTTTTAGCAGATTATCTATTATGCTAACAATGAATATCTTGTTACCATGCTTTTTTACTTGTATAAAGCATTTATTGGTATTCACCACCTGTTTCAAATCAATATCACGATTGGTGACATGCGTAAAAGGATGCCCTGCATAATAGTCCTGGTAAAGCTGCAGTGCCTCCTGCTCCGTCAGCTCGCTTTCTGTGTATATCGAGGCAATGATGCCTCGTGTATAATCGCCGCGGTAGGGAACAAAGTTTATTGGTGCCGGGTTAGGTTGTAATTGGCTTAACGATTCACCCACCTCGTTTAAATGCTGGTGATCAAAAACCTTGTAAACCGATAGGTTATCGTTACGCCAGGTAAAGTGCGTAGTAGCCGTGGCCTTTTGCCCTGCCCCGGTTGAACCCGTAGTAGCGGTAATATGCACCTCGCTATTCAGCAATTGCTTGCTGGCCAACGGTAATAAGCCCAGCTGTAAACAAGTAGCAAAGCAGCCTGGGTTAGCTATATTCGGTGCCGACTGAATAGCCTCTTTATTCAATTCGGGTAAACCGTAAACGAAGTTTTTACTTTTTAATTTTGAATTTTGACTTAACCGAAAATCCTGGCTTAGATCAATAATTTTTACCGTGTCCGGGATGGCATTAGCATCCAGGAATTTCTTGGCATCGCCATGTCCCACACATAAAAACAGCACATCAACATCGGTTGACAGTTCACCGGTAAACTTCAGATCGGTATCACCAAACAGGTCGGTATGCACATCGTATAGGTAATTACCGGCATTGCTGCTGCTGTTCACAAAAGCAATATCCACATTAGGGTGGTTGATCAGGATACGCAGCATTTCGCCACCGGTATATCCCGCGCCACCTATAATGCCTGCTTTAATTTTGCTCAATGTTGATCCTGTCATGTTTGGTAGATGGATGCGAGTATAGCATAAATTCAAGGTCGGCTTCACTATGGTTGCTAATGCGGTGCTGCTGACCGGGATGAATTTCAATACCCTGGTGTTCGGTTAATATTTTTATCTGGCCATCCACATAAAAAATGGCGCTACCTTTTAATATGAAGAAAAACTGTGTGGCCTTAGCGTGGTAGTGCAATTCTTCCGATGCGCTGGGCGGCATCAGTTCCTGCTTCACAGAAAGAGCATCGGTGTCCACAAAAGTCCAGCCATGGCACCCGTTACCCCATTCATAATGTTGTATGCAATCGTCTTTTGAATATACAGCCCCACCACCTCCTAAAGGGGGAGTATTTCCTGCTTCTTTCGAAACAGAAACCCGGTTGGCCGTATCCATATTTTCGTTATCCATATTTCTATTCCCCTTCAGGGGGTTAGAGGGTTATCCATTTACTTTATGATAGATCATTACCTGGTTGCCGAAGATCTTAGAGAAGCCTTTTACATCTTCGCCGCTCCAGGCATTGTTCATTTCGCCGTAGCTGCCAAATTTATTGCTCATCAGGTCGTGTGCCGATTCTATACCCACCACCTGGAACCTGTACGGGTTTAGTTGAACAAACACTTTACCACTCACTTTATCCTGCGTATCGGTAAGGAAAGCTTCAATGTTACGCATAATCGGGTCGTGGAACTGACCTTCGTGCAGCCAGTTACCATAAAATGCCGATAACTGATCTTTCCAGCTCAATTGCCATTTGGTTAGCACATGTTTTTCTAACGTATGGTGCGCTTTAATAATCACCATTGGCGCGGCGGCTTCAAAACCAACACGGCCTTTAATACCAATAATGGTATCACCAACGTGAATATCCCTACCAATACCATAAGGCTGGGCAATGGCCTGCAAAGCCTGGATAGCTTTAGTAGGATGATCGTATTTAGTACCGTCAATAGCAACTAATTCACCTTTTTCAAAAGTTAGTTCAATATCGCAGGTGCCGGTTTCGGTAACCTGCGTAGGCCATGCATCTTCGGGCAAGCCTAAGTTTGATGTCAGGGTTTCCTTACCACCAACCGATGTGCCCCAAATACCTTTATTGATTGAGTATTTGGCTTTCTCGAAGTTCATTTCAACTCCATGCTTTTTCAAGTACTCTATCTCCTCTTCGCGGCTCAATTTTAAATCGCGGATGGGCGTAATAATTTTCACCTCGGGTACCAGGATGTTGAAGATCATATCGAAACGTACCTGGTCGTTACCGGCGCCGGTACTGCCATGGGCTACTGCCTCTGCGCCAATTTCTTTAGCGTAGTTGGCAATAGCTGTAGCTTGACTTACACGTTCAGCGCTTACCGATAGTGGGTAGGTATTATTTTTAAGTACGTTACCGTAGATCAGGAAACGCACACAGGTATTGTAGAAATTTTTAGTCTCATCAACCACGTGGTGACTGGTTACGCCCATTTCATAAGCGCGCTCTTCCACCTTTTTTAATTCCTCATCACTAAAGCCACCGGTATTTACAATTACCGAGTGCACTTCCATACCCAAATCGCGGGTTAAATAAATACAACAAAACGAGGTATCTAATCCGCCGCTATAGGCTAATACTACTTTCTTTTTTTCCATTTGTATTGATAGATATAAGGATATTAAAAACGGTTATGAGCAACTATTAATTTGGTCGACCTTTTCAAGGCGTTCTCGATGCGCTCCAGCAAGGTGGCTTTGTGCGTTATCTTTTTCATCTTGTCTTCTGCCTCCTTTTTTTCTCAGCAGGGTCGAACAGCATGGCGGTGCACATGCAATTTTTGCGGCCCTTGCTGGTCAGTATATCGTAGTTAACGCAGCTTTTGCAGCCTTGCCAAAAGGCTTCGTCCTGGGTAAGTTCAGAATAGGTAACCGGCTCGTAACCCAGGTCTGAATTGATCTTCATTACGGCTAAGCCGGTTGTTAAGCCAAATATTTTGGCGTCGGGATATTTTTTGCGGGATAGTTCGAATATCTTTTCTTTGATGGCTTTAGCTAAACCTACTTTGCGAAACTCGGGGTTAACAATTAAACCTGAATTAGCCACAAAGTCGCCGTGGCTCCAGGTTTCAATATAGCAAAAGCCCGCCCAGGTACCGTTTTTATGCAGCGCTATCACGGCTTTGCCCTCCAGCATTTTATTAGCCACATACTCGGGCGAACGCTGCGCAATACCGGTACCCCGCGCCTTAGCCGATTCGGCCATCTCGTCGCATATCTGGGCAGCATAATCAACGTATTGTGCCGAGGCTACCTTTATATCAAAATCTTGTATTGTCATTAGTTAAATAGAAACTACCGTTAATTACTTGACCTTACGGCCCCTATTAATTGAATGGTTTTTGTGGGAAAAGGTTTAATAAACCTTTAATGTTTGATCAGGCTGCTGATGCAGTTCTCAAACCCGGGGGATAAACGGCCTTCGTCGGGAAGGAAGGAATTCAAAAAAATTAGTAGCCAAAGCAGCAGCAACCCAGGCAAAAATTGCTTTAGGTGCGATTTTAAATGTGCTTTGTTTTTTCATTTTTTAATAACGTGCTTGTGTTATTGAATTTCGTGCAAAAAACCACATTAATTTTAACTTATGCAAGAAAAAAATAAGATAATAAACAGGAAGGCCGGGTATTATGTCAATCTGTTGACTAACAAGCCATCAACTCACTTTTTTAAAGGTCATGGTGCGGCCAATAAATTTAAAATGCCAGTAGCCAATAACCTTCAGTACGCCCTCTTTGGTTAGATAGGCAGCCGCATCCCAATATTTGCCACTTTTAGCATCATAAACCTTGCCGTGTTCCCAAGTGCGGTTCTTGGGATCGTATTCCAGCTCTTTTATTACATTCATGCCTAATATTTTGCGCTCGCGCAAGGCCGGATTGGGATTATGCTTATCCGTCCATTCGTCCATCCGCTTGCTGTCATCATCGGTTTTAAACCAAACTATTTTGGCCCTGTAATCGCCGCTTTCACGGTAAACTTCTACCAACAGGTTTTTTTCAGACGACATCCATCGCCCGCAAATTTGATCGGTTGGAGATAGGGTTTGTGCTTTTACACTGAAACCCGTGGTGATAAAAAAGATAAGCAGGAGTAATATTCTCGGAAAGGGACTAACGGGCATATTTTAATAAATGGTGGTGCTAATATACAAACGTATTGCAAAATTCATCATTGCGGCCGAAGCAATCTCACTGTATAGTTTAGAGATTGCTTCGGTCTGCGCAATGATGTTACAGTAAGCCCTCGCCTTGTGGAGGGTTGGCAGGGCGCATTATAACGCCGCAACCGAAGCTTTCAATTCACCAACTTCGGCAGATTTACTGGTGCCATCGCCAAATATGGATTGGGATGTTGCTTTCGATCCGTAAAAATTAGCGTTGGCGCTTTTATCAACCGAAATATTCGATCCATTAATACTCAGGCCGGCAAATAGTCCTTTACTGCGCGAATATGAATATACTTCGGCCTCCAGCTTATAATCGGTACTGGCCGTGCTGCTACGCCCAACCGGGCCAGCCGCTACAGACACATCGCCGCCAATGGTAAAATCGCCTTTATCCATTTTAGTAAGTACGTATTTATGCTTAAATACCAGCACCAGGTCTACCGATTGTACACCTATCTGCAAGCCCAGGCTACCGCCGGTAAAGGTTACAAACACCGGGTTGCTCCATTTACCATCGGCCAGCTTAACTATTGCCACACCTTTACCACGTTTGGCACCCACAGCCAGTCCGGCGTTTATCATATGTGGAATAATGATGAGCCCCTGCGCTTGTTGTATCAATTGGGTTGGTATGTTTTCCTTCATCTTAGCGAAATCGCGCAACACAGCGGCCGATTTTTGGATACGTTCGGTTTCCTTGCCTGCATCTGTAGCCGAGCTTAGTACTAAAAAGCAGCTAAGCAGCATTGGCAGTATTAAAAATTTGATCTTTTTCATGGCATGTAGATTTTATGGAGAACATATATCTAGCCGATTGGTTTGTACTTTTCTGATTTCACCGATTGAGTATTGATTTCACCGATTTGCAATTTTTCCTGCTCCCCCTTTAGGGGGCTGGGGGGTTTACTATCTTTGCTCCCATGCTAACACAGCAACAAGTATTCCATATAAAAAACGAACAGCAGTTTACCGCTGCCGCTTTACAGGTATTCCGCCACCAGGCGCGGCATTGTGAAGTTTACCGGCGGTTTATTGAAGGCTTGCGGGTTGATGTGGATAGTGTGGATAGCATAGATAAGATACCTTTTTTGCCTATCTCCTTTTTTAAATCGCACCGGGTTTTGAGTAGTCCGGATCCGGTTGAGGTTACTTTTACCAGTTCGGGCACTACCGGAATGACCACCAGCAGCCATTACGTTACCGATGCCGGCTGGTATCGCGAAAGCTTTCGCCGGGCGTTTCAGCTGTTTTATGGGGATATAACGGATTACTGCGTGCTGGCGCTGCTGCCCTCTTATTTGGAGCGCGAGGGGTCATCGCTGATCTATATGGCGCAGGATATGATCACCCAATCAAACAATCCCGACAGCGGCTTTTACCTGTATAACCACACCGAACTTTACCAGCAGCTACAACGTCAGCAACGGATAGGTAAACCAACACTGCTGATAGGCGTAACTTTTGCCCTGCTCGATTTTGTGGAACAGCACCCAATTAATTTTCCCGAACTGATTGTGATGGAGACCGGCGGTATGAAAGGCCGCCGCAAAGAAATGATCCGCGAGGAATTGCACCAAGATTTGTGCGCGGGCTTTGGTGTAGATAAGATCCATTCGGAATACGGCATGACCGAACTGCTATCACAAGCCTACTCCAAAGGCGATGGCATATTCAACTGCCCGCCCTGGATGCGTATCATCACCCGAGATACTAACGACCCGCTAAGCTTAACCGGTGCTAACCGCACCGGCGGCATCAATGTGATTGACCTGGCCAATATCAACTCCTGCTGCTTTATAGCTACGCAGGATTTGGGGCGTGTTGCCGGGGACGGTTCATTCGAAGTACTTGGCCGGTTCGATCATTCTGATGTACGGGGGTGCAATTTGTTGGTGGGGTAGCGTTAAGAATTTAACCACAAAGGGCACGAAGTGAGAACCACAAAGTTCACAAAGCCTTTATCGGTCAAACTTTATATAAATATCTTTGTGTTCTTAGTGCAAGCCTTTGTGGTTAAATAATCTACAACTCACTTAATTTATTATTTTTGCCTTAAAATCAGAAAGCAATTATATGATAGACAAATTTTTAAAAGACGAGCAAGACCCCAAGGCCGTCGAGAAAGTATATACCCGCCTGGTTGACCTGTTAACCACCGGCGAGGAGATTTTATACATAGCTACTCAGAAAAAACCACTGGTAAATATCCTGCCCGATTCTATCGCGCTGACCAATAAACGTATCCTTTTCTTTACCCCGGCCAACCTGGGCCTATCCATTAAGTTTGTGGATTTTGTTTGGAAGGATATTGTGGACGTATATACCAAAGAGGAAATTATTGGCGCCATATTTAGCGCTAAAACTACCAACGGTGCCGAAATGGGTGTCGATTACCTGCCTAAAGTACAGGCGCGCAAGCTATACCAATATGCCCAGGAACGTAAAGAGGCCGAGCGTGAAGCCCGCCGCCTACGCGATCTGGAAGAGAAACGCGCTGAATCAGGCTCGGTAACTATAGACCATCCGCACAATGTGGCATTTCAACCGGTAACGCCTGCGACTGCAACCACGCAAAAAGAACCGGAACCAATTGTTACGCCACCACCGGTACATCATGAAGAAGCTAAGCCGGATGTGCTGACCGAAAAGCTAAAGAAGCTGCGTACCCTGTTTGATAACGGCCTGATATCACAGGAAG
>Ga0075366_10001073_pt1 | contig 13437 bp, 13 predicted proteins | sample EndMethybrTD3031_FD_72351 | JGI IMG/M metagenome (GOLD analysis project Ga0075366, IMG submission 72351) | Populus endosphere microbial communities from Tennessee, USA - Endosphere MetaG P. TD hybrid TD303-1 | ecosystem: Host-associated > Plants > Roots > Endosphere | place: USA: Tennessee...
ACGAATCGGCGGCGAGGCCGGTCAGGGTCAGGGTCAACACCGTGGTCGTCAGGTCGGGAACCTTGAGTTGGCGGATCGTCGCGTTGCGGAAGCCCATGGCCAGCCCGGTCAGCGCGATCACCGCGTAGAGGCTGGTGCCCGGCGTCTGGCTGGCAATGTCGAAATCGATGGAAACCCAGGCCGCGATCCACAGCAGGGCCGCTTCGATCGTCGCCGCGGTCATCAGCCAGCGGCGCAGCGGCTTGTCGTTGTGCGCCTTGCCGGTGCGCCCGGCGACGAGCGCGCCGACGAGGAACGACAGCATGGCGACGAGATAGGGCGCCACGCGGAAGCCGGGCGTGCCGGCGGCGGCGAAACCAAGGAAGACGACGTTGCCGGTCATGTTGGCGGTAAAGACCTTGCCCAGGCCTAGCACGCTGATCGCGTCGACGAGCCCCGTCGTGACGGACAACAGCAGCAGGAGCCAGGCGAGAGGCACGGACCGTGCGGGCGCTTCGGACATTGGGGTATCCTTCTAAATGCGAAAGTTGGCTTCGAGGCCGATCATCGTGATCGTCTTCGCCGGGCCGGTCTGGCGCAGGAAGCGGCCCGGGGCGAAGGCCGACAGCGAGGTCGAAAGTTCGAGTTCGGGCGTCGCCTGCCAGCTCAGCGCGGCCTCCAGCTCCTTGCCGATGAACCGCGCGCCGCTGCCCCCCGGGCCGCGGACGAGGTTGCCGGGAATATCGTAGATGCCGTCGCGGCGGCTGTACCGCCAATAGGCCATGCCGGCGATGCTCAACGACACGTCGGGACGCAAGGCGAGGTCGACGCTGGGGTGGAGGTTGGCGATGTTGTAAGGCCCGATCGGCGACAGCTCGCCGAAGTATTTGCCCTTGGGAAACATCGCGTTGAACGTACCCAGGGTGCCGTCGCCAGGATTGCGGTCGCCGCTGATGACGTTGGCCCGCAAGGTCGCGCGTGGCTTGAGCGGGGCGTCCGCGAGATTGCGCGACACTTCGCTGCCGAGCGTCCAGGCACGGATGCGCTTGCCTGCGAAATGGCCGAACTGGACCACGCCTTCGACGTTCCAGCGCCAGTTGCCCGCGCTTCCGTAGCTGCGCAGGCCGAGGCTGTGGCGCTGCTCGCGCCCCTCGGTGCCGGCGAATGTCGCGGCACGGTTGCGGTAGCCCAGATAATAGGCGTCGAGCCCGGGCACGGTCGCATAGGCGCCCCACAAGGCCTTGGTCGCCGAGGAGCGATCGTCGAGCGTTCCCGCCCGCGCCTGCACCGGCCTGGCCGCGAACAGGCTGAGCCGTGCCTGGCCGCTGCGGACGTCGGCGCGCGCGCCGTCGAAGGCCAGCGGCACGTTGGGGCCATAACGCGTGCCGATCAGCCGCTCGGTGCCGAGCGACAACATCTGGCGCCCGCCCCGCAGCGTCACGGGACCGGCCTCCAGCTCGACGAAGCCCTGGAGCAGGTCGGTCCGGGTCTGATCGATCGGGCTCGCGGCAGGCGCGACCCCCACCGCATAGGCGGCAATCGGCTGGACGAAAGCGCGCAGAGGGCCCGCGTGAAAGTCGACATAGGGCGTCGTGCGCAGCCACAGGTAGGCGTCGTCGGGCGCCGGCGCGGCGCCCCACAGGTTGTTGGCGAAGCTTTCCACCCGCGCGCGCAGCTCGACGCCGGTGCCGACCCAGATCTTACCGTCGGCGCTGAGCGGGGCATATTTGAAATCGTCCGTCCAGCGGCCGGAGCGGTTCGCGGGATCGGCGAGCCTGCCCCAGTCCTCGTCGTAACGCTCGTTGGTCAGGGTCGGCGGCTGCCAGGCTTCGTGCGTGGCGGCAGCGGTCTGCGCGAGCGCGGGCGTGGCGAGAAGCGCGGTGGCAGACAGCAGACTACGCATCGGCCGCGCCGCGTCGGCCAGAGACCATCGCCACCAGGACGAAGCCGCCGACCAGCCCGAGGTGCTCGAAGAAGGCGTTGGTCGCCATGAACCGCTCCGGCCCGTGCATCGTCCAGAAGGCGTTGGCGACGACCGCGGCAAGCAGGGTGAACAGGCCGAGCATGCCCGCGCCGAGCCACGCCAGCCGATCGGCGAGGATCAGCGCCGGCCCGGCCAGTTCGACCGCGATGGTCAGCGCCGCGAACAGCGCCGCCGGTTGCAGGCCGAAGTGCGCCTGCTCGGCCACGGCGCTGGGCCAGTCGGCCAGCTTGACCAGTCCGCCCAGCAGATACGGGCCGGTCAATGCCAGGCGCGCGACGAACCAGCTGCCCGGCCAGTCGAGCAGCGCCGCGATCGGGCGCGGGGTGCGGGTGAAATGCGGCATCGAAGCTCTCCCGACGGTTCGCCTCAGACCGCCCAGCAGCCGCAGCCGAGCGCGCCCCAGAACGACTGGACGTCGGCGGCGGGCACGCTGGCGCCGAGCGCGGCGGCATGATCGTGGCCATGGACCGTACAGCCGCTGGCGCAGCCGCAGGCCGAGGCAAGCTTCGCCGCATCTTCGGGCCGCCGAAAGTGTCCGCCGAAGGTCGCGACCGGCGACCAGTCGGGCATCGCCTTGGGAAGCGCCGGGGCCAGCGGGCCGAAGTCGCCCTCGCCGTGGACCACCTTGCCGCCGAGCACGGTCAGCACCGAGCGCAGGTGCGCGATCTCGCTTTCGGGCACCGAGAAGTAGTCGTCCGACAGCAGCGCCAGGTCGGCGAGTTGGCCGGCCTTGATCTGGCCCTTCTTGCCCACCTCGTTCGAGAACCAGGTGTTCTTCTCGGTCCACAGCCGCAGCGCGGTTTCGCGGTCGAGCCGGTTGCGCGTCGGGTAGAGCGCCAGACCGCCGACGGTCTTCGAGGTGACCAGCCACGACAGCGACACCCAGGGGTTGTAGCTGGCGACGCGGGTGGCGTCGGTGCCGGCGCCGACGGGCAGGCCTGCGGCCATCATCCGCTTGATCGGCGGGGTCGCCTCGGCCGCCTTGGCGCCATAGCGCTCGACGAAATATTCGCCCTGGAAGGCCATGCGGTGCTGGACCGCGATGCCGCCGCCCAACGCGGCGATGCGGTCGATGTTGCGTTCGCTGATCGTCTCGGCGTGGTCGAAGAACCAGTTGAGACCTTCGAGCGGGATGTCGCGGTTGACCTTCTCGAAGACGTCGAGCGCGCGGCTGATCGTCTGGTCGTAGGTGGCGTGAAGCCGCCAGGGCCAGCGCCGCTCGGCGAGCAGGCGGATCACCGGCTCGAGGTCGTCTTCCATCTCGGGCGGCATGTCGGGCCGGGCGACGCGGAAGTCCTCGAAATCGGCGGCGGAATAGACCAGCATCTCGCCCGCGCCGTTGTGACGGTAGGTGTCGTCGCCCATGCCCGGCTTGATCTGGGTCGACCAGGTGGCGAAGTCCTTGAGCTCCTCCTTGGGCTTCTGGGTGAACAGGTTGTAGGCGATGCGCAGCGTCAGCTCGCCGTCCTGGTGAAGCTTGTCGACGATCGCGTAGTCGTCGGGATAGTTCTGCGATCCGCCGCCGGCATCGATCACGCTGGTGACGCCGAGCGAGTTCAGCTCGCGCATGAAGTGCCTGGTCGAATTGAGCTGGTACTCGGGCGGTAGCTTGGGTCCCTTGGCCAGCGTGGCATAAAGGATAGTCGCATTGGGCTGGGCCAGCAGCAGCCCCGTGGGGTTGCCCTGGGCATCGCGCATGATCTCGCCGCCCGGCGGGTTGGGCGTGTCCTTGGTGTAGCCCACCGCGCGCAGCGCCGCGGCGTTGAGCAGCGCGCGGTCGTAGAGGTGGAGGATGAACACCGGCGTCTCGGGCGCGGCCTGGTTGATCTCGTCGATCGTGGGCAGGCGCTTCTCGGCGAACTGGTGCTCGGTGAAGCCGCCGACCACGCGCACCCATTGCGGCGGAGGGGTGTTCTCGGCCTGGCGCTTGAGCATCGCCATGGCGTCGGCCAGGCTTGGCACGCCTTCCCAGCGCAGTTCCATGTTGTAGTTGAGCCCGCCGCGGATGACGTGGATGTGGCTGTCGATCAGCCCCGGGATCAGCCGGCGGCCCCTGGCGTCGATCACGGTCGCCCCCGGCGCCGCGGCGGCGCGGACCTCTGCCTCCGAGCCGACCGCGAGGAACTTGCCGTTCCGGATCGCGACGGACTGGGCCACCGGATTTTCGCGATCGAGTGTGGTCACCTTGGCGTTGACGAGGATCAGGTCGGGGGCGGTCATGGCGAAGCTTTCGGTTGCGGGGAGGAGGGCGGCGCCGGCGACGCCGGCCAGGGTTTGTCGGCGAGTGAGATCGGTCATGCGTCATGGTCCCGGTCGGTGCGGTCGGTGCCGACGAAGCGCGCCAGTTCGGTACGGTCGGTTATGCGCTTGGCGATCGGGAGGATCTGTTCGCCGAGCAGGATGCCGGCGAGGCCGAGCAGGGCAATGACCGGCGGGGCGGGAGAACGGACACCGAGCAGGTGGTAGACGATGCCCACCAGCAGCCCGGCGCCCAGCGAGAGAAGATAGGGCTTCATCGTCCGTCCTCCCTCGTCGCTCAAGCCTGGATGAAGGCGAGCAGGTCGGCGTTGAGCACGTCGGCGTGGACCGTCAGCATGCCGTGCGGGTAGCCTTCATAGATCTTGAGCGTGGCATTCGGCAGCAGCTCGGCCTGGAGGACGCCGCCGTTCTTGTAGGGCACGACCTGGTCGTCGTCGCCGTGCAGCACCAGCGCGGGCACGGTGATCGCTTTCAAGTCCTCGGTCTGGTCGGTTTCGGAAAAGGCCTTGATGCCTTCGTAATGCGCGAGGGCGCCGCCCATCATGCCCTGGCGCCACCAGTTGTCGACCACGCCGGGCACGAGCTCGACGCCGGGGCGATTGAAGCCATAGAACGGTCCCGAGGGAAAATCGCGGAACAGCTGCGCGCGGTTCGCGGCCAGGCCGGCGCGGATCCCGTCGAACACTTCGATCGGCAGGCCGCCGGGGTTGCTCTCAGTCTTGAGCATCAGCGGCGGCACCGCGCTGACCAGCACCATCTTGGCGACGCGGCCCTGCGGCTGGCCGTGCCGGGCGACATAGCGCGCCACTTCGCCGCCGCCGGTCGAATGGCCGATGTGGACGGCGTTGCGCAGGTCGAGATGCTCGGCGACGGCCGCGGCGTCGGCGGCGTAGTGATCCATGTCATGGCCGAAATCGACCTGGGCGGAGCGGCCATGGCCGCGGCGGTCGTGCGCGACGACGCGGTAGCCCTTCGCCAGGAAGAACAGCATCTGCGTGTCCCAGTCGTCGGACGACAGCGGCCAGCCGTGGTGGAAGACGATCGGTTGCGCGTCCTTGGGGCCCCAGTCCTTGTAGAAGATCGCGGTGCCGTCCGAGGTGGTGACATATTCGCTCATGACAAAATCCTTTGGAATGAAGCAGGAAAAGGACGCTGCCGGGCGCGGTGGGTGGCCGTCGCCCGGCAGCTCACGATATCAATGACCGCCTTCGGAAGCACCGAACATCGTCTTGGCGTAGGTGATGCCCAGCCCGTAGGCGCCGCCCCACTTGCTCGCGATGCCCGTGGTCAGGCCATAGGTCTCGCCGCGCGCCCAGTCGCGCTGGAGCTCGAGCAGGTACTGGAGCGACGTGATCGGCCGCGCGCCGGCCTGGATCATGCGCTCGACGGCGCGCTCGTGCGCCTCGTTCGAGATGTCGCCGCTGGCGTCGGTGATGACATAGGCCTCGAAGCCCTGGTCGATGGCCGAAAGCACGGGGCCGACGATGCAGACCGACGTCCACAGCCCGGCGAAGACCAGTCGCTCCTTGCCGATGCGGTTCACCTCGGCGATCACCGCGGCGTCTTCCCAGGTGTTCATCGAGGTGCGGTCGAGCAGCGCCTGGCCGGGGAAGGCTTCGGTGATCTCGCTGAACATCGGCCCCGAAAAGCTCTTCTCGGCAACCGTGGTGAGAATGGTCGGCACGGCGAAGCCGGCAGCGGCGTTGGACACCAGCGCGGCGTTGTTGCGCAGCAGTTCGGGGGCGATCGACTTGGTGGCGAAGGCCATCTGCGACTGGAAGTCGATGAGGACGAGGGCGTGGTTGGCGGGGTTGAGCAGCGTGGTACCCGGCGTGGCTGTTGCGGTGATCGACATGGCGGTTCCTTAATGGGGGACTGAAAGGGCCCGGGTGCGTCCCGGTGAGCCATCGACTACCCGCATCGCGCATGACGATGCAGTCGCATAAAACATGCGAAATCGTTCGATAAATTGGAAAGGCTGCTCGCGGTGCGGTTTATCGACGTTGCCAGGCAGCGCGGCGGCAGGGCCGCGCGCGCCGGCACGGCTCAGGTCAGCGGTACAGCGGGCGCTGCGCCGCGAGGTCGTTGCGGATGGTGGTCGCGGCGACGCTGGCTTCGCCCATGGCATGGCTGATCTGATCGAGCCCCTTGGCGACATCGCCGGCGGCATAGAGCCCGGGCACGGTCGTGCGCTGGTGGCTGTCGACCACCACGCATCCGGCCTCGGTGGCCTCGGCCCCAAGCGCGGTCGCCAGTTCGGAACGGATCACCGAGCCGAGCGCCGGATAGACCGTGTCGACCGCGAGACGTCCGCCCGGGGTCGGCACGACGATGCGCTGTCCTTCGATCCGCAGCGGCCCGCACGGACCGTCGCGCAGGACGACGCCCGCTTCGCGCAGCCGCCGGCCCTCGTCGTCGCTCAGCGCATGGCCGCCCTCGGGCGCGATGAGCGTGATGTCGGCCGAGTACATCCGCAGGAAGATGGCCTCGTCGTGGCCGTGGGTCCCGGTGCCGATCACCGCGATCGTCCGGTCGGTGACCTCATAGCCGTCGCAGATCGGGCAATAGCGCAGCAGTCCCCGCGCCAGCGCGGCATCGTGGATCTCGGGTGCGATCTCTGGGGCGTTGTTCACCACCCCCGTCGCCAAGAGCACGCTGCGCGCGGCCAGCCTGTCTCCGCCGACCCGCGCGGTGAAGCGATCGTTTTCGCGCGTGAGTGTTTCGACACGCCCGTCGACCACCCGCGCGCCGAATTCGGCCGCTTGCTCGCGCATGCGGGCCAGCAGCTCCTTGCCGGGAATGCCGCCGGGAAAGCCGCCGTGGTTGCGTGTGCGCGGGATCATCGCCGCACGACTCTGGCCCGCGTCGACGACCGCCACGGCGAGCCGGAAGCGCGCCAGATAGATCGCCGCGGTAAGGCCGGCGGGCCCCGCGCCGACGATCAGGCAATCGAGCGGTGCGGAACCGCCGGCTTGCCCGTCGACGCCCACCGTCAGGCCTCCGCCGGCGCGGCCGGCCAGTCGCCGTCGGCGAGCGTGGGCAAGGCCTCGAACCATGGGTGGTCGTGATGCAATTTGAGGGTGTCGCAGGCGAAGTCGAGATCCTGCCGCGCGACCGCGCGCAGCGTTTCGGCGATGCCGCCGACGCCGCCCGAACGGACCACGACATAGCTGACGCTGCCGGTGTCGCAGGTGACGAGCGCCTCGACCGCCTTGCCGATGGGGGTGCCGTCGCGCGCCATGACCGCCATGCCGTCGATCCCGGTGGCGGTGAACAACGTCGGATAGGACGAGCGGCGGCTTGCTGCCTTGGCCGCCTTGCCGCCATCCTCATAGGCGCGCTGGCGGCCGAGCCAGCGCCACACGCCGATGAGATTGACGACAGTCAGAAAGCCGTTGGTCGCCAGCAGATTGGTCTGGCCCGACGAGAAGCCGACGATCGACCAGGCGATCGAACCGGCGGTGAACACCACGAAACCCCAGCCGGTGACCCTGGCGCCAAGATTGGCGGCGGTCATCATCGCGGCAATCATGGTGGCGATGGGCGCGACCCACCCAGCAGCGTCTTCCAGGGCAATCTCCATCGGCTAGCGGTTGCAGTCACACGACAACGCCTGTCGAGGGCGTTCGGGGGCAAATCCATTGTGCGCGTAGTCATAACGGCCGGATCGGAATTTTGCAGGGTCCCATCGTTTTTATCTATGCCTGTGGATCGGGCCTGCTTTAAGCAACGGCTCGGGCAAGGCGCCTGCCGGTCAGCGCCGCCCGACAGGAGGCAGGCATGAGCGATCGGACGCCGTTGACGGACAAGAAATTCGCCAGTCGGGTCGACTGGAACCTGATGCGGACCTTCGTCGATATCGTCCGGGCAGGCGGGATCGGCGCCGCGGCACGACAGCTCAATCGCCAGCAGCCCAGCATCAGCGCGGCGCTCAAGCGGCTCGAGGACCATGTCGGGGCCAGCCTGCTGCATCGCACCGCGACCGGCGTGGAAATGACTGCGGCGGGCAAGGCGATGATGGCGCTGTGCGAAGACATGCTCGAATCGGCGCGGATGATGCCGCACCAGATCGCCCAGGCGACCAAGCGGGTCGAAGGCATCGTCCGCATCCAGATCGTCTCGGGGCTGGTCTCGTTCGAATTCGACGAGGCCATTGCCAGCTTCCACCGCCGCAACCCCGCGATCCACATCGAGATTCGCGTCTCGCCCTGGCGCGAGGTGCTCGACGCGATCGAACAGGGCGAAGTCGAGATCGGCGTCGGCTATGACAACAGCGTCCGCGGCGGCCTGATGTACGAACCGCTGCTGGTCGAGCGCCAGCAGCTCTACTGTGCCCGCAGCCATCCCTATTTCGGCTATCGGGTCAGCCGGCTGGGCGAACTCAAGGACGAGGGCTTCGTGCTCACGGGCGATGACGAGCTGGAGCTGATCACCCATCTGCGTCGGCGCTACCGGCTGGGCACCCAGGTCAGTGGCTTGGCCGAAGACGTCAACGAGGCGCGGCGCCTGATCGTCCAGGGTGTCGGCATCGGCTTTCTGCCGATCCTGGCGGCCCAGGACGAAGTCGCCAAGGGGCGGCTTTGGCCGATGCTCCATGCCGACGCGGAACCGTTCTACGACATCTTCCTGCTCGCCCGATCGGAACCTGCGCGCGACACCGCGACGCAATTGTTCTGGGACGAAGTGATCCGACGGATCCGCGCGCAGCAAAGGGCATAGGCTACGTCTATGTCTTTCATTGGTCGTTTCCGCCTCCCTTAATGACGCAGTGCAGCGCAAATTTGCAGCTCTGATTGGAGCTGCGAAATGCGGAAGATCGAAACGATCGGCGCCCCTGCGCCCTGGCCGGCGACGGTCATGACCGTCGGCCCGACCGGGATTGCGCCGTGAAAGCCAAGGCGTTCAACCTGGTTCCGCCCGCAATGATCGCGATGGTGCTCTCGTTCTGGTCGTTCGGCCCGGCGAGCCTGCTCAAGAACCCCTGGACCCTGGTGGCGATCTCGCCGCTGATCGTCATTGCGGTGCTCTTGCTCGAGCGCGTGCACGAGCGTCATGCCGGGTGGCGGATGAACCGGCAGGAATTCGTCACCGACCTATTCTATGTCGTCCTCAACTCGGTGGCGATCTCGTGGGTCGCAGAACGGCTGGCGGAAAATCCGCTCAAGGCGGCGAAGGCTTCGCTGCACATCACCACGGAATGGGCCATGCACCTGCCGTGGCTGGTCCAGGTCGCGCTGGTGATCGTCATTTTCGAGTTCGGCCAGTACTGGATGCACCGGGTGATGCACAACTGGCATCCGTTCTGGCTGACCCACGCGCCGCATCACCACATCACGCAGCTCAACGCGGCCAAGGGTGCGATCGGCAACCCCCTCGAGTTGTTCCTGATCAGCCTCAGCGTGCTGGCGCTGTTCGACTTCGAGACCACCGCCGTTTTTGCGGCCTTCAACACCATGAGCGTCGTGACGACCTTCGCCCATGCCAATGTCCGCGCCGATCCGCCGATCTGGTATTCGTTCTTTTTCACCACGATCCGGCATCACAGCCTGCATCACTCGACCGACTACGAAAGCACGCGCTGCAACTATGGCAATGCGCTGATCCTCCTCGACCGGGTGTTCGGCACATACCGCGATGGCGAAAGCGTGCTGGTCGGCCAGGACGATCGCCGGCGGCTGTCGATCAAGGAGCAGTTCCTGTTTCCGTTCCGAGGCGCGATCGATCGTATCGCCGCCCGCCGTGCGCAGGCGGGCCCCGCAGACGCGCTCGCCGCTGGGCAGGACGGCGATGCCGGCTCGCAGCGCGATACCGTCGGCGGTGCGGCGGCGGCATGATCGCGACGCGCTCACGGCAGGTCAGCGCCGCCCGATCGGCGCTCGTGCGCGGTGACCTCGGCTCGACCCACCAGTTCGCCGCGACGCTCTTGGCCGACGATCCCAGCGACGCCGAGGGCCATTTTCTGCTCGGCGTCGCGGAGTCCGGCGCCGGCCGCATCCAGATCGGCATCCGGCACCTCGGCCGCGCGGTCGAACTCGATCCCAAGGGAGAATACCGCGCGCAGCTTGCCAAGCTGTTCACCCTCGCCCGCCGGGACGGCGATGCCGCCGCGACCTTGCAAGATGCCGAGCAAGCGCTCCCCGCCGATGCGCTCAGCCGCGATACCATGGGCTGCGTCTATGCTCGCCTCGGCGATCACGCCGCGGCGCTCGTCCATTTCGCCGAGGCCGTTCGGCTCGAGCCGCGCAACACCGAATACCGCTACAACCACGCGGTCACGCTCAATTTCCTGGGCCGCACCGAAGAGGCCGACGCCGCGCTGGAGCGCCTGATCGCGCTCGCGCCCGGCGACGGCCGCGCGCATCATCTGCTCGCCGGCCTGCGTCAGCAGACGATCGCGCGCAACCATGTCGAGCGGCTTGCCCTGACGCACTCCGCGACGCGCGATCCGCGCGGGCGGCTGCTGATCGGCTATGCGCTGGCCAAAGAGCTCGAAGACGTCGGTCGCCCCGCCGACGGGCTGGACCGGCTTTGCGCGGTGAACGCCGAACATCGACGGACGCTGCCCTATGCCTTCGCGCGCGATGCCGCGGTGTTCGATGCCATCGAAGCCACGGCGCCGAAGCTGGCCGCCGCGCCCGCCGGACAGGACCTGCGCGACGCGCCGGTGTTCATCATCGGCATGCCGCGGACCGGCACGACACTGGTCGACCGAATCCTGTCGTCGCATCCCGACATGGAGAGCGCGGGCGAACTGCAGGCGATGCCGATCGCGGTCAAGAAGGCGGCCGGGACGCGCAGTCCGACGGTCATGGATCCCGAGACGATCGCGGTTGCCGCCGGCTGCGACATGGCGGAGATCGGGCACGATTATCTCCAGCGCGCGAGCCATCACCGGCGCCATCCCGACCTCCGGTTCACCGACAAGTTTCCGGGCAACTTCCACTATGCGGGCTTCATCGCGCAGGCACTGCCCGCGGCGAGGATCGTCTGCCTGCGCCGCAACCCGATGGACACGGTGCTCGGCAACTTCCGCAACCTCTTCGCGGTCAGCTCGCGCTACTACGACTACAGCTACGACCTGCTCGACATCGCCGCCTATTACGTCCGCTTCGACCGGCTCATGGCGCTGTGGCGCGAAACGATGCCCGATCGCGTGATCGAGGTCGGCTACGAGGATCTGGTCGCCGACCAGGCGGGTGAGACCGGGCGCCTGCTGGCGCATTGCGGGCTCGACTGGTCCGACGACTGCCTGTCGTTCCACACCAACAGCGCCCCGGTCTCGACCCCCAGCGCGGCGCAGGTCCGCCGACCGATCTACCGCGATTCGGTCGCGCGATGGAAGCAGCACGCGGAAATCCTCGAGCCGGTGCGCCGCTTCTTCGAACACTCCGGCATCGATATCGCCTGAAAGGACCCCAAGCCCCATGTCCATGCCATCGAATGTTCGCGGACCGATCCTGGCGCTGGCCGCTCTCGTCGCGGCGGGCCTTTCGGCGCCCGCCTCGGCCGCCGCGGAACCGAGCACGCGGCTGGTCGATTGCCGGTCGGGCACTTGCCTGATGATATCCGGGCAGCGCGCGAACGCGGCGTCGGCGGTGGCCATCAACGGCAATCCGGTCGCCGTCGAGGGGGGGCGCAAGTGGCGCGTGCGCCTGCCGGTCGAAACGGTGCGCGCGTGGTCCGAACCCTATGCCCGCACGATCACGGTTGCCATCGCGGAGCCTGGCGCCGATGCCGCCGCCGAAGCCCGGCTGCCAATCGGGCTGCTCGGGCACGTGGAGAATCTCGCGATGCTCGTCGTGAGCGTCAAGTAATAACCAACCGCACAGAGAGTAATAAAACAACAAATCTCGCTTCAGTATTGTAAGTTTCGTCTTCTCGCGCTATTAGAGCCGCAGTCGCCGGAGAGTGGCGCTCGTTTCACGCACAGGAGAAGATGATGAAGATTGGCCTCATGGCCCTGGCCGCTGTCGCCTTCGCGACCTCGGCCGCTGCCACCACCCCCGAAAATCCCTTCGCCAAGGACAAGGCGATCCTCAACCTCCAGGGCATCGACCTTGCGACCGCCGACGGCCAACAGCGCCTCGCGATCCGCATGGACCAGGCCGCGCGCGCCGTCTGTGGCGAGCGTCTCGCCAATGTCCATCTCGCGCTCGAGAGCCAGGCGCAGGCCTGCCGCACGGCGGTCGTCGCCGACGTGCGCTCGCAGATCGAAGCGCGCACGGCGCGGGCTTCGGGCAACACGGCGGTCCAGCTCGCCTCGGCGCGCTGATCGGTCAGACGCGTACCGCGGCCCGGAGACCGGGCCGCGGCGCTGTCATTTTGCGTGGTGGGCCGGGGCCGGCCACCAGGTCAGCGTGTGCACGTCGTGGGCCGAGGTCCACAGGCCGGCCGCGGTGAAGCGCAGCGCGCCGCTGCCGTCGGGCTTGCCCACGCGCGCGTCGATCGCCAGCGACTGGGGATCGATCACCACATAGGTCTGGTCCTCGGTGGTGCGCAGCCAGACCTTGCCGCCGCCGGTGTCGATATCGCCCCATTTCAGCGCCGGGGCCACTTTGACCCGGCCGGTGACTTCGCCGCTCGTCGGATCGATGCGGGCGACCGTGCCGTCACCCTGCTCCTGCACCCAGACCGCGCCTTCGCCGGCGGCGAGGAAGCCGGGCGCCTTGCCGAGCGCGGTCCGCTTGGTGACGCCGTTGGTGGCGGGATCGATACGCTGGATCGTCTGCTGTGGCAGGCACACCGCCCAGACTGCGCCGAATCCGTAGGTCAGGTACGAGGTTTCGGGATCGACCGTCACCGACGCGACCACCGTATTCGTCGCCATGTCGACGCGCGCGACGACGCCTTTGGCGTCGCTAGCGATCCACACCGATCCGGCGCCGGCGGTCAGCTGCAGTTCGGCCGTGGTCAGCTTGGCGATGCCGGTGGGGATCGTAGCGACCAGTTTTCCCGTTGCGATATCGATCCGGTTGAGCGTGCCGTCGGCGCAGTTGGCCACCCACAGCCCGCCGTCGGCGATGATCATGGCGCCGCAGGGCTTGGCGATCGCCACTGCGGCGAGTTTGCCTTCGGTCCGCGACCAGCGCTCGACGCGGCCTTCGTTGGTCGCCCAGACGGTATCGCCGTCGACCGCGAGGAAGTCGGCAAAGCCGGGGACGGTGATGACCTGCTCGCCCTGTGCCCAGGCGGCCGGCTGCGTCACGGTCTCGTCG
>Ga0075366_10001074_pt1 | contig 13434 bp, 14 predicted proteins | sample EndMethybrTD3031_FD_72351 | JGI IMG/M metagenome (GOLD analysis project Ga0075366, IMG submission 72351) | Populus endosphere microbial communities from Tennessee, USA - Endosphere MetaG P. TD hybrid TD303-1 | ecosystem: Host-associated > Plants > Roots > Endosphere | place: USA: Tennessee...
CCATGGGGCGGCCCGCATGACAATGACGAACGACCGGCCGCGAAATCGACAGCGAACCGAGAGGATCGGTCAATTTCCGCGCTGGCGGAAGGTCTCGTACATGCAGATGGCCGCGGCGGCCGACACGTTCAGCGACTCTTCGCCGCCCGGCTGAGGGATGCGCAAGGTCATGGCGCAGCGCTGCATGAGCGCGTGCGACACGCCCTGGCCTTCGTGGCCCATCACCCATGCGCAGGGCCAGGGCAATCTCGCCTCGTGGATCGCCTGCTTGGCATGCGAACTCGCGGCGAGCAGCGGCACCTGCAACGCGTCGAGCGATTCAATCCCTTCGAGCAGGCTCAAACCAAAATGCGCGCCCATGCCTGCCCGCAAGACCTTGGGCGACCACAGCGCCGCCGTGCCCTTGATCGCCACGACCTGCGTGAAGCCGAAGGCCGAGGCGCTGCGCAACACCGTCCCCACGTTGCCGGCGTCCTGCAGGCGATCGAGCACGATGGTGGGCGCGTCGGCTTGGAGCGTGCCAGGGCCTTGCCATGGCACCACGAAACCGAGCGGCGCCGCGGATTCGAGTGCACTCAAACCATCCATCAAGGCTTGCGGAATGACGACGACGCTGTGGGCCTGGCTCGCAATGTCACGAAATCGCGGCTGGTCCCAGGCGAGTTCGGTGATCACGGCCTGGTCGGGCGCACCGCCGCGTTCGAGCAGCGCCCGGCAGAGGTGGTCGCCTTCGATCCAGACCTCGCCCTGCTTGCGGTACGCCGACGGGTCTCCCGCCAGTTTGCGCAGCCGAACGAGCAGCGGGTTGTCGCGCGAGGTGATCGCCTTGACCTGCGCCATCAGCCGGGGCCGAAGAGTTCCAGCGCTTCCCGCACCGGCGCGAAAGACCGGCGGTGGATCGCGCAGGCGCCATGCGCCTTGAGCGCAGCCAGGTGCGCCGGCGTCGAGTAGCCCTTGTGCGCGTCGAAGCCGTATTGCGGATGCAGTTCGTGCAGTTGCAGGCACAGCCGGTCGCGGTGCACCTTGGCGAGGATGGACGCGGCCGAGATGGCCTTGACCGTGGCGTCGCCGCCGATGACGGCCTCGGCGTGAACCTTGAGCCGCGGCAACTGGTTGCCGTCGACCAGCACCTTGGCGGGCTTGAGCCGCAGCCCTTCCACCGCGCGCCGCATCGCGAGCAGCGTCGCTTGCAGGATGTTGATTTCGTCGATTTCCTCGACGCTGGCCTCGGCCACCGAGCAGCACAGCGCCTTGGCGCGAATCTCGTCGTAGAGCCGGTCGCGAGCGAGCGGTGTCAGCAGCTTGGAGTCGTTGAGCCCGCGGATGCGCTTGGTGTCATCGAGAATCACGGCCGCGGCCACGACCGGGCCCGCCAAGGGGCCGCGGCCGGCTTCATCGACGCCGGCGACGAGCCCCAAAACGTCGAATCTCAGGCCCAGCTGCTCAGGCGGCGAGGATTTTTTCGATGGCATCGGTGGCAGCCTGGGCAGTGTTGCGCCGCAGTTCGCGGTGCAAGGCGTCGAATCGTTGAACGAGTGTGGCGCAGCGGGCCGGGCTGTCCAGCCACGCCAGCGCGCTGTCGGCGAGTTTCGCGGGAGTCGCCTCGTCTTGCAACAGTTCAGGCACCGCAAAGTCGCGCAGCAGGATGTTGGGCAGCCCGACCCAGGGCTGGTACTTCATGCGCTTCATCATCTGCCAGCTCAGCCAATGCATGTTGTAGGCGATGACCATGGGGCGCTTGAACAGGGCCGCTTCGAGCGTGGCCGTGCCGCTGGCGACAAGCGTCACGTCGCAGGCGGCGAGCGCCTCGTGCGAGCGGCCGTCGAGGAGTTCGATCTTGGCGGTGCCGGCGTGCCGGGCCACCAGCGGCTCGACCAGTGGGCGCAAGCCGGGCGCCACGGGAAGGATGAATCGCAGGCCGGGCCGTCGGCGTTGCAACTCGGCGCCAGCCGCCACCAGCCTGGCGCCGATGTACTGGATCTCCGATCGGCGGCTGCCCGGCAGCAAGGCCACGACGGTCTCTTCAGGCGCGATACCCAGCGCATGGCGACTCGCGACCCGAGGCACCTCGAGCGGAATGGCATCGGCCAGCGGATGGCCCACGTAGGTGGCCGCGATGCCGTGCTCGGCGTAGAGGGCCGGCTCGAACGGGAACAGGCACAGCACGTGGTCGACGGCGCGGTGCATCTTCTCGACACGCTTGCCGCGCCAGGCCCAGATGCTGGGGCTCACGAAGTGGATGGCCTTGATGCCGCTCGCCTTGAGGCGCGCTTCGAGATCGAGGTTGAAGTCGGGCGCGTCGACGCCGATGAACGCGTCGGGCCGTTCGCGCAGCAATCGCTCGGCGAGCTGGTGGCGAATGCCCACGATCTCGCGGTAGTGGCGCAGCACCTCGACATAGCCGCGCACGGCCAGTTTCTCATGCGGCCACCAGGTGTCGAAGCCCTGCTTGGCCATCTTGGGGCCGCCGATGCCCGCGGCGTGCAAGTCGGGCCAGCGGGCCTTCATGCCGCGCAGCAGCAAGCTCGCGAGCAAGTCGCCCGAGGCCTCGCCCGCGACCATCGCGAAACGGGGTGATGCCGACATGGTCAACGGCGATCGGTCAGCGCACGATGCCGCGCGTGGATGCCGCAAGAAACGCCGACATCATCGTCACGTCATCGGCCGCCTCGGGCGTGGCCTGGGCCAGCGCCTCGATGGCCGTGCGGGCGTCTTCCAGTTTCAAGCCCTGCCGGTACAGCAGCTTGTGCATCTGCTTGATGGCGCCGATGCGCTCGGCCGAGAACCCGCGGCGCTTCAGGCCTTCGAGGTTGAAGCTGCGCGCTTCCGCCGGGTTGCCGGAGATCATGGCGAAGGGCGGCACGTCTTGCAGCAGCGAGGTGCCCATGCCGGTCATGGCGTGCGGGCCGATCTTCACGAACTGGTGCACGTTGGTGAAGCCACCCAGGATCACCCAGTCGCCCACATGCACGTGCCCGGCGATCTGCGAATTGTTGGCAAAGATGGTCTTGTTGCCCACCTGGCAGTCGTGCGCGAGGTGGGTGTAGGCCATCATCCAGTTGTCGTCGCCCAGGCGCGTCACGCCGACGTCTTGCGCGGTGCCGAGGTTGAAGGTGCAGAACTCGCGGATGGTGTTGCGGTCGCCGATTTCAAGTCGCGTGGGTTCGCCGGCGTACTTCTTGTCCTGCGGCACGGCGCCAAGAGACGCGAACTGGAAGATGCGGTTGTCGCGGCCGATGGTGGTGTGGCCTTCGATCACGCAATGCGGCCCGACCGTCGTGCCTTCGCCGATGCTCACGTTGGCGCGAATGACGGTGTAGGGGCCGACCGTGACGTTGTCGCCAAGCTGGGCGCCCGGCTCGATGATCGCGGTGGGGTGGATGTTTGCCATCGGACGCCTCGCTCAGGCGATGGTGCGCATGGTGCACATCAGTTCGGCCTCGACGGCCAGCTCGGCCCCGACCGACGCGCGCGCCGAGAACTTGAAGATGCCCGCCTTCATGCGGTCGAGCGTCACGTCCAGCGTCAGCTGGTCGCCGGGTTCGACCGGGCGCTTGAAACGTGCGCCGTCGATGCCGGCGAAGTAGTAGACCGTCTTGTCGTCGGGCATCTTGCCCAGGGTCTCGAACGACAGAAGCGCCGCCGCCTGCGCCAGCGCTTCGAGCATCAGCACGCCCGGCATCACCGGCCGGTGCGGGAAGTGGCCCTGGAAGAACTGCTCGTTCATCGTGACGTTCTTGATCGCCTTGATGCGCTTGCCCTTTTCCAGCTCCAGAACGCGATCCACCAGCATGAATGGGTAGCGGTGCGGCAGCTTGGTCAGAATCTCGTGGATGTCCATCATGGTGTCTTCTTTTCGAGGGCGCGCAGTCTCTCGCGCAGTCCGTGCAATTGACGCAGCGTGGCTGCGTTCTTTTCCCAGGCGGCATTGTCGTCGATGGGGAAGACGCCGCTGTACTGCCCCGGCTTCAAGATGGAGCGCATCACGACCGATGCGGCTGAGATGATGACGCGGTCGGCGAGCGTGAGGTGCCCGAGCACCACCGCGCCGCCGCCGATCTGGCAATGCGCGCCGATGGTGGCGCTGCCGGCCACGCCCACGCAGCCGGCCATTGCGGTGTGCGCGCCGACGCGCACGTTGTGGCCGATCTGGACGAGGTTGTCGAGCTTCACGCCGTCTTCGAGCACGGTGTCGGCCAGCGCGCCGCGGTCGATGCAGGTGTTGGCGCCGATCTCGACGTCGTCGCCGATGCGCACGTTGCCGAGCTGCTCGATCTTTTCCCAGCGGCCGCCGACCGGCGCGAAGCCGAAGCCATCGGCGCCGATGACCACGCCGCCATGGATGATGCCGCGCTGACCGATGCTGCAGCCGAAGCCCACGCTGACGTTGGACGCGAGCCGCGTCTTCGCGCCGATGGCGGCATTGGCGCCGATGTGGCAATGGGGGCCGATGACGGCGCCCTCGCCCACCACGGCGCCCGCATCCACCACCGCGAACGCAGCGATGGAGGCGCCCGCGCCAATGCTCGCCGTGGGGTCGATCACCGCGCTCGCATGCACGCCCGGCGTGGCGGGCGGGCGCAGGTGCTGTGCCCACAGTTGCGTGAGCCGCGCGAAGCCGAGGTAAGGGTCGTCCAGCACGATGGCCGCGCCGCGTGCCGCGGCCGCCTCGCGCATGGCAGGCGACACCAGCACGCAAGCAGCGGCGGAGCCGGCCAGTTGCGACTGGTACTTGGGGTGGGAGAGGAAGGAGATGGTGGAGGGCGTGGCGCCCTCCAGGGGCCCGATGCGGTTGACGCGGACGTTCGCGTCGCCGATCAGTTCGCCGCCCAGGTGCGCGGCGATGTCACCGAGCGAAAGCTCGATGGCCAATCACTTGCCGCCTTGCGCGTTGAGTGCCTTGATGACCTTGTCGGTGATGTCGGCGCGCGGACCGGCAAACACCGCTTCCTGCAGGATCAGGTCGTACTTTTCGGTTTCGAAGATCTGCTTGATGACGCGGTTGGCGCGTTCGACCACCTGGCCCAGTTCTTCGTTCTTGCGTTGGTTGATGTCTTCCTGGAATTCGCGGCGCTTGCGTTGGATTTCGCGGTCCTGGTCGACCAGTTCGCGCTGGCGGCGACTGCGTTCGGCTTCGGCGAGCGTGGGCGCGTCCTTGTCGAGCTTGTCGGCCGCAGCCTTGAGGCGGGCGTCCATGTCGCCGAGCTCTTTTTCGCGCTTGCGGACTTCGATTTCGAGCTTGGCCTGCGCTGCCTTGGCAGGCGCAGCCTCGCGCAGAACGCGGTCGCTGTTGACGTAGCCGATCTTCAGTTCCTGCGCAGCGGCTGGCTGGCTCGCCACCGCCGCAAGGGCCAAGGCGGCCGACATCATCACAAAAGAGAGTTTCATCAGAACGCTGTCCCGATCTGGAATTGAAGTGGCTGGATTCTATCGCCGGGTTGCTTGCGCACCGGCCGACCATAACTGATCTGCAGCGGGCCGACCGGCGAGATCCAGCTCAGGCCGAGGCCGGCCGACGCGCGAAGGCTTTGGGCGGTGATCTTCTCGTGCTCGCCCCACACATTGCCGACATCGAAGTAGCCGAACCAGCGCAAGGTGCGATCGTTGCCGGTGCCAGGCACGGGCAGATACAGCTGTGTCTGCAGGTTGAGGCGCCGATTGCCGCCGATGTAGGCGCCGATCACATCCACCGGACCGAGCGAGCCCTGGTCGAACGCGCGCACCGTCCCCAGCCCGCCGCCATAGAAGTTCTTGAAGATGGGATAGGGCTTGCCGTTGAGCCCCTTGCCCCAGCCGGCCTCGGCGTTGAAGCCCACGGTGAACCGCCGGCCAAGCGGGACGTATTGCTGATACTGCGCGTTGCCGCGCAGGTAGCGGGCGTCGCCGAAGAGTCCGGCTTCGAGGTTCAGGCGCTGGTAGGTGCCCTCGGTGGGCACGAGCGCGCTGTCGCGGCCGTCGCGGGTCCAGCCGATGGTCAGCGGGATGCTGTTGCTGGTCTTGCCGAAGATCTCGCGATAGTTGAAGTAGTTCTGCGGCAGCGCCACATCGCCCTTGATCGAGGTCTGTTCGTAGCCGATGCCGAAGAACACGGTGTCGAGTTCGCTGAACGGCACGCCGAAACGAACCGACGCGCCCGGCGTCACGAGTTCGTATTGCTCGCCCTGGCTGTTGAGCGGCTTGACGGTGCGGTAGTAGACGTCGAACGAGCGCGAGATGCCGTCGATCGTGAAGTACGGGTCGATGGTGCTCAGGACGACCGTTCGCTGCGAGCGGCTGGTATTGAGCTCGATCCCGAGGTAGTTGCCCGAGCCGAAGACGTTGTCCTGCTTGATGGACGCGCTGATCGACAGCTTGTCGGCGCTCGAAAAGCCCGCTCCCAGCAGCAAGTTGCCGGTCGGCTTTTCCTTGATGGTGACAGTCAGGTCGACCTGGTCGACGGTGCCCGGCACTTCGGCGGTGTCGACGTTCACTTCGCTGAAGTAGCCCAGGCGGTCCACACGGTCGCGCGACAGCTTGATCTTGCGACCGTCATACCACGACGACTCGAATTGGCGGAACTCGCGGCGCACGACTTCGTCGCGCGTGCGGGTGTTGCCGGCCACGTTGATGCGGTGAACGTACACGCGGCGCTGCGGGTCGGCGAAAAGCGTGAGCACGACCTGGCCGGTGGCGCGGTCGATGTCGGTGCGCGGGTCGATCTTGGCGAAGGCGTAGCCGAAGGTGCCGAAGCGTTCGACGAAGGCCTTGGAGGTGTCGGCGATGGCCTCTGCGCGGTAAGGCTGCCCAGGCTTGATGGTCACCAGGGTCTTGAAGTCTTCTTCCTTGCCGAGATAGTCGCCGTCGAGCTTCACCGCGGTGACGGTGTAGGGCTGGCCTTCCTTCACGTTGATCGTGATGGTGATGTCTTGCTTGTCCGGCGAGATGGCAACCTGCGTGGACTCGACGTTGAACTCGAGGTAGCCGCGGTTCAGGTAGTAGGCGCGCAGGGTTTCGAGGTCGGCGTTGAGCTTGGCGCGCGAATAGCGGTCGGCCTTGGTGTACCAGTTGAGCCAGCCGCCATCGTTCAGGTCGAACAGGCCTTTGAGCGTGCCTTCGGAGAACACCTTGTTGCCGACGATACGGATTTCGCTGATGCGTGCGGCCGTGCCTTCGGTGACCGTGAAGGTCACGTTCACGCGGTTGCGTTCTTGCGGCGTGACGGTGGTGACGACCTCGGCGCCATAGAGGCTGCGCGTGAGGTACTGGCGCTTCAGTTCTTGTTCTGCGCGATCGGCCAGCGCCTTGTCGAAGGGCAGGCCTTCGCCGATGCCGAAGTCCTTGAGCGACTTGGTCAGCGTGTCCTTGTCGAATTCCTTCAGGCCGCGAAAGTCGATGTTCGCGATGACGGGACGCTCTTCGACGATGACCACGACCACGCCGTCGTCGATCTCGATGCGCACGTCCTTGAACAGGCCGGTGGCGAACAGCGCACGCAGTGCCGCGCTGCCTTTCTCGTCGGTGTAGGTGTCGCCGATGCGAAACGGCAGCGACGCGAACACCGTGCCCGCATCCGAGCGCTGGATGCCTTCGACACGGATGTCTTTGAGCTGGAATGGTTCAACCGCCCATGCGGAACCGGCTTGCAAGGCAGCAGCAAGCGCGAGGCACAAAACGGTAGGACGAAACGAACTCAGGCGAGAAGAAGGTCGCATGCGGGGGAATTGTCAGTGCAGGCCCAGGTGTCGGGCCACATCGTTGTAGAGAGCGAGTGACATCATCAACAGCACGAGGACCAAGCCCGCTCGCTGCAGCCGTTCGAGCCACCGCTCGGACAACGGCCGCCCTGTCACTGCTTCGAAAAGATAATACATCAGGTGCCCGCCATCGAGGACCGGCAAAGGCAACAGGTTCAACACGCCAAGACTCACGCTCACGATGGCCAGAAAGCCAAGGTAGAACGCAAGCCCGAGTTGCACCGATTGGCCCGCGTACTCGGCGATGGTCAGGGGCCCGCTCAGGTTCTTGAGCGAGGCCTGGCCGATGACCATCTTGCCCAGCAGCTTGAGCGTCAGGACCGACATTTCCCAGGTGCGTGTAAAGCCTTGCACCAGGCCTTCGACGAAGCCGTACTGAACGCGAACCGTCACCGCCGGTCGGGCGAACGGAACTTCGAGCACGCCCACGCGCTTCTTGCCTTCGGTGCGCACTGACGGTGTCACGGTGAATTCGAGCACCTGCCCTGCCCGCTCGACGCGCAGTGCGACTGGTGCCGGATTGCCGTGAGCTGCCGTCGCGCGAACGACATCGGCAAAGCCCGCAAAGTCGCTGACGGGACGTCCGTCGATGCTCAGGATGCGGTCGCCCGCCATGAGGCCAGCCTTGTCGCCAGGGCCACCCGCGGTCGGCTTGCCGATCACGGGCTCGATGAACGGGCGGTCCAGCCCGATGCTGCGCATGACGGCGATATCGAGTTCGCGGGAGCTCAACTGGTCGAGCGGCAGCGTGACGGTGCGCTCGCCGCGGCCGTCCCCGTTGGCGAGCATCAGCTGCAGCGATTCGCCGCGCGACACGGCTTGGGCGAGCTCCCAGTTGAAATCGGAACCCGAACGCACATCGCGCCATTCCACGCCGTCGTGTGACGTCGCGCGCACGAGTTCGCCAGCGTGCACGCCGGCGCGCTCGGCCAGGCTTCCGACGCTCGGCGTCGCCAGCAAAGCCCTGGGTTCGTCGATGCCGATCCAGTTGGCGGTCGAATAGAGAAGCGCCGCCAGCAGCAGGTTGGCGAGCGGGCCGGCGGCCACGATGGCTGTGCGCTGCCAGAGGGGCTTGCCCTTGAAGGTCTGGCCTTGTTCGGACGGCAGCACGCCGCTCTCGCGGTCGTCGATCCAGCGCACATAGCCGCCCAGTGGCAGTGCGGAGATGACGAACTCGGTGCCGCCGGGCGTCGGCTGACGGCGCCAGATGACGCGGCCGAATCCGAGAGAGAAACGATCGACCTTCACGCCGCACGCCACTGCCACGCGGTAGTGCCCGTACTCATGAACGAGGATGAGCACCCCGATGGTGAGGATGAAAGCGAGGATGGTGATCATCGTGCGAAGCGCTTCGCGTGGCCGGCCGCGTGCGTGCGGGCACGCTGGTCGAGGTCAATGAGGCTGTCGATGGTCGATGAGTCGCCGTCCATGATCTGCAGCGATTCGAGCGTTTGCGCGTTCACGGCATGGATGCGATCGAAGCCGATGGCGCCCTCGAGGAAAGCCGCCACCGCGATTTCGTTGGCGGCGTTGAGCACTGTCGTGCTGCCGGCCGCTGCGCGCAGCGTATCCCAGGCCAGCAAGAGGCCGGGGTAGCGGGTGAAGTCGGGCGCCTCGAAGGACAGGTTCGGCATGGCGGCGAAATCGAGCTGGCTCGCGCCCGACTCGATGCGCTCGGGAAACGACAGGCCGTAGGCGATCGGCACGCGCATGTCGGGCGTGCCAAGTTGCGCGAGCACGGAATTGTCGCGGCACACCACCATCGAGTGCACGATGCTTTGCGGATGGATGACCACCCTCACCTGCTCGGGCTTCAGATCGAAGAGCCAATGCGCTTCGATGACTTCGAGCGCCTTGTTCATCATCGTCGCCGAATCGACGGATATCTTGCGGCCCATCACCCAGTTGGGATGCGCGCAGGCTTCGTCGGGCGTGACGCTCGACAGCGTGGACACATCGCGCGTGCGGAACGGCCCGCCCGACGCGGTGAGCAAGATGTGGTCGATGCGCGAACCCCAGGCGGCACGGTCATCGGGCAGGCATTGGAAGATCGCCGAATGCTCGCTGTCGATGGGCAGCAGCATGCCGCCGCCCTTTCGAACGGCCTGCATGAAGAGAGCGCCTCCGACCACGAGCGCCTCCTTGTTGGCGAGCAGCAGCCGCTTGCCGGCATGGGCCGCGGCGATGCAGGGCGCCAAGCCGGCCGCGCCGACGATGGCGGCCATGACGGCGTCGACATCCGGGTGCGAAGCGAGGTCACACAGGGCCTGGGGCCCGACGAGCACTTCGGTGCTGCACTTCGCGTCGCGCAAGCGTGACTGCAGCGCACGGGCCTGGGCCGCATCGGCCACGGCCGCGAACCGAGGGCACCACTGCACGCACTGCGCGAAGAGTTCTTCGACCCGGCTGTGTGCCGTCAGCGCGAACACCTCGTACTTGTCCGGGTGGCGGGACAAGACGTCGAGCGTGCTCACACCAATGGAGCCGGTCGAACCGAGGATGCAAACCCGTTGAATTGCGACGGTGCTCATGTCAGTGCCCGCCCGGCCGCCCGAAGTGCGCTGGCGCCCCCGCAGGCGCCCTTCCACCAAACGGACATCGCGGAGCCGGCTCTGCCGGTCTGCAGATGTCGCCCCCTTGAGGGGGCGCGCGAAGCGCGTAGGGGGTGGATCATGTCAGATCGAACTCATGGCGAGAGCCAGGGGAAACGCCGGCAGCAGCGCGTCGACGCGATCGAGCACGCCGCCATGGCCGGGGAGAAGGTTGCTGCTGTCCTTCGCGCCCGCTGCGCGCTTGGCCAACGACTCGACCAGGTCGCCGACGACGCTCATGGCCGCGAGGAAGATGAGAACGAGCACCAGGCCGATGGGGCCATGGCGCTGGTTGAGCCGCGTGTAAAGACTCGCGGAGTCGACTGCCACCGAGCGATCGATGGTGATCCAGACCAGAGAGAGAACGATCACGCCGAACATGCCGCTCCACACGCCTTCCCAGCTCTTGCCGGGGCTGATGCTCAGGGCGAGCTTGCGCTTGCCGAAGGCCTTTCCGCCAAAGTACGCGGCGATGTCGGCCGCCCACACGAGGCAGAAGATCGACAGGATGAAATTGACGCCCGAGGACTTGGCGCTCGCGAGCGCCAGCCACGCCGTCCAGAGGGCGACGAGACCCAGCACGCAGCGCACGGCCTTGGATAGACCCGGCCAGCCTGCCGGACCGACCTTGAGCGCCCACGCGCCGCCCAGCACCCACACGAGCGTCGCCACCCACCAGATCATGGCCGGCGCGGCCTCGACCCAGCCGGCGCCGAGCGCGGCGGCACATGCCGCCGCCAGGACCAGGCCGAGCACGACGGCAGGGGCGCCGACAACGCCATTGAGCCGGGCCCATTCCCAACCGGCGGCACCGATCATCACCAGCGTGAGCACCGCGAAGGGCCACGCCATCGGTGCGAACAGGGCGGGAAGCAGAACGGCCAGCAGGACCAGGGCGGTGATGACGCGTTGCTTCAGCATGGTCAGGCGCTTTGCAGCGAGTCGGTCTTGACCGGCACGTCCTTGACGCCGCCGAATCGTCGGTCGCGTCGGGCGTAGGCCGCGAGCGCCGCGTCGAGTTCGGCATCGCCGAAGTCGGGCCAGAGGCAGTCGGTGAACACGAATTCGGAATACGCGGCCTGCCAGAGCAGGAAGTTGCTGACGCGCACTTCACCGCCGGTGCGGATGAAGAGATCGGGGTCGGGCGCGTGCGCGAGCGCCATGTAGCGGCCGAGCTTGGCTTCGTCGAGCTGGTCGGCCGGGACGCCGTCGGCAATGGCCTGCCGGCAGGCCTGGACGATGTCCCAGCGGCCGCCATAGTTGAAGCACACCGACAGCGTGATGCGCGTGTTGTTGCGCGTGAGCGTTTCGGCTTGCTCCCAGGCGGCGCGCAGCTTGTCGGACACCTGCGTGCGGTCGCCGACGATGCGGATGCGCACGCCGCGGTCGGCGAGCTTGGTGAGGTACTTGGCCACCGCCACGAGCACGAGGCCCATGAGCCCCGAGACCTCTTCGGTCGGGCGCTTCCAGTTCTCGGACGAGAACGCGTAGACGGTGAGGTAGTCGATGCCGCGGTCGGCGCAGGCCAGCACCGTCTTCACAAGCGAATCGACGCCCGCCTTGTGGCCGAAGAAGCGCGGCATGAAGCGCTTCTTCGCCCACCGGCCGTTGCCGTCCATGACGATGGCAACGTGGCGGGGAATGTCGGCCTTGGAATCCACGGGCGAGAGTTTGCTGGACAAGAAAGCGTCAGGAAACCACGGCCTCAAACGGCCATGATCTCCGCTTCCTTGCCGGTGATCAGGCGATCGATCTCGGCGATGGTGCGGTCGGTCAGTCGCTGCACTTCGTCGAGCGAGCGGCGCTCTTCGTCTTCGCCGATTTCCTTGTCCTTGAGCAGCTTCTTCGCGTGTTCGTTGGCGTCGCGGCGCACATTGCGCACGGCGATCTTCGCGTCTTCGCCTTCGTGGCGCACCACCTTGGTCAGTTCGCGGCGGCGCTCTTCGGTGAGCGGAGGCATCGGCACGCGCAGCAGGTCGCCTTGCGCTGCCGGATTGAGCCCCAGGTCGGACTCGCGAATCGCCTTTTCGATCTTCGCGCCCATGCCCTTTTCCCAAGGCTGCACGCTGATGGTTCGCGCATCGAGCAGCGTCACGTTGGCGACCTGGCTGATGGGCACCATCGAGCCGTAGTAGTCGACGTGGACCTGGTCGAGGATGCCAGGGTGGGCACGCCCGGTGCGCACCTTGTGCAAATCGTTCTTCAAGGCTTCGACGGAACGAGCCATCTTGGCTTCGGCGGTCTTCTTGATTTCGGCAATGCTCATGTCTTTCCCCTGCATCAAACGTGAACGAGGGTGCCTTCGTCCTCGCCCATCACCACCCGCTTCAAGGCCCCCGGCTTGAAGATGCTGAATACCTTGATGGGCAACTTCTGGTCCCGGCACAGTGCGAACGCCGTGGCGTCGAGCACCTGCAGGTTCTTGGTGATCGCTTCGTCGAAGCTGATCTGCGTGTAGCGCGTGGCCGTCGGGTCTTTCTTCGGGTCTGCCGTGTAGACGCCGTCGACCTTGGTCGCCTTGAGCACGATCTGCGCGCCGATCTCGGCGCCGCGCAGCGCAGCGGCCGTGTCGGTCGTGAAGAACGGATTGCCCGTGCCGGCGGCGAAGACGACGATCTTGCCCTCTTCGAGGTACTGCAGGGCCTTGGGCCGCACGTAGGGCTCGACCACCTGTTCGATGGCGATGGCGGACATGACGCGCGCCGTCATGCCTTCCTGGCGCATCGTGTCTGCAAGAGCCAGCGCGTTCATCACGGTGGCCAGCATGCCCATGTAGTCGGCGGTGGCGCGGTCCATGCCGACCGAGCCGCCTGCCACGCCGCGAAAGATGTTCCCGCCACCGATGACGACCGCCACCTCGCACCCGAGCTGCACGACTTCCTGCACTTCGCGCACCATGCGCACGATGGTGGCGCGATTGATGCCGTAGGCGTCGTCGCCCATCAGCGCTTCGCCGGAGAGTTTGAGCAGGATGCGCTTGTAGGCGGGCATTCGTTCGTCTTCCTGGTGGGGGTGGATCGGCTCGTGCCGGAGTCTAAACGCCCGAGGGGCTCGTGGCCCCTCGGCGAGGGCTGACCAGCCGGTCAGGCGCCCTTGGCTGCGGCGACCTG
>Ga0075366_10001075_pt1 | contig 13433 bp, 12 predicted proteins | sample EndMethybrTD3031_FD_72351 | JGI IMG/M metagenome (GOLD analysis project Ga0075366, IMG submission 72351) | Populus endosphere microbial communities from Tennessee, USA - Endosphere MetaG P. TD hybrid TD303-1 | ecosystem: Host-associated > Plants > Roots > Endosphere | place: USA: Tennessee...
CCGCGCCACCACGTTCGGCTTGGAGATGGTCTGACCCAGACCGATCGGCAGGCTGGTGTCTTCGTAGGCCTGGTTCACCAGCGCGCTGTCGACAAAGCGATGCCGCTCGACCGTGCCCATCGCGCGCAGCACGCGTGCATCGGCAATTCCTTGCCCGGCCAGCTTCTGCACCATACGCGCGCGCACGGCGTCCGAGGCCATCGACGGCGTGCTGCTGACAGCGATCGGACGCACCGGCACGGCCGACGCGCGGCCGCGGGTGACGGCCGATGCGGTGGGCGTCAGCCGAACCGGAAAGCTCGGACGCTGCGTGGCCATCAGGCGACGAGCCGCGCCACCGCGTCGCGCCATGCACCGAGGTTCGCGTGGTCGGTCAGATCGATCTGCAGCGGCGTGAGCGCCACGTGGCCCGCGCTGGTCGCATGGAAGTCGGTGCCTTCGCCGCTGTCCTTGGCGCCGCCGGCACCGGCGATCCAGTACATCGTTTCGCCGCGCGGGCTGTCCTGCGTGATCACTTTTTCCGCTGCATGGCGCCGGCCGAGCCGACAGACCTTGACCGGCTGAAGTTCGCCGATCGGGCGGTTCGGCACGTTGACGTTGAGCAGGAAGGCCGGCCCTTCATGCATTTGTTCGCGTTCGATCTGCTGCACCAGCCGCCGAGCGACCTCCGCTGCCGCATCGATATGGGCCCACCCCTTCTCCGTCTGCGAGAAGGCGATGGCCGGGATGCCGAACAGGTACGCCTCCATTGCGGCGCCGACCGTGCCCGAATAGATCGTGTCATCGCCCATGTTGGCGCCGTTGTTGATGCCGGACACCACGAGATCGGGGCGGTAGTCAAGCAGGCCCTTGAGCGCGATGTGCACGCAATCGGCCGGCGTGCCGGTCACGTAGCGAAAGCCGTTGTGTGCCTGGTGCACATAGAGCGGCGCCGCGAGTGTGAGTGCATTCGACTTGGCACTGTTGTTGTGTTCGGGAGCGACGACTTCAACCTCGGCGATGTCCTTCAGCGCTGCGTGCAGTGCGACGATGCCGGGAGCCTGGAAGCCGTCGTCGTTGGAGATGAGAATTTTCATGACGTCGATCGGTGCGCCATTCTAGGGTTGCGGTAGGTCACGCCTGAGACATCGGCGCTGCGCGGGCCGAACGTATCATGGCCGCCCCCAAAGGAGACCTCTGCATGCATGCATGGCTTTGCGAAAACCCGACCGGCGTCGATGCGCTGACCTGGAAAGAACTGCCGACACCGCAACCCGGCCCGGGCCAGGTGCTGATCGAGATCAAGGCGGCAAGCCTCAATTTTCCCGATCTTCTAATCGTGCAGAACAAGTACCAGATGAAGCCACCGCTGCCCTTCGTGCCGGGCTCCGAATACGCGGGCGTGGTGCAGGCGGTCGGAGAAGGGGTGCCGCACCTGAAGGTCGGCCAGAACGTCGCCTGTCTTTCGGGCACGGGCGGCTTCGGCACCCATGCGCTGGCACCGGCGGCTCTCTGCATGCCATTGCCGGACGGCTTCGGCCACGTGGATGCGGCCGCGTTCATCATGATCTACGCCACCTCGTGGCACGCCCTGATCGATCGCGCGCAACTGAAAGCCGGCGAGACAGTGCTGGTGCTCGGTGCTGCGGGCGGTGTCGGCACCGCTGCGATCCAGATCGCCAAGGCTGCAGGTGCGCGCGTGATCGCCGCGGCGTCAACCGACGAAAAATGCGAACTCTGCCGGTCGATTGGTGCCGACGCCACCATCAACTACTCCACGCACGCAGTGCCGGGGGGCTTCCGCGATGCGATCAAGGCAGCGACAGACGGCAAAGGCCCGGACGTGATCTACGACCCGGTCGGCGGCGCCTTCGCCGAGCCTGCATTCCGCTCGATCGGCTGGCGCGGCCGCTATTTGATCGTCGGTTTTGCAGCCGGCCCGATTCCGTCGCTCCCGCTGAATTTGCCTTTGCTCAAAGGTGCTTCCCTGGTCGGCGTGTTCTGGGGCGATTTTGCAAAGAAGGAGCCCAAAGCCAATGCGGCCATGATGGCTGAATTGGCCATGTGGTATGCCGCGGGCAAGGTCAAGCCAGTGATCGACAGCACGATGCCAATGAGCGAATTGAAAGCGGCCTATGCCCACATGGGCTCACGCGGCGTCAAGGGCAAGTTGGTGATGGTGAACTGAGGCGTTGTCCGTATTGACGGCCCATTGAAAAAGCCCGCGACGGCGGGCTTTTTTCAGGACGACGAAATGCGGTTCAGATTTCGAATTCGGAGAGCGACTTGCCAGCTGCAAGCGCTTCTGTCACCCAGCGCGGCTTGCGACCGCGGCCGCCCGACCAGACTTCACCATTCGGCCCCCGGTATTTGGCAGCAGCCTTGGTCGACGGGTTGCCGGCGCTCCGCTTGCCGGCAGCAGCGCGCGCGCTCAATTTCAGATCAGCCGCCGACAAACCGTACTCCGCAATCTTCTGGCGCACTTCCTCGATGACCGCACCGCGCTCCTTGTTGCGCAGCTCTTCGGCTTGCTTGCGCAATTGCGCGATCTGCTCGTCGTGCTTCTGGATCTGCGAATTGATGTCGGAAAGAGAGGTCATTGCGGGCTTCCTCGGATAGAAAAGAAAAAATTTTAATTGAAAACCATTGCAGCCGGGCTGGCACCATAAAAAAAACGCGCCGGTCAGAGCGACCGGCGCGTTTCAATGTTTTTGGGGTGGCTGATGGGACTCGAACCCACGACGACCAGAATCACAATCTGGGACTCTACCAGCTGAGCTACAGCCACCAAAGAAGCCTGCGATTGTAGCGTCAAATCTAGCGCATCGGCTCGGCCGGCCGCGGCACCAGGATTTCCGCCTTGTAGCGCTGCTTGAGCAACTCATAGTAGGCCGCGTTTTCGGCGGCAGCGATCACCTGCGCGAATTGCCCGGCCTCCTGCTGCGCCGTTTCGGGCGTGGAAGGTGCGCGCGGCACAGTCTTGTTGACCCGCACGACCGCGTAGCCCTGGGCGCCAAGGTCGACACCGGCCCAGGCCGGCAGCTTGGACGTATCAGCCCGAAGCGCACCCTCGATCACCGGCGCCGGCAGCGACTGGGTTTCGAGCCGCGACACGGTCACCGGGGCTGCCAGGGGGGCGCCGGCCGCATCGGCTTGCCAAGCCCTGAGCCGGGCCTCGCCTTCGGCCTTGGCCAGCGCGGCGGCGCGCTCGGCGACCAACTGGCTGCGAACCTTGTCCTTGACTTCGGCAAACGGCAGCGTGCGCGCTGCGGCGTACTTCGCCACGCGGCCAGACGCGAGCTGACTCGGGCCGACTTCGATCGCTTCGGTGTTGTGCTTGCGCTCGAGCGAATCGGGCGCGAACAACGCACCGAGGAAGTTGCGACTGGCCAGCGCGCCCGTGGCGCCTGCGGCCGGTGTGCGTGCAACGTTGCTGGCGGTCTGGAGCTTGAGCTTGAGCTTGTCTGCCGCCGGCTGGAGGCTGTCGGGCTGCTGGTACACGAGATCGGTGAAGGTCTCGGCCGCCTTGGCGAACTCCTGCGTCGCCTGCTGGGCGCGAACCTCGTCTTCGATGCGCGCGCGAACCTGTTCGAACGGCGGCACCTGCTCCGGCTTGATGTCGGTCACACGGATGATGTGATAGCCGAACTCGGTTTCGACAACGGCACTGATCTCGCCCTTCTTGAGCGCGAACATCGCATCCTCGAACGGTTTGACCATGGCGCCGCGCGTCACGAAATCGAGGTCGCCTCCCTTCTCCGCGGAGCCGGGGTCCTGCGAGTTCTTGCGCGCGAGGTCGGCAAAGCTGGCCGGCGACTTCTTCACTTCGGCCAGCAACTGCTCGGCCCTGGCCTTGGCCTTGTCGCGCTCCGCGGCCGGTGCGCTGGCCGGTGCCGTGATCAGAATGTGGCTTGCGCGGCGCTCTTCCTTGGTGCCGAAGCGTGCCTTGTTCTGCTCGAAATAGGCCTTGGCATCGGCCTCGCTGACGGCGATGTTCTTCTTGACCGCCTCGAGGTCGAGCACCAGATACTCGACGGTGGCCTGCTCGGGGGCCTGGAACAATGCCGAATGGTCCTTGTAGTAGGTTTCGAGATCGGCATCGCTGACCGTCACCTTCGCGGCGAAGTCGGCTGCATTGAAGCGTGCAACCTGCACCTCGCGCCGGTCGTAGAACGCGTTGATCGTCGCCTCGGTCTGGGCCTTCGTCGCGAAGGCCGAGCCCGCGACGCCCTGCAGTACCTGCGCCGTTGCGAGTTGCGCCCGCATCGCCGCTTCGTATTGCTCGGGCGTTTGCTGCGTGGTTCGCATGAACAGTTCGCGGTCGAACTTGCCATCGGCACCGCGGAACGCGGCAAGCCCCTGATCCTGCGCAAAGATTCGCGCGAGTTTGTCTTCCGAGACGGTCATGTGGGTCTTGTCGGCCGCGGTCTGCAGCACGCGATCGCGCACCATTCGGTCGAGCGTAGCGTAGCGGGCGGCGTCGGAATCGAGCAGCGCGGCATCGACGCTGGGCGACTGCTGCCGAATGCGGTCAACCTCATTGCGGTGTCGCTGATCCCACTCGGGGCGCGTGATGTCATGGCCGTCGACACGCGCAACCTTTTCGCCCTTGCCGTCGCCCTGGGTGTAGCGCTCGACGCCGAAAAACACGAACGACGGGATGATCAGCAAGAACAAGAACGCCATCACGATCTTGGTGTGCTTGCGGAAGAAATCAAACATTGAACACTCTCTCTATTGAAGCGGCCGGGACATCGACTCGGGCAACAAAAAAGGCGAACAACCTGTTCGCCTTTGCATCGTTTGGTGGGTGCTGAGGGGCTCGAACCCCCGACCTACGCCTTGTAAGGGCGCCGCTCTACCAGCTGAGCTAAGCACCCCACCGGGAATGATGTCTCAGTTCAGCGCATCTTTCAGCGCCTTGCCGGGACGGAACTTCGGGATCTTGGCGGCCTTGATTTTAATCGCTGCGCCGGTGCGTGGATTGCGACCGGTGCGGGCAGCGCGTTTGCCCACTGCAAAAGTACCAAAACCGACGAGCGAAACCGAGTTGCCCTTCTTCAGGGTGGTGCGAATCGCGCCGATGGTGGACTCCAGTGCGCGCGTGGCGGCAGCTTTGGAAATATCGGCGTTTTTTGCGATGTGCTCAATCAGTTCGGTCTTGTTCACAAGGGCCTCTTGTCGGAAAAAAGTTGTCGGGTGTGCCGCCAACTGCATGACCGACCCCTGAGTGGTGCCGTTCGGCGCGGTGGGAAGAAGGATGGCAGTTGCGGCGCGTCGGCAGCGCACTGCCGACAGGGATTAAAGCCACTGGTCCACGGGGTGTCAATACGACACAGGGCCGCGTAGCACAGCGAACACCACGATTTTAGAGGCGTTTCGTGAAGTCCTCTTCAAAGCGCGGCAGCAATCGCCTTGCCAAGATCGATGGTGCCGGCAGTGCCGCCGATGTCGGCCGTGCGCGGTGCGCCGCTTCCGGGCGCGAGAACGGCCTCGACCGCGGCAAGGATCGCATCGTGCGCCGCCTTGTGGCCGAGAAACTCCAGCATCATCGCGCCGCACCAGATCTGGCCGATCGGGTTGGCGATGCCCTTGCCGGCAATGTCGGGCGCCGAACCATGCACCGGCTCGAACAGCGACGGCGTGGTGCGCTCGGGGTTCAGGTTGGCGCTCGGCGCAATGCCGATGGTGCCGGTGCAGGCGGGGCCGAGGTCAGACAGGATGTCGCCGAACAGGTTGCTCGCGACCACCACGTCGAAGAACTCCGGACGCTGCACGAAGTGCGCCGTCAGGATGTCGATGTGAAACTTGTCGAGCGTGATGCCGGGATAGTTCTTGCCCATTTCGGCCACCCGCTCGTCCCAGTAGGGCATGGTGATCGAGATGCCGTTCGACTTGGTGGCGCTGGTCAGGTGCTTCTTCGGACGCGTCTGCGCGAGTTCGAAGGCGAACTTGAGCACGCGGTCCACGCCGATGCGCGACATCACCGTTTCCTGCACCACGATCTCGCGCGCGGTGCCCTCGTACATGCGCCCACCGATGCTCGAGTACTCGCCTTCGGTGTTCTCGCGCACGATGTACATGTCGATCTCACCGGGCTCGCGCGGCGAGCCGTCGCGCCGCACCACGGGCGCCGTGATGCCGGGCATCAGGCGGGCGGGACGCAGATTGATGTACTGATCGAACTCGCGCCGGAACATCAGCAAAGAGCCCCAGAGCGACACATGGTCCGCAATCTTCTGGGGCCAGCCGACCGCGCCGAAAAAGATGGCATCGTGGCCGCCGATCTGGTCTTTCCAGTTGTCGGGCAGCATCTTGCCGTGCTTCTCGAAGTAGTCCCAGCTCGAGAAATCGAAATGATCGAACTTCAGGTCGATGCCGAACTTGCGCGCGGCCGCGTCCAGCACGCGGATGCCCTCGGGCATGGTTTCCTTGCCGATGCCGTCGCCGGCGATCACTGCGATGCGTTGGGTGCTCATGGGAAGTCTCCTCGGATCAAGTTGGAAAGAAATGCAGCGCCGCCTGGGCGACTTGTTGGGGTGCCTCTTCAGGCAGGTAGTGGCCACACGGCAGGGTATTGCCCGACACCTGCGATGCGCGTTCGCGCCAGAGGGCCAGAACGTCAAAACAACGGCCGACCGCCCCGTGCTCGCCCCACAGAACCTGCAGTGGCTGCGTGAGCAGCTGCCCGGCGGCAACGTCGGCGCGATCGTGCGCCAGGTCGATCGAGGCGGACGCGCGATAGTCCTCGCAGATCGCGTGCGCCGTGCCGTCGATTGCGGCACAGCGCTCGTATTCCAGCAGTGCCTCGGGCGCGAACGGCGCGAGCCCGGCATGGCGGCTGCCCATCACGCTGCGGATGTAGCGGGCCGGATCGCCTTCGATCAGCGCCTCGGGCAGCGGCGGCGGCTGGATCAGGAAGAACCAGTGCCAGTAGGCGCGCGCAAAGGCTTCGCTGGTGTCGCGGTACATCGCGAGCGTGGGAGCAATGTCGAGCAACAGCAGGCGGTCGACCGCATCGGGATGGTCGGCCGCAAGCCGATGGGCGACGCGCGCGCCGCGGTCGTGCGCCAGCACGCCGAAGCGTTCGAAGCCATGCTGCTGCATCACGGCCAACGCATCGAGCGCCATCTCGCGCTTGCTGTAGGCCGCATGGCCGGGGCCGCCGGCCGGTCGGCCTGAATCGCCATAGCCGCGCAGATCCATCATGACCAGCGTGAAGTGGTCGGCCAGTTGCGGCGCCACGCGGTGCCAGATCGCATGGGTCTGCGGATGGCCGTGCAGCAACAGCAGCGGCGCACCGCGGCCGCCAATGCGGCCATGCAGCCGAACCGGGCCGCGAGACAGATCGAAAGGTGTGAATGAATCGAGCACGCAGCGATTTTGCGTGGCACCAGCCGGCGCATCAAGCAACAATGCACCAACCTATAATTTCCTCTATGGCAAGAATCGATCGCGGCGACCTAGAACTCATGCAGGCCATTCGTGGTCAGGGGAGTCTGGCCGGCGCAGCGCTCGCACTCGGCGTGGTGCCGTCGGTCATCACCAAGCGGCTCGGCGCGCTCGAGACGCAACTCGGTCAGCGCCTGTTCGAGCGCACCACGCGCCGCTTGAGCCTGACCACCGAAGGCGAGGCGCTTTGCCAGCATGCCGACGGCCTGCTCGACCGCTTTGCCGCGCTCGAAACAGAGTTGGCCGACCGTCAGAACGCATTGAACGGCACCGTGCGCATTGCCGCGACCTTCGGCTTCGGCCGGCGCTGGCTGGGGCCGGCGCTGGCCGCTTTTCAGGCCCAGCACCCGGCCCTGCAGGTCGAGCTGCAGCTCACCGAGCAATTGCCCGACCTGGGGATCCAGGGCTACGACGGCGCGATCTGGCTCTGGAGCGTGCAGAACAGGCATGCGAGCGACTGGGTCACGCGGCGGATCGCCCGCAACCAGCGGGTACTGGCCGCCTCACCAGCCTATCTGCAACGGCGCGGCCTGCCTGCGGATCTGCCGGCGCTGGCCACGCACGACTGCCTGGTGGCGCGCGAGAACGGCGGTGCGCAGCCGCGTCCGTTCGACCTCTGGACGCTGCGCCACGCGCGCGACGGCAGCACTGCCCGCATTCGCGTCCAGGGCGCTCTCGCCAGCAACTCCGGCGAAATGGTGCGCGACTGGTGCCTCGACGGCCGGGGCATCATGCTGCGCAGCCTGTGGGACATCGCACCGCAGCTTGCCTCGGGTGAACTGGTGCGCGTGCTGCCGCACTACGCCATGCCCGAGGCCGACATCCATTGGGTCGCGCCCTGGCGGCCGAAGACGCCGCGCCGCGTGCGGCTGCTGATCGATTTTCTGGTGGAGGCGTTTCGCACCGAGCCGTGGAAGCTCGAGGCGCCGGCCCGACCAAAGCCGCGGCGCGCCAAAGCCTAGGACGGCGGCGCTGCGCTGCGCACCACCAGGCTGACCCCCACCGCGGTCAAGCTGATGCCGGCGAGCGTCACCAGCGTGATCGGTTCGTCGAACAACAGCCAAGCCATCACCGCGGTGCACGGCGGCACCAGGTACAGCAGGCTGGTCACAGCCGTCGCGGTGCCGCGCTGGATCAGCATGTAGAGCAACGACGCGCCGCCCAGCGACAGTGCCAGCACCGACCAGGCCATTGAACCGATCACGGCGGCATTCCAGATGATCGCGCCGCTCTCGAACAGCGCGAACGGCAAGGTCACCACGAGTGCCGCGGCCAATTGCACCGCGCTGGCGCTGCGCACATCGCAGGGCGCGACGAAGCGTTTTTGGTAGAGCGTTCCGGCGGTGATCGACAACAGCGCAAACACCGCGAGCCCCATCGTCAGCGCGTTCACCTCGCCGCCTTGGCCCAGCTTGCGCGACACCACCAGCACCAGCCCGGCGAAACCGAGCAAGAGGCCGGTCCACTGGCGCTTTGTGATCGCGCCGCCGTGCATCGACATCCAGAGCGCCGTCAGCACCGGCTGAAGGCCGACCAGCAACGCGACCAGTCCGGAGCCCATGCCGGCCTTGACCGCGGCCCAGACCCCGCCCAGGTACCCGGCCTGCATCAGGATGCCGGTGACGGCGAGGTGAAGCCACTGCGCGCGCCGCACCGGCCAGGCCACGCGGGTTGCCGCCACCCACAGGCCGAAACACAGCACCGACAGCGCGTAGCGCACCACGAGGAACTTGAGTGGCGGCGCATAAGGCATGCCATAGCGCGCCACGATGAAGCCGGTGCTCCAGATCAGGACGAACACCGCAGGCATCAGGCGCAGCCATGCGGCTGCACGGCCGGCCGACGTCATTTCGCCCGGGCCCGAATCTCGGGAATGGCCTTCTGCAGGTAATAGACCATCGACCAGACCGTGAGCACGGCCGAGAGCCAGATCAGCCACTGGCCCCAGACGCCGGTGTCGACCACGCCGAACAGCTTGCCGTTGAACAGCAGGAACGGAATCGCGACCATCTGCACGACCGTCTTGACCTTGCCGATCATGTGCACCGCCACGCTCTTGCCGGCGCCGATCTGCGCCATCCATTCGCGCAGCGCGGAAATCGCGATCTCGCGGCCGATGATGATCAGCGCCACGAACACGTCGGCGCGCTGCAGATGCACCAGCACGAGCAACGACGCGCAGACCAGGAACTTGTCGGCCACCGGATCGAGAAAGGCGCCGAACGCCGAGGTCTGGTTGAGCTTGCGGGCCAGGTAGCCGTCGAGCCAGTCGGTCGCCGCGAACACGATGAACATCACCGTGGCGATGAGATTGCGCATCGGCTCCGCGATGGGCAGGTAGAACACACCGACGATCAGGGGGATCGCGACGATTCGCGTCCAGGTCATGATGGTTGGGAGCGTCCAGAACATGCGGCCGATTGTGACTTGGTTCAGTGAAGGGCCCGGTAGATCTCTTCGGCCAGGTCGGCCGCGATGCCGTCGACCGACGCGATGTCTTGCACGCTGGCAGAGGCAACGCCGCGAATGCCGCCGAAGCGTTGCAACAGCCGGGCGCGGCGCTTGGGCCCGATGCCCGGGATGTCCTCGAGCTGGCTCCCGCCCACGCGCACCTTGGCCCGCTTGGCCCGCATGCCGGTGATCGCGAAGCGGTGCGCCTCGTCGCGGATCTGTGCCACCAGCATCAGCGCGGCGGAGTCGCGGCCGAGGTAGACCTTCTCGCGCCCGTCGGCGAACACCAGTTCCTCGAGGCCGACCTTGCGGCCTTCGCCCTTCTCGACGCCGACGATCAGCGACAGTGGCAGCCCGAGTTCGCTGAACACCTCACGCGCCATCGACACCTGCCCCTTGCCGCCGTCCACCAGCACCAGTTCCGGCATGCGTGCGGCCTTGGTGTTGACCGGCGCATCGGCGCCGACGCCGTTGGCGTCGCCGGCCGTCGGTGCATCGGTTTCGGCGGCCATGGCTTCGGCCAGCCGCCCATAGCGTCGGGTCAGCACCTGCCGCATCGCGGCGTAGTCGTCGCCCGGCGTGATGCCCTCGATGTTGTAGCGCCGGTACTCGCGGTTCTGCATGGCGTGGCGTTCGAACACCACGCACGAGGCCTGCGTCGCTTCACCGGCCGTGTGCGAGATGTCGAAGCATTCGATGCGCAGGCTGTCGAGATCGTCGGGCGCGAGTTCGAGCGCATCGACCAGCGCACGCGTGCGCGCCTGTTGCGAGCCTTCTTCGGCGAGCAACCGGGCCAGTTGCAGGCCGGCGTTGGTCTGCGCCATCTCGAGCCAGTGCCGGCGCTGCTCGCGCGGCTGGAACACCGCCGTGATGCGCGTGCCGGCCTGTTGCGACACGGCCTCGATCAGTTCGCGGCTCACCTGCTCGCTCAGCACCAGCGTGGCCGGCACCGGCACATCGATGTAGTGCTGCGCGATAAAGGCTTCGAGCACCTGCACTTCGATAGCTTCCGCCTCTGCGGGCTGGCCGCCTTCTTCGGCGTCGTCGAGTTCGCCATGGCGAATCAGTGCCGCGTCCTCCACGTGCACGGGAAAGTACGCGCGGTCGCCCAGGTGCCGCCCGCCGCGCACCATCGCGAGATTCACGCACGCCTTGCCGCCCTGTACCTTGACCGCGAGGATGTCGACGTCCTTGTCGGATGCGATCTCGATCGACTGCTGGTGCAGCACGCGCGACAGCGCCGACATCTGGTTGCGCAACTCGGCGGCCTGCTCGAATTCCAGCTTTTCGGCATGTGCCGTCATGCGGTCTTCGAGCGTGCGCAGCACCAGTTGCGTATCGCCCTGCAGGAACGCCTCGGCATTGGCCACGTCCTGCGCGTAGGCCTCGGGCGCGATGTAGCCGACGCACGGGCCGGTGCAGCGCTTGATCTGGTACAGCAGGCAGGGGCGGGTGCGGTTGGCATACACCGTGTCTTCGCAGGTGCGCAGCTTGAACACCTTCTGCAGCAGCTGAATCGATTCCTTGACCGCCCAGGCGCTCGGGTACGGCCCGAAGTAGCGGTGCTTGCGGTCAGTCGCGCCGCGGTAGTACGCCAGCCGTGGAAACTGATGCGATGCGATCTTCAGGTAGGGGTAGCTCTTGTCGTCGCGAAACAGGATGTTGTAGCGCGGCTTGAGCGTCTTGATGAGGTTGTTCTCGAGCAGCAGCGCCTCGGCCTCGGAGCGCACCACAGTCGTCTCCATGCGCACGATCTTGCTGATCATGTGGCCGATGCGCGTGCCGCCATGGCTCTTCTGGAAGTAGTTGGCCACCCGCTTCTTCAGGTTGCGCGCCTTGCCCACATAGAGCACCGCGCCGGCCGCATCGAAATAGCGGTAAACGCCCGGCAATTGCGGCAGCGCAGCGACTTCGCTGAGCAGTTGATCGGAATGCACGTCTGACATGGCGGCTATTGTGGCGCGGGCTCTCGAAGGTAGAGTCGCCGCGATGCACTGGGACATCTTCTGCAGGGTCATCGACAACCATGGCGACCTCGGCGTCTGCTGGCGGCTGGCCTGCCAGCTGGCGACGCAGGGCGACGCGGTGCGGCTGTGGGTGGACGATGGCGCCGCGCTGCGCTGGATGGCGCCCGCGGGCCACGATGGCGTCAGCCTGATCGATTGGAGCGACGCAGCCGCGGTGCGGGTCGCCGCGGCGGCACCGCCGCCCGACGTTCTGATCGAGGCCTTCGGGTGCGACCCCGCTCCCGAATTGATAGCGCGCTTTGCGGCTTTCGCGGGGGCTGGCAGCCCAAAACATGCCTGGATCAATCTTGAGTATCTCTCGGCGGAGCCGTACGTGGAGCGCCTGCACCGCCTGCCCTCGCCGGTGTTCCGCGGGCCTGGCGAGGGGCTGACCAAGCATTTTTTCTACCCCGGCTTCACACCTGCGACAGGGGGTCTGCTGCGGGAGCCTGATCTCCCGGCGCGACAGGCGATCTTTGACCGCGCTGACTGGCTGTTCGAGCACGGCATCGAATGGCACGGCGAACTCCTCATTTCCCTGTTTTGCTACGAGCCTCCAGCGCTGGCCGATCTGTTGACGCAACTCGACGCAGCCTCCGCGACCGCAGGCCTGCTGGTCACGGCGGGCCGTGCCACAGCGGCGGCGGAGGCGCTCACCCCCACCCTCCCCGGTGCGGCGATTTCAAGCCCAACCGGCGTGCAACGCAGATCGGACGGGCGCAGTGCGCTATCGATTTCATACCTGCCGCACCTCACGCAGTCCGACTTCGACCACCTGCTCTGGGCCTGCGACCTGAATTTCGTGCGCGGCGAGGATTCGCTGGTGCGCGCACTCTGGGCCGGCGCGCCCCTGGTCTGGCAGATTTACCCGCAGGACGACGACGCCCACCACGTGAAGCTCGAGGCTTTTCTGGACTGGCTGGCCGCGCCGCCATCCCTTCGGCGCTTTCACCGGATCTGGAACGGCTTCGAGGGCGGAGCGCTGCCGATTCCAGACGCGGCAACCCTTGCGGAATGGCGCGATGCCGTGCAGGCAGCGCGCACGCGGCTGCTGGCACAGGACGATCTCGCCACGCAACTGCGCCGCCTCGTCGCCCAAAAAAGCTAAAATCGCGGGCTTTGCGGATTTCGGGCCGGGGGCTTCCCATGAACCTCTCTTGCCTTTCCGCTGAACCCGCCGCGGGGAAATGCGGCGACAAGCCCCGGGCCTGTCGCCCACCGAGCGGCTCCAACATCCAGAGACCCAGAGACCCTGATATGAAAATCGCTCAAGAAATCCGCGCCGGCAACGTCATCATGCACGGCAAGGACCCGATGGTCGTGCTCAAGACCGAATACAGCCGCGGCGGCCGCAATTCCGCTACCGTGCGCATGAAGCTCAAAAGCCTGATCGCCAACTTCAACACCGAGCAGGTGTTCAAGGCCGACGACAAGATCGACCAGATCGTGCTCGAAAAGAAGGAGTGCACCTACTCCTACTTCGCCGACCCGATGTACGTCTGCATGGACACCGAGTACAACCAGTACGAAGTCGAAGCCGAGAAC
>Ga0075366_10001077_pt1 | contig 13410 bp, 12 predicted proteins | sample EndMethybrTD3031_FD_72351 | JGI IMG/M metagenome (GOLD analysis project Ga0075366, IMG submission 72351) | Populus endosphere microbial communities from Tennessee, USA - Endosphere MetaG P. TD hybrid TD303-1 | ecosystem: Host-associated > Plants > Roots > Endosphere | place: USA: Tennessee...
CGAAGGTGAAGTGCGCTTCATGTTCCAGCCGGGCGAGGAAGGCTATCACGGCGCGCGCTTCATGCTCGACGACGGGCTGCTGGACCCGCTGCCCGACGCGGCCTTCGCGCTCCACGTCATGCCCAACGCGCCGCACGGCCTCGTCGCGGGACGCGCCGGCCCGCTGATGGCGGCCGCCGACCAGATCGAGATCGCGATCGAAGGCCGTGGCGGCCATGCTTCGATGCCGCATCAGACCCTCGATCCGGTTCCCGTCGCGGCCGAGGTGATCATGGCCATCCAGTCGATGGTAACCCGCCGTTTCGATGCGCACGATCCGGTGGTGGTCACGATCACCCGGCTTGAAGCCGGCAGCGCGCACAACGTCATCGCCGATCGCGTGGACTTGAAGGGCACGATGCGCAGCCTCTCGCGCGAGAACCGGGCCCGGCTCGAAAACTATCTGCGTCAGCTCGTCGCCGGGATCGCCGCTGCGCACGGGATGACCGCGACGATGACCGTCATCGAGGGCTTCCCCGTTACCCTCTGCGACGCCCATGCGGTCGATTTCGGCGAGCGGGTCGCGCAGGGGTTGTTCGGCGAGGCCGGCTTCCATCGCCTCCCCGCGCCGATCATGGGCGCCGAGGACTTCGCCTACGTGCTCGACAAGGTGCCGGGCGCGATGTTCTTCCTCGGCGTGGCCCACGAGGGTGCCGACTGGCAGCACTGCTGCGGGATCCATTCGACCCGGATGATTCTCGACGAAAGCGTCATGCCGCGGGGCTCCGCGCTGCTGGCCGGGCTTGCCGAGCGGTTCCTGCGCGAAGGGTTCGCCGGCTAGCTTAGTTCGCCTTGTTCGGCGCGGCGAAGCTACCCGAAACACGTCCGCCGCTGCCCGACGCACCGCCTCCGCGGCCGTCGACGCTCGACAGGCCCGTGTTGAGGTCCATCACCAGCCGTCCGCCGTTGAGCGTATCGCTGCCGCGGTTGAGGCGGACGTTGCCGGCCATGGTGATGACCCGCCGGTTGAAGTCATAGACCGCCGCATCCCCGCGGGCGGATTCGCCACCGCGCGTCACCGTCACGCCACCGGTCGCGTCGATGCGCTGGATCTTGAGCGAACCCGCGTTGGTGTAGGCCACCGTGGTGCGCGCCGCGCGCAGCCGCAGCGCGGCCTGTGTGATGTCGACGTTGCCCGACAGGACGACGCGGTTCTGCTTGTCCTGCAGTTCGATACGATCGGCGGCATAGTTGACCGGCGCGTCGCTGTTGTGCCCCGAGAGCCCTTGGGCACCGAGCTGCTGCCAACCAGCGAGCAGCGCGGCCGCACCGGCGAAACCGGCGAGGGTCATGCGCAGCGGACGGAAGCGGTCGGAGCGGGTCATTGAGGCATCCTGAGCTTGCCGGGCTCCATACGGAGCCGCGCGTTTCCGTCGAGCGTCACGGTGCGTTCGGCGAGGTCCGCCGATATGCGACGGGCGGTGAAAGTACCAGAGGGAATGACCCCGTCGACCCCGCCGTCGCCGGTGACGCGGCGCTCCTTGAGATCGATCGTCACGTTCCGCGTAACCATGTGATACCCGTCTGCCGCGGTGAAATCGACCTGGCCGCCGACGCGCATCTTCTCGGTGTCGAAGTTGTAGGCGCCTCCGGGCGCCTCGAGCTTCGCCGGGCCGTCCTTGAGCTGAATGTCGGCGACGAGATTGCGCATCTGCACCACCGGATCGCTGCTGACCGGCTGGACCGCGCTGCCCGCGGTGACCTGGAACGGGCGCAGATCGCTGTCCATGCCGCGATAGGTCGCGCGATCGACCCGCAGCCGTTCCTGCGTGATCGCCACCTTGTTGCGATCGAGCAGAAAGCTGACGTCGCCCCGCGTGGCCAGCGGCGACAGGACCATGACCGCCACCAGCGCGCCGATGCCGCCCGGCAGCCAGGTGCGCAGCAGCTTGACCAACCGGTCGTGCGAACCGCCCGGCTTGGCGAAGCGCCGGCGCTGGTCGCGCATGATGTCGGCTTTGACGGTCATCGGATGGTCCTAGGCGGACTCGTGGCTGAAGATGTCGTGACTGGGCCAGCCGGCGAGGTCGAGCCGCGCCCGGCTCGGAAGGAAGTCGAAACAGGCCTGGGCAAGTTCCGTGCGTTTCTCGCGCGCCAGCCGCTCGACCAGGATCGCGTGCATCGCATGGAGATGGCGCACGTCGGACGCGGCATATTCGCGCTGCGCCTCGCTCAGCTCGGCCCCGCCCCAGTCGCTCGACTGCTGCTGCTTGGAGATTTCCTTGCCCAGCAGTTCGCGCACCAGGTCCTTCAGCCCGTGGCGATCGGTGTAGGTGCGCACCAGCTTGCTGGCGATCTTGGTGCAGAACACCGGCGCCGCGACCACGCCCATGTAATGCTCCACCGCGGCGAGATCGAACCGCGCGAAATGGTAGAGCTTGAGCCGCGCCGGGTCGGCCAGCACCGCCTTGAGATGCGGCGCGGCAAAGTCCGACCCCGGGCCGAAGCGGACGAGATGCTCGTCCCCCCGCCCATCGGAAATCTGGACCAGGCACAACCGGTCGCGCGGGGTGATCAACCCCATGGTCTCGGTATCGACGGCGACGGGCCCCTCGGCGAGCACGCCTTCGGGGAGATCTTCTTCGTGGAGATGGACAGCCATAGGACTCGGGTGCTTAGGCGTAATGGTCCCCCTAGGAAAGTCCTGCAGTGCATGGCCGACGATGATGCGCTTCCCGAAAGCTGGCGCGCCGCGCTGGAGCCGGTGCTGGCGCTGCCGCAGTCGCGCCAGCTCGGCGGTTTTCTTCGCGCCGAGGAACAGGCCGGCAAGCGAATCTATCCGCCGCGGGGCACGCGCCTTCGCGCGCTCGCGCTGACCCCGCTCGACCAGGTCAAGCTCGTGATCCTCGGCCAGGATCCCTATCACGGCGCCGGCCAGGCCCACGGCCTTGCCTTTTCGGTGGCCGAAGGCGTGCGCACCCCGCCCTCGCTCGGCAACATCTACAAGGAAATGGCCAGCGACCTCGGCCTGCCGATCCCGCGCCATGGCAATCTGGAAAGCTGGGCGCGGCAAGGCGTCCTGCTGCTCAACAACGCGCTGACCGTGGAGGAAGGCCGTGCCGGATCGCACCAGAAGATCGGCTGGGAAGCGATAACCGACGCGGCGGTGGCGACGGTGGCGGCGCGCGGGGACCCCACCGTCTTCCTGCTGTGGGGCAGTCACGCCCGCAACAAGGCGGCGCGGGTAACCGCGCTCGAGAACGGTCCGCATCTCGTGCTGACGGCTCCGCATCCCAGCCCGCTGTCTGCGCACACGGGCTTCCTCGGATGCCGGCACTTCAGCCAGGCCAACGCCTTTCTCGAGGCGAACGGCCGCGCGGCCATCGATTGGCGGCTGTGAGTAAAGAACGCGAAGATGCCGCGCTGCAGCAAAAAATTAACTGACTTTCCATAGGGTTCCCCCCGGTTCGCAGGGGGTTATTGACGTGACTGTAAGCAAATCCGGCTTTTTGCAGGTTCCGGTCGGCCAGAACGATGGCGACTACCGCTCCCTCGTGGCCGCCAAGGACGCCGCCGACCTCGCCGAAAAGCGGCTGCGCGAGGCGATCGACGCCCTGCCCGAGGGCATCGTCTTCCTCGACGAGGACGGGCGCTACATCCTGTGGAACGAAAAATACGCCGAAATCTACGCCGCGTCGGCCGATTTACTGGAACCCGGCGTCCGCCTGGCCGACACGCTGCGCGTCGGCATCGGCCGCGGCGACTATCCCGAGGCCCTGGGACGCGAAGAGGAATGGCTGGCCGAACGGCTCTCGCTGCTCGAAAATCCCGGCGTACGGCACGAACAGCGCCTGGCCAGCGGTCGCTGCATCATGATCGAAGAGCGCAAGACGCACAGCGGCGGCACCATCGGCCTGCGCATCGACATCACCGAGCTCAAAGAGCGGGAGGAAAGCTTCCGCTTGCTGTTCGAAGGCAATCCGGTGCCGCTATTGGTGTACGATCCGGCGACCGAGACGATCCGCGGCGCCAACGAAGCGGCCGCCCAGCACTTCGGCTTCCGCAAGGCCGATCTGGCCGGCCTGCCCGCCCAGCAGCTGTTCGAAGACGACGAATGGGCCGAGGCCCGGGCCGTGTTGTCCACCACCTGCTCCGAGAAGGACCGCTTCTGGCGCCAGCGCGCGGCCGACGGCTCGCGGCTCGAATCGGTGCTGTTCACGCGTCAATCGGTGCTTTCGGGCGAACGCGCGACGATCGTGTCGATCTTCGACGTGACCGAGCGGCGGCGGGTCGAGGCGCGCATGCACTACATGGCGCGGCACGATGAGCTCACCGGCCTGGCCAACCGCGCGCACTGTCGCGAGCGGCTGCACGACCTGCTCCTCCATCCCAAGGCGCGCGACAGCGTGACGATCGCGCTGGTCGATCTCGATCACTTCAAGGCGGTCAACGACACCTACGGTCATCACCTGGGCGACGCGCTGCTCGCCGAAGCGGCCAAGCGGATGCTCGAGCTGATCCCGAAGAAGGCGCTGCTCTGCCGGATCGGCGGCGACGAGTTCGCGATCATCTTCCGCAACGCCAGCGAGGACCAGACCGATCTGGTCGCCAAGTCGATCACCGTGGCGCTGTCCAATCCCTTCTTCATCGGCGACTACACGCTGCACATCGGCGCCACCGTGGGCATCGCCACCGCGCCGCGCGATTCGACCGATGCCGACAATCTGATGCGCTATGCCGATCTCGCGCTTTATGCGGCGAAAGCCGAGCGCCGCGGATCCCACCGCAAGTTCGAGCTGGCGATGGATGCCGCCGCGCAACGCAAGTCCAAGCTGGAAAACGACTTCCGCGACGCCTTCCGCAACGGTGAGCTCGAGGTGCATTACCAACCGCTGACCAATCTCGCGACCGGCGCGATCGAAGGCTATGAGGCGCTGCTGCGCTGGGATCACGCCGAATACGGCCAGGTCTCGCCCGAAACGTTCATCCCGCTGGCCGAGGAGATGGGACTGATCGACGGGGTCGGCCAGTTCGTCCTTCACCACGCCTGCCGCGAAGCGCTGGGCTGGCCGGCGGACGTGACTCTGTCGGTCAACGTCTCGCCGCTGCAGTTCCGTTCGGGCAACCTGCTCAACGTCGTGCTGCAGGCGCTATCGGCCTCGGGTCTGCCGCCCGAGCGTCTCGAGCTCGAGATCACCGAGGCCGTGCTGATGGACAAGGGCACTCAGACCGCGACGACGATCCGCTCGCTCCGCACGATGGGCGTCGGGCTGTCGATGGACGATTTCGGCACCGGCTACAGTTCGCTGCGATATCTGCTGAGTTTCCCCTTCACCAAGATCAAGATCGACAAGAGCTTCATCATGAGCCTGGAGGAAGAGCCCAATTCGCGCGCGGTCATCCGTGCGGTGATCGGCCTGGGCAACAGCCTGGGGCTGACCGTCACCGCCGAGGGGGTCGAGGAGGAATCGGTGCGCGACTACTTGCGCGACGAAGGCTGCGCCCAGGGTCAGGGCTACCTGTTCGGCAAGGCCCGGCCGGGCGACGAAATCCTCAAGGTCGCAGAACGCAAACGCGCCTAGCGTCGGACGGCGCGGACCGTGCTTTCAGTCAAACGGCTTGATGTGGATCTTTTTCTTCATCTCGGCGCCGGCCTTCTCGGCTTTCTTGCGCTGGCTGAACACGCGGCGCATGTACCGCTGGTCGGCGGCTGACAGCACCTTCTCGGATTCGACGAACTGTTCCTGCTCCTCCTCGCGGATGTGGTGCAGGTATTCCTCCTTGGCGGTAGCGAGGCGTCGGAGCCAGCCGCTCGACGCCATGTCGCGTGCGGCGAGATCCGCGAGCATCTTGTCCATTTCCTTGTGCTCGCCCACGGCATGACGCGCATATTCGGTCGTGTCGGGGTTGCGCATGATCGTCGACCACAGAGCCTGTTCCTCGGCCGCGGCGTGGCCCTTGATCTCGTGGACCAGCTCCTCGAACAGCCGGACGCGATCGGCCGACTTGCCTTCGGTCGCCTCGATCATCGCGAACAATGCGCGGTGGCGGTCGTGATCTTCCACCAGCCGGCCGAAGATGTCCGGATTGCCGCGATACTTGGTGGCCGGAGTCGACCCGATGTTTGCGGGTTGATCGGGCGCGATCGCCTTGGCCTTGGCGATGGCGGCAGACTTGGCGGCATGTTCGGCGACGGCAGTAGCCACGGCACATCCTTTCGGCGGAAACGTCCTCCCTTAGGAATGCCGCAGATGCGAAGCGGTTCCCGAGAGCCGTGGCTGCGCCGCGAACCAGGGCTTGAGGCGCGCCAGCGCGTCCTCGACCAACGGGGTCGATACGGCGAAGCTGAAACGGACGAAGCGCCCGCCTTCGACCGGATCGAAGTCGATTCCGGGAGCGGTGGCAACGCCGGTCTCCTCGAGCATGCGCGTGCAGAAACCGAGGCTGTCGTGCGTCAGGTGCCCGACGTCGGCATAGACGTAGAAGGCGCCGTCGGGCGGGGCGATGCGATCGAGGCCGAGCGCGGCGACCCCGTCGAGCATGAGCTGGCGATTGCGCGCATAGGTCGCGACGTGGCCTTCCAGCTCGTCCCGGCAGTCGAAGGCCGCGAGCCCGGCGTGCTGGGCCAGGCTGGGCGGGGTGAGGAACAGGTTGCCCATCCGCGCCCGCGCCGATGCGATCAGATCGCGTGGCACGACCAGCCAGCCCAGCCGCCAGCCGGCCATGCTGAAATACTTGGAGAAGCTGTTGATCACCAGCGCCCGCGGGTCGACGCCGAGCGCCGAGGGCACGGCCCCGACGTAGCTGATGCCGTGATAGATCTCGTCCGAGACGATGCGGATGCCGCGGCGCGCGCAGACCGCGGCGATCGCCGCCAGCTCGGCCGGATCGATCACGGTGCCGGTGGGGTTGGCCGGGCTGGCCAGGATCAGACCATCGGGGGCCGGATCGAGGGCTGCGAGCCCGCGCGCCGTCACCTGGTAGCGCTCAGCCTCGCCACAGGCGAACTCGACCGGTTCGATGTGCAGCGCCTTGAGCGTGTTGCGGTACGCGACATAGCCGGGTCGCGCCACGGCGACGCGCGCGCCGGGGGCGAACAGACAGTTCAGCGCCAGCACCAGCGCGGGCGAGGCGCCGCAGGTCAGGATCACCTGTTCGGGATCGACCGCCACGCCGTGCGTTTCGGCATACATCCGCGCGATGCGCGCCTTGAGCGCGGGGTTCTCCCAATAGCCCATCGGGTCGCGATCGAGCACGCGGTGCGCGACGGCGATCGCCGCGGCGGGCGCGCCCGTCGACGGCTGGCCGTATTCCATGTGAATGATCGAGCGCCCCTGCGCCTGCAGCGCATAGGCGAGCTGGCCGATGGCAATGGCGTGAAAGGGTTCGATATCCGCAGGCATGCGGTTCCCTCTCACGCCCGGACGCTCAGGACAACCGCACCGGGCGCGTCAAACCTTCGGCTGCTGCGCCTTGCGAGCGAAGATATTGAGCAGTTCGACCAGCGTGGAGAAGGCCATCGCGGCATAGATGTAGCCCTTGGGCACGTGCACGCCGAAGCCGTCGGCGATCAGTACAGCGCCGATCATCAGCAGGAAGCCGAGCGCCAGCATGACCACGGTGGGGTTGTGCGCGATGAAGTTCGCCAGCGGATCCGCGGCCAGCAGCATCGCGGTAACCGCTGCGAGCACCGCGATGACCATCACGGTCAGGTTGTCGGTCATGCCCACGGCGGTGAGGATCGAATCCATCGAGAAGATCATGTCGAGCAGGATGATCTGCACGATCGCCGCACCGAACGTCATCGTCGCCACGCCCTTCTTGTCGAGCACGTCGTCGCTGGGCACGGGATCGACCGTGTGGTGGATCTCCTTGGTCGCCTTCCACAGCAGGAACAGGCCGCCGACGATCAGGATCAGGTCGCGCCACGAGAACTGCGTTTCGAACGTCGGTGCGCCGTGCGCGTCGAGCGGGCCCGACAGCCCGAGATCGAACACCGGCTGGGTCAGGCCGACGATCCAGGCGATCATCGACAGCAAACCCAGCCGCATGACCAGCGCCAGTCCGATACCGATGCGCCGCGCCTTCCGTCGTTGCTCGGCGGGGAGCTTGTTGGTCAGGATCGAGATGAAGACGAGGTTGTCGATGCCCAACACCACCTCCATCACCACGAGCGCAATCAGCGCGGCAAGGGCTGTGGGATCGGTGAAGGCGGTGATCAGGCTGTCCATCGCTTCACTGTAGGGCCTGGACCCGGCGCATCAACCGGCAGCAACAGTTCCTTACGCGATGCCGCCGCCGGCCGGCAGCCGCGCGTCGATCCACGCCGCGATGTCCTCGGTCACCGCCTCGCGGCCGAGGTCGTTGAGCAGGTCGTGGTAATGCCCTTCGTACAGCCTGAGCGTCTTGTCGGCCGAGCCTGCCTCGCGGAAGAACTGCTGGCTGCCGTCGGGGCGCGTCGCCTTGTCGCCGGTCCCGTGGAGGATCAGCAGGGGCAAGGCGATCCGCGCGAACTCACGCTCGAACCGCTCGCCGGCACGCGCCAGCGACGCGACGGTGCTGACGGGCTGCACTTCGTCCTTGGTCAACGGATCGGCCTCGAGTTCGGCCACCCAATCGGAGTCCCGCGAGAAATCGGCCATCTTCAGCCGCAACACGTGGGCGTGTGGAAACAAATGGCTCGCACCTTCGAGCACCTTCAGCGCGAAATTGGGCGCGAAGACGCGGAAGGCGAAGCTTTCGCAGATCAGGCCGTCGATCCGGTCCTGATGATCCAGCGCATAGGAGACCGCGGTGACCCCGCCGGCGCTATGGCCGAGAACGTAGAGCGGCAGCGCGGGGTGCAGGGCCCGCGCATGGTCGATCGCCTGCGACAGGTCCGAGACATAGTCGGATATCCCGTCGATATAGAACCGCTCGCCGTCCGACAGCCCACGCCCGCGCAGATCAAGCGCCGTGACGGCGAAGCCGCGGGCAGCGAAATGCTCCCCCACGCGGACATAGTGCCCGCCGTGCGAATTGACCCCGTGGCAGATGACGAGCGATCCCCGTGGCGCGCCCTCGGGGCGCCAGTGACGGATGAAGATCTTGCCGCCGGTCCCAGCGAGCCATGTCTCTGTCACGCCAATAGCGGTCGGTCTGGTCATCGGATCCCCCCGAATCGGTCGATGCCGCGACCCTATCGCAGTCTCCGCGACCTGGCGACGGCAAGTAGCTGGTGCACTTATGCAACACTTCGGTGCTTAACTACCACTCTAGTGGTTTTTACGCATTTCCCAAGGGATTTCAGACCCTAGTTCAGCGTCGTCCGGCTTCCCCCCGCTTTGGCCGGTCGTAAGAATGACAATGAGGACACTCCATGAAGACGTTCACCGCTCTCTCTGCTCTCGCTATCGCCGCCGTTTCGGCGCCTGCCATGGCGCAGGACGAGTCCACCCCTTTCTCGGGCCCCTACGTCGCCGGCATGGCCGGTTATGACAAACTGCGCATCGATAGCCCGATCGGCGCCTCGAGCGACGACGGCGTGCTGTTTGGCGGCGTGGTCGGCTACGACCTCAACGTTCGCGGCGTCGTCATCGGCATCGAAGGCGAATACAGCGATTCGAACACCAAAGAGACCTCGTCGATCGACGTGGGCGAAGGCGATATCGTCACCTCCTCGCTCAAGACCGGTCGCGACCTCTACGTCGGCGCCCGTCTCGGCGGCGAAATCGTCCCCGGCGTGCTGCTCTACGCCAAGGGCGGCTACACCAACGCCAAGCTGAAGGCCGTCATCAGCGACGGTGACGAGTCGGAAAGCGACAGCATCAAGCTCGACGGCTACCGCCTCGGCGCCGGCGTCGAGACCGAAGTCGCCGGCTTCCTCGCCCGCCTCGAGTACCGCTACTCGCGCTACCAGGACCTCGGCGACGCTTTCCAGCCCGAGCGTCACCAGGTTGCCGCGATGGTCGGCTACCGCTTCTAAACCTGCAAGCCTGCCCCGGGGACCTACCCCGGGGCAGCGCTCAGGCGTCGTCCTCGAGCGCATCCATGTCGTCGTCGGTCAGGCCGAAATGGTGACCGACCTCGTGGACGATGACGTGGGTAACCAGATCCGCGAGCCCCACCCCCGTCTGCGCCCATTCGCGCAACAGCGGCTTGCGGTAGAGCGTGATCACCGGCGGCAGATCGCCCGAACTCCACACCGACTGCTCGTCGAGCGAACGTCCGTGATAGAGCCCGGTCAGTTCCCAGGGCGAGCCGATGCCCACCGCATCGAGCGTTTCGCGATCGGCGAAGTCCTCCACCCGCACGACGACCCCATCGAGATACCTGCGGAACAGCGGCGGCAGCGCCGCCATGGCCTGATGCGCGAGCGCTTCGAAGGTGGCGGTATCGGGGACGGGTGCAGTCATCGTCCCGAGATAGGATCGCCGATCTGCGGCGCCAAGAAAAAGGGGACCCCGCAGAGCCCCCTTTTCGTCCTCTTGCCTATTCCGCCGGCTCAGCGCGGGAGTTCGCTCACGCCCATCAGCGCCTCGTCGACCGCACGTGCCGCCTGACGGCCCTCGCGGATCGCCCAGACGACCAGGCTTTGTCCGCGACGCATGTCGCCGCAGGCGAAGATCTGCGGATCGCTGGTGCGGTAGTCGGTCACGTTGGCTGCGACGTTGCCGCGACCGTCGAGCGCGACGCCGGCCTGGTCGAGCAGGCCCTGCTTGCGCGGTCCGACGAAGCCCATGGCGAGGAAGATCAGGTCCGCCTTGAGCACGAATTCGCTGCCCTCGACTTCCTTCATGGCGCCGCCGTCCCATTCGACGCGGATGCATTCGAGGCCCTTGACGTCGTTCTCGCCGATGACCCGCTTGGCGAGGATCGCCCAGTCGCGGTCGACGCCTTCCTCGTGGCTCGACGAGGTGCGCAGCTTCAGCGGCCAGTTCGGCCAGGACAGCGCCTTGTCTTCTTTTTCCGGCGGCTTGGGCATGATCTCGATCTGGGTGACCGAAGCAGCACCCTGGCGGTTCGAGGTACCGACGCAGTCCGATCCGGTGTCGCCGCCGCCGATCACGATCACGTGCTTGCCGGTGGCGGTGATCGAGCCGCGCGGTGCGGCGCGCAGTTCGTCGTCGCCGGCGTTGCGCTTGTTCTGCTGGGTGAGGAATTCCATCGCCAGCCGCACGCCGGGCAGCTCCGAGCCGGGAATGTCGAGCCAGCGCGCATCCTCGGCCCCGCCCGACAGAACGATGGCGTCGAAGTTGTCCTTGAGTGAGGCCACCGAAACGGCCACGCCGACTTCGGTCGAAGTCTGGAAATCGACCCCTTCCGCCTGCATCTGGACGATGCGGCGGTTGATCAGGTGCTTTTCCATCTTGAAGTCGGGGATGCCGTACCGCAGCAGACCCCCGACGCGGTCGTTCTTCTCGAACAGCGTCACACTGTGGCCGGCCCGCGCCAGTTGCTGCGACGCGGCCATGCCCGCCGGCCCCGAGCCGACCACGGCGACGCGCTTGCCGGTCCGCCTGGCGGCAGGCTGCGGCTTGATCCAGCCGTTTTCCCAGCCCTTGTCGACGATCGCGCATTCGATCGACTTGATCGTCACCGGTTCGTCGACGATGTTCAGCGTGCACGCCGCCTCGCAGGGCGCGGGGCAGATGCGGCCGGTGAACTCGGGGAAATTGTTGGTCGAGTGCAGCACTTCCAGCGCATTGCGGAAGTCGTCCTCATAAACCAGGTGGTTCCAGTCCGGGATGATGTTGTTCACCGGGCAGCCGTTGTGACAGTGCGGAATGCCGCAGTTCATGCATCGCGAGGCCTGCGCGCGGAGCGCGTGCTCCGGCAGCGGGACGATGAACTCCTTGTAGTCCTTCAGCCGCTCTTTGGGATCGGTGTAGGTCCGATCCTGGCGGTCTAGCTCGAGAAAGCCGGTTTCCTTGCCCATGTTACGCAGATATCCCTGATTTATTCCGCGGCCACCGAGGCGGCTTCGCGCCGCTCGGCCTCGAGTTGCTTGAGCGCACCGGCGTAGTCGCGCGGCAGCACCTTGACGAAGCGCGGCAGCGCCTTGTCCCAATCATCGAGCAGCGCGCGCGCGCGCTTGCTGCCCGTGTGCAGATGATGCCGTTCGAGCAGGATCCGCAGACGGTCGGCGTCGTGGCGCAGCATGTCGCCCATTCCCGCGTCGTGAACGCCGTTGGTGCGCTGCTGCGGCCGGCCCGCCCCCTCGTCCTCGTCGCGCTCTGCCGAAATCGGCAGAAGATCGACCTGAGCGGGATTGCACAGCTTATCGAACACGCCCTCCTCATCATAGACGTAGGCGATGCCGCCCGACATGCCCGCGGCGAAGTTGCGTCCGGTCTTGCCGAGCACGACGACGGTGCCGCCGGTCATGTATTCGCAGCCGTGGTCGCCGGTGCCTTCGACCACCGCGACGGCGCCCGAATTGCGCACGGCGAAGCGTTCGCCGGCGACGCCGTTGAAGTAGGCTTCGCCCGCGATGGCCCCGTAGAGCACGGTGTTGCCGACGATGATGTTCTCGGTCGGCTCGCGGTCGACGTGGCCCGGCTGGCGGACGATCACACGGCCGCCCGACAGCCCCTTGCCGACATAGTCGTTGGCATCGCCGGTCAGTTCCACCGTGACGCCGTGTGCCAGGAAGGCGCCGAAGCTCTGCCCGGCAACGCCGGTCAGGCGAATGTTCACCGTGTTGTCGGGAAGGCCGGCATGGCCGTACCGCTTGGCGACCTCGCCCGACAGCATGGCGCCGACCGTTCGGTTGACGTTGATCACCTTGCGCTCGATCACCACCGGCTGCTTCGATTCCAGCGCATCGGCCGCGGCGGCGATCAGATCGTTGTCGAGCGCCGCACCGAGGCCGTGATCCTGCCTGCCCGTCCAGTTCAGCGACGGCCCGTCGCCCAGCGGCGCCTGGTAGAGCAGCTTCGACAGATCGATGCCTTGCGCCTTCCAGTGCGACACCGCCGCGCGGCTGTCGAGCCGGTCGACCCGGCCCGTCATCTCCGCGATCGTGCGGAAGCCCATCTCGGCCATGATCGCCCGCAGTTCTTCGGCGACGAAGAAGAAGTAGTTGATCACGTGCTCGGGCGCGCCGGTGAAGCGCGCGCGCAGCACCGGATCCTGCGTCGCGACGCCGACCGGGCAGGTGTTGAGATGGCACTTGCGCATCATGATGCAGCCCGCCGCGATCAGCGGCGCGGTGGCGAAACCGATCTCGTCGGCACCCAGCAGGATGGCGATGGCGACGTCGCGCCCGGTGCGGATGCCGCCGTCTGCCTGTACCGCGATGCGGCTGCGCAGGTTGTTGAGCAGCAGCGTCTGCTGGGTTTCGGCGAGGCCGATCTCCCAGGGCGAGCCCGCGTGGGTCAGCGAGGTCAGCGGCGAAGCGCCGGTGCCGCCTTCGTAGCCCGAGATCGTCACGTGATCGGCGCGCGCCTT
>Ga0075366_10001078_pt1 | contig 13401 bp, 9 predicted proteins | sample EndMethybrTD3031_FD_72351 | JGI IMG/M metagenome (GOLD analysis project Ga0075366, IMG submission 72351) | Populus endosphere microbial communities from Tennessee, USA - Endosphere MetaG P. TD hybrid TD303-1 | ecosystem: Host-associated > Plants > Roots > Endosphere | place: USA: Tennessee...
TGGCTTGACTTTGAGGTGAGGTACTTATACTTCTTTTCATTTTTCAATTCCTTTCTTTTTACAGAGAATTGCCCTTCAGATCGTTCGTTAGCTTGCGGGAGGAAAGAAATCGATTAGCGTGTCAATTGCTTCGGTTATGGAATACAGGAAGCTTGTTCGATAGGACAAGCACTACATAATTTAGAGGACCCTGTGTTAGCGGAACTGGGAAAACCTCGTAGAAGGAAAAAGGGGTTCAGGCGCTGTTCTCAAGTCTAGTTGACGAAGCCGAGAGGGAAAGAGATTCATACTGGCCGGTAGGCAAATCGTACGGTATTAGGAAAGTAATTTATAGCGGTACACTGAACACAAAGCCAGTCTCTTTTATAGACATAAAAAGAGGATTTGTTCGTTCGTTCGCCCAACCGGGGCTAGAAAATAGAGACTCCGGTGCTTCTTTCGTCCAGAAAATATGTTTGTTCAATATAGCCTCCTATAGTTTTCGTTACCGAAACCGCGGGACAGGCTCCACTCTCTTACTACTTACTTTAATGAGAGATCTAGTAGTGGTTATCCCATTTTATATATGACTGAGATTGTTCGCTAAGTAGACTTAAGAAATAGGGTAGTAGTTCTATACTCAGATGTTTCAGTTCGCTTTAGACTCCGCGGAACGAGTTCGACAGGCTCAGATCAAGGATCAGCGGGTGACTCTCCCCATCCATCGACTCATTCCCTGATTCCACTTTCAGATCTCTGAGGAGAAGGCTCAAGGCAGAGTACGAAGAAGGAGCTAGACGGCTACAAGGCTGATCGGAAGCTTGCTCAAATGCATGTTGAGAGCGCAGAAATCGTAGTTTTGGGGTTCCAGTGGAAGTAAGGTAAAGATATGCGAGGCCGACAACATTGACCAAAGAAAGATAGCCATTGCGGCGATATCTCGATTGAAGCTGCCCAGAGATGAACCTCTTTTCAGATGAGGTGGAACCCTCAACCAATCGTGCTCGATGGGAGATTCTTCCAATCTCAAGGGCTCACGGGCAGGCTTTGTCACTTGTCAGCTGGGCTCAATCCTTCAATTCAAAGGCTCCGATCCGATCAATTACTAATCGATAGGAACGCACTGGCGAGAGCTTCCTTCTGACAAGGGATCTTGATTTGATCCAATTGGTTTTTTAATTTCTTTGAGAAAGCCGGCATCAGTCTGACGTGAGAGAAGTCAGCACAAGGGAAGTCCCTCGAAGCCGAAGTAGGGTTGAGTCTCAGGAAGCGTTTAGGCCGGGTTCGAAGCATTCTTCAAAGACCGGTACAGTAGCAACTTCAATCTAAGGGGAATAAAATGGATAATCAAACTGCTAAGGTGAGTTTACTCTCCCTTTAGAAGATGGAAGTTGACTTACAAAGAAAAAGGGGTATAATATTTTTCAGTCTAAGTTCTTTCTTTAGTCAGGGAATTAGCTTGTTGCTCAAGGGAAGGATCTATGTAATAATAGTTTAATAAGGATTCTTCTAAGCGCTGGAGTCCGAAGGGAAGGGTCCGAAGGAGTGGTATCAAGCCTGCTCGTAGCTCACCCGTAACCCGTAAAGTAGGCAATATGTAATATTGTAGTAGGAGCCTCCATCCGAAGAGGAGAATCTCTATTAAGCTTTCTTTTTCTTCTCAGCCCAAGTTCAAAGACAGCTCACTCAGTCGAACCGAACTTAGAATCCAATGTATCATAGAAGGATAAGCTGTGAGCTAGGGTAATATTCCATATTACAACGGTTCAGCAAAGACAGGTTAGAATGGTAATATAGATAGGTAGTTTGCTCACGAGCAGCAATCAATAGATAAGCCCTAAATAGAAAGAAGAGGATCGGATCCACCTGAAGTAGTCAAGTCCCAATCAATGGAAGATGTGGACTCTCTCCGACCTGCGAGCCATGAAGATTGAATATGTGGAGTTCAGAAGTGGAAATCCATTAGTGGCATGAGAAGAAGTAGGGACGGGACTGAGGGAAGTCATTCCAGGCAAGAGAGCCAATCAGGGAAATCCTCCCGGTAGAATAGACAGAAGTAGGAAAGAAATTTTGAAAATATCTTAATCAAGGCGAGATAGCAGTGTTCATTCAGGCAGGGGTTTCTACGAAAGACCCGATTGCTGACTCTTCTAGTGTTGTGTTCACCACGGGGATTGAACATCAGGGCAAGAGGAGATGAAGATTGGGCCAGGCAAGAACGAGAGGTCCGTAGTGTGACAGGCTAGGTACGCCGCTCACCTGTATCAGTTATGGGGGCAGAAGTGGGAGCCTACCTCCTTATTACTTCGTTCCTAAGAATAAAGTGAACCCTCACGGTCAAGAAAGAGTTCTTCATATAATAAAGTTGCTAGCGGAGGTTGGGGAAGTGCTACACCTTCGTGCAACCAGTTTTCAGCCTATTTTAACTCCCACTCCTAAAAAGAGCCGAGGGAATGTTGAATATTTCATAAAGTAATTAGCTTATAGTTAGGCTATCACTAGAGTGTGATAAACTAAGCGGTTATCTTATTCTATGGCAAGGATATTAAAAAAGAAATTGCAATAAATTGGCAGCCCGGTTTTGAAATCAAGCCAGGCATTTACACTCTCAAAAGGGCGAATAAGGGGCCGTTAACGCGCACATTGATTCAATTTAGGATATATCCTTAATAGAAAGAAGTTCCTGGTGACTTACGTTTCAAAAGTGGAGGAGGAAAAAGAATCATTCGATTAGGCAAACCTGAAGCGAGAGAGAGCTTCTCGGTAGAGGTAGTCAAGCTAGAAAGTAGAAAATCGTAAAAGCTAAAAGGCATATGATGGAGGGGGTTTGCTCCGCTCGGAGAGGGAATCCATTTCATTTCCAAAACCAAGTAAGGGAGGAACGAAGTTACTGGAGCAACAAACTCCCCACCAGATGGTTCGACAACTGATGATGAGACAACGACCGACATACGAGTCAAAAGCGGATAATGAAGCAACAGACGATTTTTGAACATCTGATTCTCTATTCCTCTTTCTTCTTATTTGGTGGATACATGTATAGTGCATAGATCGAAAGGATGAGGTTTCATGCCTCTGTGAGGAGCTTTCAAACTTTGGTCTATCTAATTGAACCTCTTTCTTTTTGGCTAATTATGACATGAGGTACAGAAGCCGGACTATTGACCTCTAAGGATCCGGAAAAACAGGGTAGACCTAGGTACGCCTGGGGCTGGATTGAATCTTTTTTTCCGTTACAAAGAATCGCACTCTTTTATAACTCTTTAAAGGGTGTTTCGGAGACGGCTCTTAAGAAAAGAGTTCCAATGCTTTCTAGGGGAATGCTGACTCAGAGGAAAAGAAGCATCAATCGGTGGTGACAACGCACCTTTACTTACTCTAATCGTTGAGAGCGGTGAGTCAGATCTGAAGGATCAACCTGGAGGAAAGTCAGGCAAATCTGGCTTCTTTGATGAAGAGTGGGGGAAAGCCCGATCCAGATCACGCAGGGGCAGTGTCATCTGTTTAGGAACTTCACCATCGTGGTTGGGCGGGATTCCCAAACTTTCTTCTTAGGCTGAAACCAGCTCAATCAGATCCCTCTTTCCGGGGACTTGTCTTGTACTCCATTGGGCAAGAAATGCACCACTTGCTTCCTGTGAATTGAATGAATGAAAAGAAGAATCAATATAATCGTATGATTCGATAGCTACTAGATAGAATAGATACGAAGGAAACTGCCCATACCGGAACCGTACGACCGGGAATGGCCTAGGAGTGACCGGGCTTCGAGGAACCTTACTTATTTACTCAGATTGGTAGGCAATCCATGGGAAGAACCAGGAGATGGACCAATGCCTATAGCGGAGTACGCAGGATGAAAAAAGTCTTTTCTTAGTACGAAACGCATTCTGTTGCGAAATCGGGTGTGGTGATCCATTCAAAAGGAATGGTCTCAGGGCCGTCCCCAAGCAATGCCCTCTTCATCTTGCCTCACGTGTGCTGCTTTTCAGCTGCTTTCGTCATTGGTAGATGTTATATCAGACTACTCAGGCGATCAAGTCTTGTTTCTGTTCGTGTTGTTAGGATGCCCACCTTTGACTTCGACGTTGAGATATGTTGCTTTGCCCGATGGAGCTCCTTTGTGTATGAAAAACAGTGGGCTACCTTAAGGCGCCTTCGAGCTCAATCAAAAAGGGTGGATGCTTGCGCGCCCTGCCTTCCCGATTTCCTCGAAGTCGATCTCTCGCTGGTTCTTTTTCTTTCTCGTGGAGCTAATGAAAAGGCGTGGTTCAGGTCTCAGTTAGAAAGCCTGTCACCGATCAATCGGGTTTCTGCCACTACCTATGAGATTTCGAAATCCAGTTTTGATCCACACAACCAGACACCCGCCTTTGGGATGAAGGAATCTGGTATTGGAGTCTCACATCGAGCTACGAAACCCGGTCTTTTTCATTAACAGAAACAGAGCGATTTTCCTAATCAATCCGGTATAACAGGAAACATCGTCTGATCACTTGGATTTGATAAAATTTTCCACCTTTTTGGTCGTGCCTTTGGGCTCACCCCTGCCTTTGCCCTTCCTCTTTGGTTTGCTACGCCCGAAGCCCCACTTCATACCAGTTTAGCTCTTCAGCCCTTGATTCGTGTCGAAAACGATCGAACTCATTGTCTCTGGGGTGAAATCACCTGCAGGACTCACTCACCTGTTTAGGCACTTCTCTTCGTCTACCCTTGACCTTTGGGTTCTCAGACCTAGCCTAGCCACCGCCTTCCGTTATCTTACCTTTCGAAGCAGAACGAGAAGGGGCTTGTTCGGGAAACTGCAGCAGTGATCGGGAAAATAAAAAACATATGATGATCGAATGTGGGATTGATCCCTTCTATTCTATTGGTGTGGCTAATTCGGCCATTTAACAAAGAAAGCCCTATCAGTAAAGCTCTCCTGCCATAACTGAACAAGAGCTGAAACACGTGAAAGCTCAAAGCTACTGGTTCTGTTCTGTCATACTCTATTCTAGTTCTTTCTACTCTCGAGTTACCTTTCGAGCAGACTCAGAAAAAGAAGAAGCCCACGAAGCGGTAGCAGCTACTTCTTCTGCTTCTTCGGTTGTTGCCACCTAATTAGCTACGATCAATGAAAATATCGTAATATAAGAAAGCTGTGCCACGAACAGCGCTTTGCCCCTTCTATATAAGCTGCACTACGCCGAATGATAAAGATTTCCTGCTCCCATCTATTTGTTGTGGGGCATCCCATGCTTTCTGTTGGTCAACAACCAACAAGCAAACCTTATCTATTGTTTACTCGTACAGGCTTGACGGAGTTAAGCGGAATCCTTTTTCTCAAATATCATGCCTCAACTGGATAAATTTACTTATTTTACACAATTCTTTTGGTTATGCCTTTTCTTCTTTACTTTCTATATTCTTGTTCGGTTCCGTCCTTTGGATCTTGAGGTCAGAATCTTTTGCTTTTATCTGCCCAAACCCAAGTTACAACGCTTTTTTTCCATTGTGAAATGGGGTCTTTTGGTCTATTCCTTGATTTTCACGGGCTATATTCTTTATAAGAATATAGCCTCTCTCCTGTGCTATGACTCTTATCATATGATGGTTCCTTCAGGATCCTCCGTTGGATCTACCTCAGTAGGAGGTAGAAGTCTGAACCTGGGTGAAGGCACTTCTGGTGGGCCTGATAATTCAGATTGTTGGACCGGCCAGCCCTACGAAAGGGAATTAAGGGCCATGGACAACACCTTGTCCATAATAGCCCAGGAAACGCGGAACCTGACCACAAGGGCTGTGGAGAAGGCTGCTTTATTCCAGCTGGGCTTGCCGGGATCTGTGGAGGAGCAGAAGAAAAGCGTTTTCGTCATCCTGGAGAACTTCCTGGAGGACAAGGACGTTGATGAACGCTTACCCCAGGTTCGCATGTGGTCAAGACCACAAGAGCTCGACAATCCGAATAGCTCATTTTGGCTACGGATTGTCGATCAAATCCCTAAGGTCTAATAGCCCATTTTTCTCTAAAGACAGCTACTACGCATCCCACATCATAAAATGCTATCGACGAAACAAACCTTTATCAAGCATATCACCATGACCTGGTACAGAACCAATCTTCACTTTTCGACATCCGTAACGGATTAAGAAAAGCGTTCTAACGGCAGTTACACAGCCCCTGAATGTCTTAGAGAACTGTAAGTGAAAGAAGGAAGGAAGGATACTTAGTAGCTGGGAATGCGGCTAGCTCAGCTAGTTTACTTACTTGTTTGTACTCCCATCTGAAATACTACTTGAAGTCCATATTCAACTCAAACAAGAAGCAAGCTACCTAGCTCGTTTACCCTAAGTCGATCGGGGGAGCCTTATTCAATATTCAATTTCAATCAACTACAATAAAAAGAAGGACAGAGTTTTTCCTCATTTTGATCTATTGTCATTTATTTGATCAGCACTGCGCCTCGGGCTTCCCTTTGTACCAAGTTATCTTGGGCAGATGGGAACTGTTGAAGATATGACTAAAGGGGTCAATTATGCATCTGCTGGTGCTGGAGTTATATTCTCAAGTGGATCAGAACTGGTAAGCTCCTCAGTACTAAGAGGATAAGATCGCAGATTCATCAGCTATGCTTACAACTAATCAACAATCATGTAATTTTGCTGCAGGGTCAACGAATCTCCTTCACGCAGCAAATTCAGCAGTTCACGGATACTTTGCAGTCTTTTATTTTGAACATGGGCGAGGCTGCTGCGAATGAGCTCATCTCGAACTCAGTCTTTTATGTTTCTATTGGAGTCAATGACTACATACATTACTATTTGCGTAATGTATCCAATATCCAAAACCTGTATCTACCATGGAGCTTCAACCAGTTTGTTGCAGCGGCAGGAAATAAAGGTGATTTTTCTAGTTTTCTACTTCGCATATTTTGTTGTGTTCTTGAAAGGATGGTTTCTTGTACTTTATATATTGAGTAATGTCTGATCGTATTCATTTATGTTTATGGAACAGAACTTGTACAATATGAATGTCAGGAAAGTAATTCTCATGGGGCTGCCACCTATTGGCTGTGCTCCATACTATTTGTGGAGGTACAACAGCAAGAATGGGGAGTGCATTGAGGAGATAAATGACATGATTCTGGAGTACAACTTTGTAATGAGATATATGATTGAAGAGCTAGGTCTGGAACTTCCTGATGCCAAAATCACCTTCTGTGATATGTATGAAGGTTCGATGGATATAATAAAGAACCATGAACTCTATGGTAAGGCGCCTAACGTTTTTCTCCCTTTTGTCACTGCCTTGTATGTTATAGCATTCACAGCTCATACTTCTATGATGTTTTCACTCAGGTTTTAATGTCACTACTGATGCTTGCTGTGGGTTAGGAAAGTATAAGGGATGGATCATGTGCTTTGCATCAGAAATTGCTTGCAGCAATGCAACCAACCCGGTGGGATCAATACCATCCAACTGATGCAGTGAATGCCATCTTGGCAGACAATGTATGGAAAGGCTTGCACACAAAAATGTGCTACCCCATGATCTTAGAAGACATGGTTGCTCCCAAGACCAATAATCAGATGCAGAAGGTTTAATATTGTTTTGAACTTTGTGTTCAACTGATCAAGTACTTAGTCCTGGAAAATTCAGTGGTCTGAACCTGTAACTGACATCGATGTCTAATATTCATGTAGATAAGAACCAACAAGAATAATGTGCAGCATTCGTGTAGATGAAGTGCTGAGATTTTGTAATGTAGGTATACAATTGTATAGATGTGACATTACTTAGGTACTTTGTATCTTGATTGATGGTAGATTTTGTATATATGAAATATAATCAATGTTATCACTTGTTAATATCATCTTCGGTGTCTGATCTCAGTACGAAACTGGGAAGTCTTTTGAATGAATTAACAAACCTTTTCCCTCCGTGGAGTGAGATAGAAAAACCCGGGATTTTCGCTTAAAGACCGATTTCTCTCCGTAGACTCAGGAATCGTTTTGAAAACACCGTTGGCTTAAAAAGACGCTCTTTACGAAAGAACAAGAACAAAGAAGAAGCGGGGAAGCCTTATTCATTATGAAATCAACTACAATAAAAAGAAGGCATAGGCAATCCGAAAATGATGTGTAGTTGAGTGAAGAATTGGCTTTAGGAAGAAGAGAGCGATGGGTAAATATGTGGTAGGACTTTTCTGGCAAAGAGTGAGTTGCCGGGGTAAGGGAATGAGTTTCCAAAGAATATGAAAGGAAAGGGAAGGATCATTGAACAAGCTTTGAAGATCTAAAAGCTACTGGCTGCACCTGGTCTTGATGTAACCAGTCCGCGGGAATTAGAATCATTGTTGGGCGCATTAAGATTTTCTTTCCCATTACTCTGTCTCGTAGGACATTTCTATGTAGCAAGAAGCTCTGTTCAATCAATCTCATAGGGAACTGAAGCAAGAAGAACTATCGATTAGGCATAGAAGTCAAACTGGAATGAGACCTTCTGGGTTAAGCGATTGAAGTAAGAAAGTCAAGCTTTTGCCAGAGGATGAGTCTTTCAAGTATCGGCAGCATTCCCTTTATCAAAGTATAGTACGCTAAGGAAGGTTTTCTTATAATATATAAAAAAGGGGGAAGAAAGATTTTGACTCGACTGATCTTCAGATTGAGAAGAATCTCAGTTTGTTTACTGATTCTATCATCCTGAGAGACTACAGAAGTTAAGGCATAACTTCCTGGATCACTCGCCGAGCCGACTAGACTACCACAAAATACGAGGGTGAGATTTTATGTGCATTCGGATTTCGGTCACCCGAGAAGGGCTCTAGTCCTGTCTGCAGAACGGTCCCTGAAATGAGTTGGAAAGGAGTGGAACGTCAAGTGAAGACCAAAAGAGTAAGGCGCTCGCCTCCTCCCTAAACGATAGGCCAAGGGTGCTGCTCTGCTCCGTATCTCTCTCCTGGGGAACCTTCCACCCTGTCTTTTTATCCCGACGGGGGCATAGCTAGCTTCTTTTTGGTTAGCGTAGGGATGTCTATTCAAGGATTCGAAGCTTTATACGGTTTCTACCCGCAGTCTGATTCCGTTGAGTCAAGATCCCCGGTAGCCTTGAGTGAATGACCTAAGCAACGGGTAGATGTATGGTTGGTCCACGCCCCCTTGATGCATTCCGTAATCCGTTACTGTATAGCCCGCCCATTTCCTCTCAGACAAGCACGTAACTATCTCCAGTCGGGCTAGCGGCTCTATCTTCTACTGATATCGAGCTAGGTCCAGATAGCTAAATTTATTGTATTACCATTTCTGGACGTTTCTACGGTTTATGGTCCGGGATGCAAAGACATCCTATCGATCGATTTATCTATAGCTTTTTGCCCTCTCAGCCGAGATCGGTAAGATTTAGATTGGAAGATTGGGTGAAGCCTAGCTTCTTTCTTTCTTGCCTCTGCCAAAACCAATAGGAATCGGAGCTCCTTCTGAGTAGAATGAGGAGGGTGCAGACCGATTCTAGCTTTCACAGATGCCCGGTATCTTCCGGAGCTGTAGTCTTTACACACTAAGTAAGCAAGCTTTGGTTGGCTCTATTAACTCAAGATATCCATCATCCCCGGAGTAGGCGCTATACTAATTTAGGGATCGAAGCCCTCCTGAGGAATAGGTTTAATTGTTTAATGTGATAAATCGCCGAGGTTATGAAAGGCGCTCGACCAAGATTGAAACAGCCAAGAACAACGAAAACCTTTCAAGCGGACAAAAGCTTTTTAAACCCAGATGATTCCACCAAATCTAATCCTTCAAGAGCGGGGGATAGCAACCAAAGAAAACCGTTCGCAAGGCTAGCGCCCGAGGCCTGCAAGTTACCAAACAAGATGTTTGCCCATCGCCCGTCCTACTAATAAAAGAGCTGGGGTGCTTATCGAATTGTTGCTTTGTCGCCCCGGGGGAATTTAATCCGTCCTACCTTCAATCGTTTGGAAGGTGGGCTAGAGGTAGGTATTACTACTGACAGGGTGTAAGCCAGGGATGGGAGGAACAGAGGAAATAGCTTTGGGATACCTAACTACAAGAATAGGACATCCGGAACTGGGGACTTCAAAGCTTAGATCTATGATTGCTGCGGAAGCGTCTACAACCGCCGGTAACATCTTCAGCATCTGTAGAAAGGGGAGGTGCTTTAGGAAAGGAGACTGCGGAATAAGCGTTAGCAAGAGACATTGAATCGAACTTCTTTTTCCTTGGCGGAGAAAGCTTCTTCTCGCCCCAGAGTCCCGAGAAGAAGCTTTTCCCGCATTCCTGTTGATGCAGAGATCAGACGAGAAGGCCCATCTCTTTACTAGAATCCGATGTGATAGAAGGAGCTGCTCTAGCTTAAGCTTAAGTCGATTCTTACTTAATAGAATAGCCGAACGAATTAGCCATAGAGCTCATCCCCGGTTAACTAGTTGATGATTTCTTGATGGTTGACTGCTATATCTTAATTAGAGAATCGACTGGTCACTCATGCTTGAAAGAAAAAGAATAAGCGATGCCATTGAATCTGTTAGGGGAAGGCTAGAAGAGAGTAGCTCATGACCTCGGGGGAGAAGGAAAGGAGCTCTTGTCTCTTCTTTCATAAGCTCCTCTTCCTCTCCGCGACTCGTAACGAATGCTTTAATGTGAATGGTATCGTTATCGTATATAAAGTAGTTGATCCCGGCGAAAGGGAAATTATGTTCAAAAACAGGGATCCTTAGTCTTGAATATGACTGCATGGGTTTACTTTCTTTCTAAGAGTTAGCGGGCGAAGGGTAAATGATTGAATTTAGGAATCCAACATCCTCAGTGGAAGAAGCCAAGTCAGTAGCGAAGAGGGGATTGATTTGAACAAATAAAGTAGTGCTTTCTAGTTACCGCACCGTGGGAGCAGATAGATTCAGTGGTGATCTGACTTTCTTTCTTCTTTTCTTACCAGAGTGAGTCGCGGATGTATAGAAAGGCTATTCCCTTTTTCTTTTAGTGATAGCACAGGTGAGACCTAAGATAATAGACTAGCTTCACTAAGTCTATTCTATTCCCAGTCGCAAGAAAAAAGCATTCCTTCTTCATTTGACCTCCGACTGGAACCTTCGACTAGTTTGGGGGAGTTCAGTGAGCCAATCAATCATAATCAAAAATCTAAGTATGCCCTAACTCTTTCTCCAGAACCCTTCTTAGGACTAGGACCATGGGTAGCTTTTGTTAAGATCTTCCCCGCTGCTTGACTTTGCACAATAATAAGCTTTTGACATGTTCACAAATCCGATGCCTCGAAAAGTGAGTGAAGGAACCCGAGGGGTCAATAGGAATTGTCTCTACTCTATCACCTTAAGGTTAAGAAGCATGAGACTGAAGAAGTTAGGCATCCGTAGCAAAGGAAGCAGTCCCATGCCGTCAGGGCCTTTTCTTCTCACTTTATCGATGGAAAGAATAGGCTTGGGCTTCTCCAAGCTCCCTCCTAGAACGGCAATTGGGCTGCAGTTCTGCCTTTCCTTAGAAGAAATATCGTAGCGTAAGTTATGAAGTAGAAGTCAGACATACTAGGATTCTTAAATCCGTTGATTGAATGTCTATCACACTTTAACATCCTAGGAAGTTTGAACTCTTGTTTCATACCATCTCTAATAAGTGCATTTCCCCTGAATCAAGAAATCCCAACATCTCTCGAGAAGAGGAATAAGACTTGATTTTTCATAACGTGGGCAATCCCTCAATAAAGCTCAGACTCCTAAAGACCGTCACAAAACTGACAACTGGGAGAGTCTGCCAATTGTCGCTTGAATCTGTTGCCGTTAGTCAATAACCTGCCATGCACGACTAACCAAAGGAATGATCTGATCCGTTGAGGGCCATCCCATTTACAGACTAAGCGACAAAGCCTGTCCTCTGGAGTAAAAAAACTCTTCGCACACTAGACTTAACGGAGAAAGCAAAGCACCATTGGATGTGTGTTTCCAGGCCACTCAGTCTTGAACAGCCCCACATTTGGGCGGGACCGTGGCTGCTATCTTCATGACAACAGAAGCAGGCAGAAGATGAGCGAAATCCTCCCATTTCCATTGCCTATCACCCAAGAGACACCCTCCAACACCTTAGGCCAGACTTTTCACCTTCCACAGGGGAGAGTCCTGGCTTCTAGCTTTGATGGAAGGGACAAGGTCATATGTTCTCACATACTTTCCCCGCAACACCACGACCCAAAAACTCTCTGGCTCATGAATTACACCCCACCCCAATTTCATGAGAAGGGCTTCATTGGTGATTGATATCTTGCGAATTCCAAACAGGTTCCAAGGCCCTCGAAATTAGTTGATATCGTACCCGTTTTGAACGGATAGGGTTTAGCTGCGATTTTCTCTATTGTTGCTTGCTATTCGAAGAATAGATCTGTGCTCAGCTGGATTCGTTGGACCACTTTCTTATTCATCTGATGGGAGGTTTGTCAGTCTGGTTCGAATCAAGGAACGGAATCCGGTTCTACAGGGCCAAGAAAGAAAAGCCTTTCCAGCTAGACGACGGCATTCCAAGAAGGAACTTCCCCTTCCTATGGTACGGTCCCCTATTGATGAATCACTCGAAAGTGAAAGAAAGGAAGAAGAATTTAAAATTCTCTACTTGGTGCAGTACGCCATCGAATGTTGCGGGACGGAGCCAGATTTTACACGTCTTCGAAAAAACGTCGGGTAAGTCATTGGGGCCTGCGCCAACTACGTGGGACCGACATCCGGCCGTACAAGCTTGGAGGTCCTGGGCTGAAATGAAAAAATGCACCTTATCTTGCGTTCTTTTCACGATTTCGGGAAGACCAAGGCCGTAGGCTCGCACGCTGGCAGCAAGGAGAGAGGACTGCGTCTTATATCTTATATAAAGAAATAGAAGAATGAGGCCGGAAGCAGGATTCGCAGGAGATATAATTGCATTGGGGAGAGGCCTATCTGCAGTTGTCGACTCTGAACGAATGGTTGGTTTTTTGCGAAGAAGAGGTGGTAACTATTATAAAGAATCAGATCTCGTTACAGTTAGGAAAGCAGGAAAGCCAGTCAAGTGGACGCTTCCTCTCCAAGCAAGAGACGGCACGGCTTTTTGGCTGAGGGTTGGTGGGTGGTGTGGCTTGCTGCTCTCGGAAAGACTTAATAAGCCATAAGAAGAATTACAAAGCCAATACGCAGCTACTCTGATTCCGTTATTCGGATTACGACGATTGCGATTTCTGCTCCTGCTGGCTAGTCAAGCTAAAAAGAAGAGGTGCTATTGCCGGAAGAGATACGCTTGCTCTCTAAGACAGACAAGATAATATAGAAAAGGAAGCAGAAGGAAGTTGCGCGGTTCAGTCTAACTAAAGTTCCTGCGCCAGAAGCTACAGCTACCTTTCAAAAAAAAGCTGCTACATCCGCTCTTTACATTCGTACAGTTGTACTTTAAGCT
>Ga0075366_10001080_pt1 | contig 13396 bp, 10 predicted proteins | sample EndMethybrTD3031_FD_72351 | JGI IMG/M metagenome (GOLD analysis project Ga0075366, IMG submission 72351) | Populus endosphere microbial communities from Tennessee, USA - Endosphere MetaG P. TD hybrid TD303-1 | ecosystem: Host-associated > Plants > Roots > Endosphere | place: USA: Tennessee...
TCAAACTCGGCGCCGAAATGCGTGCCTACGCCTCGTCGGCAGCCGCACACTTTGCGTTTCGACCTCGAGCATCTCCCGCAGATACTCGTCCGCGAGGTGAGGGGCGCTCGGCCGCAGCAAGCCACCTTACCGGATGGCAGGCTGCAGATAGTCCGTCAATCCTTGGAACCACAACACCTCGACCAAGTCACCCTTGATATTGAGATCGCAAACGGGCCATGAAGGGCGCGCCGCGCAGGCGTTCACGGGCGCGGGTCGGCCGACTCGCTACCGCCTTTCGAGTGCGCCAATCGAACCGCCTGTGGCGTCGATCCGGTCCACGTCTGGAACGCCCGCACGAAGGATTTTGGATCCTCGAAGCCGAGCAAGAGAGATATGTCCGTGCCGGACAGTGACGAGTTGTGCAGGTAATGGTGCGCAAGTGAGCTGCGCAGGGCGTCGAGCGTCTGCTGGAAGCTGCTGCCCTCCTCTTGCAACCTGCGCTGCAGGGTGCGCATGCTGACGCCGAGCTTTCTGCATACGGCGGGCATGGACACCTCGCCGGCGGGCAGGGCCTCAAGCAGCGCACTGCGCACGCGTTCGACGGTGGTGGCGTGTTTCTCCAGGTCGGCCAGACGCTGGCGCAGGACCGGTTCGAAGAACTTCCACATGCCATGGTTCGCCGTGAGGAACGGGCGTCGCATGTCTTCCGCCGCAAACACCACGGTGGGCACAGGCAGGTCTTCCACCGAAACGCCAAACCAGGCGGCGTAGGCGCCCGCATCACGGGCCGACAGATCTGGTGCAGGCCATCCTGCGCGCAGCGGTTGCACCGGGCTGCGTGTGGCCAGGCGCGCGAGCTGCACGAAGAAGACCAGCTTGAACGCCATGAACACGCGCGGTGGAGTCAGCGCGCGGTCGAGGAACTCCAGCGCGGCCGTGGTGCCGCGTGCATCGTGCTCAAGCTTCAGCGCCATCGGCCCGCTCAGTCGCTTGAATTTGGCGAGGCGGGTCAGCGCACCGTTCATGTCTTCGCTGCACAAGGCGACGAAGAGTTCGGGATTGAACCAGTCGGTCGACATCTTCTGCGCAAAGCGCAACGGCGCGGGGCCGCCTGCGGTCCCGGCCTCCTCATCGATGGCTTCCCAGAGCCGGAAGTAGGTCGCGGAATCGAGCTGGACACTTTCCCGTGCGAACAGGTCGCCGGGCAAGTTCGCGCGGCGCAGCACGTTGGCGCGGTTCACCCCCGCGTCTTGGATCAGCACCTGCCAACCAGGCCAGACAGAGAAGGTGCTGGGGTGGGCAAGGCGGTCGTTGGGGGCAGTCAGGTCGTCGGTACCCGCGGATCGCATGCGTCAAGTCTGGTTCGCGGACCGCGCCAAACAGGCGGGGGCTTGTTGGCGCGTTTGGCTCCTCATTATGGCGTCATCGGTGGGTGCGGGCCCGCGACGCCGTTCGCACAATGGCGTCACTTGCACCGACAGAGCAAGCCACACATGAAGTTGACCGTCAACGGAAAGTCCCACGAGATCGACGTCGAGCCCGAGATGCCCCTGCTGTGGGTTCTTCGAGATGAACTGAACCTGCCCGGCACCAAGTTCGGCTGCGGCATGGCGCAGTGCGGCGCGTGCACCGTGCACATGGACGGTACCGCGGTGCGCTCGTGCGTGATGCCGGTCGACTCCGTCAGCGGCGCCGTCACCACGGTCGAGGGTCTGGGCGCGCCGGCCGCCTTGCACGCCGTGCAGGCGGCCTGGGTCGAGCGCCAGGTCGCCCAGTGCGGCTACTGCCAGTCGGGCCAGATCATGAGTGCTGCCGCCCTGCTGCAGAAGAACCCGGCGCCCACCGACGCCGACATCGACGAAGCCATGTCAGGCAACCTCTGCCGCTGCGGAGCCTATCCGCGCATTCGCGCAGCCATCCACGACGCTGCCAAGCGGATCCGGGCAGCCTGACCATGGGCAAGCTTGCAGACATCGCGCGCCGCACGTTCCTGATCGGCTCGGCCGCGGTCGTCGGTGGCGTCGCCTTCGGCGTCTACAAGGTCAGGCAGACGGCGGCCAATCCACTGTTGGACGACCGGCGGCAAGGCGCCACCGCACTCACGCCCTACGTGCGCATCGATGGCCGGGGCGTGACGCTCATCACCCCGCGCGCCGAGATGGGCCAAGGCATCCACACCACGCTCGCGGCGCTGGTGGCCGAGGAACTGGATGTGGCGTGGGACAGCATCCGCGTCGAGCACGGTCCGCCGGCGGCGGCCTACTACAACCGCGCCCTGGTGGAACACAACGTCCCCGTCTCCGACCTGGACCACAGCCTCGGGGCCGAAGCCATGCGCGGTGCCATGGGCGTGATGGCCAGGCTGTTGCCCATGCAGATCACCGGCGGCTCCTCCAACGTGGCCGACCTGTTCGACCGGATGCGCGTCGCCGGCGCGGCTGCGCGGTTCGCGCTGGTGGCTGCCGCGGCGCAGAAACTCGGTCTGCCGGCGGCGCAACTGAAGACCGACAACGGCAGCGTCCTCGCCCCCGACGGCCGACGCTTGACCTACCTGGAACTGGCGCCGGCCGCAGCCGGGATCGACCTGCCCGCCAGCCCGCCGCTGAAGCCGCGCGAGCAGTGGCGCTACCTCGGCAAGTCGATGCCGCGGGTCGACATGGTGGCTAAGTGCACCGGCACGGCCACCTTCGGCATCGACGTGCGGCTGCCCGACATGGTGTTCGCCACCGTGCGCATGAACCCCGCAAAGGGTGCGGCCCTTGTCAAATTCGACGCCACCGCCGCCAAGGCGATGCGCGGCGTGTTGAAGATCATCGAGCTGCCCGGCGGCGTTGCCGTCATGGCCGACAACACCTGGCGCGCTTTCCAGGCCGCACAGGCCGTGAAGTGCGACTGGGCCGAACCTGCCTACCCGACCAGCACGGCGGCGATGGTGGAGGCCATCGTTGCATCGATGGCCGAGAAGGATCGCGACAGCCGGCTGCGCGACGACGGCAACGTCGACAAGGCACTGGCCGGCGGCACGGTGCTCGAGGCCGAGTACCGCGTTCCGTTCCTGGCGCACGCGACGATGGAGCCGATGAACGCGGTGGCCTGGCTGCATGACGGCAAGCTCGACATCTGGGCCGGCGTGCAGAACCCCACCGCGGCGCGTGATCTGGCGGCCAAAGTTGCAGGCCTCGACGCCAACCAGGTGCACGTGCACGTCGTGCTGATGGGCGGTGGCTTCGGCCGGCGCCTCGAGCCGGACTACGTGGTGCAGGCCGCGCAACTGGCTGTCGCGATGGCGGGCAAGCCGGTCAAGCTGACCTGGCGGCGCGAAGAAGACATGGCGCAGGACTTCTACCGCCCCGCGGCCGTGGCACGTTTGCGTGGCACGACGGCCGCAAGGCAGGTGCAGGCGCTCGACGTGCGGGTGGCCTCGCCGTCGGTGGCCGAGTCGAACCTCGGCCGCATTGGCCTGCCGGCCCTGGGCCCGGACAGGCTGATCATCGAAGGCGCCTACGACCAGCCCTACGGCATCGCCAACCACCGCGCCACGGCCTACCGCACTCCGGCCGGTCGGCCGGTGACCTACACGCGTTCGGTGGGCAACTCTTACAACGCCTTCTTCATCGAGAGCTTCGTCGACGAACTGGCCGCGCAGGACGGCGTCGACCCCCTGAACATGCGGCTGGCGCTGCTCACCCACGAGCCGTCGCGCAAGGTGCTGTCGGCAGTCGCCGCGATGTCGGGTTGGGGCCAGCCGCTGGCCGCCGGCCGGGGCCGGGGGGTGGCCTTCCACCTGTGCCGCGGCGTGCCGGTGGCCCAGGTGGTCGAGATCACGACGAGCAAGGAGGGCGTGAAGATCGACAAGGTCTTCGTCGCCGTCGACGTGGGCACGGCGCTGGACCCGCGCAACCTCGAAGCGCAAGTGCAGTCGGGCGTGATCTTCGGGCTCAGTGCCGCGCTGTATGGCGAGATCACCTTTGCCAAGGGCGCGGCCGAGCAGAGCAACTTCCACGACTACCCGGTGCTGCGCATGCAACAGGCGCCTCGGATCGTGGTCAAGGTGCTGGAGAGCGGCGGCCCGATCCGCGGCGTTGGCGAAACCGGCGTGCCGCCGGCGGCCCCGGCGCTGGCCAACGCGATTTTCAATGCCACCGGAAAACGCATTCGTGAATTGCCGCTGCGCAGGCACATCGACTTTGTCTGAGGGCAAACGCAGCCGGTCAGGTTCGACGACATTCTCAAGGGGACTGGCATCGATGCTCCTCTGGAGGCGCACGTTCTTCCTGGTCTTCTCGACCTTGCTCGCGGGCTGCGGTTCATTGCCCATGCGTGGCGAGGTTCCCGACTCACAGGCCTTCACTGACACGGCCACCACCACGCTGGCGCGCTTGGCTGCGTCCAGCCGACCGCCTGGAGAGGTGGCGCCTTCCGGATTTGGCCTGCTGCTCCAGGGTGAATTCGCCTTCGACGCACGTGTGGCCTTGCTGCACCGGGCTGAACGCTCGCTGGACCTGCAGTACTACACCCTTCATCGCGACCAGTCCGGTCGCATGTTGCTGCGTGAGCTGCGTGACGCCGCCCAGCGCGGCGTGCGCGTGCGGTTGCTGGTCGACGACTTATACGCCGCCGAGATTCAAGATCTGCTGGCCGCCTTGGCGTCCTACCCCAACGCACAGGTTCGACTGTTCAACCCGATGCCCATGCGTCATGGCGCGCCGTTGATTCGACTCGCCATGTCGGCAGGCGCGTTCCAGTTGTACAGCCGCCGCATGCACAACAAGTTGTTCATCGCGGACAACGCGGTGGCCATCTACGGTGGGCGCAATGTGGCCGACGAGTACTTCATGAAGAACGACGTCGCCAATTTCATCGACTTCGATGCGATCTCGACCGGATGGGTGGTCAGGGACCTGTCGCAGGTGTTCGATCAATACTGGAACAGCCTGCTGTCATGGCCGGTGCACACCGTGCTGGGCCGCCTCGCCGACGAGGCCCAGGCGCGCAGGCAATTCGATGCCGCGGTGGAGGATGCAAGCATCCCTGTGCCCGAACCGGCCATCGACTCGTTGGGGCAGCCCTCGACGGAGAACCAACTGCGCGAAGGCCGGCTGAAGTTGTCCTACGCCACGGCGGGGGTCTTTGCCGATCCGCCCGAGAAGGCCGCAGATCCGGCACTCGCCATGCAGCCGACGCAGGCGGTCAGCGCGCTGCTGGCCGCCTTCTCGACCGCAAAGCGGGAGGTGCTGATCGTCTCGCCCTACTTCGTGCCCGGCCCAGTGGGCATGCCGCTGATCCGCAAGGCCCGCGAGAACGGCGTACGCATCTCCATCTTCACCAATTCATTGGGCTCGACCGACGTGCCCCTCGTGCACCACAGCTACGCAGCCTACCGGCTCGCCATGTTGCGCATTGGAGTGGACCTGTACGAAGTCAGTCCCACGCAGACCCGCCGCTCGCGCCGCTTCGGCACCTTTGGCCGATCCATTCCGCGGCTGCACGCCAAGGTGGCGATCGTCGATCGCGAACGCCTGCTGGTCGGCTCGGCCAACATGGACGGCCGCTCGGCAGTGGGAAACACCGAGATGGGAGTGATCATCGACAGCCCGGTACTGGCCGCCAAGATGGTCCGTCGAGTTGCCGATGAGAGCCTCGCCAGCGTCTACAAGCTTCGCCTTCTGCTCGATGGCAACACGATCGAATGGGTCGGCACCGACGACGATGGCCGAACCAGCGCCACCACAGAAGAGCCCAGCGGTGGCTGGTGGGTACGCCTCAGGCTGTGGCTGCAATCTCTGGTCGTCGCTGAACGGGATCTTTGAGCCGACCCGGTGGCCAGCGACAGCCGTTGCTTCGACGTCTTGATTGAGTTCGGATTGATGTGTGTTCCCGTTCGAAAGCGCGATGCCATTGCCATTCACCGACAAGGCGAAACCGGCATCCATGAGACAAGTTTCTTCAACCAATGGAAAGTCAGCATCATGAGATTTCGTACGCTTTGCCTGTCGATCGCCGCGATCATGCCCGGCATGATCGCATTCCAATCCCAGGCCGCTGAGGATTCTGCGGCCCCGGTCGCCACCGGGGCGTCGGGCACGCATGCGACGCGTTCGGCCGAACGCAAGAAGAACCGCGCCGCAATCGCCGACGCCAACAAGAAGGGCCAGCTTGCCGGCAAAGGCGAAGCGTCGATGGCTCCGGTCGCCACGGCGGCCTCGGGCACGCATGCGACACGTTCGGCCGAGCGCAAGAAGAACCGCGCTGCCATGGCCGAAGCCAACAAGAAGGGCGAGATTCCGGTGGTCAACGAAGGCGGCGGAGCCAAAAAGTAACTCGGAAACGGGTCGCGATCGCGCGTGTGTCGTGAGACATGACGGCGGGCCGAGGCGTTGGTCGGCCCGCTCGCAGCACTGGCCTCGGCCCACCCAGTCTCGATCAACCTTCCGCCTGGGTGCGAGACGTCAAATCACGCGGAACACTTGGCGCAATGGGCTGTCCCCTGGCCGCATTGGGCTCGGCAACGGCGCGCCAGACGCCCGAAGTGCGCCGCCACCAGCCGGCACATCAAGGAAACGATCGATCTTGTCGCCGGGTAGTTGCCGACGGGGACGCCCACCGAACGTCGTGCGACCTGCAGGCATCAGTCGTTTAGCCGACTCACAACCTGCGCGCTTGTTGAACTTTCCGTCGACGAATCTTCCCTCTCAGTCTCTGAACGAATGCTCTTACCGCTCGATCAGAAATCGTCGGGTCGACTATTCCCGCGACGCCGCTGCGCGTGCGAAGAGAACGACCGTTCGCCCCTTGCGACTGCGGATCACCTTGTACCTATTCACCTGGGAGCTCCCTGATGTCAGTTCGATGAAGAAGGGTAGCCGAGGCCGCTGCGCCGAAGAAGCGCAGGCTGGGCGCCTCGATCGCGCGCTGTCCGGTGGCGCCCGGAGCCATCACTTTTGGCCGAGGTTTGGCCCTCAGGCTGCCGTGGTCAAGCGGAACGCTGCCCGCGACCATCGCCGCTGATCTTTCGCGCTCCGGATCGTTCCATTCGAAGCAACTCCGCATTCGAACGACAGCCATTTGTCGCAGCCAAGCCCGGCGCTAGAGTTGACGGCATGTCGCTTCTGCTTGAGCTCATCGGCCAGTACGGCATCCTGTTCGTCTTCGCCTGCGTGCTGATCGAACAGGCCGGCGCGCCGGTGCCAGCCTATCCCGCTCTGTTCGTTGCAGGGTCGCTCGGCGCGGCAGGAACCCATTCCGTATTTGCGTTTCTCGCGGCTGCCGTCCTTGCGTGCCTGATTGCCGATGGCCTTTGGTATGCGGGTGGTGCGCGATTCGGCGGCAGGGTGTTGCGCGTGTTGTGCCGACTCTCACTGTCGCCGGACGGTTGTGTGCGCCAGACGCAGTCCATTTTCGAGCGCTGGGGCGCACCGTCCCTTGTCGTCGCCAAGTTCGTCCCCGGCTTCGCTTCGGTCGCCACCGCGATGGCCGGCTCGACCGGCGTCGGGCGTCTGGCGTTTCTCGCCTACGGCGGGATCGGCGCAACGCTGTGGGCTTCCGTCGGGCTGGGACTGGGCTGGCTGTTCTCAGACGCCGTCGCCGACGTGTTGCTTGCGCTCGAGAAGATGGGACGTTGGGGCCTCGTGCTGCTCGCGCTGTTCCTCGCGGTGTTCATCGCGTCCAAGGCATGGCGGCGACATCAGTTCCATGCGCAGCTGCGAATGAACCGCATCTCGGTCGCGGCGCTGGCACAGATGCTGGAGCGAGGCGAGGCACCGCTCGTGGTGGACGTCCGTTCGTCGCTGGTGCGCGGCGAGGGCCGCATCCCGGGCGCAATCGTGTTCGAGGGCGACGCGTGGCCTGATGACCTTCGGGCGGCCAGCGCGGATGCCGTCGTCGTCGTGTACTGTGACTGTCCCAACGAAGCATCCGCGGCGCTGGTGGCAAGAAGACTGATGCAGCGCGGCTTTACACGAGTGCGCCCGCTGGCGGGGGGTATCGCCGCCTGGCGCGCGGCCGGGCTGAGCGTCGAAACCATGTGAGTCGCAGGCGCAGACCTCCGGCCATGAAGCCTCGCTGCTGCTTGAGGTTCTCTTCGGTATGGATTCGCCTCACGAACCCCAATAGCCGCTCGCGTCCGAGGGAGTCCAGCGATACGTCTGGGAAGGCCGGCTCAAGATCAAGCAGTCAACGCAGCACCGGCCGGCACACGACGCAATTCACGGACGCACGAAGGGTTCACCGTCCTGTCAGGCGCGATCCATGCATCACTTCGTTCCGTTCGTGGTGCACAACGGCGGATCACAGTGGGCTGCTGGTACGAGTCGCGGTCAGCCGGGCTCGAACGCGATGTCGGAGCACGGCCCTGTCCATGCCCAAGCAGCCCACGCCATGTTGCTCCGCCAGGCCATCGGGTACTGACAGGACGCCAAGTGCAGCTTCAGGAACCACGACCACGACCACGAGCGCGACGCACCCAATTCATCGAATTCGCCACTCGCTTGTCAACCGTTTCGCGGAAGCGATCGCCTGACGCGAGACGACATCTGCCGAAACACGAAGCCAGAGGGTGCGCTTCACTTCAATTGCCCGACTCGGGCGCCACTGGGCAACACGGGCCCTTGACTTGACGCCCGGACCAAAGGCTCTCAGAACGCCAGGGGCCTACCGCAACTTGCTCAACACGCGATCCACCATCACACCAGACTGACCAAGATAGTTCGCCGGGTCGCACAGCTTCGCCAAGGCCGACCTGTCTAGGTGAGCACTGATCTCCGCGTTCTCGCACAACAGGTCCAGCAGCGGCCGCTTCTGTTTGACCGCCTCGCGACAGATGTCGTAAACGAGGTCGTGTGCGTACTCGCGTCCGATGTGTGTACCCAGCCCCATCATCACGGCCTCGCTCATCACCAGGCCGCCGGTCATGTCGATGTTGGCGCGCATCTGTTTTGCGTCGACTTCCAGCCCTTCGAGCACGAAACGCGACTGCTTCAGCGCGCCGGCCATCAGGCAGAAGGCTTCGGGCAGCACGATCCACTCGATCTCCCAAGGCCCGGTGCTGCGCTCGTGGTCGGCGATCATCGCGTCCATCAATGCTGCGGCGTGCTGCCGCACGACCGACACCTGCGCGTGGATGTAGCAGCTGCTGATGGGGTTGCGCTTCTGCGGCATCGTGCTGCTGGACCCACGACCATGCGCGAACGGTTCGTAGACCTCGCCGACCTCGGTCTGCATCATCAGCTTCACGTCCGTGCTCAGTTTGCCGAGCGTGCCGCCGACCAGGCCTAGGAAACAGCCGACCTCCGCGATGTTGTCCCGGATGGTGTGCCAGGCGATGTCGGGTTGCCCGAGACCTAGTTCTGCCATCAGGCCGGCCTGCGTCTGCATTGCACCGGTCGCGAGCGAGGCCAGCGTGCCTGCCGCGCCCGCGAACTCGCCGACAAGCACGCGCGGACGCAACTGGGCCAGCCGGGTGCGGTGGCGCTCGATCGCCGACAGCAGACCCGCCATCTTGTAGCCGAAGGTGACCGGAATCGCCTGCTGCAGGTTGCTGCGTCCGATCATCGGCGTCAGGCGATGCTTGCGGGCCAGATCGGCCATCGCCTTGGAGATGGCAGCCAGGTCCGCATCGACCAAGTCCAGTGCCTCGCGGATCTGCAGCACGGTCGCGGTGTCCGTGATGTCCTGTGTGGTCGCGCCCCAGTGGCAATACTCGCCGAGCTTGTCCCGACACAGCGCGTTCAGTTGGGACACCACGCCGAGGATCGGGTAGCCGATGCGCTCGGTTTGCTGGCGCAGCTTGACCATGTCGATCTGGTCCAGATGGCAATGGCTGACGATCTCGTTGGCCGCTTCCTGGGGGATCAGACCGAGACGACCTTGGACCTTGGCCAAGGCCGATTCGATGTCCAGGTACTTCTGCGTCCGGTTCTCGTCGGACCAAACTTCGCGCATCGCATCGCTGCTGAAGATGCCTTGAAAGATCGCCGAGTCGATGATGGTGGAGGGCATGTCGAGGTCCTGGTGGAGGAGTGATACGGAGGTCAGTGGATGGCCGCGCGGGCCAGGACTGCGTGGGCCCGTTGCAGCACGGGGCGATCGACCATGCGTCCATCCACCTGCACCGCGGCCGGGTTGCCTTCGGTGGCGGCGACGACGCGACGGGCCCACTCGAGTTCGGCACCGGAAGGTAGCAAGGCTGCATGCAGCACCGCGACCTGGCGTGGATGGATGCACAGCTTGGCGCCGAAGCCATGCGCCCGAGAGCGGGCAAGGTCGGCGCGCAGTCGATCGTCATCGGAGATTTCCGGCGTGACGCCGGCCACAGGCGATGCAATGCCTGCGGCACGAGACGCCAGGGCCAATCGGCTCGCAGCAAAGTCCAGCCCGACGGGATCGCCCGATAGGTCGAGGTCGAGCGCGTAGTCGATGGTGCCGAAGACCAGGCGATGGACACCCGGTTGAGCGGCAAGCGCTTCGGCGTTCAACACGCCCCGCGCGCTTTCCAGCAGCGGCAATACCGTGATGCCGGCGCAATTGCTCCGCAGAAGCTGAATGGTCTCGGGATGCTCCGCCTTGGGCAGCATCACTTCCGCGACCCTCACCGAACCCAGCATGGCGAGGTCGGCATCGAACCAGGCGGTCGACTCATCGTTGATGCGCACGACAACACGCTGGCGCTCCTCCACCGACAGCGTCTGCAAGCAGTTGGCGACCCTGTCGCGCGCCTGCGCCTTGGCGGCCGGGGCCACTGCGTCTTCCAAGTCCAGCACCACCCGATCGGCGCCGGATGCAAGCGCCTTGTCAAAACGCTCCGGCCGGTCCCCGGGCACGAACAGGTAGCTGCGCGCAGGAGCCGACTGCGCGCTCATACAGCCTCCTGGGCGCGAAGGCCGGCGATGTCTTCGGCGCTCAGCCCCAACTCGCCAAGGATGGCATCGGTGTGGGCGCCGAGCGCCGGTACCGCATCCATGCGAGGCCCGCCGTCGCGCGAGTCCATGCCAGGCGGCAGGAGTGCCGGCACAGGTCCGGCCGCCGTGTCCACATTGACCCACCGGTTGCGCGCTGTGAACTGAGGGTGTTTCCAGACTTCGTGCATCGTGTTGACCTGGGCGTTGGCAATCTGGGCCATGTCCAGGCGAGCGAGCACCTCGGGCGCGGTGAGCGCGGCGAACGCTTCGACAATCAGCGCCTTGACCGCGGCCCGGGCCGCGCTGCGCTTGGAGTTGCTCGCGAAGCGTTCGTCCTTCGCCAGGCCCGGCTGCTGCAGAACCTTGTCGCAGAAGGCGACCCACTCGCGTTCGTTCTGCAGGCCCAGCATGACCGTCATGCCGTCGCCCGTCGGGAAGGGGCCATACGGGTAGATGGTCGCGTGGCTGGCACCACTTCGCGGCGGCGGGGACGCGCCGTCGAAGGCGTAGTAGAGCGGGTACCCCATCCACTCGCCCATCGCCTCCAGCATCGAGACGTCGATGCGCCGACCGTTCCCATCGATGGCGCGCTGCATCAACGCGGCCAGGATGTTCGTGTAGGCATACATGCCCGCTGCAATGTCGGCGATCGAGGGGCCCGCCTTGCTTGGCTCGTCGGGCGTGCCGGTGATGGAGACGAATCCGGCCTCGCTCTGGATCAGCAGGTCGTAGGCCTTCTTGTCGCGGTAGGGACCAGGGTTATTCAGGTCGTCGCCATAGCCCGAGATGTCGCAGACGATGAGCCCGCGCTTGAGCGGCGACAGGGCCTCGTGCGAGACCCCAAGCCGCGCCGCGGCCCCGGGCGCGAGGTTCTGCACCACAACGTCGGCTTTCTCCAGGATCAAGCGCTGCAACAGCGCCGCAGCTTCCGGATGCTTGACATCCAGCGTCAGGCTCTCCTTCGAGCGGTTGGTCCAGACGAAGTGCGATGCAAGCCCGCGCACCCGTTCGTCATAGCCACGGGCGAAGTCACCGCTGCCTGGCCGCTCGATCTTGATCACCCGCGCGCCGAGATCCGCGAGCTGACGGGTAGCGAACGGTGCCGCGATGGCGTGTTCGAGTGTGACGACCGTGAGACCTTTGAGGGGTTGCATGGGCATTCCTATTTCAGGACGGCAGTGGCGTCCATCGTCAACCATCCGTCGTGGTCGTTGGCCCAAAGGCGGACGGTCTTGCCGTCCGACTCGGGTCGTCCGTTGACGCGGAAGGCGCTCAGGTCGTACGTCGGACGCACCGCCTTGAAGCGGAAGCTGGCGACTTCTGCATCCGGTGCACTCCGCCGCAGCAAGTCCATCAGCAAGGTCGCTATCAGCGGGCCATGGACGATCAGTCCCGGGTAGCCCTCGACCTCGGTCACGTAGCGACGATCGTAGTGGATGCGGTGGCCATTGAAGGTCAGTGCCGAGTATCGGAACAGCAGCACATCGTCGGGCACGATCTCGCGCTGCCAAGCGGCATCGTTCTCCGCTTTCACCGGGGGCGGAGCCACGTCGTCAGGACGTTGCGCCTCGCGGTAGACGATGTCGTGGAACTCGACCAGCGCGGGCTCGGCCGCGCCGTTGCAGCGCAACTCATGCCTCACCTTCACGAACACCAGCGTGCCGGTGCGTCCTTCCTTGACTGTCACGTCGGCGATCGTGGACGTGCGCGCGACCGCATCGCCGACGCGCACGGGTGCAAGAAACTCGAACTGGCTGCCCGCCCACATGCGACGCGGCAGTGGCACGGGCGGCAGGAAGCCGCCGCGCCGGGCGTGCCCGTCGGCGCCGATCTCCGACTGGCGGTGCATGGGCAGGAAATAGAGCCAGTGCCACAGCGGCGGCAGGGCGTCACCCGGCACCGCTCGAACGGCAGGATGGTCCAGCGTGGCGGTCAGTGCGACCACCGGGGTCGGTCCGATGGTGTCATGGACCGTTTCGCTGCGGCCGATCCACCCGGCCAGTGCGCTCAGGTCGGATGCTGCGTGGTTGTCGTGCGTCGACATGGCGTCTCCGTTCCGAAGAGGTTCGATCAGAAGGTGTGGCGCAGGCCGGCTTCAAAGCCGCTGGAGTTCCCGCCGCCAGCCATGCCTGCGGGTCCACCGGGCACGACGAAGGCAGCAGCACCGCTGTTGCTGATGCGCGAGAGCGTCGTGTACAGCGCGGTCCGCTTTGACAGGTTGTGGACGTAGCCCAAGCCCACTTGGGTGGCGTCGTTCTCGTCGATCAATGTGGCGCCAACGCGGCCACTCATGTTGGCTCGATGGACCGACGCCTTTACCTCGCCGACCGCGCCAACTGGCACGACCGCACCGATGAGCAGGTTGCGCTGCTTGGCCTGGTCGTAGCTGAAGGCACGGAATGCCGCTGTCAGTTTCAAGCCAGCGAGTGCGACATTGACGCCGACGGCGCTGTCCTTGTGGGAGCCCGCCACCGTCAGGTCATTTTCGGTTCGAGTGTGAGCGACGGAGATGCCCCAGC
>Ga0075366_10001082_pt1 | contig 13386 bp, 11 predicted proteins | sample EndMethybrTD3031_FD_72351 | JGI IMG/M metagenome (GOLD analysis project Ga0075366, IMG submission 72351) | Populus endosphere microbial communities from Tennessee, USA - Endosphere MetaG P. TD hybrid TD303-1 | ecosystem: Host-associated > Plants > Roots > Endosphere | place: USA: Tennessee...
CCTGCTTTTACCAGCACCTGGCGCCATTTATAAAGTTGGTCGTGAATATCAATTTTAACCGGGCAAACGTTACTGCACGACCCGCAAAGCGTTGAGGCGAATGGCAGATCGGCGTATTGCTTCATATCCAGGTTTGGCGCCAGTATAGACCCGATAGGACCTGCGACAGCGGTATGGTAGCTATGCCCGCCACTACGGCGGTAAACCGGGCAGGTATTCATACAGGCCCCGCAACGGATACATTTTAACGAGTTGCGGAAATCTTCACGGCCCAATTGTACGGTGCGGCCGTTATCAACCAGTACCAAATGCATTTGCTGGCCTTCGCGTGGCTTAGCAAAATGGCTGGAATAGGTGGTGATAGGCTGCCCAGTGGCACTGCGGGTTAATAACCGCAAAAATATGCCCAGGTGTTTGCGTTTAGGGATCAGTTTTTCTATACCCATACAGGCAATGTGCACATTGGCCAGGTGCGCGCCCATATCGGCATTACCCTCGTTGGTGCAAACAACAAACTCGCCTGTTTCAGCAACCGCAAAATTTACACCGGTTAAGGCCACTTTGCGGGTAAGAAAGGTATCGCGCAGGTGGATACGCGCGGCTTCGGTTAACTGCTGCGGGTCGTCCAGGTTACTTGGGGTGCCCAGGTACATGTGGAACAGGTCGCCTATTTCGCCTTTCTTTTTGTGGATACAAGGCAAAACGATATGGCTTGGCGGTTCTTTAGCCAGTTGTACAATGCGTTCGCCCAGGTCAGAGTCGATCACCTCTACGCCATGCTCGGCCAGGTATTCGTTCAAGCCGCATTCCTCAGTAAGCATGGATTTGCTTTTTACCATTTGGGTTACACCCTGTTCTTTTATCAGGCCGTGCACAATCCGGTTATGCTCGGCAGCATCGGCTGCCCAGTGCACCGTAATGCCGTTGGCCTTGGCATTCGCTTCAAATTCGACTAAGTAATTGCTTAAGTTGGACAGTACATTATGTTTTATTTGCGAAGCAGCTTCACGCAAAGCTTCCCATTCAGGCAGTTGGTGCACCGACTTATCCCGCTTAGCGCGAATAAACCATAAGGTTTCATCGTGCCAGTCTACCCTGTCCTCGTCCTTATTAAATATATCCGCCAGTTCGGCGTGGTCTTTCCCTTGGTTATGCATTTATTATTGAGTCATTGCGCTGCGCTGTCATTCGCTACGCTGTCATTAAAATCATTTCTATTATATGCATATCTGCACATTAGCACATCTGCACATATTTATTCAACACCATTCAATATCTCTGCAATATGCAGCACCTTTACTTTGCTTCCTTTGCGTTTCAGGATGCCTTCCATGTGCATCAGGCAGCTCATATCTACACCTGTAATATATTCGGCGCCATGTTCCAGGTGGTCGTCTACCCTGTCCTTACCCATTTTTACCGATACGGCTTCCTCGGCCACGCAAAATGTGCCGCCAAAACCGCAGCACTCGTCGATACGGTTTAGCGGGATGATCTCGATACCTTCAACCATCGCCAACAAGCTGCCTGGTTTTGAAAAACTGGGCGCTACCAATTCGCTCATGCTGCTGATATGCAATCCCCGCTGACCGTGGCAGCTTTGGTGCATACCTACTTTATGCGGAAACTTTGCCGGCAGGCTTTTCACTTTCAAAACATCGGTTAAAAAGCTGGTCAATTCATACACTTTGCTACGGATATCCTTCGCTTTATCTTCCTGGTGGTCATCGTGCAGGTGGTCGCGCACATGCAGCACGCAACTTCCCGATGGCGCTACGATATAATCAAAATCGGCAAAGTTTTTAATAAACAGTTCGTTACAGCCGTGCGTTAAATGTTCAAAGCCCGAATTGGCCATAGGCTGCCCGCAGCAAGTCTGGTTAGCCGGGTATACTACTTCAACACCCAGTTTTTCCAGCAGTTGCAAGGTAGCTACCGCCGCACCGGGATAAAACTGGTCGACATAACATGGAATAAATAGCCCAACACGCATAGTTATAGTTAATAAACGCCTAAATTAGGTGTATCTAATGGTTAAATGATAATCAATCCTTGCAAATTTATAGCATCATGTTGGCATAACTATCCTGTACAGTCAGTTGTCTGAACCGGGATTAAACGAATTATCTGATTACAGGATTTTAACAACAAAACCAAATCCCGATATTTAGATTATGAAACCGCAACTATCATCAATAACCATTGCTGCAAATAATCTACCACTGTTACGTGAATTTTACACCACTGTTTTTGGGTGGGAAATTTTAATGCAGAACCCCCAAATTGTCATACTTAAACTGCAGGAAACCCTGCTTAGTTTGTGTACCCAAGAATTATTTACCAACTATACAGGCGTTTCCCCATCGGCAGGTAAAAGTTTTTATTTTACTGTTGGCTATGATAATGCAGCCGAGGTTGACCAACAATTTGCGACATTAAAAGCAAAAGGTGCCAATGTTACCAAAATGCCTGTAAAAACTTTTTGGGGCGGCTATGCCGGTTTTATTACCGACCCGGAAGGGAACTTGTGGGAATTGAGCGCCACTTATTGATCTATATCAATAATTCCCTCTTTACCTTGCTGTATCTTTGTATACCATTTACAAAGAGGAGTAATCATAATGAAAAAAGCAATTGAGTATATATACAGCCGTCCGGCCCGCCCGGGTATGGTTGGCGATGGGTTTAGGGTTTTTAACTACTTTCCCGGTGGTGGCATTAGTCAGCAAAGGGTAAGCCCGTTTTTAATGATGGATTTTAACGCCGAGTACGATTTTGGCGCGTCGGACCATATCCGTGGGGTTGATGTGCATCCGCATAAGGGATTTGAAACGGTAACCATTGCCTACAAAGGCAGTGTGGCGCACCATGATAGTACCGGCAACAGCGGCGTTATTAATCCCGGCGATGTGCAATGGATGACCGCCGGTGCCGGTGTATTGCATAAAGAATATCACGAACAAGAATTCAGCAAACGCGGCGGCCCGTTTGAGATGGTGCAGCTTTGGGTTAACCTGCCTGCCAAAAACAAGTTGACGCCGCCCAACTACCAGGCTATTACCGCCGATCAGATGGGCAAGGTGACCTTACCAAACAATACAGGTTTGGTAAACGTAATTGCAGGGTCGTTCAACAACAACAAAGGCCCGGCTACCACCTTTACCCCGGTAAATATGTTTGATATTAAACTGAATGCCGGTGGCGAATTAAGTACCACAATTCCAGCTTCACATAACACCATAATACTGGTGGTAGAAGGCAGCATTGAAGTGAACGGCGAAACAGCCCAACTGCACGATTTGGTACTGTTTAAAAATGATGGCGAGGAGATCAGCATTAAGGCAACAGAAAACAGTGTGCTGTTATTACTAAGCGGCGAGCCAATTAACGAACCGATTGCCCAATACGGCCCGTTTGTAATGAATACCAATCGCGAATTACAGGAGGCTTTTGAAGAGTTCAATTCGGGTAAGTTTGGAACGCTGGAATAACACCTCTCCCCAACCCCTCTCCAAAGGAGAGGGGCTCTACTATAAATTAGGATGCTTGATTAAAATATTTGTAAGGCTTGGTACCTGCGCCCGACTAAACCCGAAAACAATATATTTTTATGAAAAAGCACTTATTTACTTTACTTTTTATTTGCAGCCTGGCATTAACCAGTGCATTTGCACAAACAGGCCTATCAGCCGGAACAATAGCCCCCGTATTTGCGGCTAAAGACAATAACGGTAAAACGGTGGACTTGAAAGCGTTACTAAAAAAATACAACTCGGTGGTGCTGGTATTTTATCGTGGCCAATGGTGCCCTTATTGCAATAAGCAAATGCAGCACCTGCAAGATTCGTTGCAACTGATCACCGGTAAAAATGCTTATGTATTGGCTGTAACACCTGAAACAACCGAAGCTATGGCACAAACCGTACAAAAAACCCATGCTTCGTTTTCATTAGTGCACGATGAAGGCGGCAAAATTATGAAGGATTACAAGGTTGATTACAAAATGGATGATGCCATGGTAACCAAATACAAAGGCTATGGTATAGACCTTGAAAAGAACAATGGCAATACCGACCACATGCTGCCGGTACCCGCCACTTACATTATTAATAAAAGCGGCAAAATAACTTACGTCCACTTTGATAAAGATTACCGCAACCGTGTGCCGGTAAGTACTATATTGGCCAAAATTTAAAGTTGATTAAGGAAGCCTCACCCTGCCCTCTCCAAAGGAGAGGGTTCTAATTAATTTTAAGTCCTCTCCTTTGGAGAGGATTTAGGTGAGGCTCTCCTTTGTGGTTTAAATCCCCCCTCACTTTCTACTATCTTCCTATCTTTTTTTGCCATCTTTAATTATTCATGGCAAATTCCTACAATTCCTTGCATATATTATACAATACATCTATCCTGCTTCCTGATAAATTTGTTAACGATAAATCTAATTCTGTTAAAAATTTAGTGTGACCCGGCAAGCTTGTATAAGCTATTAATTTGCTCTTGGCATTTTAATGGCGGGGTGAGCAATGATATAGTATGTCTGAAAATATAACTTTAAAAGGGATTACCTGGAACCACAGTCGCGGCTTTGTGCCCATGACGGCTACCGCGCAACGCTTTAGCGAGTTGAACCCAAACGTAAACATTACCTGGGAGAAACGTTCGTTACAGCAATTTGCCGACTTATCTATCCAACAATTAGCCGAACGATATGATCTGTTAGTGATAGATCATCCCTGGGCCGGCTTTGCCGCTAAAACAGGTGCTATACTTCCCTTTGATAAATACCTATCGGCTGAATATTTAGCCGATCAGGAACAAAATAGCGTTGGCCATTCGTACGAAAGCTATCATTACGACGGGCACCAATGGGCTTTAGCAATCGACGCGGCCACGCCTGTAGCTGCCAGTCGCCCCGACCTGCTGGAAAAGCATGGACTTTCCTTACCAAAAACTTATACTGATCTGTTAACATTAGCAAAAAAAGGATTGGTGGCTTTCCCAGCCATACCTATCGATTCGCTGATGACTTTTTATACCTTCTGCTGTTCATTAGGCGAAGACCCTTGCCAGCAGGATGATACCGTGATTAGTGAAGCTACCGGCATTAAAGCCTTACAATTATACCGCGAACTGGCTTTAAATATTGATCCGGCTTGCTTTAACCGCAACCCTATCCAGACTTACGAGACAATGACCTTGAGCGATGATATTGCTTATTGCCCATTTGCTTATGGTTACTCTAACTACTCGCGCCATGGTTATGCGCGTAAACTGCTGCATTTTCACGATATGGTTACGCTGGATGGTAAAACCAATCTGCGCAGTTCGTTAGGTGGTACAGGTTTGGCGATTTCGGCCAGTTGCCAGCATGTGGATATTGCCATGCAGTATGCCGAATTTGTAGCGTCGCCCGCTTGCCAGGCAGGTCTGTATACCGATAATGGTGGTCAGCCGGGGCATTTAAGCGCCTGGACTGATGAACATACCAACACCATTACGCATAATTATTTTGCCAATACGCTCCCTGCATTGCAACGAGCTTATTTAAGGCCCCGCTATTTCGGTCACATGTTTTTCCAGGATCACGCCGGGGATGTAGTGCGCGATTACCTGATGAATGGCGGTGATGAACGCGAAGTATTACGCCAGTTGGACGACTTATACCTGCAATCAAAACAAAAAGTACAGGTATGATGAAACCGCTGGAAGGATTGCTGGTGCTGGAGTTTAGCCAGTTTATGGCCGCCCCTACCGCGGGTTTACGCCTGGCCGATCTTGGTGCGCGGGTCATAAAAATTGAGCGCCCCGTTAAAGGCGAAGCTGGCCGCCAAATTGCCATCCGTAATATTTTTGTTGATGGCAGCAGTTTGGTTTTCCATACCATTAACCGCAATAAAGAATCGTACGCGGCTGATCTGAAAGACCCTGAAGATCTGGAACGCATCAAAAAACTGATCCGGCAAGCCGACGTCATTACCCACAATTTCCGCCCGGGAGTAATGGAAAAGATAGGCTTAGATTATGAAGCTGTTAAAGCTATTAACCCGCGCGTAGTTTACGGCGTGGTTACCGGCTACGGCAACAAAGGGCCATGGGTGCTAAGGCCTGGACAGGACTTATTGATACAATCTTTATCAGGTTTGGCTTATCTATCCGATACCAATGATGCGGGCCCGGTACCTTTTGGCCTGGCTACTGCCGATATGATATGCGGGGCACATTTTGTGCAAGGCATTTTAGCGGCGCTGATAAAACGGGCTAAAACAAACAAGGGCGTGCTGGTTGAAGTCAGTTTACTTGAATCAACACTCGATCTGCAATTTGAGGTCATTACAACCTATCTTAATGACGGTGGCAAATTACCTCAGCGCAGCAGCGTAAAAGGCAACGGGCATCCATACCTTAGCGCGCCTTACGGGATCTATCAAACTAAAGACAATTACCTCTCGCTTGCTATGGGCGATCTGCATAAAATTGGCGAAGCGATAGGTGTAAACCTATCCGGATATACCGAAAAAACAAGCTGGTTTGACAGTCGTGATGAGATAATGACGCAACTGACCGAACAGATCAAACATAAAACCACCGCCGAATGGCTGGAAATACTGGAAAGCGCCGGCATCTGGTGTTCGGAAGTTTTAACCTACGAACAAAGCCTGCGACACGAAGGCGTTAATGTATTAGGCATGCAGCAACAGGTAACCTTGCCCGATGGCGGCAGCCTGAGCACCACCCGCTGCCCCATCCGCATTAACGGCGAAAGATTATATAGCGATGTAGCTGCTCCGCGTCCCGGCGCGCAGACTGAAAGTATTAACCATCAATTTGATTTGGCATGAAACCCTTAGAAGATTATTTGATCGTTGATTTCAGCCAGTTCCTTTCAGGGCCATCGGCCAGTTTAAAGCTGGCGGATATGGGCGCACGGGTGATAAAAATTGAGAAGCCCGGCACAGGCGATATTTGCCGGCATCTGTATACCTCGAACGTTATTTTGAACGGCGAATCGTCGGTTTTCCACGCCATTAACCGCAATAAAGAAAGCTTTGCCGCGGATATTAAAAGCGAAAACGACAAAAAACTAATTTGGGAACTGGTTAAAAAAGCCGACGTGGTAATGCACAACTTCCGTCCCGGGGTAATGGAACGTTTAGGCTTTGATTACGCCAGCGTTAAAGCAGTTAACCCATCGGTAGTTTACGGTGAGATATCGGGTTATGGCAATGAAGGGCCCTGGAAAGATAAACCTGGGCAGGATCTGCTGCTGCAATCGCTATCGGGTTTAACCTGGCTTAGCGGCAACGCGGGCGGACCAACACCTATGGGGCTTTCTATTATTGATATGCTGGCCGGCAACCATTTAGCGCAGGGAATTTTAGCCTGCCTGCTGCGCAAAACCATCAGCGGCGAGGGGGCTTTAGTACAGGTAAGCATGCTGGAATCGGCATTGGATTTCCAGTTTGAAGCCATCACTACTTACTATTACGATGGCAAGTTGCCAGAACGTTCTGAAAGGAACAATGCCCATGCTTATTTGGGCGCACCTTATGGCATTTACCAAACTGCCGATGGCTTTATGGCGTTGGCTATGGGTTCTATACCGCAATTAGGTACTTTGTTAAGTTGTGATGCCTTACTGGCTTATACTGATGTTGCCCAGGCCTTTCATCAGCGCGATGAAATAAAAGCGATATTAGCCGTGCACCTGCAAACTAATACTACCCAACATTGGTTGCAAATATTGCAGGCTGCCGATATATGGTGCGCCGAGGTAATGAATTGGGATACCCTGATGCAGCACGATGGCTTTAAGGTTTTGGATATGATACAGGAAGTGCAGATGAACGATGGCTTTAAATATCGCACCACCCGCAGCCCGATACGTATGGATAACGCACTATTTACATCGGCCAAAGGCTCGCCAAAACTGGGCCAGGATAACGATAAAATTATAACAGAACTAAGTAAATGAACGCGAATACGATCAGGATAGCTGTACGTAAATTTGGGCCGTTTGAAACTGCCCTGCAAAAAATCTGGGACGAATATTGCGACCATACCGGCTGCACGCTAAAGGCCGAAATGGTGTCCATGGACCTGGACAATCTGCACAATGCTATTATTGAAAAAGATGGCCTTAAAAACGGTGACTGGGATATAGCCCATGTGGTAACCGACTGGTTATATGAGGCCTGGACAAACGGGGCTTTGCTAAATCTGCAACCTTATATTGCACAAAACCCACCCGATGATTTCCCTTTTGGCTGGAGCAGTTCGCTGTTGGGTATGCAGCAATTTGGTGATGCCGTAGCCGGTCTGCCTTTTCATGATGGTCCAGAATGCCTGATATACCGCCGCGATTTGTTTGAGGACGCCACCGAAATTCAAAACTATCACGAATTATACGGTAAGCCTTTGCAGGTGCCGCAAACCTGGGAAGATTTTCAAAACGTTGCCCGCTTTTTTTATCGGCCCCAAAAAAACCTTTACGGTACTGTGTTCGCCGGTTTTCCTGACGGCCATAACACCGTGTTTGATTTTTGTCTGCAACTATGGACCCGCGGCGGTAAACTAACCAATGAAATGGGTTGTGTAGATATTAATACTCCTGCCGCTATTGAGGGCTTAACGTTTTACAAAAATATACTGGCCGATCAGCAGGCGGTGCACCCCGGCACTAAGTGGTACGAATCGGTACAATCGGGTATGGCCTTTGCCCGGGGCGAAGCCGCTATGATGGTGAACTGGTTTGGCTTTGCATCCATGTGCGAGGTGATTGAAGAATCGCAGGTAAAAACCAAAGTTGATATCGCGCCTATCCCCTGCACTTTTGGCAACAAACCTGCTTCATTAAACGTGTATTGGGTTTATGGCATAGGTTCGGGCAGCAGAAGTAAAGATATCGCTTATGATTTTATCCGCTTTGCTACCACCTCTCGTAACGACAAATTACTAACGCTGGAAGGTGGCATTGGCTGCCGTATATCTACCTGGACAGATGGTGGCATTAACGCTATTATCCCCTATTATCATAAGCTGGAACAATTGCACCAAACCGCGCGGTCGTTACCGCAAAAAACTAATTGGGCACAAATAGCCAAAATTATTGACGAAGTTGTATTGCAGGCCATCAATACCGATACGCCGGTGGAAACGCTATTGGCTGCAGGCCAGGAAAAGATAAATTTGATTGATAAACCAATGTTAGTTTAAATTATTTGATATGACAGGTCGCTCCTACGGAGCTTTATCTATGAATTCGATTACGCTACCGACTGACCGCTCCTATGGAGCTAAGTATTCGAAGCCATAAAAATCCCATAGGGATGACCTGTTGGTAGATAAGAATAAAATAAATGCTTAGCTCCGTAGGAGCGACCCGTAAATTCGGACAACAAACATGTTATGCAAATACCTTATAAACCCATATTGCCCGCTAACCCGCTACCCATTATTATTATTGGCGCGGGTGGTATTGTGGGCGACGCGCATTTGCCGGCCTATAAAAAAGCTGGTTTCAGTGTTGTCGGAATTACCAATCGCACCCGGTCGCGTGCCGAAAAACTGGCAGCAGAATGGGATATCCCCAATGTGTACGATACGGTGGATGATGCGGTGGCCAACGCACCCGCTAACGCCGTTTACGACATCACCATAATGCCCGAGCAGTTCGTAGAAACACTGAACAAACTTCCTAACGGTGCCGGTGTACTGATACAAAAACCAATGGGCGATTACTTTTGGCAAAGCAAAGAGATATTGGAAGTCTGTCGCAAAAAAAACCTGGCGGCAGCTATTAATTGCCAATTGCGTTTTGCCCCGTTTGTGAGCGCTGCGCGGTATTTAATTGAGCAGGGTTTAATTGGCGAACTATACGATATGGAAGTGCGCGTAACACTGCAAACCCCGTGGGAATTATTCCCGCATGTGATTATTCACCCACGGTTAGAGATCCAATACCACAGCATCCATTATATCGATCTAATGCGCTCGTTTTTAGGCGACCCGCATAGCGTGATGGCTAAAACACTGAAACACCCGGCTAAAACATTATCGTCGTCACGATCGACAATTTTGTTTGATTATGGCGATACGATGCACGCGGTTATCAATACTAATCACGATCATAGCTTTGGTCCGCATAACCAGGAAAGCTTTATCAAATGGGAAGGTACCAAAGGTGCTATTAAAGCCCGCATGGGTTTGCTAATGGATTATCCGCATGGTGTACCAGATAAGTTTGAATATTGTATCTTGGAGGAGGGAAAAGCTCCCGAATGGACAGAAGTAAAACTGGAAGGATCGTGGTTCCCCGATGCGTTTATTGGCACCATGAGCAGCCTGATGCGCTATAAAAACGGCGAAGCCGATATATTGCCAACCAGTGTAGAAGATGTAATAAAGACGATGGCAGTGGTGGAGAGTGCTTATATCAGTAGTGATAGCGGCAAAGGAGCCTCACCCCAACCCTCTCCAAAGGAGAGGGAGTAGAAAAGTCTTTACCCTCTTTGCGCGGAACGCGAAGAGAGGTCGACGAGTGAAACGAAGTCGGGGTGAGTCCCCGCGTTAGGGATAGCAGTGGAAAGCCCACAGCGAGGTACGAGCGAGGACTTGGAACGGATAGCCCGCCCGTCAGCTGACGGGAACGCTCGGATTAGTGATTAAGAGATTAGATAAAATACAACATCATTGCGAGGTACGAAGCAATCGCACACAAGCAGAGCACAAAGAATAGTTCGCGATTGCTTCGTACCTCGCAATGACAAAATATAGAGAAGAAACATGTACTTTAAATCGACATTTTTTGAAGACTATATCCTGGGTGATAAGCGGGTAACCTTTGGGCGCACCATTACCGAAACCGACTTTGTGGTGCATGCCGGGCATACCGGCGATTTTTTCCCGCACCACATGGATGCCGAATGGTGCAAAACCCAGCCGTTTAAACAGCGCATTGCACATGGCACCATGATCTTCAGCATCGGGATCGGCTTAACTGCCTCGGAAATTAATCCTGAAGCGTTTAGTAAGGGTTATGACAAACTGCGTTTTGTAAAACCGGTTTTTATTGGCGATACCATCCATTCAGAGATCACCATATCAGAAAAAGCCGAGGCGAAGAAACCCGAATACGGCACGGTAACCGAACATGTGGAAATTATAAACCAGCACGGCGAAGTGGTGGTAGTGTGCGATCATTTATTACTTGCAAAAAAGAAAACAACCTAATATTATGGCCAACATCAGCAACTCGGCAGATACTGCCGTTATCGACGAATCGGAATTAAAAGGTAAGAACTTAACGCTGCCTTTTATTTTAGTGATCAGCTTATTCTTTTTGTGGGGCATGGCCCACAACCTGGATTCGGTATTGATACCTCACCTTAAAAAAGCCTGCAACCTTAACAATGTACAATCAAGTTATATTGATATGGCTGTGTTTTTTGCCTACTTCGTAATGGCCATACCTGCGGGGATGCTGTTAAAGAAGGTCGGCTACAAAAACAGCATTATTATTGGGTTGGTGTTGTTTGCCTGCGGCGCATTGTTATTTGTCCCTGCGGCTAATACACTTACCTACGGTCTATTTATTTTCGGTCTATTTATTTTAGGCTGTGGATTGGCAACGTTAGAAACAGCTGCAAATCCATACGCTGCCATTTTAGGCGATCCGGCTAAATCGACTTTCCGTTTAAACCTGGCAGCATCTTTTAACGGGCTGGCAGCTATGGTAGCGCCATATATCGGCAAAACTTTTATCCTATCGGGAAAAGAGTATACTAAAGATCAGTTAGCGGCAATGCCTGCGGCAACTAAAGCCAGTTACTTTTTACAGGAAGCATCGGCAGTAAAAATGCCGTACATCATATTAGCGTGCATTTTAATTGCTGTCGCCATATTGTTCTACTTCAGCTACCTGCCCGAAATAAAGAATGTATCGAAAGAGGAAACTACCGGCGGTAAATTTTTTGGCGCATTAAGACACAGGCATTTATCATGGAGTGTAGTAGCACAGTTCTTTTACGTTGGCGCCCAGGTTTGTGTAACCAGCTTCTTTATTCGCGAGGCAAAACAAGGTGCGGGTTTTGATGAAAAAACTGCTGCCGATTACCTGATACTTTATGGATTTTTATTCACCGCCGGCCGGTTTATTGGCACCTTCTTTTTAAGATACATCGCATCGCATAAACTGCTTTCTATTTACGCGGTAGTTTCTATACTGCTGTGTATGGTAGCAATTTGGGGAAAAGGCGCTTATGTAGTTTACTGCCTTGGCGCTATAGGTTTCTTTATGTCTATTATGTTCCCTACCATATTCGGGCTGGGTATTGACGGTATTGGCGACGATACCAAGCCGGGTTCATCATGGCTGGTAATGTCGATAGTTGGCGGGGCTATCCTGCCATTTATCATGGCAAGGATCATTGACGCTAATAACGATCATGTGCAGAGCGGTTATATTATTCCCCTGATCTGTTTTGTAGTGGTATTATACTTTGGGATGAGTGGTTACAAGATCAAAAAACAGTTAACCTAAGGCGATGGAACGTATTACTGCTAAATATTATATTGAAACCCCCTACCCGCTTGAAAAAGCGGCAGCTGTGCTGGCCGGCGAACAATCGTCAGGCACCTTTGTGGCCGTTCCGGGTGAAACAGAGGAATTAAAACAACGCTTTGCCGCAAGGGTGGAAAGGATTACGCCACTGGATTCTGTTGATGAACCGGCTATCCCCGGCGCTACAGCAAAATCCGGCGCTAAATACCACAGGGCTAACATCGAGGTATCATGGTCGATAGAGAATTTTGGTTATAACCTGCCGGTGCTGGTATCAACCTTACAGGGGAATTTATATGAGATCACCCAGTTTACCGGATTGAAACTAATGGATATTGACCTGCCGACATCCTATGGCGAGCATTTCATTGGGCCGCGTTTCGGAATAGTAGGGTCAAAAAAAAGCGCTGGTGTCTCGGGCAGACCAATGATCGGGACTATTATTAAACCCAGCATTGGTTTATCTACCGAACAAACTGCCGGGCTGGTTAAAACTTTAGCCGAAGCGGGTATTGATTTTATTAAGGATGACGAACTGTTATCCTCATCAGCCAATTCAAAATTTGAAGACCGGGTTGATGCCGTAATGCAGGTAATTAACGCCCATGCCGATAAAACCGGCAAAAAGGTAATGTATGCCTTTAACCTAAGCGGCGAGGTTGACGAAATGCTGCACCGCTATGAATACCTGGTAAAAGCTGGTGCAACCTGCGCCATGGTGAGCATTAACAGCGTGGGTTTAAGCGGCACCAAAAAAGTGTGCGATCAGGGCCAGCTGGTTATTCACGGACATCGCAACGGTTGGGGGATGATCAACCGTCACCCTC
>Ga0075366_10001083_pt1 | contig 13385 bp, 7 predicted proteins | sample EndMethybrTD3031_FD_72351 | JGI IMG/M metagenome (GOLD analysis project Ga0075366, IMG submission 72351) | Populus endosphere microbial communities from Tennessee, USA - Endosphere MetaG P. TD hybrid TD303-1 | ecosystem: Host-associated > Plants > Roots > Endosphere | place: USA: Tennessee...
CACCACCCATAATATCTGCAGCCATTGCTCTGGAGTGGTAGTCATAAATATCAAGATTGAAATGCCTACCAACAGGTCAACAGAGTTAGCGCGGATATTAGCTAACCAAAAACGGGGACGAACCGCGAGCATACGCCACTTACTCAGTAGAATCACGGCCAGAGCTAGCTGCGCAAAATCAATACGCACCAGGATAAACACAATAAGCGGCAAGAGTACATTAAAACTTATATGTACAACTCGCGAGAAACCGTTGGCCGGCTTAATTTTGGCTATTAGTGGTCTCATCTTCTCCTAAGATTATCACAAAATCGGCGTTTTGTGTCTGAATTGTGCTATCAGGCAGCTTCTTGGTAACCTGATTAACGCCAAATCGCTTCTTTAAATACTGGGCTGTATAAGGTTTTTTACCGTTTGTTCGATCTACAATAACAGTTTTGGAGTAATTTTGGGTTGGAGCATCACCGACAACACCAACGTTATAGCCATATGACTTCAGGACATCTGCCTTGGCAGTAGCCAACCCCGGTTCAGACGTGCCGTTCAAGACCATAACATTAGCATTCTCTTTAGCTAAATAGCCATCACGCAAAGTATTGCGCACATAGTTTTGAATTGCCGAGTAGTTGCCCTGCCCAGCTTTTGGGATAACAACTGATTGATTACCAACCATGCCAGTCGTGACGTAGTCATTTGGCGGATCAGTTAAGCCGACTGACTGAATACTATCGGGATTGATACCTTTTGTAATCTGATACATGCGCGATAGATCGGTCAGGCTAAAATCAGTTGCTACATTATCGCCAAAAGCATCAATAAGTTGAGATATCTTCTGGGGATTGCTAAACGTTCCAAGCGTTAATACCTTCTGCTGCAAAGCGACAATCACAGCTCGCTGGCGCTGCGAACGAGCAAAATCTGAAGTTGTGTACCGCGATCGCACATACATTAAGGCTTTATTACCATTAAAATGCTGCACGCCCTTCTCGGCAATCACCGGATTGCGATTATTCTGCCAAGCCATGGTTGGGTCATACAGGCGCTCTGGTACATCAACATCAATGCCCCCAACGCTGTCAACCGCCTGCTGAAAAGCCTGGAAGTTAAGCAAAGCATGGTAATGGATAGGTACGCCCAATACCGTCTCGAGCATCTTATCAGCTGCTTGATATCCAGCCTCAATCGCCTTCTGATCCTTATTACTGGAGCTCTGCTTACCAAGGTAAGCATATTTACCCGTTTCATATACAGCATTAATCTTCATACTGCCCTTACCAGGTACGGTCACCCAAAGATCACGAGGCACACTCAATAAAGCAGTCTTGTGGTTAACTGGATCAATGCTGGCCACCATAATAGTGTCGGTGAGGTCTGGAGCTTCGTGCCCCTCACCCCCTATACCAAGCAGTAGAATATTAATACGACCATCGCCCTCACCTTTGAGAAGATCTGGTTTTACCTCTTCTTGTAATGAAACAGCAGAGCCGCCGCCCTTAAAGACCTTTTTGGCGCTTAAATAACCCTTGAGAAACAAGAATCCGGCCAACAGAAGTAATATAACGACAACTGCCAGAATTCCCATCCAGATTTTTTTGCGAAGGCTCCAGTTTTTTATATCTTTAAGTGAACGCCAGCTGCGCTTAAAGATATTTCCTTCTTTCCTTCTTTTTTTGTGGTTGCCTTTGCCTGCTGGCAAATCATCCATGTCGCTCATGTCTATATTAATAAGCGGTTCTTTTGGCGGCAGAGCCTGCTGCTGATAAAAGTTTTGTGGCTGCTCTGGCTGAGCATGACGCGGTGCCATACGGCGTGCCGTCGGCGGCTGCTGAGCAACTTGCGGCGAGCTTGGGCCACCATGCATACCACGAATACGCTCGCGATTAATCCCCGGTTGGTTCATTTGTTGATGGCTATCTCCGAAAAGAATACCGTCAATAGCTTTTTGCTTCGCCTGACGCGAGGGTTCATTCATTTTTGCTTCCTACTTCTATGCATAAGCACTTGCCAATAAGTATACTGGCTATCTCCGCTCACGTAAACCGCATTACCCCGCATTATATATAGATACAAACACTTAAAAATAGCTTGACTAACCCCAGAAGAATTACTCAAGATTGGCCTTAGCTTTTCGTCATACAGGATGTGCATTTTTACCACAAATACGCTATAGTGTGGCCTATATGCAAGATCAAAACTCCTACACATCGGTCACGCCTCCGACTACACCTCCGGATACTTCTAGCGAAAAACCCGAAAAATCACATAGTGAGGGCTGGCGTTCCGCCCTATCAACCATTGGCATCTTGTTAATAGCACCTCTTGTAGCCGTTTTTTTGACAGCCTTTGTCTTTCAATCGTATCAAGTTGATGGTCCTAGCATGCAAACAACCCTCCAAAACAATGACCGGCTCGTTGTATGGAAATTGCCCCGCACATGGGCACGTATCACAGGGCATGATTACATTCCAAAACGCGGTGATGTTATTGTCTTTAACGAGAGTAATCTGTCTACTTTTGGCCAAGGTGAATCCAAACAGCTTATTAAGCGTGTTCTTGGGCTGCCCGGTGAACGCGTTAGCGTTGAAAATGGCGTGATTACCGTTTATAACAGCCAACACCCCAACGGGTTCCGCCCCGATGAAGAAATGTCATATGGCAAAGTTATCACTAATACCGAGCCCGAAAGCAACACCACAAGCTGGACACTCAAGCAGGGACAAATTTTTGTAGCCGGTGATAATCGCCCTGACTCACTTGACTCCCGTGCCTTTGGCCCCGTGGCAACCAGCGATGTTGTTGGCAAGCTTATTGCGCGCATATTGCCACTTGGCAGTGCACAGCGTTTCTAGAATAGATTAGCCCAAAAAGACCTCCTTGCGTGGGGGTCTTTTTATTTTTCTATACTCATTACTCATGCCTACTGCTCTAGCCGGGGTAACGAGAATATTATTTGGATGAGCCTATTTTGCCTGGTTCAAACTGCCAAGTATTTTTTCGAGCTCATCGTCTGACTTAAAAACAATCTCGAGCTTTCCACCCTTAGCGGTGCGCCTAATATGAACCGGTGCGCCCACATAAGAGCTCAACTTCTTTGTAGCCGGAGTCTCGGTTTGCATACGCTCTTTTGTGGCTTTCGTATCCTTAAAGCCTTCTTTTACTGAAGAAACAAATCGTTCAGCCTGACGGACGGACCAATCATTCTTAATGATACTATCTAGTAACTCGTTTTGCTTATCGGCATGTGTTTTGAGCGATAAGATTGCGCGAGCATGGCCCTCGGTAATCTTTTTTTCGTGTAATGCATTACGTGCTAATTCCGGTAACTGTAGTAAGCGAACAATATTGTTCACGGTAGAAACTGCCTTGCCTAAGCGGCCAGCGATCTCGTCGTAGGTCATATTAAATTGTTGACGCAATCGTTCAATAGATACCGCTTGTTCGAGTGGTGATAAATCAACACGCTGCACGTTCTCAACAATAGCAATCTCAAGTCGCTCCAGTTCTTGGCTAGTGCGAACTACCACAGGCACCTTCTTAATACCAGCCAGCTGCGCGGCGCGCCACCGTCGTTCACCAGCTACTATATCGTACTCACCCTCGTTGCCGGGAGTGGCAACGAGAGGTTGAATGATTCCATATAATTTTATGGAATCTGCAAGCTGCTCTAAAGCCTGCTGATCAAAATGCTGCCTTGGTTGATCCGGATTAGGGATAAGCTTCTCTACAGCAATCTGTTCAATTCTGTCTTTATCTTCAAAAACTAAATCTTTATCAAAGTCTTGAGGTAACAGTGCATCAAAACCCCGGCCCAAACCCATCTTTTTGTTCTTAGCCGTTGACACGTTTAGCTACCTCCTTAGCAAGTTGTTTATAGGCGCGGGCGCCTTTAGACCATCGATCATGCTCAAAAATTGTCTTACCAAAACTTGGCGCTTCGGCCAATCGAACATTACGCGGAATAACTGATTTGAAAATTTTGTCGTCAAAGTGCTTAGCCAACTCATCCATAACTTGTTCAGACAAGCTTGTGCGTTTGTCGAACATAGTTAGCACCACACCAAGGAGCTCCAAGGATGTGTTCAAGCCTTGTTTTACACGCTGAACCGTAGCCAATAATTGACCAAGCCCTTCCATAGCATAATACTCAGCCTGAACCGGCATTAAAATACAATCTGCGGCAGCTAAAGCATTAATGGTCAGTAGTCCTAGGGCGGGCGGACAATCAATAATAATAAATGTGAACTTATCAGACTCTTCAAGTGCTTTTTTGAGACGGAACTCCCGGCCATCAGCATCAACCAATTCTACTTCGGCTGCAGCCAGATTGCTATTGGCTGGTAACACATATAGACCCGGCCTATCGGTTGCAAGAACAACTTTACTAAGACTTGCATCACCCAACAACAGTTCATAAGTTGTTGGCTTGATATTCTTGTCTAGGCCTAGGCCGCTCGTGGCATTGCCTTGTGGATCAAGATCTACGAGTAGTACGGGACTTTTAGCAGAGGCGAGTTGAGCTGCAAGGTTAACAGCAGTCGTTGTTTTACCTACGCCGCCCTTCTGGTTGGTAATGGCAATTATTGTTTGTTTCATAGTCCCTCTTTAACGGCAAGTATACCACTACCTTGATAACTTCGCCAGAGAGACAGGCGTAAATATGCCGCCAACTAAAGATTAAATTGAATTGTTATATTACCGTCTAAGGTTACTGCTGAACTGTTGGAGATTACGGCATCAATCGATGGAATATACGTTGATATATCTCCCCCCTGCGAATTAAGTCCATTAAATAACACGAACGAGGCAACGCCACTGCTATTTGTAGCCACTGTCCCCGAAGCAGTTACCGTATACGTGTCAGTTGAACTTTGCAGCGTCCCATTACTAGGCGTTGCCAATGAAAGATATAGGTCATGGTCTACTAATAACGAGCCATCATTATCTTTAGCCGTCAGATTAACCACTGTTGTAGCTGGCAGACTAAAATTTCTGGTCATGTTATTGTTAAGATTTACGGCACTATTGATAGGCGTAAGCATTACCGCTAACGGTCCCTGGTTTAAATAGAATGAGACAGTGTATGAACCAGCTGGCACAGAAATGGAATAATACCCCTGTGCGTCAGTATTCACCGATTCACCATAATCATAATTGCTCACATAGATAGTTGTGTCGGCTATTCCACTCCCCGTGGCGTTTGTCACTCTACCAGTTAGTGCATGTAGTGGAGGCTCTTTGAGACTTAAACTATTAACAATGTTAGATACTGTCATCTGCGCAACATTGCACACATCATAATTTATGAGACTCATCCTTATACAGATATTACCCTGAGGTATGGTCATATCAGCAAACACCAGCATCGTAGCATTGCCCGAAGAGTTCGTAGTCAGTGTCTGCCCCACGTTAGCCGGAAAATACACATCGCTGCCACTTGTTATTCCCGACCCTTGATAGGCAAAATTCGCCCGCACATCTCTATGAGCCAATATGGCATTTGAGTTGTCTGCTGCACTAACGGTAAACTGCGTGGTTGGCGGCAGTTGATACACATGAGAGGTATTTGAGGATAGATCAAGCGGCGTTTGAACACTTACGTCAACGCCATCAGGAAAGTACTGCGTATTAACACCAGTAATAGTTAGCGTGTACTGACCCGCCGGTAGCGTACCGCTAAAAACGCCTGATTCGTTTGTGCTCAGGTCATACGGTGTTCCTAAATAATCTGACAGATGAGCGGTTAGACCACTCAGCGCATGTCCCTGTGAGTCTTTTATAGTGCCGGTGAGATTGTACGACGGTCGGGTTAGTTGCTCATTGATGACTTGTACGCCAAGTAATGATATATTGGCGCGTGTTTTAGATACATACCCAGAAGCTGTTGATGGCGTAAAATCCACAGCATAAAGCCCAGGCAAAATATCCATATTATAATAGCCGTCCACATCTGTAATAGCCGTAACATTACTGAGACCCGCTAGTAGTGGTGAGGCATGTACCATTACTCCCTCCAGCGCCGCGCCTGTCGTCTGATCTGACACTGTGCCAGTTATTCCTATAAGACTTTCTGCTTGCGCGTGTCCCCCACTATACGTAAAACAAAGCACTCCTAGCATCATGCTGACGAGCGCTCCTACTCCAAGTATTAGTCGTTTCATATTTTTAGGGCCTCCACCCCACTTTAAAGCACACTCTTTTTATTGTAAGTTTACCCATGTCAAACTGTTGCAATTTTTGTCACAAAATAAGCGCTAGTACTATGCGGCTACTTGTGAATATTCTTCGTATATACTACAGTAGAGTTTAGACAACGAGGGGTATAAATGGCAAAACGCAGAAGCATTTTCTGGGCAGTAGTGTCGGCCACAGCAATTATATTAGTGGCGAGTTTACTGTGGTGGAAGCTCCGCGCAACACCAAGTCCAATCCCTCAAAATATATCTCGAAAAGTTGACTTCACACTGTTTTATCCAACCAAATTACCTAAGTCGTACAATATTGACTCGTCATCATTTCAGGCTACCTCCGGACCAGTTGTCACCTACAATGCCGAAGGCTCACAGGGCCATCATATTATTTTCAGCATCCAGCCCCGACCTGAGACTTTTAACTTCGAAGCTTTCTATGCTCAAGGCATTGTTGGCACATCAAAGTTCACCACAGACTATGGGGATGCAGCGATTGGTGCCGCCAATAATAAGCTGATGGGCAGTCTTACCAGTGATGAAAGTTGGGTTATTGTTACAGCGGATAACCCCTCTGTTACCCGAGCTGACCTTCGAACTATCCTCAAAAACCTGCGCAGCAAGCAGTAGTATTAGTTGTGCCAGCTTAGCGTTGCACCCTTCTTACTTACAGGGAAGCTGGCAGCAGTTGCGACATTTTGAGCAAATTGGAATTGAAGGTTACCGGCATTAGCACCGTTACGGATAAACCCACGGACCTGTATAAAGTTTACTGCTGATGCGGTTGTGCTCAAGACACAGGTTTGACCTGAGGCGATAATATTACAGAGAGTCTGGGTGGTAGCACTTGTACCATAGCTGCTAGTCGCAAGGTTGAGTACTGCACCGGACGGTGTCGTAAAAGTGTACTTACCAAAGGCTGTCGCGTTACTATCATCGATAGGGATCCAAGCATCAATGACATAGTTAGTGTTGGCAGCCATGGCAAAGACGAGTGCAGTATCGTTTTGGAAGGTTGTTGAGCTCTGCGTAGCAGCCTGGTCAGATGCTTTAGTTATGGTATTGAAACCAGAGATACAGTCACGCCAGGTGCCTGCCTCATAGCAACGGAACTTACCAGCATTAGAGTTGTAATACATTGCCCCGTTAGTACCTGTTGGATCGCCGCTACCAGTTTTTGTATCAAGTACTAATATCGTTCCAATTGTATCCGACGTACCAATATCTATTGATGGCGTCGCAGCAGTAGTGTCAACTGTCAGCTGATTAACATCGTTTGAATCATCAACCACAAATGCTGTAGCAGAAGCGGTTGTACGTTGTACTATCAGATCTGTATCGTGCGTAAGGTACGCATTGCCAGCCTCTACCTGCGTCAAACTTACGCCCGAACCAGCAGCATTTACTACTTCAATGTAGGGGTTAGTCTCTATATCCATTGCAATGTGTTTTGCGCCGAAGCCAGTACCAAGCATAGCAATATTATCGAATGTATTAATGCCAAATACTTGATTGCCTGCACTGTTCTGGACTACGAATCCTGTGCTTGAGTTAGTAGTTGTCCTGGTTGTCACCTGACCCGTTTGACTAACATTAAAGACATCATTCGTTGCATTGGCAACTTGGAAGGCATCAAAGGCACCGCTTTGATATATGCGTGCAGCAACAGTGCTTGCAGTGGCAACGCTTAGCTTAGCGCCAATCGGGTCAGATATAACACCTATGGCAACACGTTCATTTGTGGAATCTACACGAAGGATTGAATTACCACCTTGAGCCGTTACCTGGAAGGCAGCCGTCGAGTTAGTTGAGTTTTGCAGTGATACAGCACCCGCGCTACCAAATACTGCGACATTCGTTCCAGTGCCATTTTTAAGCTGTAGAATAGCGCCCGTGCCACCGTTAAAGGCTTGAAGCGTACCAGCTACCGTACCAGTAGTAGCAGCCTGAACCCAGAAGTTTGAAGCTTGAACTGTTGTCTGGTTATGAATATAGAACCCTGATCCCGTTTTAGCCGTACAGCCAGTAGCATCACACATTACCGTACCGCCAATACGTAGCTGCGTTGAAGTATTTATATCGCCTAGTACATCTAATGTGTAAGCTGCGGTAGCTTGGCCAATAGCGACGCGCAGGTTAACCGTATCTGCAACGAACAAAGTATTAGCAGCGCCAGCATTTTGAATCTTAACTGCCGTGGCATTCGTTGATTCGACAGCAAACAGGTTAGCGTTAGAACTTCCGTAACGAGCGACATTTTGAGTTCCAGCGGGTAAAGCTGCCACAAAACCATTAGTTGGTGACCAATCCCAGGTGCTGGCAGTTCCATTTCCAGTATTGAGTACAGGCGTAAAGAACCAATGCTCAAAGGTGTTTGTTATGCGGCCATACAATTCAACGGTTGTAGTAGTACCAGTGTTAACAGTTGTTACAGCGACAATGTCAGATTTAGTGATTACTTCGGCTGTGTCATTCAAGTTAACGTTAACATAAGGGGCACCGCCCATGGCGTTTTGTTGCTTAACGCGTACCGACACTGTTGCCTGCGTGTTATTGCCAGTACTGCCATCATGACCACCAAGAATTTCAAGCGTTGTGAGGCACTGATTATACTGAGCCGTGATGGTACAACTACCCAATTTTGTCCACTTATTATTATCAGTACCACCCGTATCAGAAGTTTGAATACCAGTTTGCTGTATTGCACCTGCGACATCCAGAGTTACCTCAGGAGCAACCATCCCACTACCAATACCAATTCTCTGATTAGTGGAGTCGGCATTAAAGTATGCTACCGAACCATTATTCTGAATTTGGAAGGCAGTTGTAGAGTTAGTCGAGGTCCGCGATTGGAGTTGTCCGGTAGTGCCGACTTCTAAAAGAGGGTTTGTGCCGTTGCCAACAATGAGTGGCTTACTGGGGAAGATATTGCCAATACTAACAAAATTATCTTTAATCTTGAGACCATTGGAGCCTGCAGTCTCAATACGGAAGTAGTCATTTGCACTATCCCATTGCAACCAACCATATTGTCCGGTGGTAGCATTATCGCCAAGTACCAAGCGGGCATTATTGCCGTTGTTGTAAACAGCAGCGTCACCGTCCTGTACCTCAAATTTAAGCGCCGGTGCAGTATTACCAATTGCAACACGCTGATTGGTCGTATCTACTAGGAGTACGTTAGTGCCAGCTGCATTTTGGACCTGGAATGCCGCAGCTGAGTTTGTAGAGTTCTTAAAGAGTATAGCACCGTTGTAGCCGAAAGTTGCTACAGCTGTTCCAGCGCCATTACGTAGACTAAGGATATCTGCTGTGCCAGCTGCATTAGCCTGGAGGACTGCAGTGATGCTACCGCTGCTTGCAGCCTGAACTGCCATATTAGCATTCTGCAAGGTTGTCGTATTTTGTATGTAGTTAGCTGAGCCAGTTGCTGCCGCAAAGCCACAAGTAGTTGCAGCTTGCAGACAAACAGTGCCTGACTCGTTGGGTAAATTAATTGTTCGGTTGGCAGTTGGTGTAGTAAAGCCGACGGTTGTCGTAAAGGAGCCGCTGGTAGCCTGAAGGGTCATACTTGAACTACCCTTAATAGTGAGTGCATTGCTGGTTGAGCCTATGGTAAGGTTGCCAAATGGCGTATTTAGGAGTTCATCAAACCCACTATATGTTGCCTGCAATGCTCCTAGGGTTACCATGCCCGTTGAGCTGCTCACGCTAAACATGTATAAGTCGCTACTGTCCTTAACCGCCAATGCATATGAACTGTTTGTCGTCGTCTTTACCGTAAGACCTGCACTTCCAATAAGTGCATTTATGCCACCAGTGCCTTGTGCACTTATATTGAGTTGACCATTTGTACCAGTGTTAAGATTAATAGCTGTTGAGCCTGTACCACCTTGGATAGTAGTCGATGATGCACCGTTTGTAGAGCCGACAATAACCGCCTGGGTGGTACTTGTTCCACCATCGGCAATGTGCACCGTGCGAGCATTGTTGGTAGCACCGATATTGATGACACTCGAACTGCTACCAATAGTGACAGTGCCTGCACCAGTAGTGCCTAGTGTAAGTACCCCTGTGCCCGAAGTCGTAATAGTAAGACTCTGGTTAGTGCCTCCGACTGTCCAGCTGGATGTACCGGCAGCTGTTAGTGTCAGTGCACCGGTCGAAGTTGTGATTGAAGAAGCGGCGTTGCCCGTAAGTGATATCGCGCCACCTGACTGGGTTATCCCTCCAGTGATAGACGTAGACTTGTTCAAGTTAATGCTTGTGGCATTCGTCGTACCGATGTTGAGCGCTGCGGCGGTTGCCGTATCAAGCAATGGCGCCTGTAATGCTGTACCCGCGATACCAGTCCCAGAAATATTAAAGTTAGCACTGGACTGAACCGAAGTGCCATTTTGAATATAGTTGCCCGATCCTGCCGTTGGTGTACATCCACCACTCGTACAGATCACCGTACCACCAATGCGGTACTGCGTTGATGTATTTACGTCACCGGTCACATCCAATGGATAACTTGCTGATGAAACATTGCTTCCAATTGCAACACCCGAACTACCCGCCCATAGCTTTACATTTGTGCCGCCTGGACGAAGTGCAATCGCTGCGCTTCCTGTCTCAAGTGACGCAACAGTGTTTAAACCATTCCAGGAGAGTCCAAACACATCGTTTTCATTGGGGCTAAACAAAGCGATTGCCGGCTGGATAACGCCGCTTGTCCGATTGTCAAATACTGAAATAGCTCGAGATGTAACATCAGCAGAGCTAGGCAAACCAAAAGCGAGCAGTTGACCAGATGCTCCTGGATTATAGAGTGGGATGTTAATTGCTGTCGAAACACTTGATCCCTGAGGTGTCGTAAACGTGTCGACATTCGTTGCACCACCCGTTAACCGCAGCGCATAGTTTTGCGTTATTAGCCCGGTAGATGTGTTAACGCCAAAGATTGAGGTGCCTGCGGCATTTTGAATTTGGAAGGCTGCACTGTTATTGGTAGTTGGTTTGATGATAACACCTGCGCTACCAGTAGTGAGGTTAATTGTCCCCGTACCGCCTGTCGTAAGGTTAATATTTCCGCCGCTTGCGGGGGCTAGCGCAATAGCGCTCGTACCAGACCCACCCTGAACAGTTGTTGTACTTGTTCCATGCTGTGAGCCAAGCGTAACTGTCTGTGCGGCAGTACCCGAAGCAGGATTACCCAAATTAATCGTACGAGCTACATCACTACCACCGCCCACGTTAACGGTTGTGGTGTTGTCGGTACCAATATTCACCGTACCCGCACCTGATGTGTTAAGGGTTAAAAGATTTGTTCCATTTGCACGTATCGATAAGTTGCCTGTTGTTGTCTTGATCGTGTTGCCACCGTTAGCGTTAGTGTTCGAGAAGTTTAGCGTTCCGGATGTAAGCGTGGTGTCTTTATCGAGGTTGATGTCGGTTGCATTACTCGTGCCAATACTCAAGGTGCCCGCAGCCGCCGTATCAAACAGCGGCGCCTGAAATGACGTTGCCGCCCTACCCGTTCCATTAATGCGGAAGTTGGCTGTCTGGTCGGAGCTATTCTGGTTTTGGATATAGTTGCCCGAACCAGTGCTTAGTGCAAAACCACAGGCTGTTGAGTTTTGTAAACAGATTGTTCCAGACTCGTCAGGTGCTTGGATAGTCCTGTTTGCCGTCGGCTGAACAAAACCAAGAGATGAGCTGAAGCTTCCGTTCGTAGTGCGAAGCTCTTTGGCGGTAAAAGCATATGGCACAGCAGTGAGGTGCAAACGCGGTGTCATTTCACCGTCCCAGCTTGCCGTACCTGTACCACCAATGTTCATTGTCAGGTAAAGGTTTTGACTCCAGTCGATTGATGGTAATGCAGTAACTGCACCAAGTTCGACCGTGAGATATCCGTTAGCAACGCGGACTTTATTTCCTCCAGTACGTGTTTCTGCCCACAAACAAGCACTATCGCCTGTACATGATCCTTGACTTGATCCGCTAGAAGAAGAAACGTTATAGAGTTTAAATTCTACGTTGTAGTCGCCATCCGGCACAATTGCACCAGTGCCTGCCATTAAACGAGCTTGGAAATTAATATTTGTGCTCGCTGCAGCAGTCGCCGTATGCCCGCCCCGAACTGAGAGTACAAAAACCGAAACCATGAACAAAAGCACCATCCAAGCGGATAGTTGCATACCAGAAAATTGTTTCAGATATTTCATTTTTTATTTCGGATTTGATCTATTTATTTCAGCCGATTCAGTACCGGTTTGACACCTCTTATTATCTTCTTATTAGCACGCTAGAACAAGCAACAACAAGCAGATTTGAACACTTTAATAGCACAGTTTAAACAAGCGCATATGCTATCAAATCTGTTGTAAAAATATATAAATAATACCCTTAACTGTGGTGGCACATCAGTAAATCTACGATCTATAGTTACATTTATAATAGACTTTTTTACATCACCGAACAATTTACGAATATTTTTATCCACACCCACCAGAATATATTTGTTCAAGTATAGTTGCTTTTTTTACATCGACTATAGCAAATCTACCCCTGTTTTTAGTACATTATTGCATGATCTGGTAGTTATACCTTAGCTCAGTTCCCTGCTGCTGAATTTGGGTAACCGCTATCACTGCGCTTGATACATCAGTACGGTCAATGTACACGCCGGCTTTGGCGCTTGCCTTGCCCACAGGAGTCAAGATAACACGTGGCTCAGAGCCATAAGCAGAAGCAAACTTAATAGCGGCTAAAGGTTCATCTTTTGCATTCGATCCTATTGTAATCGAAATCACACCTGATGTATCATTTCCCGTAATACTGGCAGAAGCATTAGAGCCACTCCCGTCTTGCAGGCTAATTGTTGGAGCATTACCGGCAGTAATAATGTGGCCACCGATAGTAATCTGCCCAACATTCGTGGCACCCGCCACAGTAAGGTTCCCACGTATCAGTTGATTGCCAGCAACTTCAACATTCGATACATATAATCGATTAAGCGTGGCATCACCTGAGACGTTTAACGACTCAAGATTTGACGATGTGGCTCGAGTATCTTGCCCCGCATCCGTGTAGCCCAAGTTTACAAACACGAGTACCGTGCCTTCGCTGCCGCTAAAGCTTCCTAGAGCAGTGCCGATAGTTTGTCCGGCACGAGTTGCCTTCATAGCATAGCCCGGCTTAGAAGCAGTTGTAAGC
>Ga0075366_10001084_pt1 | contig 13380 bp, 10 predicted proteins | sample EndMethybrTD3031_FD_72351 | JGI IMG/M metagenome (GOLD analysis project Ga0075366, IMG submission 72351) | Populus endosphere microbial communities from Tennessee, USA - Endosphere MetaG P. TD hybrid TD303-1 | ecosystem: Host-associated > Plants > Roots > Endosphere | place: USA: Tennessee...
GAGCTAGAGTGAGAACCGGAGGACGTCTCATGCTTCGAGTACTCGCGACCGCAGCCACGCTGCTCCTGCCATATGCCGCGCTCGCGCAGGAGTTGCCTCCTGCGCCCGTGATGCTGGGCGACACCCGAATTCACGATCCTTCGGTGATCGTTGAGGACGGCCATTGGGTGAGTTTCCAGACGGGCGCCGAGGGGTTCTGGCGCGGCGCGATCCTGCTCAAGACTTCGCCCGACGGCATTACCTGGAAGAATGCCGGCGGCATCGGCAAGGGGCTGCCGGCCTGGCCGGGAAAGGAACTGGGTTATCGCAGCCAGAACATCTGGGCCCCGAGCGTCAGCAAGCTCGGCGAGACCGTCTATCTCTACTATTCGGTTTCGAGCTTCGGCATCAATGCCAGCGCCATTGGTCTGATGACCAACACCAAGTTCGATCCCCTCAAGCCCGACCAGGGTTGGGAAGATCAGGAGCTGGTGCTCAAGAGTGGCGTCAAGGACGACTTCAACGCGATCGACCCTTATCGGATCGACACCGCCGATGGCCGTGCGTGGCTGAGCTACGGCTCGTACTGGTCGGGCATCAAGCTGCGCGAACTCGATCCGCAAACTGGCAAGCTTCTCGCGCCCGACACCAAGACCTATGACCTCGCCTGGTACGGCGGCGGGGTGATCGAGGCGTCGGCAATCCTCGAGCACGAGGGCAAATTCTACCTGTTCGTGTCCTACGATCGCTGCTGCGCCGGCGTCGCCAGCACCTACCGCATTATGGTCGGCCGGGCCGATGCAGTCACCGGCCCCTATGTCGGCAAGGACGGGACCGACCTCCTCAAAGCCGGTGCAACCGAACTGCAGAAGGGCGAAGGACGCTACGTCGGCCCGGGTGGACAGGAGCCGGTGTTCGGCGCCCCCAGCGAGATGCTTGTCTATCACTACTACGACGGCGACGAGCGCGGCATATCCAAGATTCAGATAACCTCGCTCGGGTGGACAGACGATGGTTGGCCGATCCTGGCACCACCACCCGCCGAATAGTCGTTTCTGCTCAGTTTTTGGTCGTTGCCGCCCCCCAGAAGCCTGATATGAATCAGGTCTTCTGAGGTGAAACTCTTCCCATGAGCCGCAATTTTCTGCTGGTCGACCCCGAAGAGCGGCCCGACGTCCTTCGCGGCCTCGCGTCGCCGGTGCGCGTCAAAATCCTCAAGGTGCTGCATCAGCGGGGCGGCCTCAACGTCAACGACATCGCGGACCTGCTCGATCTGCCGCAGTCGACAGTGTCCTCGAACCTGCAGATCCTCGAAGAGGCCGGGCTGATCAAGACCGAGACGCAGAAGGCGCGGAAGGGGAATCAAAAGATCTGCCGCGCCGTGTTCGATGAAGTGCTGGTGATGTTCAAGGAAGACGTTGCGGCGACACGGCAGAACATCATCGAAGTCGCGATGCCCGTCGGCCTCTATACGAGCTGCGAAGTGAGCGCGCCCTGCGGCCTCTGCTCAACCGAAGGGATCATCGGTCTTCTCGATGTGCCCGATATCTTCCTTGATCCGGGCCGCATGCGCGCGGGGCTGATGTGGTTCACGCGCGGCTTCATCGAGTACCAGTTCCCCAACAATGCGCGGCTGAGCAAGGTCAATATCGAAGCGCTCGAATTCTCGCTCGAACTCTCCTCGGAAGTGCCCGGAACGGCGACCGAATGGCCCAGCGAGATCACCATCTGGGTCAACCACCAGGATGTCGGCACGTGGACCAGTCCTGGCGACTTTGGCGACCAGCGCGGTGTCTATACGCCCGACTGGTGGACGCTGCGCGGCAGCCAGTACGGCATGCTCAAGACCTGGCGCGTGGCGCGCGACGGCACCTATGTCGACGGCGTCAAGATCTCGCCGGTCTCGCTCAAGGACCTCGACATCCCCAACCACCACTCGATCCGTCTCAGGATCGGCGTCAAGCCGAATGCCAAGTATCCCGGTGGCATCAACATCTTCGGCCGTGGCTTCGGCAACTACGACCAGGACATCGTTCTACGCATCCATACAGCCGACTGGCCGAGCAATGCCGGACCACCCATGGAGCCGGACCGCAAGATCTCCGGGATGCTCAGTAACGGCGGGTAGGGTTTTTGATGTGGTCGCGCTTTCGATCCCCGGATCAAGTCCGAGGAGGAAAAGTCTGCGACTTTCCTGAAAACGCTCCGCGCTCGCCGATTTTTGGCTAGATGACCTTGCCATCGGCGCCGAACAGATGGCTCTGCGCGGAATCGATGGTCAGCCCGACCTTGTCGCCTACAGCAACCCGCAGATTGCCCTCGCCTTCGACGATCAGCGTGCCGCCTGCCGTGTCGACATAGAGCAGCGTCGTGTTGCCGAGTTGCTCGACGATGCTGACCGTGCCATCGAACGAGGAGCCAGCCACGCCTGGTGCGCCAAGCGCCAGATGTTCTGGCCGCACGCCGATTTCGACACTGTTGCCGCTGGCCGTGCCACCGCGCGAGCTGATTGTCGCGGTGCGGCCGCCGGGCAGTGCCAGTGTATAGCCATCACCGTTTTTGCTCGCCACGTCCGCTTTGATGAAGTTCATCGCCGGCGAGCCGATGAAGGAGGCGACGAACTTGTTTGCTGGCCGGTTGTAGAGTTCGAGCGGCGTGCCCTGCTGCGAAATGATGCCCTTGTCGAGCACGACGATCTTGTCGGCGAGCGTCATCGCCTCGATCTGGTCGTGCGTCACGTAGATCATCGTGGTCTTGACGTCCTGATGGAGCTTGGCGAGCTCGACGCGCATTTGCGAGCGCAGCGCCGCGTCGAGGTTCGACAGCGGCTCATCGAACAGGAACACCTTGGGATCGCGCACCAGGGCGCGACCAATCGCGACGCGCTGGCGCTGACCGCCTGACAGTTGCGCCGGACGGCGATCCAGCAGTTGGTCAAGCTGCAGCATTTTCGAGACGCGACCGACCTGTTCGTCCTGCACTTTCCGCGGTGCGTGGGCAAGCGAGAGCGAGAAGGCGATGTTCTGGCGAACTGTCAGATGTGGGTAGAGCGCGTAGGACTGGAACACCATTGCAGTGCCGCGCAGCGATGGCGGAGTCTGGGTCACCTCGGTGCCGTTGATGAAGCATTGGCCCTTGGAGATTTCCTCGAGGCCGGCAATCATGCGCAAGAGCGTGGATTTACCGCAGCCCGAAGGTCCGAGCAGCGCGGTGAATGCACCGTCCTCTACCTTCAGCGACAGGTTGTCGATGACTTGCACCGAGCCGTAGCTCTTGGAAACATTCTTGAGTTCGACGTTCGCCATGATCGACCCTTAACCCTTGATGCCCGCCGAAAGCGTGATGGCCTGCGTCACGCGACGCTGGAACAGAAGATACGCGATGGCGACTGGAAGCCCCGCCATGACGGCGCCCGCAATGACGCGCGCATAAGCAACGCCAAACGTGTCCTGAACCTGCGTGATACCGACGGTCACAGTCATCATCTTCTCGTTCTGGATTGCGAGGAACGGCCAGAGGAAGTTGTTCCAGGCGCCGATGAAGGTGATGATCGCGAGGGCAGTGGTGATGCCCCAGTTCATCGGCAGATAGACGCGGAAGAGAAGCTGGAACTCGTTGGCGCCGTCCATGACGGCCGCTTCGCGGAAGTCGCGCGGAATGCCGTCGAAGAACTGCTTGTAAACAATCACCGTCACCGGCGCGACCAGCAGCGGCAGGATGACGCCGAGGTGCGTGTTGAGGAGTTTCACACCGGCGATGATGATGAAGTGGTTCACAATCAGCGCCGTTCCGGGAATCATGAAGCTCGCAAGGATTGTCCACCACAGAGCCATGCGACCGGGAAAGCGCAACTGGCTGATAGCGTAGCCGGCGCAGGCGGACATGAAGACCACAAGGAACGTGATTCCAACCGAGGTGATGGTCGAGTTGAGATACCAGATCGGCAGATCCGAATGCTGGATCACGTAGAGGTAGTTGTTGAACGTCGGATTGGACGGCAGGATGTTGATCCCATCCGCAATCGCTTCCTGGTCGGTCTTAAGGCTGGTGCTCAGCGCCCAGAAAACCGGAAAGAACCAAATACATGCGACGATGATCGTAAGGATGGTCAGCAGAACAGCGCCGAGATCAACGAATCCGGCCCGGCGCGGCACGCCCGCGGCCATCGTGGTCTCCACAGCAGCGGTCATCGCGAACCTCCCGCGCGCAGCGCCTGGAAGTTGAGAACCGAGAAGGCGATGACGACGACGAACATCGCGACCGCGACGGTCGCGGCATAGCCGCCGTCGTTCTTGATGAAGGCGCTCTCGAAAATGTACTGCACCATCACCATCGTCACCTGCGTTCGGCCGCCCTGGCTGAACAGGTAGACCTGATCGAAGATCTTCATCTGGAGGATCAGTTGGATGGTGAGACAGAGCACTGTCACCGGCCAGATCAGCGGGAACGTCACGCGCCAGAAGAGCTGCCAGCGCGTTGCGCCGTCGAGCTGCGCCGCCTCATAGACCTCTTTGGGAATGTTGCGGAGCGCAGCGAGGAACAGCAGGATCGAGAAGCCATTCGTCCACCAGATGGTGATGAGCGCAACCATCGGCATGAACCACGGGATGGCGCGCCAGACGTTCACGGGCTTGCCGGTGAAGAAGGCGATCAGGTGCTGCGCGATGCCGAACTGGAAATTCATCATCCAGTCCCAGATCAGGTACACCACCGTGATCGGGAGGACGTAGGGCAGGAAGAACATCGAGAGGATCAGCGACTGGCCCCAGCCTTTGAGGCGTGTCACCATCAGGGCAATGGCGAGTGCCATCGCGGTCCCGGGAATGACGGTCAGAAGCAGGAAATAGGCTGTGTTCTTGATCGAGGTGTAGAATATCGGGTCCTTGAACAACCGCATGTAGTTGTCGAGGCCGACGAAACTGGATTGGCCCTCGGCCGACACGATCAGCGGAGCCTTCTGCAGGCTCAGGATCACCATCTGGATCGTCGGGTAGACGAACATCCATCCGTAGATGGCCACGAAAGGCGCGACCAGAACTGCCGCAACCAACGCTTCGTTACGCTTGCTTTTGAGCATCCGGCCCTATTCCCCCGCGGACTGGCTGGCCGGCGCCACGAGGGCGCCGGCCATAAGAGTTTCGCGCAGTTCTTAGAGGGCGTCGAGAGCAGCCTTCATTTCCGTCACAGCGGTCGTGGCATCCACTTCGCCGTTGATGGCAGCCGTGAAGGCGTTACCGGCCGCGTCGAACAGCGGCGAGGCGACGCCGGCGTTCACGGACTTCGGATCGTAGATCATGTTGGCCGCGAGCTTGGCGTAGGTAGCCTGCGGCTGCATTGCCTTGTACTCGGCACTGTCGGTCACGGCCTTGTTGGCGGGGATGTGACCGGCGGTCGCCCAGAACAGGGAGTTCTCTTCCATGAACTTGATGACCTCGAGCACGGCGGCGTGCTTCTCAGGCGTCGCGGGCTTGCCGACATTGTTCGGGATCGCAAAGCTGTGCGAGTCCGAATAAGTGCAGGGCTTGTCGAAGAGCACCGGCAGTTCGATCGCACCCCAGTCGAAGAGTTTTCCCTGGGCCTTGAGATCGGTCATCGTGGGCACTTCCCACACGCCGTTGATCATCATTGCGGAATCACCCGAGGTGAAGAGCGCAACGGTTGCCGGATAGTCGGTGTAGGCCGGGTTGGTGCCATCGGCGACCCAGTCCGCAATGACCTGCACGGCGTTGGCAAGCTTGGCCGGGCTGTCGCCCGGGAGCCATGCGCCATCGACGCCGATATCGCCGCCCTGCTGGCAGAGATACGAGTAGATGGTGCGGAACGAGAAGCTACCGTCGGCGGTCACGGTCGAGATGCCGTACTTGGTGCCGCCGGCCTGAAGCTTCTTCAGGGCCTCGCGGAAGTTGTCGCGGCCATCGAGACCGGTCGGGAGCCCATCGGCGCCGATAAGGCCGGCCGCGGCGAGCTTGTCCTTGTTGTAGTAGAGCACGATCGGGTGCGTATCGAACGGCACGGCATACTGCTTGCCGTCGACGTTTACCGCGCTCCACGGAGCCGGGGCGAAGCTATCGGCGCTGAGGCCCATGATCTTCATGTCGTCAGCGGTGATTTCGGACAGCGTGTTCTGGCTCACGGCCAGCGGAATGCGCGAGGCGTGATAGGTCATCACGTCCGGGCCTTCGCCGACCGCGGCAGAAGTCTGGACCTTGGTGTAGAACGGCACGCCCCAGTCGAGCGTGGTCGCCTGGATGTCGATCTTGCCGGCGTGGGCGGCGTTGAAGTCGTCGATCAACTTCTTCATGCGGATGCCGTCGCCGCCACCCAGGAAGTCCCACCACACGACGTGTTCTTGTGCCAGAGCGCCGCCGACGGCGGTACCGAGCAGCGCGGAGCTAAGCAGCGCGGCTCTAACGATATTGCGGATCACGATTTATCCTCCCAATTGTTGGACACCCGGCGGCCCCTTCATGTGGAGTTTGCCGGACACGCGGGTGGACATCCTCCTGACCGACCGCGCTGATGCTGACCATAAGCACATCAGAAAATTCGATCAATACCAGAAATTTGGATCAAGTTGCCCGGTACACTTCGGGAGTCGTTCAAAAGCGCCGATATGGAAAAATCGTGCGGAAAATTCGGCTGGGCTGGGACCGAGGCAAATTGCGTCGAAAATCCTGAGATGACTGGATTAACACTCATACAGCGACAAAAGTAGGACATCTCTGCTGACCGGTCGTGTCGACGTCCGAGCTTTGAGCGAATCCGGCTGAAGAGCAGAATCGTGCTTGACGGCACCCCGGGAGTTCGGTTCCAATACGCCCAATTCCCCGATACAAATCAAGAAGTCGGGTTTCTAGGGAGGCCAAACCAATGCGTGCGAGCGTAACCGCGCATCGCGATTTTACGGTGTCGGATATCGACGACCGGCTTTACAGCGCGTTCCTCGAGCATCTGGGGCGGGCGATCTACACCGGCATTTATGAACCCGGTCACCCCACTGCAGACAAGAACGGCATGCGCGGCGACGTTGCCCAACTCGTGCGCGACCTCAAGATTCCCTACGTCCGCTACCCCGGCGGCAACTTCGTGTCGGCCTACAATTGGGAAGACGGTGTCGGCCCGCGTGACCAGCGTCCCACGCGGCTCGATCTCGCCTGGCACACCTCCGACTCGAACGCCGTCGGCGTGCACGAATTCTACGACTGGTGCGAAGCCGTCGGCACCAAGGCGATGCTCGCCATCAACCTCGGTTCGCGCGGTCTCGATGAGGCGCGCAACTTCGTTGAGTATGTCAACGGCCCGACGGGCTCCTACTGGGGCGATCTGCGCAAGAAGAACGGCCGCGCCGATCCCTTCGACGTGAAGCTCTGGTGCCTGGGCAACGAGATGGATGGCCCCTGGCAGGTCGGCCACAAGACCGCCGACGAGTACGGCCGTCTCGCCAATGAAACTGCCAAGACGCTGCGCGCTTTCGACAAGTCGCTCGAGTTGATCGTTTGCGGCTCATCGAACTCCGACATGGCGACCTATCCCGAGTGGGAGCGCGTCGTGCTCGAGCATACTTATGAGTCGGTCGATCACATCTCGCTGCACATGTATTTCGCCAACCGGCAGAACAACACGGCGAACTACCTCGCGCTCAACGAAAAGCTCGACCGCTACATCGGCACCATCGCCTCGACGATCGGCTTCGTGAAGAGCAAGAAGCGCTCCAAGAAGGACGTCACGATCTCGTTCGACGAGTGGAACGTCTGGTATCACTCAAACGCCGCCGACCGTGCCGTGCTCGACGGCAATAGCGGCTGGCCGCACGCGCCGCGGCTGCTCGAGGACGCCTACAATTTCGAGGACGTGCTGCAGGTCGGCTGCATTCTCAACACCTTCATCCGCCGCTCCGACGTGGTGCGCATCGCCTGCATCGCGCAGCTCGTCAACGTCATCGCGCCGATCCTGACCGAACCGGGTGGGGCGGCGTGGAAGCAGACGATCTACTACCCCTATTTCTTCGCCTCAGTCTTCGGCCGCGGCACCGCGCTCAATCTTGGCGTCGACTCGCCCGGCTATGATGCGGACATCGCCGACAACGTGCCCTATCTCGATATTTCGGGCGTGCACGACAAGGCGGCTAACACGCTGACGTTCTTCGCCGTCAACCGTCATGCCAGCGAACAGCTGGAGTTGTCGGTCGACCTGCTCGGGTTCGGCGGCGCGGCGCGGGTCATTGACCACCAGGTGGTCACCCATGCCGACCTCAAGATCGCCAATACTCTGGCTAACCAGAATGCCGTTGCACCCAAGGCCGGTTCCGGCGTTGCCGTCGATGGCGGCCGGCTCACCGGCAAGCTGCCCCCGTATTCGTACCAGATGATCCGGGTACAGCTCTAACGAGATACCCGCCCCGCAAGGGGCGGGAACCGGCGGCACAGCCGGAACTAGCGGGATCGGATGGCGTCCCTCCCGGCGTCACCCGATCCCTCATTCATTTTTGGAGCGACGGCCCACAGCCCGCGCTCCCGGAGGACACCATGGCCGATCCCACTCTCCCTCTCCATCCGCGCCCGCGGGTCCAGCGTGCCGAGTGGACTGATCTGAATGGCCAGTGGCAGTTCGCCTATGACGACGCCGATACCGGCATCCGTGAGCGCTGGCAGGACGATGCCAAGCGTTTCGACCGCGTGGTCACAGTCCCCTTCCCACCCGAGTCGGAGATGTCGGGCATCAACGACAAGGGCTACCACCCGGTGTTGTGGTACCGGCGCGCGTTCAAAGCGAGTACTCAGGCCGGCCAGCGCCTTCTGCTCCATTTCGGCGCCGTCGACTATCGCGCCCGCGTCTGGGTGAACGGCGACCTCGTGGCGATGCACGAAGGCGGTCACACACCGTTCAGCGCCGACATCACCGCGAGCCTAACGTCCGGCGAGCAGGTGGTCGTGGTCCGTGCTGAGGACCAGCCCCGCGACATCACTCAACCGCGTGGCAAGCAGGATTGGCTGCCGAAGCCTCATGCCATCTGGTACGACCGCACCTCTGGCATCTGGCAGACCGTGTGGCTCGAGCCCGTCGCCGACACCTTCATCGAAGACTTCCAGCTCACGCCCGACATCGTGGCCGGTAGCGTCAAGGTCGAGGCAACGCTCAACCAGACCTACGTCGGCGCAATAGACATCCAGCTCCGCAAAGGCGCTGAGGTGCTTGCCCAGCAACGCGTCGGGGTGAATGGAACGATCGTCGAGACGACAATCACCATTCCGGCCGCACAGAATGGCGTGCACCGCGGCGACCTGTGGTGGGTGCCAGACAACCCCAACCTCATCGACGTCACCGCGAACCTGCTCGACGCTGGAGCAAAGACCGTCGACACGCTGGAGAGCTATTTTGGTCTCCGTAGCGTCGGCATTGCCAATGGCCGGTTCCTCCTCAACGACAAGCCGCTGTTCGTGCGCTCAGTGCTTGAGCAGGGCTTCTGGCCCAAGTCGCACCTCGCCGCGCCGAGCCCCGACGCTCTCAAGAACGAGGTCCAATACATCAAGGATCTCGGCTTCAATGCGGTCCGGATCCACCAGAAGATCGAGGATCCCCGCTTCCTCTATTGGGCCGACAAGCTCGGCCTGATGGTGTGGGGCGAGATCGCCAACGCCTACGAGTACAACGGGCAGGCCGTCGACCGCCTGACGCGAGAATGGCTGAGCGCGATCAAGCGCGATCGCAGCCATCCGTCGATCGTCACGTGGGTCCCGATCAACGAAAGCTGGGGTGTCACCGACATCGCGCAGCGCAAGGATCAACAGGACTTCGCGACCTCGCTCTACCACCTCACCAAGGCGATTGATCCGACGCGCCCGGTGATCTCCAATGATGGCTGGGAACACACGATCTCCGACATAATCGGCCTGCATGACTACACGCAGTATCGCGAGCAGTTGGCCGACCGCTACGGGACCAAGGATGCTATCGCCAAAACGCTCACCGAAATGCGCCCGACGCGCAAGCGGCTGCTGCTCCGCCCCGAGGATCAGCGCAACCAGCCCGTCATGATCACCGAATTCGGTGGTCTTTCGATCCATCCAAAGACGGGCAAGGCCTGGTTCGGCTACGCCACGGCGCAAAACGACGACGAATATCTCGCAATGATGAAGTCGCTCTTCGACGCCATCTACGAAAGCCCCGATCTTGCGGGCTTCTGCTACACTCAACTCACCGACACGCAGCAGGAAACCAACGGCCTGTACGACGAGAATCGAATGCTCAAGCTCGACGGCAACAAGCTGCGCGACATCATCTGGCAGCCGAGCAAGGCCGTGCCCAGCGAAGCGCTCGACATCGCCCGCCAGAAGGCGCTGCGTGTCGCGTTCGGGCAGGTGGTGTAGTCGGCTAGCGCTGCTCGCGATACCAGCGCACTGTCGCGGCGATGCCCTCGCTGAGCGGCGTCGTCGGCCGATAGCCAGTCAGGTCCTCGAGCAAGTTCACGTCAGCCCACGTATCCGTTGCATCGCCCGGCTGCATATCGAGCATGTTCTTGATCGCCACTTTGCCGAGCGCGCGCTCGATCGTGTCGACGAACCCCAGCAGTTCCGCCGGATGGCCGTTCCCGATATTGACCACCCTCCACGGCGCGACCGGCGACAGCGAATCGGAGCTACTCACCGGAACGGCGCCGGGCACCTTGTCGATCAGCCCGCGGATCGCTTCGACGAGATCGTCGATGTAGGTGAAATCGCGTTTCATAGCGCCACCGCCATAGATATCGATCGGTTGGCCCGCCTCGATTGCCTGGATGAACTTCAGTAGCGCCATATCCGGCCGGCCCCAGGGACCATAGGCGGTGAAAATGCGAAGGCAGGTCGTGGGGATGCAGAACAGATGGGCGTGCGCGTGCGACAGCGCCTCCGTCGCCTTTTTGGTCGCCGCATAGGGGGAAATCGGCGTGTCCGTCACTTCGCTCTCGCGCTTGGGCCCGCCCGATCCCCTGCCATACACCGAGGACGACGACGCCATAAGGAGGTGTCGCGGTGGACGCTGTCGCAGTGCCTCCAGCAAATGCATGGTGCCGACCACGTTCGAACCAACAAAGTCCAGCGGATCGGCAATACTCGCCCGCACTCCCGCTTGGGCCGCGAGATGCACCACCACCTCGGGTTCGAATCCCGCCACAATCTGCGCAATGCGCTCACGATTCTCGAGCCGCTCGATCACGGCGGAGAACTGAGTGCTCGCGGCGAGCATGGCATGTCGCCGCTGCTTGAGGTTCACGTCGTAATAGTCGGTGAACCCGTCGAGTCCCAGGACGACATGCCCATCCGCGAGCATCCGCCGCGCGAGGTGGAACCCCACAAACCCCGCCGTCCCGGTGATGAAGACTTTCATGCCTGATCCTCGCCAGTGTCCCGGGAATGGCCCGCCATAATCGGGCCGTCAAGCTCTGGTGGATGCGCGGTACCCGTGACGCGTGCGGGATTTCGTTCTACTCAGTCTCGATGCCCAAGTCCGACCAGTCGCTCAAAGTCTTCATCTCTTATGCCCGCAAAGACGGCTCGACGTTCGCCGAAGAGCTCGTCGATGCCCTCGACGTGGCCGGCTTCAACGCCTTCCTCGACCGCAACGATATCGTCGCCGGCGAGGACTGGGAGAAGCGGCTCGAGGGGTTGCTGGCGGCGGCCGACACCGTGGTCTTCGTGATGACGCCCGGTTCGGTCGCTTCGCAGCAATGCGCCTGGGAGATCAAGACAGCCGAAGGCCTCAGCAAGCGCATCATCCCGGTCGTTCTGATTCCGGTGCCCGATGCCGACGCGCCGAAGTCGCTCGGCCGCCTCAACTATATCTTCTTCGATGGCCGCCAGAGTTTTCCGCGGGCGCTGAAGCAACTGTCGACAGCACTCACCGTCGACGCGGCGTGGATCCGCGAACACACCCGCATCGGTGAGCTCGCCGAGCGCTGGATCCAACGCGGCCGCCCTGATGTGCTGCTGCTGCGAGGCCCCGAGCTCGAGGCAGCGCGTCACTGGGCCGCTGGCGCAACCGAGACGGGCCCGCTGCCCACGGACCTCCAACGCAGTTTCATCGACGCGAGCGAGGATCACGAGCAGAGCCAGGCGGCGCTCGAGGCCGAGCGGCTGGCTGCAGTCGGGGTCGAGCAGGCGGCCAAGGAAGAAGCGCTGCAGCGCCTCTCACGCCGCACGACGCTCGGCCTTGTCGCCTCGGGTACACTGGCCATCGCTGCCATCGGCCTCGCCTTCTGGAGTGTCAATGCCGAGGGTCGCTTCCGCGAGGCGCAGAAGGTCGCGCAGGAAGCGCAGAAGAATTCGATCGACGCCGAGATCGCCGGCGAGGCTAAGCGTACCGATATCACCGGGCAACTCATCGCCTTCGCCACCTCGCCTGGTGACTTCAAGCTGGGAGGCGCGAGCCGAACGGCGTTCACTGCGTCGGCAACCAAGCACCTCAGCGATCCGAACACTCCGCTCCTCGACGCCTTCATGCGCGCGCAGGAGGAGATGCGCGGCGACCGGACTGCACCGCGTCCACTGCTCTCAACCAGCATTAATGGCGACATCTACCTTGGCCGTCCCTCGCCCACCCGCAAGCTCGAAGCGCTGGTGGTCACCGCCGGCAGCGCCGATGACGACGACAGCGATGCCGACGCGTGGGAAGCGATGCTGCGCGACGCCGGCTTCGATGTGCACCGGCTGCTCAATCCCTCGAGCGCCCAGTTCGCGGAAGGCCTCGATGACTTCCTCGGCCAGCGCAAATCTGAGGTGACGCTCGACAGCCAGCCCCGCATCTCGCCCTCGGCCGCCGAGTCCATTGCCGGCCCCGAAGCCAACACGCTCTATTTCTTCGTGTTCGTTGGCGAAGCCGGCAATCTCGACGGCCAGACGCGGCTCGGCTTCTCGGACAGCACGGGTGATACGCTGCCCGCCACCACCGCCAATCTCGACACTGTCGCCGCCGCCTTCGCCTCGCGCGCCGCGGCTTCGGTGATCGTTATTGACGCGGCGTTTACGCTGAGCACAGGCACCGCCACGCTTCGCCATAGCTCCTAGCCCCGCGATTTACGAAATCGCAAAGACTTTGCCGAAAAGTCTATGGCTCGGCTCAGAAGAGCCGCGCGGCAACAAGCGGGCTCAGAAGATGCCCTTCGATCTTTCGGCAATCCTCGGCGCAAGTTGCGCCGTCACGGCCCTGCAAGGCGCCGTCATGCTTACGCTCTGGATGCGCCGGCGCGAGGCCGCCTGGCTGCCCTGGCGAGCCGCCACGTTCGTCCTCGGCGGCGGCTTCCTGTTCCTGTTCGTGATCGACGACGAGTCACTCCGCCAAGTCAGCATCGGACTGGGCACGGCAACTTTCATCGCTGCCACCTTCACCGTATGGACGTCGTCACGCGTGTTCGCCGGCAAGCCCGTG
>Ga0075366_10001086_pt1 | contig 13362 bp, 6 predicted proteins | sample EndMethybrTD3031_FD_72351 | JGI IMG/M metagenome (GOLD analysis project Ga0075366, IMG submission 72351) | Populus endosphere microbial communities from Tennessee, USA - Endosphere MetaG P. TD hybrid TD303-1 | ecosystem: Host-associated > Plants > Roots > Endosphere | place: USA: Tennessee...
GTGCACTTCTTTCCTTTTACAATAACTAATTTCATTTTATGCACTTTGACGCAAGACAGGTTCAGGACCATTCGGTAATTGAAGGAGATATTTGCATAGTTGGCGCTGGCGCTGCAGGGATCACTATCGCCCTGGAATGGATCAACACTCCTTATAAAATAATTCTTCTTGAAGGCGGCGGATTTGAATATGAAGACAGGATACAGGATTTATGCAAAGGAAAAAATACCGGGCAACCGTATTATCCATTAAAATCAGCACAGTTACATTATTTTGGCGGCACTACTGGTCATTGGGGCGGAATGTGTTCCGTTTTTGATCCCATTGTTTTCAGGCAAAGAGATTGGGTGCCCGAAAGCGGTTGGCCTTTCTCCGACCAGGAATTAATACCTTATTATAAAAGGGCGCATAGCATTGTTGATCTAGGCGAATACGAATTCAGGTTTAGCTATTGGCAACAGCAAGACCCCTCCTGGGAGCCTTTGCCCGTAAGCCAGGACATATTCTGGAATAAGATATGGAGATTTGGTATGCCCTCTGCCACACGCTTTGGAACCAAGTACAGGGATGCTATTGTAAAAGCAAAAAACATTCATCTGTATACCTATGCCAATGCGGTAGAAATAAATACCAATGAACACGTGACAGCAGTGACGGAAATAACCGTTAAGAATTATGCCGGAAAGATGCATAAAGTGAAGGCAAAGTATTTTATTCTTGCCTGCCATTGCATTCAAAATACAAGACTTTTATTAGCCTCCAACAAGCAGGCGCCGCAAGGTTTGGGAAATGACAATGATCTTGTCGGCAAGTATTTTATGGAGCACGCAGAACTTAAATCCGCTGAATTATGGCTGAAGGAACCAAGCGCATTAAAGCCTTATATGCGTAATCCGCCCAATGTCAGGACTGAGTTAGCGATGCAGGCACATGCGCAGGCTGAACACAAAATACTAAATGGAATACTTTCTTTCAATCCGCTGGAGAAAGCCAGGAAAAAGCCACCCTATATTAAAACCTGGAATAGTGAAAACCCAAAAGAAGATCAAAAAAAGGCTGGCGAGATAGAAGAAAAATCCACCGAAGAAAGCAGGCTTGCAAAGATTTTCGCATCAGATAAGTATGAGTCTTTTGAGATCACCATGCGGCTGGAACAGGTACCCAATCCATTATCCAGGATTACACTGGGTGCTGAAAAAGATGAACTGGGTGTACCCTATGCCAACCTGAACTGGGCATTTACAGATATGGAAAGAAGAAGTGCCAGGAAAATATTTGAGATACTTGGACAGCAGGTCGGAATCGCAGGTATCGGAAGAGTAAAATTGCTTGAGGAGCTCCAGGATGAAAAGGAGACTTCTATGCCGGCCACTACCAGCGGAGGCTGGCACCATATGGGTACAACGCGGATGAATAATGATCCCAAAAAAGGAGTAGTGGATAGTAATTGTAAAATACATGGTCTCCATAATTCATACATAGCCGGTTCTTCCTGTTTCCCAAACGGGGCTGCAGTAAATCCCACCTACACCATTGTGGCTCTCTCTTTAAGACTTTCAGATCATCTCAAGGAGAAAATAAAAGGACTAAATACTGTTATCGAAGTAGCCGGTAGTGAAAATGTATAGAGAATATAACCCGAGATTTATCTGCTGGTCAATTTTGAACCACACATAGAAACATAGGTTTTTACATAGAATTTTTATAAAATAACTATGTGTGTATTTCTATGTTTCTATGTGCCTATGTGGTTCAAAATTGATCTCTCCCGATTTTACAAATTCACATACTTCACCGTAATCTTTATATCCCTGTTTCTTCCCTTATCATCCGTACATGAAATTTTTACCGGCCCTTCATCCGGAACAAAAAATTGCTTCTCGCCCGCATTAGATGTTTTATAAAACTTATTGTTGATATACCAATATACTTTGCTTACGTCACTGGCTGTTTTGCAGACCAGCTGCAATGGATCCGGTGATTTCTTATTGATAAGGTATTCCGTACCATTAGCCGGGGAAGTTATAAAAGGAGCATTGCCTTTAAAGATCAGTTCGCAGTCCGCATTATGCGGTGGTATTTTCTGGTAAGTGATCCGGTTATCTTCAAACCAGCTTTGCATATCCGGCTCGGTTATTTTATACCATTTCTTCTTATAGCCGCTCGCGGGTGCGCAGCTTTTGCAATACGATATTTTTTCATCCGGGCTTACCATCACTTCCTGCCAGTTATTGCAGACCTGGTTAGGAGAAATAAGAGGGATGAAATAATCAGTAGTAATACTGCTACAATGTTCGGAAGGGATCATACCTGTTTCGCTGCAAACCTGCCTGATATCGCAATCATCCGGCTGGGTAAACCACTCTTCATCGCTGTCATAGTCAATGGTATTAAAGATCTTAAACAGCAGGGGAGTTGCCACATTAGCACCACTGAGATCAGCTACACCTATACCTGAAAAATTGCCCACCCAAACACCCACTGTGTAGTTTTTATTATATCCAATACTCCATGCATCTCTTCTTCCATAGCTTGTACCTGTTTTCCAGGCAATCTTGGGCATACGTTCGGTTGCGCTCCAGTTCAGGGGAAAATCCGGCCTGTTTACTTTTGACAGGATTTCATTGATCATATAATTTGCTGCTGGACTGATAACTTCCGAACTGTGATAATTAGTATCGCCTTGCAGGTAAGCAGGCGGAATGTATTTCCCGTTATTCGCAAAGGAAGAAAACAAAGCAGTTAGCTCCTCCAGTGTAGTACCACAACCACCCAGGATCATCGACAGCCCCAGTTTTTTTTGATCTTTTTGTATCTGCCGGAAATTGCACTGCACCAGTTTTCGGATCAATTTCTCATGCCCCAGCAGTTTCAGGCTTTTTACAGCTGGTATATTCAGGGAATGTTCCAGGGCATATTCTACTGATACATATCCATTGAATTTTTCATCATAATTCTCCGGTGCATAGCCCTGGTAGTTTACAGCCACATCAGACAAAACCGCTTTGGGTGTCAGCAAACCCTCATCAAAGCATAGCGCATATAACAAGGGCTTTAATGTACTCCCGGGCTGGCGTACAGCATTGGCACCATTTACCTGTCCTCCGTCTACCGTGTCTTTAAAACCGGATGAACCAACATACGTAATCACCTTATGCGTTTTATTGTCAATGATGACAATCGCTGCATTCTTAATATTCCGCAACCGCTGGGCTCTTATATAGTCTTCCACCATCTTTTCCGTTTTTAATTGTGTATTCAGATCAATATTGGTACTGATGAGATCACCTCCGTTTCTTTTTAATTTATACGAAAGATGGGGAAGATAATGCGGCACCACTCCCCGGTTAGCGGTCAGGGGTTCTGCCAGGGCGTCTTCAATTTCTTTTTCAGAAAATACTTTATCGGCTGCAAACTTTTTCAGCCACCTGTTTCTTTCTTCCACAATGCGGTCATTATTTTTTCCCATGACCAGCGAAGACGGCCGGTTTGGGATAATGCTCAGTGCTGTGATTTCAGCCAGTGATAAATGATCAGGGTTCTTTTTAAAATACAGCTGCGAAGCTGATTTTACCCCCTCGATATTGCCTCCATACGGCACCAGATTCAGGTATAGTTGCAGTATTTCATCCTTGCTGTATTTTAACTCCAGTTGAAAGGCCCTGAACATTTCAATGGTCTTGCTGATGATATTTCTTTTCCGTGGTTCAAGAGCCCGGGCTACCTGCATGGTGATCGTGCTGGCACCGGAAGTACGTTTCATCCGGAAAAGGTTTTTAAAAAAAGCTCTTGTGACAGCAAAAGGATTGACACCGGGGTGCGAATAGAAATATTTGTCCTCCTTGGCAATGATCGTTTTTCTTAACAAAGGAGAAATCTCCTCCAGTTCCGTCTTCATCCGCCATTTCTGATCGCTGGTGAGATAGGCATTGATCACTTCGCCTTTGTTATCCGTTACGATAGTAGAATACTCAACATAGTCTGGCAGGGGGAAGAACCAGTTCAGCAGGAAGAACAGGAGGATTAAACCAACGACAACTGCTCCGAGCCGTTTGAAAAATTTCAGGATATGTCGTTTGGTGATACGAAACTTCATATTTTTTTATTGTCGCCTCAAGCCCTGTATAAACTTACTGTGATAAATACCCGTAACTCATAACCCGTAACCCGTAACTCTCTTCCAAAGATGCAACGATAGCTCTTTCCTTACACCTTGCATGCTTTATCAATCCGTTCGCTAAATCCCCGCAAAAAAACGCAACAATAGTTCTTACATTTACGGAGTTGCGTGAATCGGTAGCCCCTTAACAAAGATTTATCTAACCAAATTTGCAAACCATGTTATTCACTCATTATCTTTCGCAGCAAATTCTTCTCAGTCTATATGGACTTAGACCCTTCCAGGCCAGCGAAAGATATACCTCCTTAGTCATTTTAGCCACACTAATTTCTGTTTTTCTTTTTGTATAAAAAGAATCAGTAACCAGATTTCCTGGTTCATATAATTTCTTTAACTTCTCATTTATAATAGACCAATCAACCAACCTTTATATGCGTATCAAAACCTTCATTGTTCCGCTTCTGGCCGGAACAATTTTTTTGTTTGCCTGTAGCCGGAATACTGTCAGTCTTGATTATACCAATGCAAACGGGGAAGTTCCTTTGCTGGGAAACCTGGTCTTTCGTTTTAATCAATCACTGATCAGTGATTCCCTGGTCAATGCATGGGACTCTACTGATTACATATCTTTTGAACCAAAGATTGCAGGTAAGTTTCGCTGGGAAAGCCCCGATCAATTGGTGTTTTCGCCTTCGCAACCATTGGCTCCGGCTACTTCCTACAAAGCGGAGATTAAAAATGCCGTACTGCGGTTTAGCAAATACAACAGTGTAAAAGGGGGAGATGGTATCACTTTTCATACTCCCGACCTGGCACTGGATAATTCGCAGGTGATATGGATGTCGCAGGGAGAGAACAGTACTGCGGCCGCTCCGCAACTTGACCTCTATTTTAACTACCGCATTGATCCCAATAGCCTCAAAGACAAATTAAAAATCGAAATTGACGGACAGAATGCAACCTACGCTCCTATCACCATGTCGCCGGACAATAAAGTATCGTTTCGGATCACCGGGTTAAAAATGCAGAATAAAGATTATGAGACAAAGTTGACCATTGCCAAAGGTTTGAAACCTGAGAACGGGCAAAATGCTACAGAAGAGGACATCATAACCAATTTGTCTATTCCTTCACCATACATATTAACGATCCAGGGTTTGCAATCAGAGCATGATGGTACCGAAGGAACCGTGCATATTACTACCAGCCAGCAGTTGACCAGTGAGAATATTAAGTCATTCATCAAATTCGAACCTGAACTGAGTTATACCTACGAACTGGCTGACGATGGTTTTGTTTTGCGCAGCGATAAGTTTGACCTGGAAAAAGCTTATTCCCTAACCATTGCAAGAGGACTACACGGTAAGATCGGTGGAATACTTCAGGAAGATTACAATGGTAGCGTCGCCTTTGGTGAACTGGAAGCCAATATCACTTTCAGTAATAGTAAAGCGGTGTACCTGTCAAAAAGAGGCGGAAAAAATATTGAAGTACAGATCACAAATGTACCGACAGTAAAGCTGGTGATCTCAAAAATATATGAGAACAACCTGCTGATGGCGCAACGGTATGGATACTACCCGCAGGAAACAAGGGCTTCCAATGCCAGTTACAGCGAAGAGTATGAAGGAGGGGACTATTATGAAGACCGCAGCGATGCGCAATTGGGCGATGTCATTTATGAAAAAGAAATTGATACACGCTCCCTCCCCAAAAGCGGCGCCGGCCGGTTGCTGAATTTTTCGCAGTTTGAAGACAGGTTACCCGATTTTAAAGGCATCTACCATGTAATGATACGCTCTACCAAAGATTATTGGGTAAAAGATAGCCGCTATATTTCTTTGTCTGACCTTGGTCTGATAGCTAAGGAAGGGGAAGATAAGATCTTTGTATTTGCCAATTCTATTAAAACAGCAACCGGAACCAGCGGGGTGAATGTGGCAGTATATTCAGCAAACAACCAGTTAATAGGTACCGGCGCTACCAATAGTGAAGGAGTAGCCGAGATACCTTATTCCAAAAAAGAATTCGGTGGTTTCAAACCGGCAATGATTATTGCCAAGACGGCTGACGATTTTAATTATTTGCCATTTAACAGTACAAGAGTCAATACTTCCCGGTTTGAAATAAGCGGCAAACGAAGTAATCCAAGCGGCCTTGACGCCTTTGTATATGCAGAAAGAGATATTTACCGCCCGGGAGAGAAAGTGAATTTTTCTGTTGTGCTGCGCGACCGTCAATGGAACAGCCCCGGCAGTATTCCTTTAAAAATGAAATTCCTGATGCCGAATGGCAAAGAGCTGAAAGCATTCAGGAAAAGTTTAAATGAAGAGGGCTCCCTTGAAGGCAGCATTGATATTGCTTCTTCCGCTATTACCGGTGGGTATACTCTGGAAGTATATACCTCCAATGACGTGTTGCTGGCATCAAAGAATTTTTCCATTGAAGAATTTGTACCGGATCGCATAAGAGTAAATGTAAAGACCAATAAAACATCGCTGAAGCCGGGAGAATCCGCCACTATTTCTATCAACGCGATGAATTTCTTTGGACCACCCGCTGCTAACAGGAACTATGAGACAGAGATACAGGTAAAGCAAAAGTATTTTTCGCCGGAAAAATTCTCCGATTATGATTTCAGTCTTGTCAATAAGACCTCCGTGTTTGATAAAGAGGTGAAAGAAGGAAAAACAGATGGGGAAGGAAACGCCAGCGAAGTATATGAAGTGCCGGAGACCTACTCCAATATGGGAGCGCTGCAAACTACTTTTTATACAACGGTATTTGATGAAACGGGCCGTCCCGTAAGCCGCGCTGCTTCTATTGACGTGTTTACACAGGATGTTTTCTTTGGTGTAAAATATGATTGGTTCTTTTACTACCCGCTAAACCAACCCGTAAAATTTGAATTGGCGGCAGCTAATAAAGAGGGTAATGGGATCACTTCAACAGCAAGGGTAGAAGTGGTCAAGCATGAATACAGGACCTTCCTGACCAAAAGCGGTAATTATTTCCGCTATGAATCACAAAAAGAAGATAAGAAAGTGGCTGAGAGCCAGGTATCGGTTGGCAGCAATACGGTATACAGCTATATACCCCGCTCACCCGGCGAATATGAATTACGGATTTATCGTCCCGGCGCTGCCAGTTACGTAAGCCGGAGTTTTTATAGTTATGGTAATTGGGGAGGCGATAATAATTCTTTTGAAGTAAACAACGAAGGGAATATTGATATCAAACTGGATAAGAAATCTTATGTAACAGGGGAATCGGTAACGGCCACTTTTGTAACACCGTTCAGTGGTAGAATGCTGGTGACAATGGAAACCGGTCATGTGATCTCTTACCAGTATGTAGACGTAGCTAAACGTACAGCCAGCCTTGATCTCAAACTCACGGGCGACCATGTGCCCAATGTGTATATAACGGCTACATTGATCAAACCACATGAAGTGTCTGATATACCGTTGACAGTGGCTCATGGTTTTCAGAGCGTAAAAGTAGAAGAGAAGAGCAGAAAAATACCTGTTGAGATTGTTGCGGCAAAAAATGTCAGATCCAAAACACACCAGAAAGTAAAAGTAAAAGCAGCATCGGGAAGTTTTGTTACGCTGTCAGCCGTCGATAATGGCGTACTGCAGATAAGTGATTTCAAAACACCAGATCCATACAATTATTTTTACCAGAAAAGAGCCTTAGAGGTAACAGCCTATGACCTTTATCCATTGTTGTTTGCTGAAGTAAGGGCCAAATTAAGTAGTACAGGGGGTGATGGAGAAATGGATATGGCGAAGAGGACAAACCCAATGCCTGCCAAACGAATAAAAGTAGTGAGTTACTGGAGTGATATTGCCAAAGCAGACGGAAGCGGTGAAGCCAGTTTTGAATTTGATATTCCCCAGTTTAGCGGTGAATTGAGATTGATGGCCGTCGCATATAAAGGTTCGAGTTTCGGCGGAGCAGAAAATACAATGACCGTTGCCGATCCCATTGTTATCAGTACGGCATTGCCAAGATTCTTAAGCCCGGGCGACACGGCAAATGTGCCGGTCACATTGAGCAATACAACAGACAAATCAGCTACTGTAACCGCTAATATAGTGACGGACGGATCCGTGAAAATAGTAGGCGGTAATAGCCAGAGTATTTCATTAAATGCAAAAAGTGAAGGCAGGGCTTCCTTCCAGGTAGTGGCCAATACAACTATCGGCGTGGGGAATGTGAAAATAACTGTTAATGGCCTGGGGGAAAAGTTTGAAGATGCAACAGAGATATCTGTTCGTCCACCCTCTACTTTACAGAAAGTGACGGATGCGGGTTCAATAGCAGGAGGCAGCTCAAAAAGTATCACCATCGGTTTACGTGATTTCATACCCGGAAGCACCGATTATCAATTAGTGGTCAGCCGGTCGCCGGTGCTGGAATTAGGTGAACAGCTTCGTTATCTCGTTCAGTATCCTTACGGATGTACAGAACAAACTGTGTCAGCTGCGTTCCCGCAGTTATATTACGGCGATCTCGCAGACCTGATGCATTTGAATAAACAGAATAAGGTGAATGCAAATACCAACATCATGGAAGCTATCCGCAAAATAAAAATGCGGCAATTGTATAATGGAGCTGTCACCCTTTGGGATGGCGAAGGAAAAGAAGACTGGTGGGCTACTATCTATGCAGCACATTTCTTACTGGAAGCAAGAAAAGCTGGTTTTGATGTAGACAATAGTTTGCTGGAAACCATGCTGAACTATATCAGTACCCGGTTAAAAAACAGGGAACTGATCTCTTACTATTACAATCGCACACAAAACCGGAAAATTGCTCCTAAGGAAGTGGCTTATGGCCTGTATGTACTGGCTATCGCTGGGCGCACGAATATACCTTCGATGAATTATTATAAGTCTAATCCTTCCGTCCTGGCATTAGACAGCCGCTATCTTTTATCTGCGGCTTATGCATCAGCGGGCGACAGGAAATCTTTTGCTGCGATGCTGCCCTCTTCTTTTGCAGGAGAGGAATCGGTGCCACAAACAGGGGGCAGTTATTATTCAGATGTACGGGATGAGGCGATTGCCCTGAATGCCCTGATCAGTGTTGATCCCGGTAATGCACAGGTATCCGTTATGGCAAAGCATGTAGCAGATAAATTAAAGACCCGCTATTATCTCAGCACGCAGGAAAGAGCTTTTGCTTTTCTCGCATTAGGCAAACTGGCCAAGTCTGCGAATAATTCAACGGCCACTGCTGAAATAAAAGTAGATGGTAAGAGCATTGCGAAGGTAGATGGCGGTCAATGGAGAGGCGATAAGAACGTATTGAAAGGAACGAATGTGGAGATTGTCACAAAAGGAAGCGGATCTTTGTATTATTTCTGGGTGGCCGAAGGCATCAGCGCCAGTGGCGCCTATAAAGAAGAAGACAGTTACCTGAAAGTGAGGAAACGTTTTTATGACCGTAATGGTAATGCACTTAATTCAACAACGTTCAAACAAAATGACCTGGTTATTATTGGCATCACACTAGAGCGCTCATTCTCTACCGCAATAGAGAATGTAGTGATCACAGACCTGTTGCCGGCCGGTTTTGAAATTGAAAATCCAAGGACAAAGGAGATACCGGGTATGGATTGGATCAAAGATGCATCCACCCCTACAGCATTGGATGTGCGGGATGACCGGATTCATTTCTTCGTGGATGCAGACAATAATAAACAGACCTATTATTATGCAGTACGGGCTGTGTCACCCGGCCAGTACAAAATGGGCCCGGTGAGTGCTGATGCAATGTATAATGGAGAATATCATTCTTATAATGGAGCAGGGATGATAAGGGTGGTGCAATAGAATTGATGAGAAGATCGTTTAATATAGCCCCTGATCCAACCGAGCCCACGATTTAAACTGTGGGGCTGGGTTGAATCAGGGGTGTATGTTTGGTTGCTCTGCTAATCGTTTAGTAAGCCTTTTATGAAGAATGTGATTTTAATAGGCTCAACCCTGGTAATCTTCAGTTGTACAAGTCGACCTGCAAAAGTGCCTGAAAAGATGCTGCCAGATTCAACCACTTCGCAGGTTTACGAGGTGCATAAAGACAGTATTATGGCCGAGGATGAAGAAAAGGTACAGCTGACTTTCCCCGGAGAAGAAGATACTTTACAATATGCCAGGTCTGAATTTGAGGCATTGAAAAAATGTATGCTGGATGAGAGTAATGGATATATACTGTCACCTGATACCCTGTATATGCAAAATGAATTTTTTGTATATACAGATAGCGCCGGCAGGCAGAAAGAAATCCAATTTTCCTGTGAAACTTGTCATGATGGTTTTTTTGAAACCTATGCCTGGTTTTTAAAACCGCGCAACGGGATAGTGAAATACAGCACCAGGAGAAAAAAAATTATCGGGATATTCAGAATAATCAACGAGATTTTTGGTGGACTGAGACAAGGAGGAACTTATTATGGTCACCAATACAGTAGGATCCTGGGTTATGCCGAATACGCAATTTATAGTTATAGGAAAAATAAAAACCTGTATAGTAAGAATGAAGACTTTGCCTACTGGAAAAAATTATACATTGATTCCCTCAGGCAAATGATCGCCGGGAAAATAAATAGCGAAACGGGAATTCCCAAAGACGATTTGGTTGAACTTTATCATCGCCTCCTTCAAAAAGTCAGCATCCTGGATAAACAGATCAACGACTATTTTTATCTCCGGGAAGCCCGTGAATTCCAAATAGCTCATTATTCATTTACCAGCCCCTAGCAGAAATTTTAATGGTTGTTCGCCGCCACCGTCACCACTGGTATCCTTGATCCGTAAGAGAGCAATTTGTCGGTTAGCCTGTTCCATAATCCTGGTAACCTGAAATCCTTGATGGGATTCACCATGATCAGGTCGGCATTGATCTTTTTGGCAAATTCCAGCGTACTCTTAGCGAGATTCTGTCCTTCCAGAAGAAAACATTGTACAGGAATAGTGGAAATGCTTTGCGCAACTTCCAATGCTTTATCAACGATATTGGCATTTTGATCATCCGCATGTTTGCGAAGCGATACAAAATAGACAGTCGATTTAAATGCTCTTCCCAGCAATGCAGCCAACCTTATCTGGCGCATGGGTATCTCACCTGAAACAGGAAGTACGATCTTTTTGAAATGACATACCAGGCCACCCGGTCTCACTGCCAGCACCGGCACATTAGTTTTCTTGGCCAGCCTGCTGATGGAAACAGAAGAAGCGATTCTATGAATAAAATTGAATTTAGAAAGCCCTGTCACCACGAGATCCATTTCATATTGCTGGATATAATCTGCCAGTTGTTTTTGCTTCTTGCCTGTCAATACACTTATTTCCAGTGTACCTTCCCCGCATATCTGCTGCCGGTATGACTCTTTAAGCTGCTCTAATTTTTTTAATGAGTTATCAGTGCCAGTATTTCTTTCAAAAAAAGAATGTCTTTTACTCCTTACATATACAAGGTGAACATTACAGTGGAAGCTGTTAGACAATTCAATGGCTTTAGCAATAGCCCATTTGTTTTTACTGGTAAAATCAATTGGTACCAGGATATTATACAGTTTGCTGGACATAGGCAATAGTTTTCAGGTTAATAATAACGGGTTTCAGCTATTTATGAAGGCTAAGCGTTTAAGCTAAAGCCAGCAAGGATTCAAAGTTCCTTTCTTTGATAGTTTTGTCAGCAATCTTTTCCAGTAGCTCATCTGTTGTACAAAAAGCCACTCCTTTTCCTGCATAGGCAATCAGGCACCGGTCATCTTTACTGTCGCCAACCGCTATGGTATTTTTTATTTTTACGTTGTATTTCTCGCAAACATGCTGCAACGCATTTGTTTTACAGAATGAGTGACCGCAGATACTTTCCGGTGATCCAAAAAAATACGAGGGCAGGTTCACTTCGCCAGTTGCTTTTCCTTCAAAGAACTCTAATTGATGCGCTACGGAAAAATCAGCGCCTATCTGCTGCTTTACATAATTGGTAATAAGCGTATAGCTATGGCTGATGATCCCTACGAGGTATCCTTTTTCTTTATAGGCCTGTACTACTTCTTTTGTATTGTCAGACATTTCGATGCTGCTGATTACATGCAGCAATTCATCCATGGTCCGGTTTTTCAATAATAACCCGATCCTTTTAGTAAGAATGATAGGATCTTTTTCATTAAAACGCAGTTCCTCAAGTTTGGGCATAAAGCCAAACGCATTGGCGCATTCCTGGATAAACCTGCTTTTAAGAATCGTATCATCCATATCAAATATGATCATTTTTTTGTAGGCCGAAAGATTTTCTCTCAAAACGTTTCCCATTTCATGCTGGATAGCTGCTAATGAATTTACATTCTCCTGCGATAGCTCATTACTGTGATGCCGTTGTGCTTTGCTCAAAATGGCACGCGATACTTCGCGGCTCATTTTGCCCAGTGCTTCCCAGGGTTTGCTTTTGTTTTCTATATAACCAATATTTACTTCACTCACCTTTGCTTTCATCAGGTACATATCGATAAGGATACCTATATCCACTCCATAATCATTAAAGAATTCTATTTTCTGAAAAAATGTTTTTTTGCCGGCAATCATCCCACTGAGTGGTTGCGAAAAATGTGATAACCCCGGGAATAATATTGCCAGCAACGGTTTAGCTACCAATTCAGTTACACGACCGGCATTTCTTGAAAAAGCGCCTTTTACAAAATCTGCTTCATTGTTAATCAAAGGAGCAGTAAGATTTTTAATGGAATGTTCAGGGTATGGATCAATATCCGCGTCAAGAAAAACAATTATTTCATTGGTAGAAGCATCAATGCCTTCTTTCATAGAGATTCCTTTGCCCCTGGCAGCGCTGATGATTACTTTGGCCCCTGCTTCTTCGGCTATCGAAACAGTTTTGTCTTCTGAGCGGTCATCAATAACTATTATTTCAGAAACCCCCGGTTCGGACTGGCAGAACCGGATAACTTGCGCTATTGTCTTTTCTTCATTTAATGCAGGAATGATCACAGTAAGCATGGTTTTTCTCCTCTTTAGGTTTAAACAAAATGATGGCGGTTAACACGGTCTCATTAACTCTCGAAAACAACACCCTCCTGATTATTCAAACATCGGGCCTGAAAAGGGAATTAATTGCACGTCGCGGCACGGGGCAATTGAAGATATTGATTACATGCTGGTTGGGCAGCCAGCCCACATTAAAAAATAATTAATATGTGAGAGTAAAAG
>Ga0075366_10001087_pt1 | contig 13355 bp, 10 predicted proteins | sample EndMethybrTD3031_FD_72351 | JGI IMG/M metagenome (GOLD analysis project Ga0075366, IMG submission 72351) | Populus endosphere microbial communities from Tennessee, USA - Endosphere MetaG P. TD hybrid TD303-1 | ecosystem: Host-associated > Plants > Roots > Endosphere | place: USA: Tennessee...
ATACTTGGCCTGGATTTCCTTGATCTTCTCGGCGGTCTTGTCCATCGCCGCATCCCAGCTGGTGGGGGCGAAAGGCATGTGCGGCTTCTCGCGCATCAGTGGCACCTTGCCGCGCCCTGGCGATTCGAACAGCTCGTGTTCCAGCAGGCCCTTGATGCACAGCTTGCCGCGATTGACGTCGGCACCGGCATGACCGCGACTGGTGACGATGCGGCCTTCTTCGCTTAAACCGATTTCAATCGCGCATCCGGTGGAGCAATAGTTGCAGGTGGTGTATTTCCACTCCTTTACCGTCTTCTCGGGAATGGAGATGGGCTTGCGATCTGTGCGACCAAATAACATGAGTGTCGTCCTGCTGAATTCGATTAATTGAGCGGGGCTGCGCTGGCTGGTGCGCAAAGCGAAACATGACTGCACTTGCGGGGCAGTCGGTCGTTACCGGGGGGTGTGATGAAACTGAAATCGCGCGGCTTATGCATTCTTGATCGTCCTCGGGGTGCCGTTGCGGCAGCCAGAGGAGAGGGCGCGAACGGCGTATTGCAGTGATCTGCTTTTGAGCGCGTGCTCATGGACCGTGTCGGACGCCGTTGTCACGTCACAGCCTGTTGGACTCCAATAAAGCAAAACGTATGCCGTGGCATTTAGTGCTCGTCATGCATTGATTTTTATGAATATTTTCCGTGGTGCATGTTGCCGGGGCGATCCGCTTTGGTGCGGACATCCGTTTCGATGGCCCACATTGATGCACGTCAAAAGCCGGTGCGATAGGGCCTGACAATCCAGACCATGCGTGCTCTCCGGAACAAATTCGGCCAGAATCAACGCAACTGAATGCAACTTGTTTTCAGACGTCAAAGGAGCATGAAATGGACATCGATATCGGCATCAAGAAGGCAGACAGGGCAAAGATCGCGGCAGGCTTGTCGCATTTGCTGGCGGATACCTACACGCTTTATCTCAAGACCCACTATTTCCACTGGAACGTGACAGGCCCGATGTTCAACACGCTGCATCTCATGTTCGAGACGCAATACACGGAGCTGTCGCTGGCGGTGGATCTGATCGCCGAGCGTATTCGCGCGCTGGGGCATTTCGCGCCGGGTTCGTATTCCGAATACGCAAAGCTGTCATCGATCAAGGAGGCTGATGGCGTACCCAGGGCGACCGATATGATCAAGCAACTGGTCGAAGGGCAGGAAGCGGTGGTGCGCACTGCACGTTCGATTTTCGCTGCGGCAGAGAAGGCGCAGGACGAAGCGACTGCAGACCTGCTGACGCAACGCATTACCTTGCACGAGAAGACTGCGTGGATGTTGCGCAGCATGTTGGAAGCATGATCGCGGATTGAACGTACGAAAAGAAAAACCCGGCCGCGGCCGGGTTTTTCTTGCTGCAGTGTTTATCAGAACGAGGTCACGTCGGTCTTGGAGATATCGCAATAAGCGGTATTCCAGAACTCACCGTTATTGACCTGTGCTTCACCTGGTTGCACGCCGATGGCTTGCACGCAAACCTTCGGATGGCCGAGGGTATAGCCCTTGATGCGCATACTGCGCACGGTCGCCTTGTCGTTGTAATTGCTATTCAGACGCAGGACGTAACCTTCGCTGCCGTCAGGCTTGGCAACCGGCCCATTGATGGTTACGCCGGTAGCGATCAGGTAGCGCGGGCCACCATTGCTCGAGCAGTTACCGCACGAAGCCCAGAAGCGCTGAACCGTGGCGAAGGTCTGGAAGTTACTGACGTTGATGGTGCTGCCCTTGCCGTTGTGCTGGAAGACCTTGTCTTCAGCCGCCGTTGCAGAACCGCCAATGACCTTCATGACCTTGCCTGAGCCGCCATACATGGTCGCAGCGTCTTCGCAAACATCTTCCCAGACGACGTTTTCCAGCGTGCAGTTTCCTTGGCAATGGATGCCGTCAGCACCGCCGCCCGCCTTGATGCGCACGTTCTTCAGAACCGCGCCATCGGCGAGGTTGAAGACTGGCTGTTGGCCTTCGTCCTGTTCATTGCAGGTCGTACCGACTACCGCTCCGCCGCAATCGACCGTGCCGGAAATGCTGCCTGGCTTGCAGGTGGCGGGCGCGCTCGAATTGCTGGAACTGCTTGAGCTTCTCGATGAAGACGAGCTCGATGGTGTTGAGGATGCGACTGAACTCCTCGATGAAGAAGACGAAGACGGAGCGGATGAAGCAACAGATGAAGCCGTACTGGACGAGCTTGAACTGCCCGCAATGGAGCATTCATTCACGCCGCCCGCGATCCTGCCGCCGAAGGTGGTTGCATTGCAGCCGAAGCTGCCGGACAAGACCTTGTAGATGAACTGGTCAGCGCGGCCGAATGCGACGTTGGTGTTGGCTGCAACAGTGCAGGTTGCGCCTTCCGAGCAGATAGTGACCCAACCTTTGGGGCGGTTGGCGGCCTGTGCTGATGTGGCCAGGCAAAGCAGGGCGAGCGCTCCCAAGAGCGATTGTTTGAGTTTCATGGACTGTCTCCAAAATGGATTATTGAAAGTGCTGCTTCCGCCGTCTGCGCGGCGATAGGGATTGGCCCCGGATGTCCGGGGTCATGGAAGTATGGACGGAAAATGAACCAAATAAAAGGTCACATTGAGAACCCGGCGCCAGTACCTTGAAAGGCGAACCGGGCAATGAAAAAACCCGGCCGGAGCCGGGTTTTTTCATGAAGCGAAACGAATCAGAACGATGTCACGTCGGTCTTGGAAATATCGCAGTAAGCCGTGTTCCAGAACTCACCGTTGTTGACTTGTGCTTCGCCTGGTTGCACGCCGATGGCCTGCACGCAGACTTTTGGCTTGCCCAGAGCGTAGCCCTTGATGCGCATGGTGCGCACGGTAGCTTTGTCGCCATAATTGCTGTTGAGGCGCAGCACGTAGCCAGCGGTGGTGCCATCAGGTTTCACGACGGGACCATTGATGGTTACGCCGTTGGCGATCAGGTAACGCGGGCCACCGTTGCTCGAGCAATCACCACACGAAGCCCACAGACGCTGGATACGATCAAAGGTCTGGAAGTTGCTCAGATTGATCGTGCCACCCTTGCCGTTGTGCTGGAAAACCTTGTCGTCAGCCTTGGTGGCGGAGCCGCCAGTCACTGTCATGGTTTTGCCCGTGCCGCCCAGCATGGTGGCTGCATCTTCGCAGACGCCATCCCACACGACATTTTGCAGGGTGCAGTTGCCTGTGCAATGCACGCCGTCAGCGGCAGCACCAGCCTTCAGGTGAACGTTCTTGAGTGTGGCGCCATCGCTCAGCGTGAACACGGGTTGCTGGCTCTCCGATTGACCATCACAAGCCGTGCCGACCGTGGCACCGCCGCAATCCACTGTGCCGCTGATCGCGCCAGCCTTGCATGCGCTCGTCGTGGAGCTGCTGCTCGATGATGCGGCGCTGGATGAGCTGGAAGACGCTACGCTCGACGATGCAGCGCTTGAAGACACGGAACTCGTGCTGGAAGAAGAGGTGCTCGTGGTCGGAGCATATGAACACCATGTGGAGTTGCTGGGAGCACCCGGAAAATTGGCGAGACTGCACACGACGCTGGACGTGTAGGTCTTGTAGGCGAAAACGCCGGATTTGCCCATGGCGACCTGGCGCGTGCCTGTGAATGTACAGGTCGCAGCAGGTTGAGCGCACTTGGTATAGCCGGATGGGGCATCAGCCGCAGCAAAAGAGGTAGTGGACAGGCCGAGCAGGGCCAGCGCACCGATGAGGTGTTTGAGTTTCATGTGTCGTGTCTCCGTGTTTTTATGAACAGCTGTTTGCTTGCCGGCAGCTGGCAAGCGTTCCCGCAACTTCGGGGGTGATCGCTAGTATGAATTGCGAACTAATCGAATCAAAGGAGACTTTGCACATCTCCGAGTGCAAATTCACGAAGCGCTACTGATTTGCGGAATGCCGCCTTGCACCAGATGGGTCCGGTTTTTTCGTGAGCGTTTCACGTCAGGGAAAGCGTTGTGCCGGCAGGAATTTCGACTGTGCGCTGAGGCTCTGACGCAGTGAGCGAGTCGACGCGAATCCATACCGGGCAGGCCGAGGGATTATGAACCCTGTCGCAGGTCGCGGTGTATTGCAGGCGCTCCACGGCAGCAAGATAGTCGACGATTTCGATATTGGTTGCGAACCAGATGTCATGCCGCCCGGCGAGCATCGCCGCGAACTCCTCGATGACGTGCCAGTTGTTGTCGCGGTCGAAGTCCGTGCTGTGGCCCCATACGTAAAGCAGGTCGAGATACTGGGACTTGTTGCGGGCGAGAAAATCGCCGGTGCGCTCAATGAGCTCTTCATTGTGATGAACGCTCGGATTCCAGGTCATCAGGTCTGTCGGGAGCAGCAAACTGCGCGTTGAAGTCGTGGTGCGCGCATAGGCGATACCGAGTTCCGGCAGGAGGCGATGCAGGGTCGGCGTGTGCTGGCCATTGGGATAGGCGAAACCGCGCACGGCATAGCCCACCAGGTCTTCGAGACGACGGCGGTCGTCGAATATCTGGCGCACCATCATTTCGCGCGGACAACGCGTCAAGGTAGGGTGCGTCAGTGAATGTGCGGCCACTTCGTGGCCCGCATACAGCGCTTCGACCTCGCATTGTTCAATGCGCTGATCGCGTCCGAACTTGTCGCCATTGAGGTTGAAGGTGCCCTTGAGGCCCGCGCGATTCAGGATGTCGACGAGGCGTCGATCCGGTGTCTTGCCGTCGTCATAACTGAGCGTGACCGCCTTGTAACGGCCGCCGGGAAAGCAGTAGTAGAGCAGTTCCATGCGGGGTGCTTTGAGAGATATAGAAACCGCGTCGGCCTGCCATGTGAGCCCTGGATGCCGCGCAGGCGCTTATTGTGCCACGTGTGCCCAGTGTCAATGTTGCGGCCAGGGCACTACGTGTGGATGCAGATGTCTAGAATCAAGGCATTGCCAAATATGGCAAGCTCTTGCCGCTTTCACACAGGGAGAAATTGGTGAATTCCCTTCCAGATTCCGTTCCACCCAAGCCACGCATGGCCCCGCAAAAGCGCTGGAGTGCACAACGCATCCTGCATGTGCGGTCCTGGACGGCAAGCCTGTGGTCGCTGCGCATCAGCAAGCCAGAGGATTTCGTGTTTACACCCGGTCACTATGCACGCCTAGGTCTACCGGTCGGCGACGAAACCGCTGTCTGGCGTGCCTACTCCATCGTCTCGGCGCCGGCAGAAAACTTCCTGGAGTTCCTTGTCACGCTTGTTCCGGACGGTGCCATGTCACTGCAGCTCATGAAGATGCAGGCCGGCGATGAGCTGATGGTCGAGTCCGGTGCAATGGGCTTTTTCATTGCCTCGCAATTGGGGCCGGGCGAGTCGCTGTGGATGCTGTCGACGGGCTCTGGTGTGGGCCCGTACGTATCGATGCTGCGCGAAGGCAGCGTGCTCGCCCAATATCGCAAACTGGTGATTGCGCATTCCGTGCGCACCGCGGCCGAGCTGGCCTATGCAGATGAATTCAGGGACTTTGCTGCGCGCTATGGCGAGGTCTTCCATTACCTGCCCATCGTTACGCGTGAGGCGGGCAGCACCGCGCTGTCGGGTCGCATTCCGATTCTTATCGACAGCGGAAGTCTGCAGGCCCATGTTGGCGAGAGCTTTGATGCAAGCACTGCACGCGTGATGGTTTGCGGCAATCCGGACTTCACAGGGGACATGCGCCGCGTACTGACCGCACGCGGCTTTCAACCGTGCCGGCGCGGGTTGATAGGTAGTATGCTGTTTGAGAATTACTGGTAACGACCCGGTTTGCGGAGGCTTGCCTCTGCAATGTGTTATCAACCGGCCTTGTCTTTTTTCAGCACCTTGGTGAACTTGTCAGTGTGTTTCAGGCCTTCCAGGTAAGCGCTGAAGGTGTGCTCGGCGAGCTGCACCAGATCAAAGCGCTCTGGCGCCATCAGCCAGTGGAAGCAGCTGCCGTCGAAAATCGCGAACATACCAAGCGCTGCCGTCTGCGGGTCCACCGCAGCAGGCAGCTGGCCGGCATCGACCGCAGCCTGAAACTCTGCCGCCGACTTTGCCAGACACTGCTCGCGTGCTTCGACGAGATGCAGGCGCACAGCCTCCGTTTCCAGCACATATTCGCACTTGAGCAGGATGATGCTCATCAGCGCACGTGCCTGCTCTTCCGTCGCGATACGGCGGATGACGGTGATTGTCTTTTCGAAAATGCGTGCCAGCGGGTCTGTGGGGTACTTCTGCTCGATCTCTTCAAGCGTGGCGTCGATGGGCAGCGAAGCGCGCTCCCATAGTGCGGCCAGCAAATCGGCCTTGTTTTCGAAATGCCAGTAAACGGCGCCGCGAGTCAGGCCGGCGGCAGTTGCAACTTCGTGCAGCGAGGTATGCGATACGCCCTTGTCACAAAACACACTCTGCGCTGCGTCGAGCAGTTGGCAGCGAGTGGCGAGGGCTTCTTCCTTGGTCTTGCGGGCCATAGTGTTCGGGTACATCTCCATTTCAGGGTTCAGGACAGTGCAATTGTCAGGACCGTGCCGGTCTGCCAAATCCCCGTTGTTGAAAAAAGTGTAGCGGATTCTTGACATACATACAAGAATGTATGTTTAATGCTGCAAAGCACACCAACACGCATAGAATTACATCATCACGCAGTGTCGCGATGTCCGATATGGATGCCGAGGCGCAGCGGCGGCATCACCAGGGTGCAATCTGCAAGCCATACCGTTGCTGCAGTGCACGTAGTTCGTGACCCGCCCCGATTCTTGTACGCGTTGCTTTGCCCGCATGGCGTTGCACGTTGCCTCGTATTTTGTCGTATTGCCGAAATTGTCTTAGTGGGAGAAATCAAGAATGCGCAAGGAATTCAAACTGGCCGCCATTGCCGCGGCCGTAGCGGCCTCGGTGGCCATCGTCGGTTGCTCCAAGAGCTCGGGCGAACAGGGCGGAGGCGGCATGCACAATATGCCGCCGCCACAGGTTGGCGTTGTCACCGTGCAGCCGCAAAGCGTGCCGGTCACGTTCGAATATACGGGTCAGACGCTGGGCTCCAGAGAAGTTGAAGTCCGCGCGCGCATCGGCGGCATCATCGAAAAGCGCCTCTACACCGAAGGCGGTCCGGTTGCGGCCGGACAGGTCTTGTTCGAGCTGGATCCCAAGCCTTTGCAGGCACAGGTGGCTGCTGCCGAAGCCGACGTCGCGACTGCCGAAGCGCGTGCTGCGCAGGCCGCGCGTGAAGCTGCGCGTCTCAAGCCCTTGCTGGCGGACCGCGCGGTCAGTCAGCAGGAATATGACAACACGGTATCGAATCAGCAGATTGCCGCAGCGGGCCTGCTGTCCTCCAAGGCACATTTGCAGGAGCTGAGGCTTAACCTCGGTTACACAAAGGTGATTGCACCTGTATCCGGCATGTCGGGTCGCGCACTGAAGTCCGAAGGTAGCCTGGTAACGACCACCGATAGCCTGCTTACCTCGCTGGTGCAACTCAATCCGCTGTATGTCGGTTTCGGTCCATCCGAAAACGAGCAGAACGCTATTGATCGCGATGTGGCCAATGGCTCGCTGCAGTTGCCCAAGGGTGGCAATTTCGAAATTGAAATTCGCGGTAACGAAGGTGGTGTCCTGGCAAAGGGAGGGCGTCTCAACTTCACCGATAGCCGCGTCAGCAATGCGACCGGCACGGTGGAAATGCGCGCTGAGTTGCCAAACCCCGGCAGCAAGCTCAAGGCTGGCCAGTTCGTGCGTGTCGCGCTGCACGGTGCCGTCCGTCCGAATGCCATTGTCGTACCGCAGGGCGCCGTGCTCGAAGGCCCGCAAAGCAAGATCGTGATGACGGTCGCCAAGGACAAGGACGGCAAGGATATTGTGGCACCGCGTCCGGTGGAGGTCGGTGAATGGGCAACGCTGGACGGCGTGGGCGGCAAGCCTGCGACCAAGGTATGGGTCATCACCAAGGGCCTCGCTGCAGGTGATCAGGTGATTCTCGACAACTTCGTCAAGTTGCGTCCTGGTGCGCCGGTCGTGCCTGTCTCGCCCGAGGTTTCTGCTGCTGCGCAATCTGCGCCCGCTGCACAAGCCGACCACAAATAAGAAAGAGCGAGGCTACCCCGAATGTTTTCCCGCTTCTTCATTGACCGTCCGATCTTCGCGATGGTCATATCGATCTTCATCCTGCTCGCCGGGCTGGCGGCCATCCGTGTATTGCCGATTGCGCAGTACCCGGAAATCGCACCGCCAACCGTGCAGATTACCGCCATCTATCCAGGTGCTTCCGCTGAAGTGCTGGAGCAGACAGTGGCCGCGCCTATCGAGAGTCAGGTCAACGGCGTCGAGCACATGATGTACCTGAATTCGACTTCGGCTTCGAACGGCGTGGTGACCATCACCGTGACCTTCGATATTGGTACCGATATCGACCAGGCCGCGCTCAACGTCAACAATCGCGTCAAGCAGGTCGAGAACCGTCTGCCGCAGGAAGTGCGTCGTCAGGGTGTGACCGTGCAGAAAGGCTCGTCGAGCTTCCTGCAGGTGATCGCTTTCTATTCGCCCGACAGTCGTTTCGACAATCTGTACATCAGCAATTACGTGACACTGAACGTGCTCGATCGCATCAAGCGCGTGCCGGGTACGACCAATGTGCAGGTCTTCGGCGCCAAGGACTATGCAATGCGCATCTGGCTGAAGCCGGACCGCATGGCACAGCTCGGGGTGACGGTGGGCGAGGTTGCTGCTGCCGTCAACGCACAGAATGCACAGTTCGCACCGGGCAAGATTGGTCAGATGCCAGCTGCCGAAGGGCAGGAACTGGTCTACACCATCACGACACAGGGCCGCCTGCCGGACGCGAAGGCTTTCGAAGAAATCATCGTTCGTTCGGGTGGTGTGGGTAACAAGCTGCGCCTGAAGGATGTGGCGCGTATCGAGCTGGGCGCCAAGGACAACGACTTCGTTGGCCGCATCAACGGCAAGCCTGCCACCCTGCTGGGTATCTTCCTGCAGCCGGGCGCGAACGCGCTGGGTGTGGCGGAAGAAGTCAATGCCACGATGGCCGAGCTCTCGCAGAAATTCCCGGAAGGGCTCACGCACAAGGTCGCGTATGACACCACGCGCTTCGTGAAGGTCTCGATCCACGAAGTGGTGAAGACGCTCGCAGAAGCCATGGTGCTGGTGTTCCTCGTCGTGTTCCTGTTCCTGCAGAACTGGCGCGCTACGCTGATCCCGATCATCGCGGTGCCGGTATCCCTGCTCGGCACTTTCGCCGGCATGGTGATGTTGGGTTACTCCATCAATACCTTGACCTTGTTCGGCATGGTGCTGGCCATCGGTATCGTTGTGGATGATGCCATTGTCGTGCTGGAGAACGTCGAGCGCATCATGCACGAGGAACATCTGCCTGCACGCCATGCCGCCATCAAGGCCATGCATGAAGTGACGGGCCCAGTGATCGCGATTGTGCTGGTGCTCGTGTCGGTGTTTGTGCCGATTGCCTTCCTCGGTGGCCTGACGGGTGAGTTGTTCCGCCAGTTCGCGGTGACGATTGCAATTGCCGTGAGTATCTCGGGTCTGGTTGCACTGACGCTCACGCCAGCACTTTGCGTACTCATCCTGCGCAGCGAGCACAAGGCGAGCAATTTCTTCTTCCGCGGCTTCAACAACTTCTTTGCACGCCTGACCAAGCGCTACACCTGGCTGGTCGCCGGACTATCGCGTCGTGCCCTGCTGGGGGTCTTGCTATTTCTCGGCATGATTGCCATCACCGCGCAACTGTGGCGCGGCACGCCGGGCTCACTGGTGCCGGATGAAGATCAGGGCTGGTTCATCTCCGCTGTCTTCCTGCCTGATGGTGCTTCGCTACAACGTACCGACAAGATCGTGCAGCAGGTGACCGAGATCATCAAATCGAACCCTGCAAATGAAGATGTCATTGCCTTCACCGGTTTCGACTTCCTTGGTGGCAGTTACAAGAATTCGGCCGCAACGCTCTTCGTGACGCAAAAACCCTGGGATGAGCGCGCGTTGCCCACGCAGGCACTGGTGGGCGAGGTCTACGGTAAGACTGGAGGAATACGCGATGCACTCGTGCTGGCTTTCAATCCACCGGCGATCTTCGGTCTCGGCCAGGCCGGTGGCTTCGAGTTCTACATCCAGAATCGTGGCGATAGCGGCCCCAAGCGTACGGCGGAAGTCGTGCAGGCCTTCATGGCGCGTGCTGCGCAGGACAAGCAGCTCGCATACGTGCAGACCTTGTGGCGCGCCACCTCACCACAGCTCTACGTGGATGTCGATCGCGACCGCGCAGCCGCACTGGGTGTATCACTCGACGATGCCTTCAACACTCTGTCGGCGACGCTCGGTACGTATTACGTGAATGACTTCAACAAGTACGGCCGTACCTGGCAGGTATTGATGTCGGCCGATACCAAGTACCGCATGAAGCCGGAAGACATCGGCCGTATCTACGTCAAGTCCAATACGGGCAAGATGTTGCCGATGTCGTCCTTCACGACGGTGAAGTACAGCTCGGGTCCGGATACGCTGGACCGCTTCAATAATCTGCCGGCCGTGAAGATGCTGGGCTCCGGTGCGCCGGGTGTCAGTTCGGGACAGGCGATTGCCGCAGTCGAAAAGCTTGCGGCAGAAGTGTTGCCGCCCGACTTCTCGCTCGACTGGAGTGGTGCTTCGTACCAGGAGAAGCGAGCTTCGGGCGCGTCCGGCCTTGCACTGCTCATGGCTGCGGTGATGGTGTTCCTGATCCTTGCCGCTCAATACGAGAAGTGGTCGTTGCCGCTCTCCGTGCTGCTGGCGGTGCCCTTCGGCATCTTCGGTGCGCTGGCAGGCGTGTGGCTGCACAACTTCGTCTTCGGCATCCTGTCTCACGGCATGGCACCACCGCTGACCAATGATGTGTACTTCCAGATCGGCCTGGTCACACTGATCGGTCTGGCGGCCAAGAACGCAATTCTGATCGTCGAGTTTGCGGTCATGAAGAAGCACGAAGGCATGTCGACCATTGATGCAGCAGCCGAGGCAGCCCGTCTGCGTTTCCGCCCGATCGTGATGACATCGCTGGCATTCATTCTGGGCGTCGTGCCATTGGCATTCTCGTCTGGTGCCGGCGCCGGTGCGCGTCAGTCCGTTGGCACGGGCGTCATGTTCGGCATGATGGCAGCGACTTTCATGGCCATCTTCTTCGTGCCACTGTTCTTCAGGTTGCTGAACGGTGAAAAGGACGAGAAGGGGATGCCGCCGACCGATCTCGACATAGAGAACGATGTGGAGAAAAAACATGTTTAATGACAAAAGATTTGTCCGCAGCATGGCTCTGAGCTTGTTGGCTGCGGCTGTGCTGGCGGCTTGCGCCGGCACCCCGGTCGCCGACAAGCCGGTGCTTGAGCTGCCTGTTGCCAGTGCCGACACGCCGAGTGAAGACCTCAGCCAATGGTGGTTGCGTTACAACGATCCGGCATTGACGGCGCTGATCGAGCGCGCGCTGGTGCACAACAACGATCTCAAGATCGCGGTTGCACGTGTCGACGAAGCAGCTGCCTTGTTATCGGTAGCGCGTAGCGAACTCAATCCTTCGCTGGATGCCAAGCTGGGAGCCAGTCGCAGCAAGGCCACGGAGAAGGGCGTGATCCCGCGCCCGGCCGGGACCTTCATTTCCAACGACTTCCAGGCCGGCATTTCGGTCGCGTATGAAATCGACCTGTGGGGCCGCGTGCGCAATGCCAACAAGGCTGCCATGGCGCAACTCATCGCCAGTCGCGAAGCCATGTCGGGTTTTCGTTCCTCGCTGGCGGCGCAGGTTGCACGCAGTTACTTCACGCTGCTGGCAACCGATCGCAAGCTCGATCTGACACGCCAGACGCTGACGACCCGCGAAGATGCATTCCAGCTGGCACAGAAACGTCTGAGCGGTGGCACAGCCAACAACCTGCAAGTGCAGCAAGCACAGAGCGAGCGCGATGCCATCGCTGCGGCCGCGCCGCGTCTGGTCGCTGCGCAGGCACAGAGCGAGCGTGCATTGGCGCTACTGGTGGGGCTGTCACCGCGTCTGATCGTGGAGGGCAAGATCGGCCGCAGCAATGCCGAAGTACTGCCGCCCGCGCCAGCCGTGCCGGAAGGCCTGCCATCCGACCTGCTGGCACGTCGCCCCGATATCCGCGAAGCCGAAGCCAATCTGGCAGCTTCGCAAGCCAAGGTCAGCGAGGCGCGTGCGCAGTACTTCCCGCAGATCATCCTGACGGGCAGTGGCGGGCAGGAGAGTGCCAAGTTGTCCGATCTGTTCTCGGGACCAGCGTTGGTGTGGAGCATTGCATCGTCGCTGACGCAGCCTATCTTTGGGCTGAAGCGCATCAACGCACAGGTGAACGCGGCCAAGGCGCGCGAACAGGCGTCCGAGGCAGCCTACGCCAAGTCCGTGCAGACAGCTTTCAAGGAAGTCTACGATGCGCTCGGCAATCTGCATGCAGCCAGCGACACGCTGGTCGCACAGGAACAGCGCAGCGCCGCGTTGCGTGAGTCGCTGCGCATCGCGCAACGGCGCTATGACGCTGGCGTTTCAGCCTATCTGGATCTCCTCGATGCCCAGCGCAATCTGTTCTCGGTCGATGCCGACCGGATTGATGCCCAGGCCGATCGGCTGAACGCAAGTGTCGATCTGTTCAGGGCGCTGGGCGGCGGCTGGGAGGTTGCTGGAAAATGAGTAGCAGGCAAGTGAGTAGCCGGCAAGTGAGGTAGGGCAGGGGCTCCGCAGGAGGTTTCGCCGGAGAGCCCACGCAATGGGTTGTCGGCGGAGCTGCCTTGCGTTCTGTCCAGCGCTCCACTGAAACGCCATCGTCATTCAAGTTTGATCCCCTTTTTGCCGTAACGGCTTATGTCGCGCCCGGCTGTGCAATCGCGCATTCGGGCGCTTTGTATTGCAACAAAGGTGGAGTGCTTGATGTCGATCAAACAAAAGATATGGGGGCTGGTGGCGGTCGTATTGCTCACCTGCTCGATTCTGGTCGGGCTGGGTGTGACGGGGCTCACACGCCTGCACACCGGCATGACGGCCATCACGGGTGATGCCTTGCCCGATCTGCAGCTCGCCTCCGAGATCCGCACGCTGTATCTCAGCATGCATGCCGTGGCCTACGGGCGCGCCTCCAGCACGGACGCAGCGCAAGGCAAGCAAATCGATGCCGAGCTGCAGCATTTCAGCGAAGACATAATCAGCCGTATCCAGACTCTGAGAAAACGTACGATCGTGCCTGAAGAAGGCAAACTGCTGGATGAGGCAACGGCCGCGATGGCGGTTTATCTGGGCGACATGCAGCGCGTTGGTTCCCTGGCCAATATGGGCGAGAGTAAGATGGCGCTCGAAGTCATG
>Ga0075366_10001088_pt1 | contig 13354 bp, 13 predicted proteins | sample EndMethybrTD3031_FD_72351 | JGI IMG/M metagenome (GOLD analysis project Ga0075366, IMG submission 72351) | Populus endosphere microbial communities from Tennessee, USA - Endosphere MetaG P. TD hybrid TD303-1 | ecosystem: Host-associated > Plants > Roots > Endosphere | place: USA: Tennessee...
GTATATATTCCGCACCCGTTCGAGACGGTGCGCAGTGGCGTTTCCGTGGAAACCCTGGACCGTATCGCCAGCCAGGTTGATATTGTTGAGGTGCGCAATGGCCGCGCTGTTTTCCAGGACAAGAGTAAACAGGCTAAGGCGTGGGCAGCAAAACACCAGGTAGCTGGCGCTGCAAGCAGTGACGCGCATGGCAAGGCCGGATGGGGCAGGACGTACACTGTCATTAGTGATATCCCGACTGCTCAGAATCTTGCCGGACTTGTCAAAGCTTCGGAGCACCAACACCGTCGCCCTGCGTTTCGCGGTATCCTGTACCCTAAACTAAACCGCATCAAGAAGTGGAGGCGCAATGCTTGAGGAAATCCTATTTGCACTGTGGTTTTTCCTGCCTGCAGGTATGGCCAACATGGTTCCTATCCCTGTCTCTAAAATACCTGCTCTTAAGCGTTTTGAGGCACCCCTGGATTTTGGGAAGACATTTCGTGGCAAACGTATTTTTGGATCGCATAAAACATGGCGGGGCCTGATTGCCGGTATTATCGCCGCAACGCTAGTCCTAGCATTGCAGCAGTATTTGGTTGCGGAGTATTCATGGTTCAGCGATTTTGCCGACCAGGTTAACTACGCAACGTTGCCGACATTACTTGTTGGCCCGCTCTTCGCTATCGGCGCCTTAGGCGGGGATGCGATTGAGAGTTTTTTCAAGCGGCAGGTCAATATTGCCCCAGGCCACGGCTGGTTCCCGTTTGATCAGACTGACTACATTATCGGTGGTGCGATCGCAACTTTGCCATTCGTTTCGTTAAGTCTTTGGCAATATGCTTGGCTTATTCTCCTATGGTTGGTTATACACCTTATCGCAACCGTGATAGGCTACTTTACCGGTTTCAAAGAACGCCCTATCTAGATGTTGCAAGGTAGGGGAGCGCTGCAGCCAGGCGCAACCGGCCTGCGGCAATATGCCGTGCAATAGCTTCGGCCAATGTTTCGTGCGGAGCATTTTTGCGGTACCTGCCCGGCGTAAACAGGAAGAAGGTGTCGTCCTCGTTGTATGACTCGAGAAAGTGCTGGGTGAAGGCGCCGGGGCTGAGCGCTTGGACGCGATAGGCTAGCAATACGACGGCGTCGTATTCATGGCGTATGCTGCGTTCAATCCGCAACGGCCTGGCTAATTCGAGCGTATGCTGGAATTCGTTGGCAATTCTTAGGAACTGATGCGAATAATCTAAGAGTGTATCGAGGGCAGTATCCATTGCTTCCACGTCCTGGATGCGGCCATTGAGAAGGCTGTTCGCATGTATATGATGGCCAGCCAGGAACTGGCTTATTTTACTCCACTCAGTCGCTACTTGCTGCTCCAGCATGACTTTGGACTGTAAGCCGAGCTTACCCCAGAGGGTGGATTTGTTATAGTCGATCATCAGCGCTTCGGAAGGGAGCTGTTTGATAATGTGTTGTGCAACGTTCTCGTCCAGGTCTATCGCCTGGTAGATGCTAAAACAGTGAACGGGCATGGTTGTGCAGCCATCGGCAGCGAGAAAATATACGTCTGCCCCAGGATCCTCGAGAGGCGTATGCGTCGAGAAGCGCATGTGCTGCATATGAGTGATGGTATGGGTGTACTTGAGAATTTTATCGGCATTAAGCGTACTTGCTCTTTGCTTCTGGATACTGCGTGCGATCTTGAGCCATTGTTTTCGCGCCGCAGCGAGGATGGCGACAGGCTGGTCACAAATAATAACAGCTTTGCCAAGGTGCTGGCGGGTATGGAGATGCCGCATCATGTCGGCTGCGATACTGTCAGTGCCGCGAGCTGATTGTTTGCGTAATTCGAAATAGCACTTTGCCATGTTGGTGTAGACCCCTTAAACGTGCGAAGCATAGCATAGGTTGCCTCCAAGTAAAATATTTTGCGAACGAACTACAAATAGTGGTGCTGGCGGAAGCTAAAATGATCTGTTTTGGTAAGAATAATATGGTCACGGAGCGGTACGCCAAGCAACTGGCCTGCAGCGGCAAGCTGCTGCGTTAGGCTGACATCCTTCTTGCTGGGGGCGGTTTCTCCAGAAGGGTGATTGTGCGCTAAGACTACATAGGCGGCACGGTCTGCAATTGCATCAGCAAAAATTTCGCGCGGGTGGGCCATAACCGAATCGAGAGTACCGATGGAAACAGTGCGTTGCGCTATCAGCCTGTCGCCTCCGTCAAAGCTCAGACAAACAACATATTCTTGCTGTTTGCTCCTAATGTCGTGGAGACGGGTAGTGAGGTCGTGCATGGTCCGTACGGGCTCGGCATCTCTGACAAGGTGCCGCTTGGCAAGTTCCAGCGATGCCATGATCTTGCCCGCAGTAGCATCACTTACGCCTTTGATGGCCGTGAGACTTTCATGGCTCAGCGCAGACGGACTTTTGTAAAGAAGCTTTTGGACCTGGCGGGCAATTGTGCCGACGTCGGCACCCGGAGCACCAGTTCCAATAATAACTTCGAGCAATTCAAAATCCGACAAGGCCAAGGGGCCTTTCTTGTAGAGTTTTTCGCGCGGTCGGTCTGCGGCGGGGATCTGGTGCATTCTCCTCGCGACTGGCATTACGCCTAAGTGTAGCAGAGCGGTCAAGAGGTCTGCTACTATTGCACTATGAACATAGCCGACAAAGTGCTCGCAGAACTGGAGAAATATGCAGCTCCAGGCGACGTGGAATTTCTAGGGAGATTTTTCAAAACAGGGAAGGGGCAATACGGCGAAGGCGATGTATTTATTGGCGTCCGCGTTCCCAAGACCCGCATTGTCGCCAAGCTTTTTAAGGACTTACCGGCCGAAGAGCTAGAAACTTTGCTTGAGAACCCGATTCACGAAATCCGCCTTTGTGCAGTGATCATTATGGCTGACGAGGCAGGGAGGGCAGACGAGCAGAGACGTAAGACACTCTATGACCTATACCTTAAACGTACAGATCGTATTAACAATTGGGATATTGTGGACACTAGTTGCCGGGATATTGTCGGCGGTTACCTTTTGAGGCATCCCGAAGAAATGGATATCCTCAAGAAGCTAGCCCGCTCCAAGAGCTTATGGGAACGCCGCATTGCTATGGTTAGCACGTGGCAGTTCATACGTGTTAAAAAGTTTGGCCCAACATTTGAAATAGCTGAAATGCTACTCCACGACAAAGAAGACCTTATGCATAAGGCTGTGGGATGGATGTTACGGGAGGTTGAAAAACGTGACGCTGCACCAGTACGGGCTTTTCTTGAAAAACATGCTTCCGATATGCCGCGTACGGCACTGCGCTACGCGATAGAACACTTCGATCCCGAAGAACGCCGCTACTTTATGCAGCTGCGCTAACCGGGACTGTTAGGGTGAAAGAATCGGGAGCGGTCGCACGCGCAACCACACTGCTGATGCACACAGCAGCAGCTTCTGTGTAGCGATCATCTGCGAGCTTCTCGGCGCCGTCAGTTTCAGAGCGCTCGTTGTTCCGGCCATCCCCCCAAGCTGCCGTTGCCGCTTCGCTTAGGGGCATACCGTTAGCTATCACTAATACGCATGCCGCTGCTGCCTTAATTTTTGGATCTGGGTCATCGCCTGGATCTTGTTCTGCGAACCGGAGCATGGTGTTAAGAGCAAAGTTAACACTGGCCGCATCACCGGCAGGCAGTTTATCCGTGCCAAATTTCTTTGGATCGTACTTTCCACTAGCGACTGATGCGTCAATCTGGTCTTCAAGGATGTGGGAGTAGTTGTTGCTCGGTGTTCCTTCAATAAACTGTGGTATAAGCAGACCGCCGATCAACCCGACGGCTGCCGCTCCACCAGCTAATCTTAGCTTTTCAAGTGCCATAGATTTTTCTCCATTTATGCTGCAGCAAGTTGTGGCAAGCGATCGTTAGGGAAGGTGTAGTACAAACGTACGTCTTCAACATATGGCCGTGGTGCCGGATCATTTTCGCCTTGGTGCATAAATACGCGGCGGTCGCTGCCATCGTTAAACTCATATCCGGCCTCATGCAGGGTAGGGCGGATGGTAGGCATTTCAAGCGGGGAGCCGTCAGATGTCTTTACCTGCTCAAAACCAGCTTGGTTGTACGCTTTGTTCGCAGGGAGGTTCCAGCCATATGTTTCGAGCCAGACATTCTGGGCACCATACAGTGCAGCAGAGCCTGTCACGATAGCTGTGGTGAAGTCGGCTGAGGCTCTATTGCCGAGGCCCTCTTTGGTGATGCGCAGCGCAAATGTCGTGTCAACTTCAGTGCCAGTGGCTGCGATAATTTCGCTTTTTTCGCCGCCTTCCCAGCCGTAGCCGACCATACGGAGTTTTTTAAGAGCTTTAGGATCTCCTTCGATTGCCATCTCGAGCGCGCCCTTACCGATAGGCTTCGCTAGCAACATAACGCCACGTCCACCGCCTTTACCGAGCCACGTTTCAGTTGATTCTTCGGTACCAAATCGCTTTTCGGTTGGATCCTTCGGACATACCTCGACGATGTGATCCTGGTGTGCTGCGCTAGATACTGCTCCGGCCATGTGGCGGGTAAGCCCGGCAACGACGACAAAGCCCTTTTGGGCCAAGCGTTCACGTGCTGCGTTTCCGTCGTCACCCAGGTCGGCGGGTAAGTACTGCAGGTTCTCTGCGAATGTATTAGGGAATTTTGCCATGTAGTTACTCCTTATGCGGTCAATCGGGTTAGTAGCTGCTTTAATTCTGCGGCGTATGCTTCGGCGCGTTCAAAGGCGTCGTCTGACTCAACCATTACACGTGCCTTCGGCTCAGTGCCAGATGGACGTATAAGCAAACGGCCGTTGCCGTTCATCTCTTCACCCTTAGTGGCTATGAGAGCTTGGACTTCAGGGTGATTCAATAACCTTTTGTCTGCCACGGGGATGTTAACAAGGCTCTGCGGAAGCTGATGGACCTCTGCACTCCACTCTGCCAGGGTAAGGCCTGACTCACGTACTGCCTTTACCATCTGGACCGCTGCAAGCATACCGTCACCAGTCGCCAAAAGTTCGGGAAGGATAATGTGGCCACTTTGCTCGCCGCCGATATTCGCGCCCGTCTCACGGAGGCCTTCAAGAACATAGCGGTCGCCAACACCACGGCGGTCAAGGCTGATGCCTTCGCGTGCCATGGCTTGCTCGGTGCCAAGGTTGGTCATTTGCGTGGCAACAACAAGACCTTCGCCACGTGCCTTCGCCAAGGTGTACATAATCTTGTCGCCATTGAATTGCTCGCCGTTCCCGTCAACCATGATAATGCGGTCGGCGTCACCGTCGAATGCGGCACCCATATCGAGGCCGTTCTCAATTACGGCCTGCTGCAGAGCGTCCGGATGAGTCGCTCCAACGCCATCATTAATGTTGCGTCCGTCTGGTTTGTCGCCTATGGCGACAACATCTGCGCCAAGGCGTTCAAAGACGCGGTGGGCAATACCGCTTGCCGCACCGTTGCCAGCGTCGAGTCCAATGCGCAAACCATCAAAGCTTGCGCCTCCTGCGCTTGCTACGAGGAAATCCTCGTACTCTGTAACGCCGCGAGAATTGTTTTTCCGTTGCCCAGGATAGCCGCGGTCGGGTACGCCGCCGGTGATCATATCGTTCAGAATGCCCTCAGTGTCATCAGTCAGCTTACCGCCGTTGTGGTCGAAGATCTTGATGCCGTTGTCCCTATACGGGTTATGGCTGGCAGTTACCATGGCTCCGGCAGCAACGTTGTGCTCGCGGGTGGTAAGAGCAAGGCCAGGGGTTGGAATCGTGCCGATAACTTCAACATTCACGCCAACGGCTGTCATGCCTGCGGCCAGTCCTTCTACGATTTCGGGTGATGACTCGCGAGGATCATGCCCGATCAGGATTGTGTCGCCAGGTTCTGCAAAATGCGTACCAGCGGCTCGGCCAATTGCTTCAGTGCCTTCAAAGTCCAAAGGATATACCCCAGCTGGGCCACGTACACCGTCAGTTCCGAATAGTTCTCTTGCCATTAGAATAATAACTCCTCTTTTAGGGGGTGAATGTACGTTTATACGCTGCCAGGACGTGGCCAGCAATAGTATATGGCAACATTTTATTGACAAAAAAGTAAGATAGGGGAGTACACTATATATTATGAAGAGTGACAGCAATCCTACAACTGACTTATTACTTGGGCTGGGATTATCAAAACACCAGGCCGTGACGTACTTGGCGCTGCTTGAACTTGAATCTGTATCCGTACGAAAAGTAGCCGAGAAAACCGGCATCAACAGGGGGACGACCTACGAAGCCATTAAGGGCCTCGTGACCCTTGGCCTTGCTAACACCCGCTACGTTGGCAAGCGCGAGTACTATTCTGCGGAGTCACCGGAGAAGATAACTGACCTTATCCGCGACAAACGCAAAGAAGCTTGGCGTATGATGGAGGCATCCAAAAAGATTATTCCTACCTTACTAGCCCAGAAGGTGCAGTCACAAGGCAGCCCGCTGGTACGCTACTACCAAGATGATGACGGTGTAGCGACTATTTTGCGGGATGTACTCCAAACATGCGCCCATTCTAACGTACCGCAGTACTATGCGTATTCCTCGTTACCATTGCGCCAATATATATACCGCAAATTCCCGCAATTTACGGAACGGCGTATCGACGAGAACATCGCGGTCAAAGTCATTGCTATCGGCGAGGGCGGTGAAGTAGCAGCCGTCTCAGAGCGCAAGTGGCTACCCGTAACCAGTGATAGCAACCTCTCTAGCTACACTCTTATATATGGCAACAAAGTGGCAATGATTTCTATCTCCAGTGATAACACGCCGTACGGTGTAGTTATTGAGGACAAGGGTGCGGCGGCTGTACAGCGACTACTCTTTGACCAACTATGGCAAGCACTATAGCGAATACATAATATTGACAAAACGCTAATGTTTTGCTATTGTAATATAGCGAAACTATGAAAACAAAAAATCATCAAAAGAAGTCGATTCATCAGCATGTTGAACACACTATGCGCCATCAGCTCGTAGTCCTGGCGGTACTATTCTTTATGATTCTAGGCATATCCAGCTTAGACAATAGGGTACGCTCTGTTTTGCAGCTTGCGTACGTGCAGGGCTGGGACTGGTTCTCGCATTATGCCACCCATGAACATCCGGCTCATACGCATACTGCACTAAACACCGTCCGTCTTCATACAATCTCAGGTTCAAGCTAATAGCTCGCTTCTGGTGTCTGGCTAAATTATGCAGACACCACATGTGTACAAATCGTCAAAATAGCGGCAAAACTGTGGAAAAGTGGCACATAAGGTGCCACTTTTTAGATAAAAAGGGTTGTGCGTGGGTAAGTGTGGGTAGTATGATCATGTCAGTGGGTAATCGTGGGTAGCCCAAAGAAGCGATCCCAGCGAAACAAAAAAATAAAAAACCACTGCAAATTAAATCAATCAAATACCACATGGCCACGGTAGACTATTTCCAACGAAAGCTTGACGATAAGCGTCGGTTAACAATACCGGCCGAGCTTCGAGCCGAGTTTGCCAGCGGAGTAGTAGTAACCAGGGGATTCCAAAAGTATCTCCATCTGTACCCAAAATCGGTATGGGACGAACTGGTCGAACCGCAACTTCAGGGAAGTATCCTTGATGAGCAGGTTGCAGACCTGAACGAACGCCTCCGTATGGGAAAGACAGAAGGGGAAATAGATCAGAAGCAAGGCCGCATAAGCCTCGAACAAGATCTGTTGAGCTATGCTGGAATCGACAAGGAAGTCGTAGCCGTACGCGTAGGCAAGTACTGGAGGGTAAAGCCAGCCGAGAACGTCTAGACCAGAACGATTTAAAAATGCGCACGTTAACAATTCGGGAATAGCAAAACCAATGATTCGAGATCAGCTATTCGGCAATCAACAAGTGGATCGATAGCCACCACTTATAAAAACTATTGCACCTTACCCAAAAACACCTCCCAAAACTCCACCTCACACATAAGTCTCTCAAACTTCGATTATTTGCACAGTTAAGAAGTTCTAAGTTAGCTTTTTTAAAGTTACAACTCACAAATATCTTCTATACCTACCGGCAAATAATCACCACAAAAACAAAAACACCCAAAAAAACAAACAGTTGATTGCTGGATAGGTGACCTTGCAAAAACAAACACCAACCAAACCGCGAATAAAGCGGTGAGGCAAAACAAAAAGGTGACTTCGGCATAGTGACCGAGGTACACTAGCAAGCGAGATGCACCAAGAAGACCAAAATCATTTACACATACCAGTGCTGCTAGAGCAGGTTCTGACATATCTAGATCCAAAGGCAGGGGAATCATACCTCGACCTGACGGGCGGATACGGCGGACATGCACATGCAGTGTTGGAACGAACAGGCAATCCTGAAAGCGCTACTTTGGTAGATCGCGACCAGAATGCAATAACCGAATTGGAAAAGCGGTTTGCAGGGCAGGGCGTGAATCTTATCCTCGCTGACTTTTTGTCAGCTACCGAGCAGCTCAAATCCTCAGGCAAGCAGTTCGATATGATATTGGCCGACCTCGGAGTATCGTCACCGCACCTTAATCAGGCGAGTCGTGGTTTTTCAATCAAAGCCGATGGTCCGCTCGACATGCGTATGGATCAATCACAAAGCTTAACAGCCGAAGCTATGGTTAACACCTACAAGGCAGATGAGCTTGCAGATATCCTCAAACGATATGGCGAAGAACCAAAAGCCAGGCAGATTGCTGCTTTAATAGTAGGCAATAGGCCACTGAAAACGACAAAAGAACTCGCAACCACCGTTGCCAAAGCATGGCCAGGGTACAGTAAAGTGCATCCCGCGACCAGGACGTTCCAAGCGATCCGGATCGCAGTGAATGACGAACTCGAACTTTTACGCAAGAGTTTGCCAATCTGGATGACCGATCTGCTAGCCCCAGGCGGCCGCATAGTAATCATTAGTTTCCACAGCTTAGAGGACAGGCTCGTCAAACAAGCCCTCGCCGAATATGCTGGAGACCGGTATGATGCGCCACTGCGGTTGCTCACCAAGAAACCTGCTGTTGGTAGCGACAATGAATTAGTTTCCAATCCGCGAGCAAGGAGCGCAAAGCTTCGAGCCGCATCGAAACAAAAATAACCAAAGAAAGGGCAGCCCACATGCAAATCCGCATCAAAAACGCTACCCCACGCGCTTACAAGGTTCACGTTACAGTAGCCTAAGTTAGCACGCTGGTTTGGGACTGGCGCCAGTAAAAATAACTGGCGTCACCCCAAGTCAAAACAATCAAAACCGGCAGCTTGCTGCTAAAAATCAAAAAACAAAAAAGAAAAACAAAATATGACATACTCAAGTTCACTCGCAGTACAGCGCAAGAGCGCTTTTGCAACACGAAATCAAAATGCTGTTACATTCCGCACACGCGAGCGCACTCTGGGTCCGATTAGCAACACGATTATTTTAATTGTCTTAGCTTGCACCCTTGGGCTTTTGTACCTCACACAGGTAACCAAGACGAACGCCTACGGATACAAGGTAAATAGCCTGCAAGAACAGCAGCAACAGCTTAAGCAGGAGCACGACGACCTCGAAGTAGCATCAGCACGCCTCCAATCCCTGGACCGCGTACAAAACAGTGATGTCGCCAAGGGTCTTGTGTCCGTCGCACCAAGTGCCACAGTCCAAGATTAGCGTATAGTTAAAGGTGTATGTCCCCAAATAGCAGCGCCCGAGTCGTAAGACCGCTTAAAACAGTACTCCGTGCCAGGTTATGGTACGTGATCATTATGTTTATTTTCGGCATTTTCCTGGTGCGGTTATTTTATTTGCAGGTGATCCGTCACGAGTACTACAAGCAGTCGGCAAATGTTGGCCACCTCAAAGAGTACGAAATTATGCCCAACAGAGGTATGATCAAAGCCCACAACGGCAGTACCGTTGTTCCCATCGTATTGAACCAGACGCTATATACGGTGTACGCCGATCCGACGTTAGTTAAGAAGCACGGGCAGGTAGCCGAAACATTGGCGGCTACGCTTGGCGGAAGCCAGGCAGATTATGAAGGCAAAGTCCGTACCAAGGATACACGGTATGTTGTTATTGCCCGAAAGGTGACTGAAGAGCAGAAAAAGGCGATTCTTGCCAAAAAATATCCTGGCATTGGCGCCCAAGAGCAACAATATCGGACATATCCTAACGGATCATTGGCGGCACAACTGCTAGGGTTCGTTAATAATGATAACCAGGGCAAGTACGGCATCGAGCAGGCGTTAGATAACATGCTCGCAGGGAAGTCAGGCCAGTTAAAAGCGGTGACAGACGTCCATGGCGTACCGCTTGCAGCTAATACCGATAATATTTTAAAACAGCCCGAAGCGGGTAACGACATCGTACTTACGATTGACGTGGCTATGCAGAAACAACTCGAAGATATCCTCAAAGCTGGCTTGGAGCGTGCCAAGTCAGGCTCGGGCAGCGCTTTGATCATGGACCCTAAGACAGGCGCTATTAAGGCTATGGCGAACTGGCCGACATATGATCCGTCAAATTACGCCCAAGTTGAGGACGGCAATGTATTTTCGAATCCAGCCGTTAGCGCGCCTCTTGAAGTTGGGTCAGTCATGAAACCGTTGACTGCAGCAGCTGCCTTGGACCATGGGTCGGTCCAGCCCAATTCTTCTTACTATGACCCTTCTTCCTACAAGATAGACGGCTTCACGGTCAAAAACATCGAAGAAGACGGCGGCCCAGGCCAGAAAAACGTTGCCGATATCTTGAACCTTTCGCTTAACACTGGTGCTACATGGTTACTTATGAAAATGGGCGGCAGTGGCGACGAGATCAATAAGCAAGGCAGGGAAGTATGGCACAACTACATGACCGATCATTTCCTGTTTGGTAAGACAACCGGCATCGAGCAGGGGTATGAGGCAGAGGGCTCAGTGCCTGACCCGAACGACGGATATGCCCGCGACCTTACCTATGCCAACACGTCATTTGGCCAGGCTATGACTGCGACACCACTCCAAATGGCGGGTGCATATTCGGCAGTACTGAATGGCGGCACGTACTACCAGCCGCAGCTTGTTGACTACACTATCAAACCAGACGGCACTAAAGTCGACAAAAAGCCTAAAGTACTTAAGAGTGATGTCGTAGCGCCGAAAGTAGGCGAGGACCTCCAGCCGATGCTTGAGTATGTCGTTGATAAGCACTCCTTTAAGGTTCGGTTTGACCAAAAGACCTATAGTGTCGGGGGCAAAACTGGTACCGCAGAAATTGCCAAGCCTGACGGCGGATATTACGCCGACCAATACAACGGAACCTACGTTGGATTTGTCGGAGGCGACGAACCGCAGTACGTAATTTCCGTACTTGTGAATAAGCCAGGAATCGCTGGCTACGCTGGTAGCCAGGCTGCCCAGCCAATATTTGGGGACCTTGCGCACATGCTGTTAGATAAATTCAACGTGACGCCAAAAAATCCGTGACGTATAATGATTAGCAAGAATTGCAATAAAGGAAACAGATGGAAACACTACAACTGACCGTCGAGGTAGATACGCTTATACGTACGCTACTCCTCGGGTTCTTAGGGTTTTTACTAAGTATGCTGATTACCCCGGTATACACTACGCTCGCATATAAAGGACAGTGGTGGAAGAAGCCACGTACTACCGCCACAACCGGCGAGAAGGCAACGGTCTTCGCCAAATTACACGGTGAAAAACACAAGCGCCTGATCCCAACAATGGCCGGCGGTATCGCTGTTGCTGCTGTGGCAATCGTGACGCTCGCATTTAACCTCGACAGAAGTCAGACCTGGTTGCCGCTTGCAGCCTTTGTTGGTGCGGCTGGTATCGGCCTGCTTGATGACATCATTAACTTGAAGGGCTCTAATGGCGCCTTAGAAAAAGTACGCTTATCTGCAAAGATGAAGCTGTTACTGACCACTCTTGTAGCCCTTGTTGGCGGTTGGTTCTTCTACTACAAGTTAGGTGTAGATACTATTCATATCCCGATCACCGGTACAGACCTTGCGATCGGCTGGCTTATCATCCCATTGTTTGTTCTCGTGGTAGTTGCTACTGCTAACGCGGTTAACATCAGCGACGGGCTTGACGGCTTGGCTGGCGGTCTGACTACCACTGCCTTCGGTATATACGCTATCATCGCCGCCCTCCAGGGCAACTTCGGTATCGCAGGCTTCTGTATGACAATTGTGGGCGCATTGCTCAGCTACACATGGTTCAATATCCATCCTGCACGTTTTTTCATGGGGGATGTCGGTTCGTTTGCGCTTGGTACGGCGCTCGGTGTCGTAGCCATGCTTACTGACACCGTCCTGATCCTTCCAATTATTGGTATCTTGTTTGTTGCCGAAGCTGGCTCCAGCGCTATCCAGATTCTTTCCAAGAAACTGCGTAACGGTAAGAAAATCTTTAAGATTGCACCTATCCACCACCACTTTGAAGCAAGCGGCTGGCCTGAAACTAAGGTGACAATGCGTTTCTGGATCCTTGGGCAAGTTGCCGGCGTACTTGGTCTAATCGTCTTCCTGTTAGGAAAGTACCTATAAACCTTATAGGGTGGTTGTAAATGGGGGCAGTACGTCAGCGACACCCATCATATCTTGAAGATCGCGGCCAGACCCGGCGGCATCGTCCTGACTATTGGCTGCTCATCCTGACATTGGCCTTAACGGCTGTCGGTATCATCGTTGTTTTCTCCATTAGCCCTGCGCTCGAGGTAGAGAAGGGGGTTAACGGGAACCAGTACGTGTTGCGGCAGTTGATTGCCGCTGCCCTTGGACTTGGTATATTTGTTGCCGCATCGCTGGTGCCTATGCAGCAGTGGCGTAAGCTCTACAAGCCATTACTGGTAATTGCAGCCATTGCGACGCTCATGACGCTCCTCATGCCCGTGAACGCCGAGTATCCTGCGCATCGCTGGATACGTATAGCCGGCTTTTCATTCCAGTCAGTAGAACTACTCAAGTTTGCACTCATAATGTGGCTAGCGGGCTTCCTGGCGTGGCGTATGGCCAATGGGTTTATGGCTGACTTCAATAAGACACTGAAGCCATTATTATTTGCACTGGGAGGCTGCGCACTCGTCGTAGCCATCCTGCAAAGCGACCTCGGGTCGTTTGGCGTTATTGTCGCCATGATGGGAGTTATGGCTTTTGTAGCCGGACTGCCTATGAAACGGGTATTGGCTATCGGCGCCATCATCGGGCTTATTGGTATCTTAGCAATTTCTACAACACCCTATAGGCGTGAGCGTTTAGCGGCATTCATGCATCCGGGCACTGACTGTCTTACGTCAGGCTACCAGTCCTGCCAGGCTCTTATTGCCGTGGGTTCCGGCGGCATGATCGGCTTAGGGT
>Ga0075366_10001089_pt1 | contig 13345 bp, 10 predicted proteins | sample EndMethybrTD3031_FD_72351 | JGI IMG/M metagenome (GOLD analysis project Ga0075366, IMG submission 72351) | Populus endosphere microbial communities from Tennessee, USA - Endosphere MetaG P. TD hybrid TD303-1 | ecosystem: Host-associated > Plants > Roots > Endosphere | place: USA: Tennessee...
AGCATTGCCACGCGAAATGCTTAACTGCTCCATAATCTCTTCGGTGGTCAACGCCTCCGGGCTAACCAGCAGCAAAGCATGTACCTGGGCCATGGTGCGATTAATACCCCACTCGCTTCCCAGCTTGCCCCAGGCTTCAATAAACTTTAACTTTGCTTCTGCCACTTCCATGGAACAAATATAAAGCAAACTTTTCTAACTTTCAAAATTTATTGAAAGTTTATTTTCACTACCTCCACAATCGCGCAAAATATATAACTCCCTCTTTCCGCCGAAGGTGAAGAGGGGAGCTCCAGCGTAGCGAAGAGCAGTTAAACTTTTATCCCATTTTAACGTTAACTTTGTAGCTGAGAATTTTATTAATGAAACAAAAATTATATGATACTGCTGTGAAGCAGGAGAAAGTGGTACTGGTAGGGATTATTACCCCGGGCGAAAACGAAGAACAAACCCGCGAGTACCTGGAAGAGCTGGAGTTTTTAGTAATGACCGCCGGCGGATTAACCGTTAAAAGCTTTACCCAACGCATGCAAAAGCCGGATAGGGCCACCTTTGTGCATTCGGGCAAACTGGAAGAGATACGCGACTATGTAAAATCGGAAGAGATTGATATTGTGGTTTTTGACGATGAGCTTTCGCCATCGCAACTGCGCAATATTGAACGCGAACTACAGGTTAAAATACTTGACCGCAGTAACCTAATACTGGATATTTTTGCCAACCGTGCCCAAACCGCCCAGGCCAAAACCCAGGTGGAACTGGCCCAGTTGCAATACCTGTTGCCACGCCTAACACGCCTTTGGACCCACCTTGAGCGCCAAAAGGGTGGTATTGGTATGCGCGGCCCCGGTGAATCGCAAATTGAGACAGACAGGCGATTGATCCTGAATAAAATATCGCTGCTGAAAGAAAAGCTTAAACAGATTGATAAGCAGAACGAAACGCAGCGGAAAAACCGCAATCAGTTAATTCGGGTGGCTTTGGTGGGTTATACCAACGTAGGTAAATCAACCATTATGAATATGATCTCCAAATCGGACGTGTTTGCCGAGAATAAGTTGTTTGCCACGCTGGATACTACCGTGCGTAAGGTGGTGATAGACAATCTGCCCTTCCTGTTATCGGATACGGTTGGATTTATCCGCAAACTGCCCCATCATTTAGTGGAGTGTTTTAAATCGACCCTGGATGAAGTGCGGGAGGCCGATATTTTGGTGCATGTGGTAGATGTATCGCACCCCAATTTTGAAGACCAGATACGCACCGTAAATGAAACCCTGAAAGACCTGGGCGCTATTGATAAACCGATGATCACCGTGTTTAACAAGATTGACGCATACCAGCCCATACCCACGCATGCCGAAGACCCCGCCGCCCCGTTAAGCCTGGAAGAATTTAAACAAAGCTGGATGGGTAAAAATAATAGTCCGGCTATCTTCATCTCCGCCCTGAAAAAGGAGAATGTGGATGAGTTTAGAAAGCTGCTGTATGATAAAGTAATCGCCATACACACGGCACGGTACCCGTACGATCAATTGCTTTATTGAAGCCCGGGCTTTCCCTTTCGCCTAACCCTTATCATTACAAACGCCATAATTAATACCGCAAGCAAGCTTGCAAACTTGGCTATATAATCGCCGTAGCGCACATAAAAGGTAATATCGCTGTTTAAATTAATATTTTGTTTCAGCGCGGTGCGCACCCACCATTGCGTATGCTGCACAACGTCGCCGCGCTGATTGATAAATGCTGAAATGCCCGTATTGGCCGACCGGCACACCCAGCGGCGGGTTTCTATGGCGCGCAGCTTGGCATAATCCAGGTGCTGATCTTTACCAGATGTATTGCCCCACCAACCATCGTTAGTAATAATGGCTATAAATTGCGCGCCCTTTAGTACCGAACTGGCTACATATTCGCCCCAGATGGATTCGTAACAAATTACGGGGTCGGCACCAATGCCGCTTTGCGAATAAAATACGGATGAGCTATCCTGCCCGCCGTAAGTACCGGTAGCGCCACCCAAATGCTCAAATACCGGCTTTAGAAAGGACAGGGTATTGCCAAAAGGTAAAGCTTCGGCACCGGGTACCAGTTTAGATTTATGATAGATCTGCACTTCGGCTGAATTTTCTATTGCTATGGCCGAATTAAAACTATCGTAAAATCCGCTGCCATCGCTAAATGCATTAGCTGTTTTAGTAGCCCGGTTAGGGTATATTTTATAACCTTCCAACCCGGTAATTACGTTGCCATTTTTGTATTTGTTTAAAAACTGTTGTACCTGGTAAAAATAACGGCTGTCGCGAATATGGGTTTCTTCAACATGTTCGGCAATGGCGGTTTCGGGCCATATGAAAAACTCGGTATTCGGCTGCGCCAGCGAATCCGAAAGATGGGTTAATATACCGATCTGCTGAACCACGGGATAGGTGGATTGCTTGGCATAGGGATCGATATTGGGTTGCGCGACAATAATATTTGAAGGGTTACTTTGCTCCTGGTAATTATAATAACGATATAGAGAGAACGCCAACGGCAATATAAGCACAAGTGTTGCCGCGATAATTAGTTTTAACCTTACCGCCTTGTTTTGTGTTTCGCGCAGACCGATATAGATCAGGAAAATAAGGATGTTCACCAGCCATATCCAAACGGTGCCGCCGTATACGCCGGTGTATTCATACCACTGCACATATTGGTGCGATGTGGCAAATCCGTTCCCAAGCGTCATCCAGGGGAAGTTTAAGGCCCAGGTTTGGTGCAGGTATTCGTACCCTATCCATAAACACACCAGGCCGCTAAGCGCCCAGCCGCGTGTGGTTAGCAATCGCAGTCTGAAATAGAACCAGCAGGCCCCTGCCATTAGCAGCGGCCCCAAAGCATAAGGGATAAGTGATACAGGAATAGCTGTTATCTCGCCAATATCTTTTAACGCGTTATAAACCCAGTAAATGCAAAGGAAATTCCAAACCAGGAAGCCCAGGAAGGTTACGCGGAATACTTTTCTGCCTTTTTTTTCGCCCGCTGTACCAATGATGTTTTCCATGGCAACCAGCAGCGGAACAAAGCCAACGAAAAGTAAAAAAGTAGTATACGGCGTAGGCGGCCAGGCTATCCAAAGCAACAGGCCCGAGAGTATGGCTAAAAGGGTATTTTTTTTCATGAAATACTGCTCTTATAAATTACGTAAAAAAGCAAGCGTGAAGATATTAAAACTTAATCAGCGTTTATCATTTCGGGCATTTTTTGCATTTACGCCGTTTAAACCGCCATTACGAAGGCGAAACATTCGGCAGTATTATTTCGTAATAGTAAATAGAACTTAACTTAATACTGCTGTTGTTTATTTGAAAACTAAAAACATACCTTATGAAATTAAAAAAACTCGTCCTTGCCCTATTAGCGGCTATGGTGTTGGCATCCTGTTCTAAAGATGCTTTAATTGACAACCAGCCACAACCGGTTACCACCGCTTCAAGCGGTGCCAAACTGCAGGTAAACACCATCACCCAAACATTTGCCGAAACATTTGAATCTGGTACAAAAACAGCCTACGCAGTTGGTAATGTCACCCTTTCATCGGGCACCTGGACGCTGGACGACGCGCTGATCGGCAATAGCACATCGGATGTTAAGAATGGTTCGCAATCGGTACGTATCCGGAATACCGGTAAGCTCACTATGGGCTTTAATGTAAGCACCGGTGCATCAACCGTAACTATTAAGCATGCTTTGTTTGGCAGCGATGGCAGTTCGGCATGGCAGTTATGGGTTTCAAACAATAGCGGCAGCACTTATACACAAGTTGGTTCAACCGTAACAACCAGCAGTAGTAGCCTTACTACCGCTACATTTAATGTAAACCTGGCAGGCACACTGCGTTTTGAGATCCGCAAAACATCAGGCGGTACCAACCGTATCAATATAGACGATTTCACGGTTAACAGTTATGATAATGGCACAGGCGGCGGTGGTACAGCTACCGATAATTCAAACCTGTTACTGGGCAACCCAAGCAGTGCAACAACCAGCATAGCATTTCCAACCAACTACCTGATGGATCAAACTTATTTTATTGAATCATACAACCGCGACCAGGGTAAGCCAAACTGGGTAAGCTGGTACCTGGGCAGCACATCTTTAGGATCAACCGCGCGCCAGGACGATTTCCGTGCCGATATTACTTTACCAAGCGGCTGGTATGAAGTTGGCGCTACCAGCTATTCAGGTTCGGGTTTTGACAGGGGGCACAACTGCCCATCGGCCGACAGGACCAGTACTGTGGCAGCTAACCAGGCTACCTTCCTGATGACCAATATGATGCCGCAGGCGCCAAACAACAATCAGCAAACCTGGGCCAATTTAGAAAACTACGAACGTACCCTGGTAACCGCCGGTGATGAACTTTACGTAGTAGCCGGATCATATGGTGTTGGCGGTACGGGCAGCAACGGCGGCACTACTACCACTATTGATAACGGACATATTACCGTCCCGTCACGTACCTGGAAAGTAATTGTGGTTTTAACCAACGGCAATAACGACTTAAGCCGTATTACTACCAGCACCCGTGTAATTGCGGTTGATATGCCAAACATAAATTCGATAAATACCAACTGGACTACTTATATCACCACCGTTGATGCTATTGAAGCGGCTACGGGTTACGATATTATGTCTAACGTATCAAGCAGCATACAATCGGTTATTGAAGCACGCCGCGATGCTGGCAACTAATAAACAATTGATTTTCAATCGAGTAAAAGCAGGTGCAAAAACAAGCGCCTGCTTTTATTGTTATTTGTATTATTTTATTTACCCGCAATTTAGTTAACAATAAGTTAACCTTAAATTGCCACCTTTGTAAAGCTTACGAAATATTAAATATGAAAAAACTCTTACTTATTTGTGCTGCGGCCATTACTGTATTTGCCATCGGCTGTAAAAAAGGCAACGATAATTTTATCAGGTATACCGATACCGCTAAATTTGTTATCCCTAAAGCTTACGCGATAACTGAAAACTTTGAGCAGGGTTCAAAAGCTGCTTATGCGGCAGGCGATGTACAACTGAGTACCGGGTCGTGGAACTTTGACGATGCCTTAATAGGCAACCTGGCTACAGATGTGCGTAACGGTAACTGGAGTGTTAGGCTGCGTAATGGGAAGATCACCATGAACTTTGATGTTTCTGGCGTTTCAAAACTGATTCTTAAACATGCTAAATATGGCGCCGACCCTGCTGCAGGATGGACGCTTTATATTTCGCGCGATAAAGGGGTAACCTACACCCAAATGGGTACCGAATTTAATGAGGCCAGTACCACTTTCGTTACCGACTCATTTTATGTGGCTACCAGCGGCCCTGTTCGTTTCCAAATTCGCCGCACATCAGGCGCGGCTACTTCACGTACAAACTTTGATGATATTACCTTTAAAGGTATTGGTGATGCAGGTGTAGTAGTAGGCACCCCGGATACCGGCCCAACCGATACTACCGGCACATCAAAACCGGCAAGCGGGCGGCCAATAGTTGTTGGTGCTGATGCACCGCCAGCCAGTGGCGATAACAGCAACCTATTAATGGGTAACCCATCAAACGCTGTAACGGCTTTAACATCTTCTGATAATTACTTGATAGACGCCGGATATTACGTAGAATCATACAGCGCCAGCCGAGGTGAACCAAACTGGGTAAGCTGGCACCTGGACGCATCTAACACAACCAACGCTACCAGTCGCTTAGATAATTTCGCAGCCTGGAGTGGATTGCCATCAGCCTTTTTTGCCGTACAAAGTAACAGCTATTCAGGTTCAGGGTTTGACCGTGGGCACAACTGCCCATCGGCTGATAGGACAAGTTCTGTAGCTGCCAATGGCGCTACGTTTTTAATGACCAATATGATACCGCAGGCTCCGCAAAATAACCAGCAAACCTGGGCCAACCTTGAAAATTACCTGCGCCAGTTAACCGTGCAAGGCAACGAGGTTTATATTATTATGGGTAGTTATGGTGCAGGCGGCGTAGGGTCGTTAAGCGCGACGGTTTATAACAGCATTAAAAACGAAGGCAAAATAACCGTACCGGCATACGTTTGGAAAGTAGCGGTAGTTATCCCGGTAGGTAACGGAGATATATCACGCGTAAGCGCTACCACACGTGTAATAGCTATAAATACACCCAATATCAACAGCATCAATTCCGACTGGACCAAGTACATTGTTACCGTACGCGACATTGAGCACGCGACAGGTTACAACCTGCTATCGGCCCTGCCACAATCGGTACAGGATGCCATTGAAAATGCAAGAGACTCGGGAATTTAATTGAACTCAAATAAAAGACAGCAAGTGCCCTGGTAAACCAGGGCGCTTTTTTTATGCTTTTTCAAACATTTCCGCTTCGGCTTTCTCCACCAATTCTTCCTCTTCCGTGCCATAAAGCGTGTGCACTTCGTGTGCGTCAAAACCAATGGTGTTCAGGTAGCGGGAAAAGCTGGCGGTATAGCCGTGGGTAAGGTAAACCTTTTCGCAGCCGGTGGCATCTATCGCGCTGATGAGGCCGTCCCAATCGGCATGATCGGAGAGCACAAAACCGCGGTCGGCAGCACGGCGGCGTTTGGCCCCGCGTATGGCCATCCAGCCCGAGCAATAGCCAAAGCTATAGGGCTGGAACTTGCGCATCCAGGGTGTCCCTACCGATGATGGCGGGGCGATGATGATCCCCTTCCGCACCTCTTCTTTATTCGATTCGGGGGTAATCCGTTCGGTAGGGTGCAGGATAACCCCGTTACGGCGTAATGCTTCGCAAGTGTTTTCTATCACTCCGTGCGTATATACTTTACCAATAGTCAGATCAAGGTTTTGCAGGATGCGCTGCGCTTTTCCTAACGAGTAGCCTACGATAACCGTGGCCAGGTTGTTCTCAACGTTATGCCGCCACCAGGTGTTCACTTCATCAAATATCTGTAGCTGTGGCTTCCATTTATAAACCGGCATGCCGAAGGTACATTCGGATATAAAGTGGTGACATTGAACCGGTTCAAACGGCGCACATACGCCATCATCTTCCACCTTATAATCTCCTGAAACTACCCACACTTCACCCTGGCTTACTACCCTTACCTGCGCCGAACCGATGACATGCCCGGCCGGGAACAGCGTGATCTCCACCCCGTTCTTCATAATAGTTTCGCCGTATTCAACGGTTTGCAGGGCTATTTCGCCCAAGCGGTAATACAATACTTCGCGCGAGAGATGGTGCGCCAGGTAGCGCTTATGCCCTATATAAGCATGGTCGGCGTGGGCGTGGGTGATCACCGCGTCGTCTACCGGTTGCCAGGGGTCGATATAAAACTTCCCTTTAGCGCAGTAAATGCCCCGGTCGGTAAACTCAAGCAGTGGTTGTTTCATGTTAATTGGGTAACAAATGCTTAGTTAACGCTTGGCTATTAACTTTGTTCATTTTCCGGGAGCGTGAACATACGTGAACGTCGTGAACAGCCCGTGAACAACCTTTTGCGACAGTGATTTTTAAAACATTTTAGATAATAATAAATAATTTCGGAATGTTTTACACGGACTTACGCATTTTTAGACTTTTTTGCAGGGGATATATCTAATAGCGAGGCCATGAAACATAAAAAAAGCGTTCATTTTTTTCAAAAAAATGAACGCTTTTGAACAAGCTGTTTTCAGCCCGTTAATAATGTGTTTTACGGGTGCATTACACCGGTATATTTATTATCAAAAGTAATATAGTCGGTTAGTATTTGCCCGGCTTCCGTTTTCAGGAAATCCAGATCGGTTTTGTTTTTGGCGCTTGGCATGGCCTTGTCGGCTTGCTTGGCGGTCTCGCCTTTTTTAAGCGCGGGTAAACCTAAAGCAACACGCTTTAAATTATTCCGTTCAAAGGTCTTTTGGTCGTCGGCTTCACGTTCCTGTTTCAAAGCGGCTTCATTCAGCGTAGTGCTTTTTTCAGCATCTCGCTTTTGATAATCCGCTATATCTTCCAGCAGGTATTTATAGTTAGGGTTTGTCGCCATACGGTCTTCATGCAGCTTATTTAGTTTAGGCAGCACGGCGCTAAAATCGCCAACTGTAGTATAAGTGCTTTTGTTGATCACATCAAATGGCAGTGCCGATGGTTCGGTGTCCTCGCCATATTTATCCAGCGGGATAACCGAAGGGAACTTGATATCGGGCGTTACGCCTTTGTGCTGGGTTGAACTGCCGCTAATACGATAAAACTTAGCGATAGTAAGGTTTAACTGGCCAAAATTGCTTTGGCTGCCGGTTGCAATTTTAGCCGGGGTACCCGACCCTCTTTTAACCAGGCTTGCCAGTAATGTTTTAACATCAGGACTAATCACCTTATCCAGGTCGATCGCATTTTGAACGGTACCTTTACCATAGGTTTGTGTACCAATGATCAGACCGCGACCGTAATCCTGTATCGCACCCGAAAATATTTCTGATGCCGAAGCGCTAAAACGGTCTACCATTACAGCTAACGGGCCGTTCCAGGCAATAGCAGGGTCGTCATCCTCGTCAACCTCCACCTTATTACGGGTATCACGCACCTGCACAACCGGGCCGGTTTTAATGAACAGTCCGGTTAATTCAATGGCTTCCATTAACGATCCGCCACCATTTTGGCGCAGGTCTATCACCACACCGTCCACATTGGCTTTTTTCAGCGTGTCCAGTATCAGGCGCACATCGCGGGTGGTGCTTTTGTAATTAGGATCGCCGGCTTTGTAGGCGTTAAAATCAACATAGAACGCCGGTACCGATATTACGCCAATTTTAATCTGCTTACCGTTATTATTATAAGTTTTTATCTCTTTTTGGGCCGATTGGTCTTTCAGGATGATCTTCTCGCGTACCAATTCAACAATTTTTGGCTTATCGGTAGTCGATTTTCCTTTAGGTAATATCTTCAGGCGCACAATAGTACCTTTGCTGCCACGTATCAGGGCTATCGCGTTTTCAATGCGCCAGCCAATCACATCGCTAAACTCGCCGTCTTTACCCTGGGCTACACCAATTATACGGTCGTCAATATCAATCTGCTTGCTTTTATCGGCAGGGCCGCCGGGCACAATTGTTTTAATAGTTACATAATCGTTAACGCTTAATAGTGTAGCGCCAATACCTTCCAGCGAGCGCGACATATCAATATTAAAGTTGGCCGCGTTAGAAGGATTAAAATAGTTGGTATGCGGATCGATAGTCTCCGTGAACGCGTCCATAAATATCTGGAACACATCCTGATTGTTCAGCTTGTTTGAGTTGCTTAACAGATCTTCATAACGTTTTTTCAGTTTCACACGGTTAGCTGCCATATCCGGACTGGCCAGTTTCATGTTCAGCAGATCGTATTTTACACGCTGTGTCCACAAGGCATCCATATCGGACTGCGATTTTGCCCAGGGCAGTTTATCGCGGTCGTATGTGAACGTTTCATTTTTATTGAAATCGTAATTTTTATCAACCTGCGCCAGCGAGTATTTTACACGCTCGTTATAGCGTTTTTGGTAAACATTAAAAATATAGAAAGCATCGGCCAGGTTGCCATCTTTCAGGTCGTCGTCCAGCACGGTTTTATACTTTTCAAAATCGGCAATGTCCGATGCCAGCAGGTAATTATGGTTCTCGTCCAGCGATTTAATGTATTTATTAAAGATCAGCGTGGAGATAGAATCGTTCAGCGGTGCTTTTTTGTAGTTGTAGCCCGATATTAACTGGGTCACCGTTTTACAAACCACGCTCTGCTGCTCATCCGGCTGTATATCGTTTGATCCGGGTACTTTGATAACCTTATGCGGCGCCGCTTTACAAGCCAATGCCGAACCAAGTATCAGTACTATATATAATTTCTTAAACATATCCTTTGTTGTCTTTAAATCGGGGTTAATATTAAACATCAATAGTTGTGCCTTTATTGTTACTTGCTAATGTAAAAAAAGAGAGACAGCTATTACCGCCGTCTCTTCATTCAATAACAATTATACAAATTATGTTTTATTATTTTAATAATGGCAAAAGTATTTTACATAAGTATAACCAATACCCCCGCATGTAGCAAAGCCTTTACACGTTTAAGCAAGTTTGCTGTAACCCTTGTATTTTCCCCTGTACAAATTACAGATGAGGATCGGCCCAATTAAATTTAGATAGATAAACTTAAGCAACCATCTGGCTGTTTAAAAAAACAGATTTGTTAATCTTCAAAATTAGATGGAAATTGCTTGAAAGGTGACACGTTTAAAATTCACCTAAATACACAATGGCCTTCGGAAGATTAACACGGAACAAGCAAATTGTACTATACGGCGTGTCGCTTGCTTTACTGTTGCTGTTATTAAAATGGCTGGAGTGGAATTATATAGTTGTTAACCACGCTTTTGAAATTTATGCCGCTGCCATAGCTGTTTTTTTTACCGCCTTGGGTATATGGCTGGCCATAAAACTAATAACCCCCAAAGTAAAAACGGTAATTATTGAAAAACAGGTTTTTGCTAATCCCGGCTTTGTTTTAAATACAACGGAAGTAAACCGCCTGCGTTTAAGCAGCCGCGAACTGGAAGTTTTGCAATTAATAGCCGAGGGGTTAAGCAACCAGCAAATTGCCGGGCGCTTGTTTGTGTCATTAAACACGGTAAAAACCCATACCTCAAACCTGTTTTTAAAGATGGAAGTTGAACGCCGTACGCAGGCTATTGAAATGGCCAAAAGATTAGGGTTAATACCCTGATGCGTATCATACTTTAGTATGAAAATTGGTATTTTTTAAAAATCACCCGAAAGTATGACCGGAAAAACTTTTGTATAGCCCACCTTTGACCAAGATTTAAACCCAACATAAAATGAAAAAACCAATTATTATCTGCGGCATCATCAGCGGCTTCATTGCCGGGCTTTGGGGCACCTTTAGCGAGCTTGTATTACCGCACGGCACCAGTATGGATATCCGTCTTTGGCTGGGATACGCTTCCATGATCGTTGCCTTCTCGTTAATTTTTGTGGCTATTAAAAATTACAGGGACAATTTGGGCGACGGTTACATTACTTTTGGTAAGGCTTTAAAAATAGGCCTGCTAATAACCCTGATAGCATCTACCATATATCTAATAGTGTGGCTGGTTGGTTCGCACTTTCTTTACCCCAATTTTTTAGAAAACTACATGGCGCAGCTAAAGGTGCAAATGCAGGCCGAAGGGAAAAGCGCGGCAGCCATCAGCCAAAAAATGGCCGAGATTGCAAAGTTCAATAATCCGGTATATAAGGTACTTGGAATATACGCCGAAATTGCGCCGGTTGGTATTGTAATATCGCTGATAGCCGCACTTATCCTTAAAAATAAACCCAAACAACATACTGTAAACGGATAACCCCAAATTAATAAACATGAAAAAAGTAACTGGCATTGGCGGCGTATTTTTTAAAAGCGAAAACCCCAAAAGCATGAACGAATGGTACAAGAAAAATCTTGGCCTGCCATCGGGCGAATACGGAACAACATTTGAATGGCGGGAGGATGAAGACCCATCGAAAAAAGGATCTACATCCTGGTGCGCGTTCCCGCAGGATACCAAATATTTTAATCCGTCGGAAAAACCATTTATGATCAATTACCGGGTAGAAAACCTTGTTGCGCTGGTAGACGAACTGAAAAAAGAAAATGTGACCATTGTTGATGAGATTGCAGAGTATGACTATGGCAAATTCATCCACATACTTGACCCCGAAGGGAATATCATAGAGCTTTGGGAACCTAAAGATGAGTAGGGGACGGAGTTAAAAACTTAATAGCGATGGGTTTTAAATCCATCGCTATAAGGGTAGCCATCGCTATCGATAATACAAATCTTATCATAGCTAAATTATAAGCACGCAGATACTTTCATCTTTCTTTGTTAAATTTGCTAATATTTTTATCAAAATGGATGTAATGGTATTAGGTGCAGCTGTTGTTATTTTACTGATAGCGGTGGTGTTGTTGTTTATAAAAAAGCCAAAGGCATTAAACGGCCTTACGGCAGATGAACTGCTGCGATTAAAAGCCGAGAACGACCAGTTAAAGATAAATATGGCCCGCGCCGAAGAGCGCGCCAACGGCCTGGCGCTTGAACGCGATAAAGCCCATCTGCACCTGCAGGACGAACGCCTGCGCTATGAAGCTAACCTGCGCGAACTGAACCAGGAACTGGTAGCCGAAAAAGGCCGGATGGCCAAAGCTGAAGAGTCGTTTAAAGCGCAGCGCGAACGCCTGGCCGAGCAGGAACTGTATATGCAGGAAATTCAACAAAAGTTTAAGCTGGAATTTGAGAATGTAGCCAACAAACTGCTGGACGAAAAATCGCAAAAGTTTACCGAGATGAATAAGACAAGCCTGGACCTGCTATTAAACCCGCTGAAGGAAAACATTAAGCTGTTTGAGGAAAAGGTGGAGAAGGTTTACAAAGCCGAATCGGACGAGCGGAATGTGCTAAAAGGCGAGATTTCAAAGCTGATGGAGTTGAATAAGCAGATAAGCGAGGAGGCTAATAACCTTACCCGCGCGCTGAAAGCCGATACCAAAAAACAAGGTAATTGGGGCGAGGTGATACTCGACCGCCTGCTGGAAGCATCAGGCCTGATGGAGGGCGAAAGCTATACCAAACAGGGTAAGGGCTTAAATTTGGCCGATGAGGACGGTAACCGTTTCCAGCCGGATGTGATCATCAATCTGCCGGATAATAAGCATATTGTTATCGACTCGAAAGTATCGCTGCTGGCTTACGAACGCCTGGTGAACTGCGAAGCCGACGAAGAGCGCGAAACGCATTTAAAGCAGCATATTATTTCTATTAAAAGCCATATTAACGGACTTGGCGGCAAAAACTACCAGGACCTGTACGGTATCAACTCACCCGATTTTGTTTTGCTGTTTGTGCCTATCGAATCATCATTCGCTATTGCTGTACAAAAGGATATTGAACTGTTTGAATTTGCCTGGCATAAAAAGGTAGTGCTGGTTACGCCATCAACCTTGCTGGCTACGCTAAAAACGGTAGCCAGTATATGGAAACAGGAGCAGCAAACCCGTAATGCTATTGATATTGCCACCAAAGCCGGTGCCCTTTACGATAAATTTGTAGGCTTTATAAATGACCTGAAGAAAATTGGGGATAATATTGACCGGTCTAAAGACGCGTACCAGGATGCTTTTAATAAGCTATCGGCGGGCAGTGGTAACCTTATCGGCAGGGTAGAGACCTTGCGTAAACTGGGTGCAAAAAGCACTAAGCAAATTGACCAAAAGTTTATTGAGGAATAATAACACGCAGGTTTTGTAC
>Ga0075366_10001090_pt1 | contig 13332 bp, 10 predicted proteins | sample EndMethybrTD3031_FD_72351 | JGI IMG/M metagenome (GOLD analysis project Ga0075366, IMG submission 72351) | Populus endosphere microbial communities from Tennessee, USA - Endosphere MetaG P. TD hybrid TD303-1 | ecosystem: Host-associated > Plants > Roots > Endosphere | place: USA: Tennessee...
GCCGACTTCGCCACGGAAACCGCGAACATGAGCCGCGCCAACGTCCTGCAGCAGGCCGGCACCGCCATGATCGCCCAGGCCAACCAGCAGCCGTCCCAGGTGCTGTCGCTGCTGCGCTAAGCAGCCCGGCCGCGGGGCCCGTCCCCGCACCGCCCCTTGAAGACAAGCCCCGCCCGGCGCAAGCCGGCGGGGCTTTCTTCATGTCCGGCGGCGGTTACGAAACGGGCGATCCCGGCCCATCCGGACACGAATTGGGGCGACTTGAGGCCTCATATCGGTGGTTTGCCCGGACTCAAGAATTCGCACAATCCAATCCAACGTCACCTTCATCCCACGGGAAGCTGGGGACGCGGTCCGGAAGCACCGGCGATGAAGCGCGAGCGAAGTCGGGGTGACCAAGTACCGGGCTTGGAGGTGCGGGGCTCGAAAGGCCTGCCTGACAGCCACGCATCGAACTGAGTTCCGGCACTTTCGCCGGTTGTGCCTCTAGTCCTGGAGTATCCACATGCCATTGACGATCAATACCAACATTGCTTCGCTGAATGCGCAGCGCAACCTCAACATGTCGCAGGGCTCCCTGGCGACCTCCATGCAGCGGCTGTCTTCCGGCCTGCGCGTGAACTCCGCCAAGGACGACGCCGCCGGCCTGGCCATCGCCGAGCGCATGAATGCGCAGACGCGCGGCATGAACGTGGCGATCCGCAATGCCAACGACGGCATCTCGATGTCGCAGACGGCTGAAGGTGCGCTGTCCCAGGTCAGCAACTCGCTGCAGCGCATGCGCGAACTGGCCGTGCAGGCGCGCAACGCCACGAACAGCTCGTCGGACAAGGACTCGCTGAACAAGGAGTTCTCGCAGCTGCAGCAGGAAATCAGCCGCGTCCTGGCCGGCACGACCTTCAACGGCAAGCACATCCTCGGCGCGGACGCCACCTCGCTGACGTTCCAGATCGGCGCCAACACCACCGCCGACGACACGATCACGATCGCGACGACGGACATGTCGCAGGACACGACGATCACCGCGGTCACCAGCACGTCCACCGCCCTGATCGACGCCTCGGCCACGCTGGGCGCCATCGGCACCGTGATCGACAACATCGACGCGGCGCTGGATTCGGTCAACGACACGCGCGCCACCTACGGCGCCACCCAGAGCCGCTTCGACGCGATCATCACCAACCTGCAGGTCGGCGTCGAGAACCAGTCGGCCGCCCGCAGCCGCATCATGGACGCCGACTTCGCGTCGGAAACCGCCAACATGAGCCGCTCGCAGGTTCTGCAGCAGGCCGGCACTGCCATGGTCGCCCAGGCCAACCAGCTGCCCCAGCAGGTGCTCAAGCTGCTGCAAGGCTGATCCTTCCGGCGCCCCCGACAGGCGCGCCCCGCAAGCCCCGGCGACTTGGGTCCCGAGGCTTGCGCGGCGCGCCTTTCCTTTGGGCGTGGCCGACTCGATCGCCTGAATTGACGGGTCAATGCGGACGTGCAATCGCGTTCGGGCGCAGCCGCGCCCCTCAAGTTCGCTGGCGGACCGCCGATAGTCCGCTCAAGGACCGCCAAGGAATTCCATGACCACCACCACGAGCTCGACGACCGGCTCCATCAGTTCAGCCGGCATCGGCAGCGGACTCGACGTCAAGAGCATCATCACGTCGCTGATGGCGGTGGAATCGCAGCCGCTGACGCTGCTGCAGAAGAAGGCGTCCTCGGTGCAGACCGAGATCTCGGCGGTGGGCCAGATCCAGAGCCTGACCTCCACGCTGGGCGACAAGGCGCACGCGCTGTCGTCGTCCACGCTGTGGACCCAGACGACCTCGACCTCCGCCGACACCACTGCCGTGACGGCCGACACCGCCAACGGCTCCGCCGCACCGGGCGACTACTCGGTCAGCGTGCAGCAGCTGGCGCAGGGCCAGACGATCACCTCGCCGGCGTCGGCGGGCTCGACCCTGAACGCCGGCACGATCTCGATCCAGCTGGGCACGTACAAGTCCGACGGCGCGACGCCGCCGACGCTCACGTTCCAGCCGGGCAGCACCGCTAAGGTGGACATCCCGATCGGTGCCGGCCAGACCTCGCTGTCCGCGATACGCGACCAGATCAATTCGTACAACGCCGGCGTGCAGGCGTCGATCATCACCGACGCGAACGGCTCGCGGCTGTCGCTGCGCTCGACCGACACGGGCGCGTCCAACGCGTTCCAGATCACCGCGACCGAGACCGCCGACGACGGCGTCGCCGGCACCGGCCTGTCGGCGCTCAATTTCGACGCCAGCACCGCCGCGACGGGCTCGCAGATGGTGCTGAACCAGTCCGCGGTCAACGCGAAGGCGACCGTCAACGGCATCGACATCGAGTCGGCCTCGAACAAGCTGAGCAACATCTCGGACGGCCTGAGCCTGACCCTGCTGCGCAAGACCACCGATCCGGTCGCCGTCAAGGTGTCCACGGACACGGCGTCGATGCAGAAGGCGATCACGGATTTCGTCTCGGCGTATTCCGCGCTGCAGTCCTACATCTCGCTGCAGACCAAGTACGACGCGGGCACCGCGGTGGCGGCGGGCACCGCGCGCCATGACAGCCCGCTGCAGGGCGACCCGTCGGTCGTCGGCTTCCAGAACCAGCTGCGCGCGATCGTCACCACCACGTCGACCACGTCGTCGATGTTCGCGCGCCTGTCCGACATCGGCATCGCGGTGCAGAAGGACGGCACGCTGTCGATCGCCAACCAGAACAAGCTGACGTCGGCGCTGTCGCATCCCGACGAGCTGTCCAAGCTGTTCACGACCTTCGGCACGACGAGCGAGAACACCGGCATCGCGCAGCGCTTCGCGTCGCTGGCCGACAAGGCCAACGCCACGGACGGCTCGCTGTTCTCGCGCACCGCCGGATTGAAGGGCGAGCTCTCGCGCAACCAGAAGCAGCAGGACGACATGCAGACCCACCTGGACGCGACGCAGGCCCGGCTGACCGCGCAGTACCAGGCGCTCGACACGACGATGTCCAAGATGAATGCGCTCTCGAGCTACGTCTCGCAGCAGGTCGCGTTGATGCAGAAGTCGGCCTGAGCCGGCGGCCGGTGGGGAGTCCTCGAAAGGTTCCGCCGACTCCTGGACTTGACGGCTCAATCCGGACAGTTCCGCTTCAAGACCGGCCCAGACACTTCCGATAACAAGTCAAGACGAACACTCCACGGACACGGATCCCGCACACACCATGTTCACCGCAACCCCTTCCGCATTCGGACGCTCCCACGGCTTTGCCAACGCGTATGCCCGCGTGGGCGTCGAGACCAGCGTCAACGCGGCCTCGGCCCACAAGCTGATCGAGCTGCTGTTCAACGGCTTCATGGACGCCCTCGTGACGGCCCGCGGCGCCATGCGCGCCGGCCAGATCGAGGCCAAGGGCAAGGCCATCGGCCGCGCCGCGCGCATCGTCGAGGAAGGCCTCAAGGCCGGCCTGAACCTGGAAGGCGGCGGCCGCCTGGCCGCGGACCTGCACGCGCTGTATGCCTATGTCGGCCTGCGCCTCCTGCAGGCCAACCTGAGGAACGACGAATCGGCACTGGACGAATGCGCGCGCCTGCTGGGCCCCCTGCGGGACGCCTGGGTCGCCATCGGACCTCAAGTGGAAGCGGGCAACCTGTGAACATCTCGAGCACTTTTACCCAAAAGAAGATCATGAGTACCAAGCTGCTCAATTACTATGAGGCCATCGAGAAGGCCAGTGCCGAGATGCTTGCCGCGGCACGCGCGGGCAACTGGGACGAGGTGGTCAAGCTCGAAGGCGCCTGCGCCGTGCTGATCGCGCAGCTCAAGAACGCTGCCCAGTCGACGCAGCTGATGCAGAACGAGGCCAAGGAGAAGTCGCGCATCATGCAGCGCATCCTGCTCAACGACGCCGAGATCCGCCACCTGGCCGAGCCGTGGCTGGAAGACCTGGACCAGCTGATGGGTGGCGGCGGCCGTCCCGCCTTTCTTCACTGAGCCCCACGCTCGCGCTGGTCGCTGCCCCCGAGGCGGAGCTCGGATCGGCGCGGGGCGCGACCCTCGCTTCCCGAGACCTTGTCCTGACCTGTGCTGCGCGAAGAGCACGACACACCAACCTGCCAACGCATCATGTTCGAAGACACCCGCCCCGCCTCGCTCGACGCGCTGGGATCCGGCGACGGCCTCGCCGAATTCCGCGTCAGCGCGCCCGGTGAGATCCGCGCGCTGCTCAAGCAGCTGATGGACGAGGTGGTGCCGTTGAACCTGAGCGCCTCCGACGGCAGCGCCTACACCAGCACGCTGTGGACCGTCGACGCGGCCAACGCCCGCATCTCGTTCACGGCCGACCTGCAGCAGCCGGCCGTGCACGACATCGTCGAGGCCGACGAGTGCGTGGCCGTCGCCTACCTCGACCGCGTCAAGGTGCAGTTCGACGTCAACGACCTCGTGCTGGTGCAGGGCTCCAAGGCCAGCGTGCTGCAGGCGCGCCTGCCGCGCGAGCTGTTCCGCTTCCAGCGCCGCAACACCTACCGCGTGCGCACCATCGAGCGCACCGCGCCCACGGCGTCGTTCCGCCACCCGGGCATCCCCGACATGAGCGTCGCGCTGCGCGTGCTCGATGTCAGCATCGGCGGCTGCGCACTGCTGCAGCCGGCCAACGTGCCCGGCCTGCAGCCAGGGGCGGTGATCAGGGGCGTGCGGCTGTCGCTGGACGCCGACACGCAGATCGACGCCGGACTCATGCTGCACCATGTCACCTCCACCGGTGCCGAGAACGGCTCCGTGCGGCTCGGGTGCGAGATCGTCGGCATGAACCCGACGGCGCAGCGTGCATTGCAGGTCTACATCGACCAGACGCAGAAGCGCCGACGGATGATGTCGAACGAGTAGCGCGACGCGCGGTTCGAAGGACACCCGCGATGCGTGGTCTGCGCTATTTCGGCGGCTCGCTCAAGGCCAGGCTCGCGCTCGCGGGCCTGGTGCTCATCGCCGCCAGCGTCGCCCTCACCGTGGTGCTCGTGCTGCGCGCGATGGAGCAGCGCAGCCAGCGCTCGGCCCTCGATTCCGAGGTTGCCAACGTCGAGCGCATCAGCCTGGTGCTGACCGCCAAGGTCGTGACACTGCAGAACGCGCTGCGCGCCGCCACCGGCCAGTTGCCTGTCGCGCAGCTGGCCGAACCTGCGACGGTCCGGCATTGGCTCGACGACCAGCGCGTGCTGGGCAGCCTGTTCGACGGCGTGTTCCTGGCCGACGAGCGCCTGCACGTCATCGGCTTCGTCGAGGCCGGCGCCGTGCGCTCGACCGACATCGACGCCTCCGACCGCGACTACCTGCGCCGCACCGTTCGCGAGCGTCGCAGCGTCGTCTCGCGCGTGGGGGTCAGCCGCGCCAGCGGCACGCCGATGGTCGCGATCACGATGCCCGTGCTCGACGCCGACGGCCACGTCTCCGCGGTGCTGATCGGCGGCATGAAGCTGTCGTCCAACGCGCTGCTCAACGACCTGACGCGCCCGGCGATGGACGACCACAGCCCTGTGGCCACGGTGATCGCCGATGCGCAAGGCAACGTCGTGTCCAGCGCGGATCCGTCGCGCGTGATGAGCGCGCTCTCGACCGACCCGCACTTCGCGGGCGTCGTCGCGCAATGGCGGGCCGAGGGCGCGCCGATCGAACCGCAGGGCTCGGCGCGCCATATCGGCCCGGACATCGTGGCCGTCGCGGGGGTGCCCGCGGCCGACTGGGTGGTGTTCCGCAGCGCCCCGGCCGAAGTGCTGCTGGGCGGCCCGACCGAAGGCCGGCGGCAGGCCACCTGGATCGGCTCCGCGGTGGCGGTGGCCGGCGGCCTGATCATCCTGCTCGTGATGCTGGCGCTGCTGCGCCCGCTGCGCCAGCTCGAGGGGCGCGCGTTGCGCCTCATCAGCGAGGGCTTCTCCGCCGAGGAGCCGTGGCCCCGGGCCGGCGGCGAGCTGGGCGAGCTGACGCGCGTGTTCCAGTACGTGCTGCGCCAGCGGGCCGAATGGAGCAAGGCGAGCGACGAACTCCTGGGCAAGATGCGCGCGGTGATGAGCACCGCGCCGGTGGGCATCGCGTTCACGCGCCTGGGCCGCTTCGAGCTCGTGAGCGACGAGTTCGCGCGCATGTTCGGCTACGACAGCGCGCGCGTGCATGGCATGCAGAGCCACGTGATCTGCCCGTCCGACGAGGCGCACCGCGAATTGACGCGCATGGCCACGGAGACGTTCGCCGCCGGCGGCACCTGCGACGTCGAGCGCGAACTCGTGCGGGCCGATTCCAGCCGCTTCTGGGCGCGGCTGCAGGGCGCGCCGGTGCGCCCGGGCGACGCCGGCGCCGGCACGATCTGGATCTTCACCGACATCACCGAGAGCCGTCGCCATCGCGAGCAGCTGTCGTGGTCGGCGTCGCACGACGAGCTCACGGGCCTGGTCAACCGGCGTGAATTCGAGCTGCGCCTGGCCGAGGAGATCGGCACGCGCGCCGGCGCCGAGCCGGCGGCCGCGCTGTTCATCGACCTCGACCGCTTCAAGGCCGTCAACGACAGCAGCGGCCATGCGGCCGGCGACGTGCTGCTCAAGGACATCGCCGCGATCCTGCTTGGCCGCGCGCGCGCCCACGACACCGTCGCGCGCATCGGCGGCGACGAGTTCGCGGTGCTGCTGCGCGGCTGCGACCCGCGCGCCGCCGAACGCATCGCCGCGGGCATCTGCATGCGCGTGGCCGAACACTCGCTGGTGTGGAGCAGCGGCGGGCAGTCGCAATTGTTGTCGGTGGGGGCGAGCATCGGCATCGTCGCCATCGATTCCACCTTCGAAGCGGTGGCCCAGGTGCTCGAGGCGGCCGACGAGGCGTGCTACGAGGCCAAGCGGGCAGGGCGGGGAACGGTGCGGTCGTGGCGGCGCGCCGCCGGATCGACGACGATGGCGGTCGACTAGGTCGCGCCGACCAGGGCACGTCGTCGCATCGCAGGGGCACCGCTTCCCAGGCGGCCTCAGGCACTCCCCGGAAGAGGGGCTGCGTTTCCGGGTACGCCATCCGGGCGAAGCCAGACCCCTCGCGGCCGCCCGGCGTGCTGCCGGCGTCGGCTGTCCGAAGGCGACGGCCGAGGGGCCTGGCTACGCCCGCGAGCCGACTCCAGATGGCCGACGAGCCCCCTGGGCGGTGCCGACCCCGATCGCAAGGGCGGTGCGCAAGCGGGGCTGAGCCCGTCCCGCTCGATCCCTGCGGTTACCCGCCGACACCTTGCCGGGTACCGCGATACCTTGATCGCGGTATTCATTGGTACTAACCCGGTCATGACCAGTCTGATCCGCGCCTTACGCTTCGCACAAGTTATTAAAGCAAATTGACTTAATGACTTTCGAAGCCACCCGACTGACCCGGGAGGCCTCGACGACAGGCGAGAAGGCCGCTGCTCACGCCCGGCCTCGGCAGTGGTCTGCGGACGTGATTCCTCCTTGGGGCGCGTCCTTTCGCGAACTCCAACCCGACTTGAGGAATCCATGAAGACTCGTCTCTCCCTGCTGGCCGCCACGGCTGCGATAGCGCTCACACAGTTCGCCCACGCGACCGAGGTCGCTCCGTACTTCGAGACCTGGGCGTATGGCGGCGGCTACACCCCCTCGACGCTGATGCAGGCCAGGTCCGCGGGCGGCGTGACCGCCGCGACGATGGCGTTCGGCGTGTCCGGCGGGGGCTGCTCGATGGGCGGCGGGCTCGAGGCCAACCTGAGCGGCGCCGGCAAGACCGACATCGTCAACTTCCAGGCCGCCGGCGGCCGCGTGATCCTGTCGTTCGGCGGTGCCTCGGGCACCTACCTGGAAGGCGCATGCTCCGACGACGGCATGTACAACCTGATCAAGAACGCACTCGACACCACCGGCGCGCGCGCCATCGACTTCGATGTCGAGGGCAGCCAGATCACCAGCGGCACGCTCAACACCCGCCGCAACAACGTCGCAAGGCGCCTGCAGGCGGCGTACCCCGGGCTGTATGTGTCGTACACCCTGCCGGTGGACCCGACGGGGCTGCCGTCGGAGGCCGTGACGGTGGTGCGCAGCGCGGCCAGCGCGGGCGTCAACGTCTCGATGGTCAACATCATGGCGATGGACTACGGCGATGCGTCCAGCGCGATGGGCCAGCGCGCCATCAACGCCGCCACCGCCACGTTCAACCAGATCAAGTCCATCTTCAGCGGCAAGTCCGACGCGCAGCTGTGGGCCATGATCGGCGTGACCCCGATGATCGGCGTGAACGACACCACCAGCGAGGTGTTCCGCCAATCCGACGCCACGCAGCTGACCTCCTTCGCGCAGCAGAAGGGCCTGGGCCTGCTCTCGTACTGGGCGCTGCAGCGCGACATGCCCGGCGGCAGCGACTTCAACGACTACAGCCTGGTCAACACCAAGGCCTACGAGTTCTACAAGATCATGGCCGCGGCCAAGGCGACCCAGCCGGGCGCGCTGCCCGACGGCACCTACGTGATCACGTCGGCCTTCAGCGGCAAGTGCGTCGACATCGCGGCCGCCTCCACTTCCAACGGGGCGCAGGTGCAGCAGTACCAGTGCAACGGCACGGGCGCGCAGACGTTCAAGGTGACCAACATGGGCGCGGGCTGGTACCGCCTCGTCAACACCCACAGCGGCAAGGCGATCGACATCGACTCCGCCTCCACCGCCGACGGCGCCAAGGTGCAGCAGTACACCGACAACGGCACCGGCGCGCAGCGCTTCTCGATCAAGCCGGGCGCCGACGCGACGACCTTCGTCCTGACCAACGAGAACAGCGGCAAGTGCCTGGACGTGGCCGGCTGGAGCACCAACGACGGCGGAAAGATCCAGCAGTGGCACTGCACGGGCAACGTCAACCAGGCCTGGCGCTTCACGAAGCAATGAGTTCCCTCGCGCGCGGGGCCGCGGCGCCCCGCGCCTTTTCCCTCCCACCACCACCCACCGGAGATCCAAGATGACTGTCCTCGTGTCCGGCGCCCGCGTGCGCCCCCTCGGTCTCGCCCTGTTGCCGCTCGCGCTGGCGGCCTCCTGCTTCGTCGCCGGCTGCGGCGGCGGCAGCGCCGCCGACGACGAGGCTGCGATGCAGGCCGACGACGCCGAAGGCAAGGCGCTGGCGCAGGCCGCCAAGGTCTCGTCGGTCGACCTGTTCGACGCGAAGAAAAAGGAGATCGCGATGGAGCTCGTGTCCAGCGCGGAGAACTCGTCGCTCGACTGGAAGGCCCAGTACACCTACATCGAGGACATCGGCGACGGCCGCGGCTACACCGGCGGCATCATCGGCTTTTGTTCCGGCACGGGCGACATGCTGGAAGTCGTCCAGGACTACGCCAACCGCGAGCCGGGCAACGGCCTGGCCAAGTACCTGCCGGCGCTGCGCAGGGTCAACGGCACGGATTCGCACTCGGGCCTCGGCTCGGGCTTCGTCTCGGCGTGGCACAAGGCGGCCTCGGACACGGCCTTCCAGCAGGCGCAGGACGCCGAGCGCGACGACACCTACTTCAACCCGGCGGTCAACCAGGCCAAGTCCGACGGCCTGCACGCACTGGGCCAGTTCATCTACTACGACGCCATGGTGATGCACGGCCCCGGCAGCGACTCCGACAGCTTCGGCGGCATCCGCAAGGCCGCGATGAAGAAGGCCAAGACGCCGGCCCAGGGCGGCAACGAGACGACCTACCTCAACGCCTACCTCGATGTCCGCAAGGCCGTGATGAAGAAGGAAGAGGCGCATTCGGACACCTCGCGCGTGGACACCGAGCAGCGCGTGTTCCTCAAGAACGGCAACCTCAGCCTGGACACGCCGTTGAAGTGGAAGACCTACGGCGACAGCTACACGATCAAGTGAGGTTCGCTTGCGCCAACGGGACGGCCCGTTTGCGCAAGTCTCCTTCGAGAGCGAGCGGCGCTGCAGAAGGGGTCCGGCTCCGCCGGCACCGCGCCGAAGCATCGCGGGCGTTCCGGAGACTCATCGAGGCGGAGCCAGACCCCTGCGGGCGCGCCACCGCGTTCATTCGAAACGCCAACGAAAAGGGCGCCCGCGGGCGCCCTGTCGACGTCGAGGGCCGATCGCTCAGACCTGCATGTTCATGATGTCCGTGTAGGACTGCACCAGGCGGTTGCGCACGGAGATGGCGGCCTGGAAGCCGATCTGGGCCTTCTGCATGGTCACCATCGTCTGCTCGAGGCTGACGGTCGGGTTGTCCATCTGCAGTTCGTTCTGCATCCAGCTGGCCTGGTTCTGCATGTCGCTGACGCCCTTGAGCGCGTCCGACAGCGCGCTGCCGAAGCCTGCCTTGCCGGCGGCCCCGGTGCCGGAGATGCCCGCCGCCGAGCCCAGCGGGTTCGCGCCGCCGGCGATCGGCGTGCCGTCGGTCTTCAGGCCCGCGCGCGCCACGGCCGCGGCGAAGTCGAAGGGCTTGAGTCGGACGTCCATCGTCATGAGGCGCTCCTCGGCGCCCGCGCGCCGGGGCGACGGCCGGCCGCGGCGGGGGCGGCGAGGGCGCGTGCGAGGCGGAGGACGGGTTCGGCTGGCATGGTCTGAACTTTAGCGATCGGGCATGTAACAGAAGAAGAGATCTGCTGGACGAATGGCGCCCTTCTCCCGGCTTCGTCGGAGGGGGCGAGGCTAAAGAATGCGTTCATTGCGCCGAGGCTGGGTCTTTCCCTGTCCGGTTGCCCAAGCGAACAAACCTGCCTTCAGCCGCCTCCATGGAACAAGCCCTCGCCCCCGCAGTTCCCCTTGCCGTCGCCCCCGGCCCGCTCGATCGCATGCTGGCCATGCCCGCCAGCGCGAAGATGAAGCTGGGCGTCGGCGTCGCCGGCCTGGCGGCCGTCATCGTGGCGATCTGCCTGTGGAGCTCGCAGGGTGACTATCGCGTGCTGTTCGCCAACCTGCCCGACAAGGAAGGCGGCGCGGTCGTCGCGCAGCTGTCCACGATGCAGGTGCCCTACAAGTTCGCCGAAGGCGGCACGGCCATCCTGGTGCCGGCCGACAAGGTCAACGAGGTGCGCCTGAAGCTGGCCTCCGCCGGCCTGCCCAAGTCCAGCGTCATCGGCTTCGAGCTGATGGACAACGCCAAATTCGGCCAGACGCAGACCCAGGAACGCGTGAACCTGCAGCGCGCGCTCGAAGGCGAGCTCACCCGCACGATCAGCTCCATCGACGCCGTCGAGAGCGCCCGCGTGCACCTGGCGCTGCCCAACCAGAACGGCTTCTTCCGCGAACAGCAGAAGCCCAGCGCCTCGGTCGTGCTGATGCTGCGCGGTGGCCGCAGCCTCGACCGCTCGCAGCTGGCCGGCATCGTCCATCTCGTGGCCTCCAGCGTGCCCGAGCTGCAGACCAAGGACGTCAGCGTGCTCGACCAGACCGGCGCGCTGCTGACCGAGAACGGCGACCGCGCCAACTCGCAGGGCCTGGACGCCACGCAGCTGCAGTACCGCAACCAGATGGAAGCCGGCTACACCAAGCGCATCCAGGAGCTGCTGGAGCCCGTGGTCGGCCGCGAGAACCTGCGCGCCTCCGTCACCGCCGACATCGATTTCTCGCAGAGCGAAGCCACCTCGGAGCAGTTCAAGCCGAACGGCAACCCGGCCGACGCCACCGTGCGCAGCCAGCAGTCCAGCGATGCCGGCGGCAGCGCCGGCAACGTGCCCTCGGGCGTGCCCGGCGCGAGCAGCAACCAGCCGCCGGTGCCCGCCACGGCCCCGATCAACGGCGCCTCGGCCCCGCTGCAGGCGGCCCAGGGAGGCACGGTCGGCGCGAACGGCCACCGCGAGACGGTCACCAACTACGAGGTCGACCGCACCGTGCGCGTCACGCGCAACGCCACCGGCCTGGTGCGCCACCTCAACGCCGCGGTGGTCGTGAACCAGAAGGTCAACACCGACGCCAAGGGCAAGACCACCAGCACGCCGCTCTCGCAGGACGAGATGGACAAGCTCACCGCGCTCGTGCAGGAGGCCATCGGCTACGACCAGACGCGCGGCGACTCCGTCAAGGTGATCAACGCCCCGTTCAAGGCCGAGGCGGCGCTCAAGGCCGAGGACCTGCCGCTGTGGAAGCAGCAGTGGCTGCTGGACCTGCTGCGCGCCGGCGGCGTGCCCGCCGGCCTGACGCTGGTCGCGCTCGCCGTGCTGTTCGGCCTGGTGCGCCCGGCGGTGATGGCCGCCCTTGCGCCGGCCAAGGCCGAGCCCAGGGACGACGGCCTGAACGCGGTCGTCGACGACAACCACGAGCTGCCGATGGATTCGCTGCCCGAGCTGCTGGAGGCGCCCCAGATGGCCAAGAAGCTGGAGAGCGCGCGCCAGCTCGCCAAGGACAACCCCACCGTCGTCGCCAACATCGTGCGCGACTGGGTCAACGGCGAATCCGCCGCCACCTGACGCCCCGAGCACGACGAGACCACCATGCCGTTGCCCAAGGTTGCCAAGGAAGACCAGAGCGTCGAGGACGCCGCCATCCTGCTGATGTCGCTCGGCGAGGAGGAGGCGGCCGCCGTCTTCAAGCATCTCGCGCCCAAGGAAGTGCAGAAGCTCGGCGAGACGATCGCCCGCATGAAGTCCATCACGCGCGAGCGCATGGACGGGGTGCTCGACCGCTTCGGCACCATCGCCCAGTCCCAGCACGTGCTGGTGCAGGACACCGACGAATACGTCAAGGCCGTGCTGCGCAAGGCGCTCGGCGAGGACAAGGCCAACCTGCTGATCGACCGCATCCTGCAGGGCAGCGACGTCACCGGCATCGAGTCGCTCAAGTGGATGGACGCGAGCTCGGTGGCCGAGCTGCTGCGCAACGAGCACCCGCAGATCGTCGCGGCGATCCTGGTGCACCTGGACTTCGACCAGTCGTCGTCGGTGCTCAAGTCGTTCACCGAACGCCAGCGCAACGAGGTGCTGATCCGCATCGCCACGCTCGACGGCATCCAGCCGTCCGCGCTGAAGGACCTCAACGAGGTGATGAGCAAGGTGCTGGCCGGCGGCGAGAAGCTCAAGAAGGCGTCGCTGGGCGGGGTCAAGACGGCGGCCGAGATCATCAACCTGATGGGCTCGTCGGTGGAGACCTCGGCGCTCGACTACATCCGCGAGGCGGACAACGAGCTGGCCCAGAAGATCATGGACAACATGTTCACGTTCGACGACCTGAACAAGCTCGACGACAAGGGCTTCCAGTCGCTGCTCAAGGAAGTGCAGAGCGAATCGCTGGTCATCGCGCTCAAGGGCGCCACGCCCGAGCTGCGCGAGAAGGTGTTCCGCAACATGTCCACGCGCGCCGCCGAGACGCTGCGCGAGGACCTCGAGTCGCGCGGCCCGGTGCGGGT
>Ga0075366_10001092_pt1 | contig 13322 bp, 13 predicted proteins | sample EndMethybrTD3031_FD_72351 | JGI IMG/M metagenome (GOLD analysis project Ga0075366, IMG submission 72351) | Populus endosphere microbial communities from Tennessee, USA - Endosphere MetaG P. TD hybrid TD303-1 | ecosystem: Host-associated > Plants > Roots > Endosphere | place: USA: Tennessee...
CATCTGCACCACACGTATCGTTGCCGGCGTCGGCGTACCGCAGATTACGGCCATCGACAATGTGGCGCGAGCACTGGCAGGTACAGGTGTTTCGTTGATCGCTGACGGCGGAATCCGTTATTCCGGCGACATTTCCAAGGCAATTGCGGCAGGCGCGGATTGCGTCATGCTCGGTGGCCTGTTTGCCGGTACTGAAGAAGCACCGGGTGAAACCGTGCTTTTCCAGGGACGTTCCTACAAGTCCTACCGTGGCATGGGCTCGCTGGGGGCAATGCAACAGGGTGCGGCAGATCGCTATTTCCAGGACGCGGAAAACAATGCCGACAAGCTGGTGCCGGAAGGTATCGAAGGACGCGTTGCCTATCGCGGGCCGGTCGGAGCCGTAATTCATCAGCTTTGCGGCGGCTTGCGTGCATCGATGGGCTACGTGGGTTGTGCAAGTATTGAGGTCATGCATGACAAGGCCGAGTTCGTCGAAATCACTTCGGCAGGCATCCGCGAATCTCACGTGCATGACGTACAGATAACCAAGGAAGCACCGAACTACCATCAGGAATGATGACTTTGACAGTGTGACAGGGACGGTCGGCTAAGCCGACCGTCTTGCTTTTACAGACCCACTTTACGTACTACCGTACCCATGCACGACAAAATCCTGATTCTCGATTTCGGCTCACAAGTCACCCAATTGATCGCCAGACGCGTGCGCGAAGCGCATGTGTTCTGCGAAATTCATCCCGCCGACGTCAGCGACGAATTCGTGCGCAGCTATGGCGCAAGTGGGGTGATCCTGTCGGGCAGCCATATGTCTGCCTATGAAGAGGCCACTGACAGGGCGCCACAAGCGGTATTCGAACTGGGTGTGCCGGTGCTGGGCATTTGCTATGGCATGCAGACGATGGCGCAGCAGCTCGGTGGCCGTGTTGAGGCGGGCACGACGCGCGAGTTTGGCTATGCCGAAGTCCGCGCGCGCAGTCATACCAAACTGCTTGATGGCATCGAGGATTTCCGTACGGCCGAAGGTCACGGCATCCTGAAAGTCTGGATGAGTCATGGCGACAAGGTGACCGAGCTGCCACCCGGCTTTTCGGTGATGGCTTCTACCGATTCCTGTCCGATCGCCGGCATGGCCGATGAAGCGCGCCGCTTCTATGCAGTGCAGTTCCATCCCGAAGTGACGCACACGCTGCGCGGTGCGGAACTGCTGCAACGTTTTGTGCGTGAGATCTGCGGTTGCAAGGCTGACTGGATCATGGGCGATTACATCACCGAGGCTGTCGCAAGAATTCGCGAGCAGGTTGGCAAGGATGAAGTGATTCTTGGCCTCTCGGGTGGCGTGGACTCTTCCGTGGCTGCTGCCCTGATTCACCGTGCCATTGGCGATCAACTCACCTGTGTGTTCGTCGATCATGGCTTGTTGCGCCTCAACGAGGCTGACCTTGTGATGGATATGTTCGCGCGCAATATGGGTGTGAAAGTGATTCATGTCGATGCCATAGCCGCGTTCATGGGCAAGCTTGAAGGGGTGACCGATCCTGAGGCCAAGCGCAAGATCATCGGCAAGGAGTTTGTCGAGGTTTTCCAGAGTGAATCGGCCAAACTGCCTAGTGCCAAGTGGCTCGCTCAAGGCACGATTTATCCTGATGTGATCGAGTCGGCAGGTGGCAAGAACAAGAAGGCCACGACGATCAAGAGCCACCATAATGTCGGCGGCTTGCCGGACACCCTGCATCTGAGTCTGCTCGAGCCTCTGCGCGAACTGTTCAAGGACGAAGTGCGCGAACTGGGTGTAGCGCTAGGCCTGCCGCACGAAATGGTCTATCGCCATCCCTTCCCCGGCCCTGGCTTGGGTGTGCGCATTCTCGGTGAAGTGCGCAAGGACTTTGCCGATCTGCTGCGTCGTGCCGACGCGATCTTCATTGAAGAGCTGCGCAAGACGGTGGACGAAAACTCCGGCAAGACCTGGTACGAACTGACAAGTCAGGCTTTTGTCGTATTCCTGCCGGTCAAGAGCGTCGGCGTGATGGGTGACGGCCGCACCTATGATTACGTCGTGGCCTTGCGCGCCGTGCAGACACAGGATTTCATGACGGCACACTGGGCGCATCTACCGTATGAGTTGCTCGGCAAGGTCAGCAATCGCATCATCAATGAAGTACGAGGCATCAACCGCGTGGTGTATGACGTTTCTGGTAAACCGCCCGCAACGATCGAGTGGGAATGAGCTTGCGACGCAAGGACTGAGAGAACGGCGCGTCGACCATGAGCGAACAACTTTCCCTGGCGGGTTTTGATCCGCCGACGCCGCCGACAGATCGCATTTTTTTCGCACTCTTGCCTGATGCCGACAGTGCTGCGCGCATTGCCAGACTGACACGACAACTGCGTGGCGAATACGGTTTGAAAGGCACTCCACTGCCGCTTGAGCGGCTGCATGTCACGCTGTATTTCCTTGGCGACCATGCCGGCCTGCCGCAGGCAATCATTACTAGGGCCTGCAGCGCTGCGTCTTCGCTCGCATTACCGTCTTTCAAAGTAAGCTTCGATCGCGTGCTCAGCTTTACTGGTAGTCGACGCGGCCGTCCGCTCGTCGTGTGTGGTGGCGATGGGCTCAATGCGCTCATGGATTTCCAGCGGGCACTGGCTTCTAAAATGAGCAGGGAAGGCCTGAAGCCGGTAGACAAAGCGGGCTTTACGCCGCACGTAACCCTGCTGTACGACGAGCGCAGCATTGCGGAGCAGGCCATCGAGCCGATCTGCTGGACTGCGAATGAATTCATGCTTGTGCGCAGCGTGATCGGCCAAGGCCGATATGAGACGCTTGCGCAGTGGCCGCTGCGTGGCTGATGTGTTTGGTGCAAATGAATGGACGATCGAATGGCACCGGAAGACGAGAGCGGGCGTGAGCGCGAAGCCCGGGATCAGAGCTTCATGCGTGAGGCGCTGGGCCTGGCGCGTGAGGCAGGGAATCTGGACGAGGTGCCCGTGGGCGCAGTCGTGGTCTGCGAAGGCCAAATCGTCGGCCGAGGATTCAATCAGCCCATCCTGAGTCATGACCCCACGGCGCACGCCGAAGTGATGGCATTGCGCGATGCCGCAAGGCATCTTGGCAACTATCGCCTGCCAGGCTGTGAACTCTATGTGACGCTGGAACCTTGCATGATGTGCTCTGGCGCGATCATGCATGCTCGTATTGCGCGCGTTGTCTTTGGTGCCCGCGACGCCAAGACCGGCGTAGCGGGCAGCGTGCTCGATCTTTACGGCGAAACGCGCCTCAATCATCACGCCAGCATTGAAGGCGGCGTGCTTGCCGATGAGTGCGGGGGTCTCCTGTCAAGCTTCTTCGCGGCGAAGCGCCAGCGCACTTTGCTGGCATAAATTCGCGCCTTCCGTCCTTGCCCTTTCGTCTCTTCGGCGGCGCCTCGCAGCCTGCTGCGGTGTAAGCTTGCGGGGCCATGAAATCCCTGACCAGCCAAGTTTCGCCTCCGGCATCCCTCCCGGCCATCAAACCTGTCATTGCGCTGGTGGCACCTTCAGCGTTTCTCCCCGACATCGAATCACTGGATCGCGCAGTTGCAGCGATGCAGGCCTGGGGCTGGGATCTGCGCTATGACCGTGCGGCGCTGATCGGACGTAGCGAGCGTTTTGCCGCGTCGGATGCCGAGCGAATTGCTGCGCTGTATGCAGCGGCTGAAGATACCGAAGTCAACGTCGTCATGGCGCTGCGTGGAGGCTATGGCATCAGTCGTTTGCTTGATGATCTGGATTTCGCACGCATTGCGGCCGGTAACAAGCTTTGGGTCGGGCATAGCGATTTCACGGCTTTCCAGCTTGCATTGCTGCAACACACTGGCCATGCCAGTCTTGCCGGACCGATGGCTGCTACCGATTTCGGTATGGAGCAGCCAAGCACATTTACCCTCACGCATTTTCGCCGCTGGTTCGAGGCCGCATACGACAGTACCAGCGTGCCGGTCGCGGCGGGCTGGACGGGCGAGGTTGCCGGCCTGCTGTGGGGGGGCAATCTCACCATGCTGGCGCACCTCGTCGGCAGTCCGCATTGCCCGCAGGTTTCCGAAGGAGTGTTGTTTATCGAGGATGCGGGTGAAACGCCGTTTCGCCTCGAACGCATGCTTTATCAGCTTTGGTACGCGGGCATTCTTCAGTCACAACGCGCCATTGTCTTCGGTCAATTCGGCGACTATCGCCTGACAGATCGCGACAACGGGTACGACTTGCATGACGTAATCGCGCACTGGCAGGACAAGCTCGGCATACCGGTGTTTTCGGGGCTGATGCATGGGCATGTTGCCGACAAGCTCAGCCTGCCGGTCGGGGGTTACGCGTCCATCAAGTCCGATGCCGAGGGTTATGAAATGCGCTACGCGTTCAGCCCTGGAGCGCTTGCGTGACCGAGTCCGCCGCCATCAGGCTGGGTGGCTGGGCGGAGTTGGGGGCCGAGGCCTACGCCATACGCCACGCAGTCTTTGTGGTGGAGCAGGGCGTGCCTGTCGAACTCGAGCATGACGAGAACGATACAACTGCGTTGCACATTCTGTTGACGACGCAAGACGGCGAGCCCATCGCTACAGGCCGATTGCTTGGCGACGGCCACATCGGGCGTGTCGCGGTACTCGCGGCGCATCGTCGCCAAGGGCACGGCCATCGGCTGATGCGGGTGCTGATTGCCGAGGCCGGACGGCGCGGGCACCCTGAGTTGATTCTGCACGCACAGACGGACGCACAGGCCTTCTACGCCGATCTTGGCTTTGTGCAGATGGGAGCGATATTCATGGAAGCAGGCATTCCGCACGTTGGCATGCGCATGCTGCTGGCTTGAGCAAAACTGTTCAGGCGTGATCGACGCTGCGGAAATGCTCGATGTGGCGCTTGCCGTTGTCGGCCAGTGCAGTGAGTAATCTGGATTGGGCGACGATTTCATCAAGTGCCCGGCGGAAAGATACTGGATCGCCGACGTCTTCGAAGATTTCCATCCACGTACCCGCATCGTCCGCACGTTGCATCAGTCGCCCGCGGATACCGGTGCTTATCTGAATCTGATCCAGAATGTTTTCAACGGCCACCCTGGCCGCATCGAGCTGGAGCACGTCGACGCGGTAGTAGACGTAGAAGCTATCCACCTGAAGCGCTGGCTCAGCTGACCGCGTAAGGCAAGGCGCCAAACGTCAACAGCGGGCCATCCGGTGATCCAAGATGTACTTGCGCGCCTTCAAAGGCTGCAATCTGCAGCACGGCGAGAACGTCGAAACCGCTCTGTGGCGCAGGTGCGACGGAGAGTAGCTTGCCGCAAGACTGATCACCGAATTCCGGGGCGAACAGGTCGCCGCCCGGTGCAGGCGCTTCTGTAACGTCGAGACGCGCGAGGTACATGCGTTTCTTCAATTTGCCGAGGTATTGCGTACGGGCGACGATTTCCTGTCCGGGATAGCAGCCTTTCTGAAAATTTACGCCGCCAATCAATTCGTAGTTGAGCATCTGTGCGACAAACTCGTCCTGCGTTGCTGCAGTGATTTGCGGCACGCCGGCCTGGATGTCGAGCCAGCGCCATGCGGCGGTGCCGGCTGGTTTCGCACCACGCGTCGTCAGCTTTTGCCAGACGTTGGCGGCCTGGCCGATGGGCACGATCAGAACCATGCGGCTGGCATCGACGCGTACGACCTGGACGGTGCCTTGCGATACGGTGAGGATTTCCGGGGGCAGAGTCAGGCCCGCCGCATCCAGTGCAGTAGCGGCGTCCGCACCTGCCACGCCGATCAGCGCAAAATCAGGAGTCACATCGGCAAGGCGCACCTTGGAGCGCATCACGTACATCGACAACTTCTTGTGGATGGAAGCGAGAAGGTCGGTAGACAGTTGCAGCAGGTAACCGCTGTTGTCGCGCCACAGCGTGAAGTTCGCCAACATGCGGCCTTTGGGTGTATTGAAGCTGGCGTATTGCGCGCCGTGCAAAGGCAGTTTCTTGACGTCGTTGGATAGCAGATTGTGCAGGAACACGGCGGTGTCCTCGCCTTCGGCGCGAATCAGGGCGGTATGCGTGAGCGGTACGATCACCGTGCCGGAAGCGGCACTGGCGACTTCGGCGCGTTCGTCGCCAAAGTGAACAATGCCGGCAGGGCCTTCTTCAAAACGAGCGCCGATTTCGTCGAGAAATACAAGCCAGGGGGATTGCATGTCGGTTTTCCTGTGTGATTCCGGGTGCTGCAGAGACTCCAGCAAGCTTGGGGCCGAGGCCCTGGAAACGAGATCGAGTCGTGATGCTTTCAGCTATTATAGGCCCGCCTCAACGCTAGGCCTTCACATGAATCGGCATTGATGTGCTGCATCGATTCTGCTTTTTCTTCGGCCATTTTTCTGTCTCATTGTTCCGCATGATCCGTTCATTTTTCCGTTTGTTGCGCTGGTGTGTGTTGTTTGTCGCACTCGCGGCAGCCGCAGCAGTCTGGTACGCCATGCAGCCTCTTTCGCAACGTGCCACGGTGCTGGATGTGGAGGTCGCACGTGGCGGTACGATGCGTGACGTGGCACGCCAGATCGCGGAACAGGGTATCAATGTTTCGCCGACCTTCCTGATCTGGATGGCACGCCTGAGTGGCCGTGACAGTCGCATGCAGGCAGGCAATTACCGCATCGAGCAGGGCATCACGCCCTGGGAGTTGATCATGCTGTTATCGAGCGGCTCGACTTCGTATGCACAGACAGCTTTTATCGAAGGCTGGAATTTCCGTCAGCTGCGTGCCGCGCTTGATGCAATGCCCGACCTCAAGCACGACACGCTTGGCTTGTCAGACGCAGAGGTGCTGGCCAGGCTGGGAATGCAGGAGGCCAGCGCCGAGGGCCTGTTTTTTCCCGACACCTATTTCGTGACACGTGGCATCAGCGATCTGGAAGTGCTGCGCCGTGCTCATCAGCAAATGCAGAAAGTACTGGAGCGTGAATGGGCGCGACGCGCGCCGGGTTTGCCGGTGAATACGATGTATGAAGGGCTGACACTGGCTTCCGTCGTCGAAAAGGAAACAGGTACGCCCGCTGACCGCGACAAGATCGCCTCGGTGTTTGTAAACCGTTTGCGCATCGGTATGCCCTTGCAGAGCGACCCGACGGTGATCTACGGCATCGGCGCGAATTTCGATGGCAATCTGCGACGCCGTGATCTGCAGGCAGACAGCGCCTACAACAGCTACACGCGTCGTGGCTTGCCGCCCACGCCGATTGCAATGCCTGGCCTGGCCGCGTTGCGAGCTGCATTCAATCCGGCACGCACCGACTTCATCTACTTCGTTTCGCGCGGCGATGGCAGCAGCCAGTTCTCGCGCTCGCTGGAAGAGCACAATCGTGCCGTCGCGCGCTATCAGAAAGGCAAGGGCTGACATCGATGAGTCGGGGACGCTTCATCACCTTCGAAGGCATCGATGGTGCGGGCAAGAGTACGCAGATCGCTGCGGTGGTCGACGGCCTGCGCCAGCGCGGCCATGAAGTCGTGCAATCGCGCGAGCCCGGAGGTACGCCGCTATCGGAGAAATTGCGTGAGCTGGTGTTGCACGAAACCATGAACCTCGAGACCGAAGCCTTGCTGATGTTTGCAGCGCGGCGCGAGCACCTGTCCCTCGTTATCGAACCCGCTCTGACGCGCGGTGCGTGGGTAGTGTGTGATCGTTTCACGGATGCGACCTATGCCTATCAGGTAGGCGGTCGTGGTTTGAGTGATGAAAAATTCCGCATGCTCGAAACCTGGGTTCATCCGCATCTGCAACCCGACCTGACTTTTCTTTTCGACGTAGAGCCTGCCGTTGCGGCACAGCGCATCGCGCAAGGGCGCGCCGATACCGATCGCTTCGAGCGTGAGCAGCGTGACTTTTTCGAGCGTGTGCGTGCCGCCTACCTGCGGCGTGCAGAGGAAAGTGGCGGCCGCATTGCCGTGATCGATGCAGCGCGCGCCCCCGCTGCGGTGACGGCCGACGTGTTGAATGTCCTGGGCACGCGCCTGTCATGAGTGCCCAGGCCGATTTTCCTCCCTGGCTGATGCCGCTGTGGGCACGCGCTTTCACGCAAGGCAAGCGTCTGCCGCACGCCATTCTGCTGGCTGGCGCGCCGGGCAGCGGCAAGCGGCTGTTTGCCGAGAAGCTGGCGCAGAGCCTGCTGTGTGATACGCCCGACGCGGAAGGGTTCAGCTGTGGCGTGTGCGGTTCGTGCAACTGGTTCGGTGCGGCCAATCACCCCGACATGCACCGCATGGTCCCTGCCAGTGAAGAGGCGGACGATGCCGAGAGTGATGGCGAGGTGGATTCGGGCAAAAAGGAGAAAAAGAAATCCGACCAGATCCGCATCGACCAGATGCGTGACATGCAGGGCCTGATGGAAATCAGCGGGCATCAGGGCGGCCGCCGCGTGGTGCTGATCGATCCGGCCGAAGCGATGAATCCGGCTGCGGCGAATGCTTTACTCAAGAGTCTTGAAGAACCGCCGATTGATGCCGTATTCCTGTTGGTAAGCCATACACCAAGACGTCTGCTGCCAACGATTCGCAGTCGTTGTCAGGTCTGGGATTTCCCTGTTCCAGAGCCAGCCATTGCAACGCAGTGGTTGCAGGCGAGAGGTGCGAAGAGTCCGGATGCCGCGCTGGGGGCAGTACTGGGTTTTGCCAGCGGCCTGCCGCTCGCAGCACTGACATTTGTGGAGGGTCCGCTCGCCGAAGCGCGTCAACGCTTTGCCCGCGACATGCTGGCTTTGCCCGGGACGGACCCGCTCAAGCTGGCGGGTCAGTGGGAAAGCTGGCTGAAAGCAAAGGATGCGGACAAGACGGGTTTGTCGATGACGCTGCTGGTAGGCTGGTTGCAGCGCTGGTTGTCGGACGGGGCGAGGCTGGCCGCTGGTGGTAGCGCGCGCTTCTTCCGCGACTTCGCACCGCAGCTTGGTGGGCTCAGCGCAGGGCGCGGCGAAAGCTGGATCGCTTGTTACAATGAATTGCTGGCCTATCGCCGCGTTGCGCAACATCCGCTGAATGCGCGTTTGTTTCTCGAAGACGTATTGCTGCGGGTGGCGCGGGGTACTGGCAAGGCTGCCTAGGCACAATGAATGCAGCACAAATCAATGGACAGCGTGGGCTGTCCGTCATTTGAATCGAGGTCGTGAATGGAAGCTCGTCCCGCCGTTGCCCGCCCGAGTGTGATGTCGCTGAACATCAACTCGCGTTCCGCGCTGCATGCCGCTTACATGCCCTTCGTGAAGAATGGCGGCCTGTTCATTCCGACGCCGAAGACCTACAACCCCGGCGATGAAGTCTTCCTGCTGCTGCAGCTCATGGACGACCCGGCCAAGCTGGCGATCAAGGGCAAAGTGATCTGGATCACCCCGCCAAATGCGCAGAACGGCAAGACCCAGGGCGTTGGCGTGCAATTCGCGCCGGACGAAGGCGGACAGGGCGCCAAGATCAAGATCGAGCAGGTGCTCGGTGCAGCGCTCGGTTCGAATCGCCCGACGCATACGCTTTAAGTACCGTGATGAGGAAGGAGTGAGGAGGGATGAGCCTCCTTGCGACGCTTGCTCCTCACTCCTCTCTCATATCTCCTCCCGCGCCGCACATGTTCATCGATTCCCACTGCCACATCGATTTCCCTGATCTCGCAGAACAGGGCGAAGCCTTGTTCGAACGCATGGCAGCCGCACAGGTGTCGCATGCTGTCTGCATCGGCGTGAGTCTGGAGAACATCGAGCGTGTGCTGGCCCTGGCCGCGTCGCGCGACAACATCTTTGCCACGGTGGGCGTGCATCCCGAGCACACGGAATGCGAGGAGCCGAGCGTGGAGCGCTTGCTCGCACTGGCCGCGCATCCCAAGGTCGTCGCCATCGGCGAGACCGGGCTGGACTACTACTGGCACAAGGACAAACCGGAATGGCAGCGCGAGCGCCTGCGCGTGCACATTCGCGCCGCGCGAGCGTGTGGCAAGCCGCTCGTGATTCACACACGGGATTCGGCAGAGGACGTGCTGAAAATCCTGCGCGAAGAAAATGCGCAGGACGTTGGTGGCGTGATGCACTGTTTTACCGAGACACAGGAAGTGGCCGATGCCGCGATCGAACTCGGCTTCCATATTTCCTTCTCAGGCATCGTGACTTTCAAGAACGCCCTGCAGATCAAGGGTGTCGCGACGAACATTCCGCTTGATCGCCTGCTCATCGAAACGGACTCACCGTATCTCGCGCCTGTGCCGTATCGCGGCAAGATGAACGAGCCTTCCTATGTGCCGCATGTGGCGGCAGAGGTGGCGAAGCTGCGCGGGATCAGTGTGGAAGAGCTCGCGAGCGCGGCGAGCGCGAATACCCGGCGCCTGTTTGCCGGGATGGTGGCCGCGTAGTTCTCTCCTGCGAGCCCTTCAAGACTCGCGGGAGAAGACGCTCAATCTGGCAGCACTACCCGCACGATGCGCTCGCCAGTCACAACCAGCGAATGTGTGGTGCTGTCCAGCACGAGACGATTGACATGTGCCTTGGTGTGCAGCGGAATCATTTCCCAATTCTGGCCGTCGTCCTTCGAGCGTAGCAAGGTGCCATCGCGGCCCGGCACGTAAATGACCTTGTTCCTGGCGTCGACCAGCGGTTTGCGCAGCGTCGATGTGCTCGAGCTGGATATCACCTGCCACGTTGCACCTTCATCTACCGAGCGCAGCACTTTGCCGGATCTGCCGAATGCCAGCAGCGTACCAGTGGGCGTGCGCGTCATGAATCCCATGTTGATGTCGGCCGGCACCTGTGCCTTGCGCCAAGTCACGCCGCCGTCATGCGAGTCCATCTGGACACCTTGCCCCATTACCCATACTGCATTGCTCTGTGGTTCGGCGTAGAGGCCTGTCAGTGCTCCACTGAATGACTCATCGGCGCTTTGCCAATGATTGCCACCATCGCTGGAACGCAACACGACGCCGTCGGTGCGGCCAGCGATGAAGACGCCCTTGCCCAGGGCGGCGATCTGTTCGATGCCTTTGCCGACTTGCGCATCGCTCGATGTCCAGCTACGGCCACCATCTGCCGAGCGCATCAGGAGGCCCGGATTGCCGAACGTAACGAGCACGCCCGTATCGGGATCGGCGACCAGCTGTCGCAGGAAGCCTTCACCCGCGTTGGTTATCTGCCCGGCTTGCCAGGTGAGGCCCAGGTCGTAGCTGCGCAGGATGGTGCCGACCGGACCCGCGGCGATCAGTGCGCCGGAACGTGACTCGTGAATCAGTGATTGCAGTGACACGGGTGCGCTCATGCCCGGATTGATCACGGACCAGCTGCGTCCGGTGTCGGTCGAGCGGAGCATGAGTCCGTCATTGCCGATGGCCATCAGCGCATTGCTGCCGGGCACGGCAAGTATGTCGCTCACATAGCGCGCCAGATCGGCGCGGGTTTCGCTCCAGCTGCCGCCGCGATCCTGACTGCGCAGCATGAGGCCGCCGCTGCCTGCCGCGACCAGCGTGCTGCCGTCTGCGCTGACTGCCAGTGCGCTCAGACGGCTGGTCCAGGCGTTGCCGTGCTGCAATTCCCAGTGTGCGCCACCATCGCGCGAGCGTGCGACGGTGGCACGCGTGCCGACGACCGTCAGGTCGCCGCTCGCGGGGTCGGCATGCACAGCACTCAGGAACACGTTGTCTGCGACGACAGACGTTTTCCATGTGTGTCCGTTATCGGACGAGCGCAGCATCTGGCCGCGGGCCGTGGCGAGAAGCACTTGGCGGCGACGTTTGTCATACGTGGCGGCAGAGATATATTCCGCGTTTTCGATCGATGCCTGCCATGGTTTCTGACCATTCGTATCGAGACCCAGCACGGCGCCGTTTGCCCATAGCGAGAGAGTGCCGGCTTTGCCGGGCAGTGTAAGGAAGCGCACAACGCTCGCTGGATTGTCGGTCTTGATCGGGGACCAGTGTTCGCCACCATCCGCGGAACGCATCAAGACGCCCTTGGCGCCTCCCACGAGAAGCATGCCGCTTGTGGTCTCACCCATGGCCAGCAGCGGCAGCGTATTGCCGGTGTCAACGACCTTCCATGTGACGCCGTCATCGGTGCTGCGCAGAACGGCACCGCTGCCACTGGCGGCAAGCCAGGCTTTGCTGGCACCGTGAAACAACACTTTGTTGACCGATCTGTTTGCTGGCGAACCGGCGGGCTCCCAGGTGATGCCGTCATCCGTCGACCGCAGCAGTCCCCCCGAGGCGATGGCCAGCAAGGTCCCCTGCTTGTTTGCGGCGAAACCGTTGATTTCCGGTGCGCCGTTGATCGCTACCTGCTGCCAGTGCTGACCCGCGTCGCTGGAGCGGAGCAGGGTGCCATCCTGACCGCCAGCGAGCATCAGTTTACCGTTGCTATCGGCCCACAGCACGAGCAGCTCGGCGCTGATGACTTGTGTCTGTTCGGCATTGGCGGGTGGCAATGTGTCCGCTGCATGAACTGTAAATGCGAGGGTAGCGAGCAGCGTCAGCAACGCAGCGCAGAGTGTTTGTCTCATGTGAAATACCTTGTTCTTGTTCCCTGCGGAAGCAGGGTTTGAAACCCCGAGTTGACTCGGACCTAGCTCGCGTGCCGGCTGAGGCAAAGAGCGGGCGGACCGAGAGGATAACGGCAGATGCGCCTGCGCGCTGCAACGAATCCATGGGTTTCACGCTGAAAGACTTCAAGCGCTCTCCGTCCGCGTCGAGCAAGTCGCAACGCAGTTGCACACAAGAAAAAACCCTCACGCTCTTGCGAACGCGAGGGTCTATCTTGCGAGCGCTGCCGCGCCCCTTTTTCGATGTCTAGAAGCTCGTGACGTCGGTGGTTTTCACATCGCAAGATGCGGTGTTCCACACCTGGCCGATACTTGTCGAACCGTTATGCACGCGGGAGCCTACATAGGTGTCGCAAACCTTTGGCGTGCTCTTGATGCCATCGCTGGACAGTTTGTAGTCCTGGATCTTGATGTTGCGCAGGATCATCTTGTCTGGCACGGCTACGTCGGCAGGTACGGAGCTGTCCCACTGAGTGTTGATGCCAGCGATGGTGCTGATGCCAGGGCCCGTCGAACGTGTAACGCGATCCTTGGCAACGTGCTTCACCGTCAGGCCATCCATGTCCAGCGTGCGTGGGCCGCCGTTAGCCGAGCAATCACCGCAGGTGCGCAGGATCTTGCCGGAACTGGTCATGCTGCCGTCGGTATCAACCATGATGGCCATGAAGTTGCGCACGTACATCTTGGAGCCGATGGCGTTGTCCTGGAAGAACTTGTCGGGCTTGTTGCCGTCGATGGCCAGCGAGTCGAGGTTCTGGTACGCCGTGCTGTCATAGAT